>Ga0209641_10002643_pt1 | contig 15324 bp, 16 predicted proteins | sample RifCSP16_1_FD_184022 | JGI IMG/M metagenome (GOLD analysis project Ga0209641, IMG submission 184022) | Soil microbial communities from Rifle, Colorado - Rifle CSP2_sed 16_1 (SPAdes) (version 2) | ecosystem: Environmental > Terrestrial > Deep subsurface > Rock core/Sediment | place: Rifle...
AAGATCGACCGGAGGAGCCGCCGGCTTCTTCCCGCGGTGCGCCGGATGGTAGGCGTCCAGGGTCTTCCGGTCGATCTTCGTCAGCCACGCCTCGTCCAGGGTCGCGAGGAGCTTCCAGCCGATCTCCAGCGTGTCCACGATGGTGCGGTCCTCCTCCTTCCCCTGGCGGATGAACTCCTGCTCGAAGCGGTCGGCGAACTCGAGCATCTTCCGGTCGCGGTCGGAGAGCGCCTCCTTCCCGACGATGGCGACGAGCCCGCGCACGTCCTTGCCCTCGGCGTACGCCGCGAAGAGCTGGTTGTACGCCTGGTCGTGGTCCTCCCGAGTGCGCCCGGCACCGATCCCCGCCGACATGAGTCGGCTGAGGGACGGCAACGGGTCGATCGGCGGATAGATGCCCTTCCGGTGTAGCTCGCGGTTCACCGCGACCTGGCCCTCCGTGATGTAGCCCGTGAGGTCCGCGATGGGGTGCGTCCAGTCGTCGTCCGGGATGGACATGATGGGGATCTGCGTGATGCTCCCCTTCTTCCCGTGCACGCGCCCGGCGCGCTCGTACATCGTGGCGAGATCCGTGTACATGTACCCCGGATAGCCTCGGCGCCCGGGCACCTCCTCGCGCGCCGCCCCGATCTGCCGCAGCGCCTCGGCGTAGTTCGTCATGTCCGTGAGTATGACGAGGATGTGCATCCCCACCTCGTAGGCGAGGTACTCCGCGGCGGTGAGCGCCATGCGCGGCGTGATCAGCCGCTCCACGGCGGGGTCGTCGGCGAGGTTCAGGAACAGGACCGCGCGCTTCAGGGCGCCGGTGCGCTCGAAGTCGTTCATGAAGACGCGCGACTCCTCGTGCGTGATCCCCATGGCGGCGAAGACGACGCCGAACGGCTCCTGCGAGCCGAGCACCTTCGCCTGCCGCGCGATCTGGAGCGCGACCTCGTTGTGGGGCAGGCCTGCGCCGGAGAACAGCGGCAGCTTCTGACCGCGCACGAGCGTGTTCAGCCCGTCGATCGTGCTGATCCCCGTCTGGATGAACTCGGACGGATGCGCGCGCGCGACCGGGTTGATCGCGGCCCCGGTGATCTCGACGCGCTTCTCCGGGACGATCGGCGGCCCGCCGTCGATGGGCTCCCCGCTCCCGCTGAGGATGCGCCCGAGCATGTCCTTCGACACGGAGAGCTTGATCGTCTCCCCGAGGAACTTCACGCTCGTCTCGCGGTCGATGCCCGCCGTGCCCTCGAACACCTGGACGACGACGGTCTCCTTCGAGGAGTCGAGGACCTGGCCGCGCTTCCGCGTCCCGTCCGCGAGGCGCACCTCGACGAGCTCCCCGTACCCGACCCACTCCGTCTTCTCGACGAAAAGGAGCGGCCCGGCGACGTTGGTGATGGTCTTGTACTCCGCTCCCATGCTTCACGCCCCCAGCTTCTTCATCTCGTCTTCCATCTGCGCGAGAATCCTCTTCAGCTCGTCATCGAAATTCTCCTCGTACTTCACGCGCGTGAGGAGCTCACGCGACTTGATCCCGGTGATCTGCTTGAGCGGCACCTCCAGGGCGAGCGCCTTTCGGGAGAGTTCCGAGTACTGCTTGATCGCCGCGACGATCCGGAAGGTGCGCTCCGGCGGGCAGAAGGTGTCCACCTTGTGGTACGCGTTCTGCTGGAGGACGACCTCGCGGATGAGGCGGGAGACGTCGAGGGTGAGCTGCTGGTCCTCGGGCAGCGCGTCCCCGCCGACGAGGCGCACGATCTCCTCGAGCTCCGCCTCCTCCTGGAGGGTCCGCGACACCCAGGCGCGGAGCTTCGGCCACTCGTCGCTCACGTTCTTCCGGTACCAGTCCTCGAGCGTGTCGACGTAGAGGCTGTACGAGATGAGCCAGTTCACGGTGGGGAAGTGCCGCCGCGCGCGCAGCGCGGTGTCGAGGCCCCAGAACACCTTGACGATGCGCAAGGTCCCCTGCGTCACGGGCTCGGAGAAGTCGCCGCCGCTCGGGCTCACGGCGCCGATGACGGAGACGCTGCCCTCCCTCCCGTTCAGGGCGGTCGCGCGCCCCGCGCGCTCGTAGAAGTCGGAGAGCTTGGCGCTGAGGTAGGCGGGGAAGCCCTCCTCGCCCGGCATCTCCTCCAGCCGCGAGGATATCTCGCGCATCGCCTCGGCCCAGCGCGATGTGCTGTCCGCCATGAGGGCGACGTGGTAGCCCATGTCCCGGTAGTACTCCGCGATCGTGATGCCCGTGTACACGGACGCCTCTCTGGCGGCGACGGGCATGTTGCTCGTGTTCGCGATCATCACGGTGCGCTGCATGAGCGGGGCGCCGGTCTTCGGGTCCTCGAGCTTGGGGAAGAGCTCGAGCATCTCCGTCATCTCGTTCCCGCGCTCACCGCAGCCGATGTAAACAACGATTTCAGCGTCACACCATTTTGCAATTTGTTGTTCACTGACCGTCTTTCCGGTCCCAAAGCCTCCAGGGATTGCGGCCGTTCCCCCCTTTGCGATGGGGAATAGGAAGTCGAGGACTCTCTGCCCTGTGATGAGAGGGATTGTTGGCATTAATCGCTCTTTCACCGGGCGCCCGATCCGCACCGGCCACTCCTGGCGGAGGGCGATCTTCTCCCCGGTGTCGAGCGTGCACACCGTCTCCGTGACCTTGAACTTCCCCGCCTTGATGTCCACGACCTTGCCGCCTTTGGAGCGCGGCGGCACCATGACGCGGTGCTCGACGTTCTTCGCCTCCTGCACCGTGCCGATCACGGTGCCGGGGGTGACCGCCTGCCCCGGCTTCACCGCCGGCCTGAAGTCCCATTCCTTCTTGTAGTCCAGGCCGGAGGACCGCACGCCGCGCTTGATGAAGTCGCCCATGGCGGCGCGCAGCACCGGGAGCGGCCGCTGGATCCCGTCGTAGATGCTCCCGAGGAGCCCGGGACCGAGCTCCACGAGGAGCGGCTGCCCCGTGTCGATGACCTTCTCGCCGGGCCGGACCCCGCTCGTCTCCTCGTACACCTGGATGATCGTCTTGTCCCCCTGGATCTGGATGACCTCCCCCATGAGCTCCTCCTTCCCCACGAAGCACACGTCGTACATCCGCGGCCGGATGCCCGTGGCGGTGACCACGGGCCCGGCGACGCGGTCGATCTCGCCGACGCTGTGCGTCTGGATCTCCCGGGAAACGATCTCCGCCTTCGATACCGCCATTCCTTCTCACCTCATTTCATCAGGTCGACTCCGATCGCGCGCTTGATCTTGGTCCGCAGGTCCTCCTGCTGGAACTTGCCCACCGCGATGACGACGGGGCGGGCGATGGACTCGAGGCGGCGGCGCATCCCGTGGGACAGCCCCGGCAGGTCCTCCGTGCTGAGCACGAGGATGCCGACGTCCGGGTCGGCGATCGCCTCGGCCACCTTCTGCTCCATCTGCTCGGGGGCCGCGACGTGCGCCTTCCGCACCCCCGTGAGCATGAACCCGAGGACGAAGTCCTCGCGGCCGACCACGGCGACCTCCATCTCAGATCACCAGGAGATCGCGGATCTCCTCGTTCGTGAGGCCCGAGGCCTTCCCGCGGGCGATGATGCGGAGGTTCTGCACCTCGACCTCCTTCGCGATGATGTAGTCCAGGACCGGCAGGATCGAGAGGGGGTGCTGGTGGGAGAACCTCGAGGCCTCGCGGAGGTGCAGCTTCTCCAGCTCGCGCTCGACAAGACCCACGCCCTTCTCCGGCAGGGCCTGCAGCAGGGGGGCGATCGCCTCAGAGAAGGAGTACCGGCCGAGGCGCCCCGGCAGCGCCGCCGGCTCCAGGACCGACAGGGCGAGGAGGTCCTCCCGCGCGAGCTCGAGCCCGCCATCGACGAACACGTCCCGCTCCACCTTGGACCCCGCCACGGAAAGGCGGAGCACCGTCTTCAGGTTCACGATGTCGATTTCTCGCCGCACGAAGAGGCGGAAGAGCGCCTGGGGCTCCGTCGACGGGGAGATGGACTCGAGGAGGTTCGCGTAGTAGACCCGGGCGAGGGCGTCCTCGTACGCCGCCATGTCCTTCAGCGCCCCGAAGTCCCCGCCGAGCGCGTCCAGGGCGGCGTGGTAGATCGTCCCCTCCAGGGCCTCCGAGATCTCCGCGAGCGTCTCCAGATCGAGCAGGCGCAGCAGGAAGTCCTCGGGCAGGCTCCCCGCGGCCACGATGTCCTCCTCGATCTCCGCCTTCGAGGCCCCGTACTTCTTCCCGCGGAGGATCGTCTTGATGTTGCTCACGTCCCACCGGTCGAGGTAGTTCCCCACCATGGTCTGGAGCCGGCCCTCGCAGAACCCGTGGAGCTGGGTGAACACCCGCGCGAGGTTGGACGAGGTCGCGCGCTCGATCAGGTCGACGCCGGAGTGCCTCGTGCCGAGGGCGAGCATCTGCTCGCGGTACTCCCCCTCGCCCAGCAGGCGCGCGATGCTGGCGGTCTCCATCTGGAGCATCTTCGCGTACGTGTCCCTGGGCAGGAGGCGCGTCTTCCGCGCCTTCACGCGCGCGACCACGTAGGGGTAGTTCCCCGCCTCGACGGGGATCCGGTCGCGCAGCCGCTTCAGCGGGCGGAGGAACGCCCCCGCCTCGCCGAGCGCCGCGGTCAGCCCTTGGGCCATAGGGTCTGCGCCACCTCCCTCACCATGTCCTGCCACACGTCCTGGAGGCGCGTCTCGAACCTCAGGTCGAGCCGGCGCCGCCCGTCGGCGGTCTCGATCACGATCCCCCCGGCGCAGTCGATCGTCCCGGCGAACGACCCGCCGGTCGCGGCCCGCACGGCCCGCTCGTCCGCGGCGGCGCAGAACACGCGCCCGGCGCGCCAGTCCGCGGAGGTCTTCCGCAGCAGCGTCTCCGTCAGCGCGTCGCGCCCGGCCAGGGTCGGGAGCGCCTGGAGGGCGCCCTGGTAGACCTCGTCCAGGAGCGCCTTCTGCCCGTTGAGGACAGCGCGCTTCGCCTCGAGCTCGGCGCGGGCGATCTCCTGCACCCGCCGCCGCTCGACGGCCCCCGCGGCCTCCGCCTCGCGCTCCCGCACCAGGACGGCGACGCCCGCGCGCGCCTTCGAAAGGAGCGCCTCGCGCTCCTTCCTCGCCGCCTCGAGGATCGCCGCGGCCTCGCGCTTCCCCTCGTCCAGGACCTCCTGGACGACCGCCTCCAATCCCGCCGTTTCCGTCACCGCCTTCATTCGGCGACGATCTTCGAGATCAGCTGCAGCGCGACGACGAGGCCGAAGATGACGATCGTCTCCGGCAGCACCATCAGCGCGATGCCGCGCCCGAACAGCTTCGGGTTCTCGGCGATCGCGCCGACCGTCGCACCACCGACCACTTTCTCCGCCCACGCCGTCGCGATTGCGGAGCCTGCCATGGTGATTCCCGCCGCCATGGCGACCAAACCGGTTTCCACTGCCATCGTTCTCATGCCTCCGTAGCCGTCTTTTCTCCGAAGGGCCGGAACACCGTCCCGTTTCCCTTGAAGAACTTGATGAAGAACTCCACCCAGTTGAGCCGGATGGCCTGGATCCCCGCCGAGATGGCGCCCAGGAAGAAGACGAGCATCTGCGCCAGGACCAGGAGCACGGCGCCGACGATCTTCCAGACGAGGTCGTCCCCGAGGACCATGGGGACCAGCATGAGGTTGAACGCGCCGATGGTGGCGGCCTTCGCGACGCCGATCCCCGCCAGCCGGGCGTAGGAGATCATGTTCGCGAGGACGCTCGCGATCTCCATCGGGGCGACGGGGCTCTCCGTGGCGGCGACGATGAGCGCGGCGATGAGCAGGAGGACGAGCGAGGAGAGCGGCATGCTAATCCCCACGACGGGGATGGTGACGAGGTTCCCGAGGTCGGCCCATGGGAGCAGCGTGCCGCTCACGAAGTAGGTGTACTGGCAATGGGTCGCCTCGCCGATGATCCAGCCGTCGCACCCGGCCTTCACCACGGAGAAGATGATCGCGAACAGGCCCCAGAGGGCGAGGATCCAGGCGACCTTGGCGGCGACGTGCTTCTTGCTGTGCCTCCACTCGTTCACGATGCCGAGCACGAAGGCGGCGGTGAGGTGTAGGAGGGCGAGCGTGATCGAGACGAGGAGCATCGCCACGATGTCCAGCTTCTGGAGCTTGTTCATCATGGGGACGACGGGCACATCCACGCCGAGGCAGGGGTTCGCCACGCCCGCGAGGTCCCCGCACGCCCAGGAGAGCTCGTGCGCGGCCTCGCGGGTCCACTCCGCGTACTTGCTGGCCGCCAGGCCGGGGTTGGTCCCGCCGAGGGCGACGATGTCGGAGGGGATCTTCAGGTGGAACGGGATCCCGAAGGCCTCCCCCCAGACGAACAGGCCGAAGATCGTCGCCATGAGGCCGCCGAGCATCATGGCGAACATGAGGTCCCGGAACTGGCCCGGCTTCATCTTCGCGTACCCGAGGCCCCCGAGCACCGCCCAGAGAGCGCCGTAGCCGGCGTCGCCGATCATGAGGCCGAAGAAGATGGGGAACCCGATGGAGAGGAACAGGGTGGGATCGAGCTCGTGGTAGCTCGGCGTGGAGAACAGGCTGACGAGGAACTGGAAACGCTTCGGGACGCCGCGGTTCCGGAGAAGCACCGGCGGCTCCGCCTCGTCCTCGTGCGCAGGGGCGTGGGCGGGCTCGGTCTCCACGTGGACGTTACCCGTCCTCTGGAGTTCGGCGCGCAGCGGGTCGACGCGCGCGGTGGGGACCCACCCCTCGACTACGAAGGTGTGCTCCGACGTCGCGAAGCGCAGCGGGGCCTCCGCCTTCTCCACCGCCAGCTCGAGGCCGGCCTCGGCCTTGAGCAGGAAGTCCGCGAACTTCTCGCGCATCGTCTGGAGCCGGCCCTCCGCCTCCGTGAGCCGCGTGCGCCATTTCTCGAGGTCCGCCTGGTACCGCGCGAGGACCTCCCTCGGGTCCCCCTCGGTCTCCGGGACCTCCACGGAGCTGAAGCCCTGCCGTCCGAGGGCGTCGCGGACCGCGCTCTCCTGTGCCTTAGGGACGAAGGCGGCGAGGTAGCCGCCCCCCGTGAACAGCTCGATCCGGGGCGCCTGGCCCTCGAGTCCGGCGGCGTCCTTGGGCATCGGCCCGACGAGCACCGCGAGCGAGGCGTACCCGTGGTAGGCCTCGTAGGGGAGGCCGAGGGCGGGGAACGGGGTGCGCTCCTGGATCTTCGTCCCGAGGTCCTGGACCAGGCCCTCGATGCGCTTGCGGTTCTCCTCCTCCTCGGTGATGCGCTGCTCGAGCGCGAGGATCCGGTCGCGGACGTCCGGGGGCGCGTCGGGGAGGACGCCTCCCTCCTCGCGCTCGATCTTCAGGGTGGCGGCGATGGCGCGCAGCTTCAGGAGGCTCTCCGACGTCTCCGCGGAGCGCGCGAGCGGCCTCCCGAGCTCGAAGCCCTCGTCCGCGCCCGCGTAGTCGACGAGGTGGACCGACTGGACCCGGTGGAGGATCTCGACCGAGCCTTCCAGGAGCGGCTTGGGGCCGACGATGAGCACGCGGCTCATCCGCTCGGCCCTAAGCATCCACGGCACCCTTGAACTGCGCGAGGACGGCGTTCGTGGCGGCGGCGACGTTCGCAGACCCTCTCGCCTTCAGGGTGGCGGCTTCCCTCGCGCCCGCGTCGAGGACCGCGCGGCGCTTCGCGGCAATGTCGGACTCGGCGGCCTTGAGCATGGCGTCATGGCGCGCCTCCGCCTCGCGCCGGCCCTGTTCCTGGACCTCCAGCGCCTCGCGCCGCGCGTCGCGGAGCATGCGGTCGGCCTCCTGCTCCGCCTGCGCCCTCATCGCGCGGACCTGGGCCTCCGCCCCCCGTATTCTCTGGAGTGTCTCCGCTTTCCCCATAGAAGAACGCGCGCGCAACCCAACGGCGCTATTAAACGTTTCCAGGGGTCGTCCACGGGAGGCGGGCGCACCCCGCAGGCGCCGCGCCCGGGCCTCTTCGGCGCGCGTCCCGCGACCGGCTCACAACGTATTTATACCGTCCTCGGATAGGCGCCGGCGCTTCGATACTCCTGTGTCGAAGGGGTCCGCATGACCGGCTGGCAGAAGGCTTCCTACCCCCTGGTCGGCGCGGTGGTCCTCATGGCGCTCGTGCCCGGGTTCATCGCCGCCGGGGAGGCCCGGCTGGAGCTCACCGTGGTCGTCCGCGGCGGGGCCTTCGTCCCGTCCACGATCGTGCTCCCCGGGTACGGGACCGTCCTCAACCTCACCGTGCGCAACGAGGACGCAACCCTCGCCCCCGCGCCGACGTTCACCCTCACGAACGGCTCCGCCCTCGTCGTCGACCTCGCGTTGGACCTCGGCGTGAACCGGACGGTGGAGTTCACGGTCCTCGCGTCCAACCGCATCCGGATCGGCGCCACGGAGGACCTCGTCGACGGTGCGGGCGGGGTCCGGTTCTTCTCGAGGAACCAGCCCGCCATCGAGGGCCTGATTGTCGTGGGGATCGCCCCCCCGGACCCGGACACCATGCCCGTTCTCTATGTGCGGCTCAACGCCACGACCATCGATGACAAGAACGTGTTCGAACCGGACACCATCCGGATCCCCCAGATGCCGGTGCGCATCCACGCCCGGATCGTGAACACGGACCCCCATAATTCCCAGCACACCTTCACCTTCCGGGAAGGGACCACGGACCACAACTACTGGGTCAACGAGACCGGGGACTCCATCGAGGTCGAGTTCGACATCCTGGCGGCGGGCCGTATCCGAATCGGCGGCGCCGAGCTTGACGTGGAGACGGGCAAGGGCGGGACACAGGCCTTCTGCCTGCCCCATCGCGGCGCCGGGATGTACGCGTACTTCGTCGTCGGGTCGGCGGAGGAGCCCGAGGCGGTCGTGGAGAACGGCGTGTTCCTGCGCGCGTACTGGATCGGGCTCGTCGGCATCGCCGCCACCGCGGTGCTCCTGGTCGCCGCCTTCTTCGTCATCAAGGGCGGCAGCCGCCACTACACCGACCACAGCGAGCACGCCCGGAGGGGGCTCCCGTGACGGACCTGATCCGCAGCGACCCTCCCCTCGGGTCCCTCGCCGGGTTCTCGTCCCTCATCGTCCTGACCGGGCTCCTCGGCCTCTTCGTCGTCCTCTCCATCGTCGGCTTCCTCGCGGAGCCCCTCCTCGGCCCGGCGTACGAGATGCCGCAGATCTGGACGGCGGTGTGGATGGGCATGGTCTTCTTCCTCCTCGCCGCCATCCTGGAGGTCTACCGCCGCCAGTACGTCCCGGACGAGCTGATCCACAAGAAGCGCCGCCCGAAGATCGTGTACCGGAGGGCGATCCGCTAATGGCGTACCGGGAGGACGAGCCGGAACCGGAGGGGATCACGCGGCGGCAGCTCATGAAGGGCGTGATGGTCGCGGGGGCGGGGCTGGTCGCGGGCTCGCTCGTCGCCAGCGGGACCTCCCTGTTCCCGCCCCCCCTCCGCCTGCAAGGGGAGCTGAAGGAGACCTTCGTGTACACCGCCACGACGCCCAGCCCGGGCGAGACGATCTGGTGGAACCACCTCGCCGGCCGCGAGGCCCGCACCGTGGACCTCCCCCTGTGGCAGGGGGCCGCGCCGGTGTGGCGGGGGCTGTTCGACGAGGAGGGGGGCCTCATCCCGGGCTCGGGACTGACCGCGCTCCTCATCCGCGTGGCGGGGGACCGCCGGTTCAAGGTCCCGGAGGAGTTCGAGGAGCATGTGGTCCATCTGGACGACGGCAACGTCCTCGTCGGGCTCTACGACCGGTGCGTCCACCTCTGCTGCAACCCGGGATGGCACGTGAAGCCGGTCCCGGAGGCGTACAAGGACTACCGCACGAACCCGAAGACGCTGCTCTACGGGGAGGACCCCATCTGGTGCCAGTGCCACAACTCCCAGTACGACCCCATGAGCCTGGAATGGAACACCCACCCGAACGGCCAGGAGTACATCGGGGCGAAGTTCGTCCACGGGCCCGCGTCGCGGGGCCTTCCGGCCATCCCCCTTCGCCTCCAGGGGGACGGGGAGACGCTGGTGGGGGACTCCGAGGCCGTCGTCGGGGGAACGAACGTCATGGGCTGGTACACGTCGTTCTGCAGGTGACCGCATGGCGAGACTGATCCCCGTGAAGGACCCCGTGGGCCGCGGCAACCGCTTCCTGTTCGGCTGGGTCAAGGAGCGCTTCCCCACGGTCCCTTGGGCGGACGTCACCCGACAGAGCGTCGAGACCGTGCAGCGGCAGCTCCCGCGCTCGCACACGGAGAAGTACGAGTTGAAAACGGTCTGGTACTGGTACCCGCTGTACTGCCTCGGCGGCATCTCGTTCGTCGCCTTCCTCATCACCGTGATCACGGGGATCATCCTCGGGTTCTACTACATCCCCGACGGCTCCGACGTCTTCACCCCGGAGGGCGTCCCGACGAACATGGCGAAGCTCTCCCTGGCGTGCATCAACGGCGACTCGGACTGCCCGCTCGCGCCGGTGCCGTTCGGGTTCATCATCCGCGGGATGCACCATTGGTCCGCGCACATGATGATCGCCGCCGTGTTCCTCCATATGCTGCGCGTGTACTTCACGGGCGCGTACAAGAAGCCGCGCGAGCTGAACTGGCTCCTCGGCGTGATCCTGCTCCTGCTCACGCTGCTCTTCGGGTACTCCGGGTACCTCCTGCCGGGGAACGACCTGAGCGGCGGGGCGGCGACCATCGGGATCAACATGGCGAAGGCCTCGCCAGGGCCGCCGTGGCTCGGCATCTTCCTCGCGAACCTGCTTTTCGCGGGGACGGACGTGCTCACCGCCAACTACATCCTGCGGATGTACTGGTTCCACGTCTTCATCCTCCCGCTCGTCGGGACGCTCCTCATGATCCTGCACATGGCGCTCGTCTGGGTCCAAGGGGTCGCGGAGCCCCACTGAGGGAGGGCCATGGAGATCGAGCTGGTCCGCAAGCGCGTCTTCGAGGACCGCCCCGGCTTCCCGCGGCAGTACGGCCCGGAGCGCACGGACCGCCAGCCCGGGCTGCCGTTCTGGCCGCACGAGGTGTACCGCGACCTCGTGATCATCTTCCTGATGACGGCGATCATCTTCATCCTCTCCGCGGCGATCACGCCGCCGGTCGGGCCGGCGAAGAACCCGACCGTCCAGCCCTTCATCGTGCCGGACTGGTACCTCCTGTTCTCCTGGGGGCTCCTCAAGGTCGCGGAGATCCTCCCCGGCGGCGTCATCCCCGACCCGACGGGCACGGGACTCCTCGGCCCGATCAACGTGGACGCCGCGTTCTGGGGGGACAACCTCACCGCCATCCCGGTCGCGCCGCTCCTCGTCCTCCCCTTCCTGGACCGGGGGCGGGAGGAGCGTCCGGCGAAGGCCCCCCTCCGCTCCGCGCTCGGGATCTTCATGATCGCCTGGGTGTTCAGCGCATCGACGTACGCCATCAACAACCTGATCATCGAGCGGTGGCCCTTCCTCGGCGGCGACGACACGCTCAAGTGGCTCTTCGTGGTCCCCCCCCTCTACGCCGGGGTGGCGGCGTACGTCGGGCTGCGCCGCCTCGGCTACCGGGAGATGTACTGGTGGCGCGTCGTCCCCATCGGGGTCGCGCTCCTCCTGTTCTCGATCCAGGCCCTCGACACGTACCTGCTCCAGCCGCTCGATGCCGGCCGGAGCCTCGGCGACCACGCCGCGCAGCTGATGCTCCCGCAGGTGCAGGCCCTCGCCCTGCTCGTCCTCATGTTCCTCGCCGCCGGGGTCGTGACGTTCTACGCCGTCACGTTCCTCGACGAGCGCCGCGCCAAGGCGCTGCTGAAGCCCTTCGTGGCGGTGTGGCTCATCCTCCTCGTGCTCGTCATGGGCTTCGTCGCCATGGAGCAGCCCGCCTCGTTCGACTTCGTCCTCTTCCAGACGATGCCCCACATGCACCTGATCTGGGGCGCCCCGATCTTCATCCTCATCACCGCCGCCGTCGGGCTCCGCGAGCCCTACAGCGCCTACGAGTACCTGCTCAACGAGTGCTACCAGTGCGGGAAGTGCCACACGGCCTGCCCTGTGACGAAGGTGGAGGACGACGCTCTCGGCGGGCTCAACCTCGTGTACAACACGTTCAAGAAGCAGCACGACGGCGTGCCGCTCTGGACGTGCCTCGCCTGCGACGCCTGCTCGGCGGTGTGCCCGCTCGACATCAAGTACAGCGACTACATCCTCGAGGAAAGGGCGAAGGCTTTAGGGTCCGGCGCGGCTGCGGCGGGGACGGCCCATGATTGATCCCCTCTACGGCCCCGCGCGCGCGATCCCGCACCCGGTCCTCTTCCGCCTGCTCGATGCGGAGGCCGACAGCACCGCCGTCCCGGAGATCAAGGTGGACCAGCCCACGGAGTTCGCGTACTACCCGGGCTGCCTCGACTACTACGACCAGGAGATGCAGTTCTCCCACCTCAACTTCGGGGAGACGAACCACGGGATCATCTTCGACTCCACGGTGAAGCTGTTGAAGGCGGTGGGCATCGCGCCCGCGATCCTCGACCGCTCCTTCATGAAGTGCTGCGGGCACGATCAGCTGTGGCAGGGGAAGATCGACGTCTTCCAGAAGATGCGGGACTACAACACCAAGGTCATCCAGACGCTGAAGGTCAAGACCCTCATCGTCTCCTGCGCCGAGGGCTACCGGACCTTCAAGCTCGACTACAAGCTCCCCGGCGTCACGGTGAAGCACATCACCCAGGTGCTCTACGAGCGCGGGCTGCGCGTCCCCCCGAGCAAGGACGGGAAGAAGATCCGCGTCGCCTACCAGGACCCGTGCCGCTCCTGCCGCCAGATGCCCGTCGACCCCATCTACGACGAGCCACGCGACCTCGTGCAGCGCGTCGACAACGCCGAGCTCATCGAGCTCAAGACGTTCCGCGCCGACGCGCAATGCTGCGGCGTCGCGCAGATGATGTACTGCAACGACAAGACGAAGGGGATCACGGACATGCGGATGAAGGAGGCCGCCGAGCTCGAGGTGGACTACCTGCTCACCGCCTGCCCCAAGTGCCTCACGCACTTCGGGTGCATGCACCACGAGAACGCGTGGAAGCCGGGCAGCGAGCGCTACAGGTTCCGCGTCATCGACATCACGCACTTCCTCGCGGAGCGCCTCGAGGGCTCGGAGGTCGGCCTCGCGCCCACCCTCCTCCCGAAGGAGAAGGACCCGCGCCTGAAGGTCGGGGGCGCCTGAGATGGCGGCAGCGGCCGTCCCCGCCGCACCGACGGCGACCCCACCGCCCGCGGCGGTGGTCCTCGACTACTGGCAGCAGGTACGCGTGAGGTCCCTCGACCTCGCGAAGTCCACCTACAAGAGCAACTTCAGGCTCCGCGCCCAGGAGTTCATCCGGGGGAAGGGCGCGCTTGCCGTCGTCACCGACCCGGTGTGCATGGGCTGCACGCACTGCTTCGACAACTGCGCCTTCGAGGCCATCGACATGGTCGAGCGGAAGTTCTCCCTTCCGGAGTACGAGTACACCTCCCGCAAGGCGCTGATCATCGAGGAGAACTGCGTGGGCTGCGAGAAGTGCGCCATCGCCTGCCCCGTCGACGCGATCACCATGGTGCCTCAGGCGGGGTACGAGCTGAAGGAGGGGAGGCTGGTCCAGAGCGCGGGGGCCCGCGTCCCGGACATGCCGCCGTTCTACCAGCCCCCGAAGCCGGGGTCGCCGCGGCCGCCCGTGGACGCGGGGAAGTTCGAGCCGCAGTCGGACGCGGAGCGGGTGACCCACCGCATCAGCGCGGCGTTCAAGCCGCCGGCGGCGAAGCCCGCGGCACCTCCTCCCGCCGCGGCACCGGCGACACCGCCGACCCCCGCGGCACCGATCCCGCCGCCCGCCGCTCCCGACGCCCCGGCGAAGCCGCCGGAGAAGAAGAAGCCCGAGGAGGCGAAGTAGGTGTCGGAGACGGAGGTCCAGGCGCGCAAGGTGCGGAAGCGCATCTCCTGGCGCGAGGAGCAGACGATGATCCGCGGGATGCCGCGGACGCAGCGGCTCATCGTGGCCACGAAGTTCGTCGGCGTCGTCCTCTTCGCCATCGGCCTGGAGGGCGTCATCCAGCAGAACTGGCTCCTGGCGGTGGCCGGGATCGGCACGGGCATCGCGACCCTGTTCGCCCCGATCAAGGTCCGCGTGAACGCCTGCCTCGCCTGCCAGTCCCTGCTCGAGAAGGGGCAGGCCATCTGCCCGAAGTGCGGCGCGCCCCAGATGTGACTGTGCGCCGCCCCGGAAGACCGGGGACCCCGCCCCGAAGTCCACACGCAAGTTCTCTATACCGGAAGCCCGCTCCGTTATCCGGACCCGGTGATGAACGCCCTCGGACAGGATCGGACCCTCGCGTCCCGGATGCTCGCCCTGTTCGCCGTCTGGGCCGTCGTCCTTGTCCTCGTCGGTGCGTACATGGGCTATCTCATCGAAGGGACCGATGTTCCGGTATGGATGCTGTCCCCCGACTCCGCGCTCAACCTCGCCGTCATCTTCGGCGGGATGTTGTTCCCCATGGTCCTCTGGACCGGGCAGGTGTTCTACATGTTTCGGAGCAGGGTCACGCAGGGCGTCGTCCCGCCTCGCTTCCCCAGCGGCGTCCTCCCCACCCTCGCGAGCTGGATGCTGGGGCTCGGCGCCTCCTACCCGCTCACGGCGGTCTTCTGGAACGGCGACCCGCTGGGGGGCTACTTCGCCGTCCACGTGACGTCCGCCCTCGCCATGGTCTTCCTCGGCGCCTATCTCGGCCCGGGGGACCGCGCCCCCCTCGCCGTCGGCCTGGGGTTGATCGCGACGCTGCCGGGCTACTGGCTCCTGTCCCCGGACGTCCTTGGCCCGTTCCTGGTCGCCTGCATCGGAGTTTCCCATGTGACCGCCATCTTCCACTATGCCGGCCGCATCGTGCGCGGAGGGGGAGACGAAGCTCCAGAGGGTTTCACCCCTCCGTCCGCCCCTTTCCCCCGGCTCCCAGGCTCCCGCATCTAGCCTGTCGAGCTGTTCGGCCCCGATGTCGAGAGAGCTGCCCGAGTCGCCTAGCTAAGCTAGTGGCGCGGCTACATCCTCCTCGCCACCCTCCCTGCGGGGGCCACCTCCTTCCGGCATGCCGGCGCGGCCGGGGACGGCGCGTCACACTTCTACCAGGTGCGGGCCGTTGACGCCGGCGGTCAGGCCACCGCCGCGGACCGGCAAGCCGCGATTCTCCATCAGGCGCTGGTAGCCGGCTCCAATCTCCTCGCGGTCCCCCTGGATGTCCCAGACTGGTCCCCCGCCTCTCTGTTCCAGGGCATCCCGTGGTCGACCGTGAGGACCTACGACGCGTCCTCGGGCTGGGTGACCTGGAACTCCCGAGGGCCATCGTCCCTTC
>Ga0209641_10002644_pt1 | contig 15322 bp, 15 predicted proteins | sample RifCSP16_1_FD_184022 | JGI IMG/M metagenome (GOLD analysis project Ga0209641, IMG submission 184022) | Soil microbial communities from Rifle, Colorado - Rifle CSP2_sed 16_1 (SPAdes) (version 2) | ecosystem: Environmental > Terrestrial > Deep subsurface > Rock core/Sediment | place: Rifle...
TATTAGCTCTGAAGCCTTTGGATACAAACACCCATCAATGTTCTGAAAAAATGATTGACTCATGTGTAAATCTTCATGTTGAAGGTTTAAACCTGAAAAATGAAAAGAGCGACCTCACTCCTCACCTTTTTCGTTCTTCCTCGCTGCATTCTGCCAATAGTTTTGAGCATCAAATTTTAAATAGTAAATCACTCTTATCTAAAAAGCTGAGAGATTTAATCAATTTATACTTCAAAGCGGTGGAGGCATATGTGGAAGAGTAGAGATCTTGCACGAGTAATCATTCTTGCGGTTGCCAGCTTTATCTATACTGTGTTTGTGGGTCAACTTGGTAACATGATAACTGGAATATTGGGATTAAATTACATCTTCATTTTTGGACACACAATTCTCATCAGTTTAAGCTTTCTTATCTACCAGGGCAGGAGATGGCGATTTCTATTACAAAGTGTTCTTGTAGCCTTTCTTACCCTTCCAACATACATGACTGGCATACCCTTTGACATATTATCTAAATGGCCAGCAATTGCAGGTTCTTTCTTTGCCGATTCAATTTTCAATAGTGTATTCTTCGTTTTTAGTAAGCATAAGAGATTGCTCTTGTGGGCGTTTTTGGCTGCTTTTGGCTTTCTTCTAATAACTCCCTTTTTCGCCGCTCTGAACATGTTTTTGTTTTATCCGCCTCAAGTTTTTACAACATATGTTACCGTCTATTTCCTGTTGTTTCCCGTTACAATCGTTGAGGTCATAATAGGTAGTTTCATCGGGTACAAAGTATACTTCAGAATTGATAAACCCCTAAAATGAAACCTCCGATAGTTGTACGGGGCATCATCTATTTTGTTTTGGAGGTCTTGAAATCAAGACCCAGTCCTTCTCAATATATCCTTCCGTTCCCGACCCCACGTATTTTGACTGAGGATGGAAATATGAGACGAAGGCATCTAGAGAGTTGTACCATACCTCTTGCTGTCGCCCTGAAAGAATTGCATTGTTGAATCTTCCAGATTTGACATCTCCGTACCCTTCAAAAAGCACACAGGAAGGTGGAATGACATGACCCTTAATTCCTAAAGCTATTGGTCTGGTCCAACCTGCAAAGAAAGTGGCTCCTTTTAGTCGAAATTGGATTTCGTCCTGGCTAAATATCTGTATATTGTTTTCCGCAGGAAAACCTGCCAACATTTCTTTTCTAAACTTTGAGGGTTCAGGGCGATCCAAGACCATGGCGGATGGAACGTAAAAATTTCCAGCGTCTGTTTCTTGCCATAATAGCACTACTATATAATTTTCTGCCCCAAACGGAGAGTCTTCATCATATTTGTTGAACCAGAAAACCATCTTAGGCAGGCGAAATTCTGGAGCCGGCTCAATGATTGCAGAGGCGACGCTTCCAAAGTATCTAAGAGTATCCCACCAAGTTGGGTTCTTGGGATTAGTTTGTTTTCTTTCTCTTTTAATCTGTCCAAGAACATCGCTTTCGCTGATTTTGCCTGTCTTTTCGTATTCTGCGTTTCGCATGAAACTTGTCTCTTTGATAAGAGCCTGATGACCAACTGCTGGTTCAGGTCGCGCAAAAATAGAGTTAGAAATTGTCTTAATGGTTTCAGAAGACGGAGTTCGAGTTTTTAGCCAAATATCGAAGAGTATTTTTTTCTTTTTCTGAATATAATTTAGGTCGTTTGTATAAAGGGTGTGTTCAAATTTCAATTTATTTTGGTTTGTTGAGGAATTGTTAAATTGGAATAGGTGTTGGTCATCAACTATTGTAGTCTCATAATATCCTAAGGGAACATGTCGAAGTTCACACCACTGCAGAAGTTGATGGGCTACAACCAAATTTTCATTTGTAATTGGTGCCAAAATCTTCGCAGCTATATCTCTTTTGCTCCAATTCTCAAGGATAGAGGTCTGTTTCATTAAAGCAAATAATCCAGTCGATGAAGTGACAATCACAACCTCTCTTTTTGCTTCATTTAAGGCATCAAAATACTTTGCTTTTGCCTTTTCTGGACTACTTATGATTGTAGTTTGCGGGGGTATTTTCCCTGTTTGAATTTCAATTTTCTTTTTAATATCCGTTGAATGAAGCCATAAATCCTCAAAAACACTTGAAAATGCCTGAATCATCGACTTGCAGTTTGTGTTTAGGCAAGTATCTTCAGTTTTTAAGTCCGCCTGTTTTGTTGGAGTAATGAAGAAGAGAATTTCCTCCTGATCTCTCAAGACCATCCTGGGAAACGGTTCAAGCCCCAACTCTGGATTTCTTCCTCGCAAATCAACGCTAGCTTTAAGCTTCTTCTTCAAAAACTGGACGGCTTTTAGGTCTGCGTTGGTTATGTCTGTGAGGAACCGGAAGCTAATCTTGGCTTTTTGCGGGTGGTTAATGATTTCGTTGGTGATGCCGTAGCGGTCTGAGCGCATTATTCCAGGCAAGGTGGCTATAATGGACAGTTGGTTTTTGGTTTGTTTGACCATTTGGTAGATTTTGTTATAGATTTTTTGGTTACCTTCAATCACCACGAATTTTTCTATTGGGGATTCAGGTTCTCCTCTGCTGATTTTGCTCCAGTCTACAAGTAGGCCTTTTCTTGCGTCTTCGATTTGTCGGGCTTCTTCATGTTTAACCCTGATATTTGAATCCAAGATGGTTTCGAAGGGAACAGCTGTGTATCTGACCGGGAATTCAAGGGTAGACTCCACAAACCCTTTACGCTGAAGAATCTTCAGGACTCGATAGACCACGGCCTTAGCGGTTCTTGTTCTCCTCGCGATTTCTCCTCCTGTCTGAACGCCGTGTTTGGCGAGGAAAATGTAGATTTGGGTCTCTTTTTCGGTTAATCCAAAATTCTGTAGAGCCTTTTCAATTGTGTTTCCCTGCAATCTATTCACATCGTTGACAGGGAGTAACTAACCTATGTTAGTCACCAGTTCTTATTAGAAGAAGGGGCTTAACTGTTTTTCGGTAACCGAATCTGAATTCTCAGTCAAACCATTATAGGGAAGGAGGTGATTGGAGTGAATAGGAAAATCCTATTGACAGTTTTAGCGTTAGCTGTTGTTTTGCTGGCAACTCCATATATTGGAATGGTACAAGCTGGGAAAGGACAGGAAAAACTTGATTTTCTGCTTCACATGGAAGGAACAAATGTTCCACCACCAGAAAAAGTGTGGTTGACCGATGGTGGTACCAGACATGTTCAGGGCTTGCCTTGGGAAATTAGAGGGGATTTCTATATTGAAATAGGTGAGTCAGGAGCTGTCGAAGCAATTCCAAAGGAATGTCTCAGCTACTTTGGCTTAATGGATCTAATGGCAAACACAAAGCAAGGATGGTATGTCATTACTGTAAGAGAAACAATTACAATCTACACTGACGGCAGCAAAACTGAAGAAAGGGGAACAATCGAGATTCTGACACAAGGCGAGAATCCTGGGGGTAACGGACTCATGGTCAATGGGCATGGAACAGGAGAACTCGAAGGCATTAAAATAACTGGAAGAACTGCCACTGAGATGATACCAAATCCAAGTCCACCGCCACCTACTTTGCTGAGTATAGATCGAATTGGCACAGTGATGGATTGGCCCACTTAGAGTAGAATAGTTAGAGATGCGAACCCACAAATATGTTTCTTTTTTCTTTTGAATAAGTCAGGCTTTATCGAGAAACATGGAATTCGTGTGACCTGTAATCTGTCTATCAGATGCAATTTCCGTTTTTACCTTCGATTTGTACTGTTTAGGAGCCATTTAGCATTCATTCATGAAAGGAGGCTAAGCGGAGTCCTCTTATGATATTCCCGGAACCCAACTTTTGCCGCCACAAAAGGCGGTGACTAACCTTGGTTACTCACCAGTGCTTAAGAAGACAAACCAACAAAGGTTGCTTGATTGAAATCTAACTTGGGAGGAGGTGAGTGAAGTGAATAGGAAAATTCTAGTTGCAATTGCATCACTGTTTGCCATATCAATGATGTTAACTCCAATTGCATATGCAAAACCTTGGGAATACCCGAAGAACAATAATAAGTTTGAGGAATTTGGCGTAACTTTTGGTTTTAGTTGGGCTGGATTTGTTGGAGCAACTTATGCGGCCACAGCTGGGTTGGAAGAAGGTGCAAACAAAGTAGTTGTAAACGTTGCAGAAACTGCGGTAAGCTACCAGATCAGGATTGGTGAGGCTGGGCCTGGTCAAAGAATTTACAATCTTGGGGAAGATTTCACATATTCAGGTCAAATCACTCTTACTGTTTTTGACCCAATACTCCCATACGCTTTTAATCCAATGAACCCTATTGGAACTCTGTTTCTGGGAGGTCGCATGCATCACTTCAGGGTAGACTACATGTATGATTTCTCAGCTGTTCTAGGAGGATTAGATGGAACAATAACAATGCTTGCATTAGTTACTGGTAATGATTTAATGCTGCAACCTGATACTAAACCGATGTTCATCACAAGCCTTCAAGGCACTGGTGATTTCCAAAACGTTAAGATACAAGCCACAGCAATTTCACCAAATCACATGGGCGTAGTCTCAGGCTGGCCTGAGTAGAACGTCACCTGGCACCAAAAAAATTTCCCCGATTTCTTCTTCCAGTTTCAATCACAAAACTAACACTTGAGAGTGAGGATGTGAGAGGAGGTGATCGAAGTCAATAGGAAAATACTGTTGACCGTTTTGGCATTGTCTGCCATTATGCTAGCAACTCCACTGGCTGGAACTGTCGCTGCAGGGATGGGACAAAGCAAACTGAGTTTCCAGTTCTTTTTGCAGGGATTGCCAATTCCTGGTGAGACAAAGGAAGCCGATGGCAACCTAATTCAAAGAGGCTGGGGTTTTGAAAGTCTGGGTGGCACGTTTGTATTAGTAGACGAAGGGGGGGCTGATGAAGAGTTGATTGAAGCAGATTATTTGGATTATGAAGCAATTATGGACTTCCAAAACCACGTTGAAAAAGGCTTCTTGAATGTCCAAGTAAGAGAAACAATATACATATACAGTGACACTGAAAAACAGAACCTAAGAGGTACATTGGAGATCATGGCATTAGGAACTAACAAGCCAGAAAACGGAGGTACTTTCATGGGGTTTAGCACTGGAGAATTTGAAGGAGCAAAAATGCTTGGCACAAGCGCGCCATTAGTAGCTGTAGGAGGCAATCCAAATCCGCCGTATTACTATCTTCAACTAGACCGCACTGGCACAGTAATGGGCTGGCCATAGCAGAACAAGACAAAGATGTAGACAGATAAGTCTCCCCCTGTTTCTTTATTTTGTTCCGAAAGGAAGTTGACCAGTTGAGTCAAGAACGGGTGCTGAAAGCAGTAATGAGTCTTGGGCTATCAAAGACTGAAGCTCAGGTCTACGTTTTCCTAGCTTTGAATGGCCCCCACAAGGCTAAAGAAATAACTAGAAACATGAGTATCTATAAGGAGCAGCTTTATCGTAGCCTTAAGAACCTGAGAGATAAAGATGTGGTAAAAGCTTCGATTGATTATCCGGCGGTCTTCTCTGCTATTCCATTTGAGGAGATTCTAGATTTGTTAGCCGAGATAAAGAAGGAAAAAGCACAAGCTCTCTGGGACGTTAAGGAAGAGCTTCTTTATAGCTGGCGAGAAATGGCAAAAGAAACATCTGAGAAAAGCTGATTAATCGAAAAAAATAGACTTAGTGAGGCAGCTCATCTCAAATTAAGAATTTATGATGTGGCGGTGCGCTGTGAGATTTGAATCTCAGATTTCACTTATCGCCAGCTGTGCGCGCTAAAAATTTAGCGCCTTAAAAAAGGATAGACGCATGACTATTAACAAAAAAATGTAAAACGTTAAGCGACGGTCTAAACGACGGTGTGAAGCTAGCCCTCGGCACATTAAACCCACACAAACTTCCGCTGTGGGAATATTTCGGTGCAAGTTAGCAAGACTTAAATTTTTCGGATTAGTTAACTTACTTGCGGTGAGAAAAATGAAAAAACGACTGTTATCTCTCATAGTTGTTTCCGCAATCCTCTTGGTAATGGCTAGCTTTGCAATCGTTATAGTCTCCGCATTTCCAAATGACGTAGTCAGAGAAAAAACCTTCATAACATACTATGTGGACCCCCTCGGGACGCCTTACACCGACACCTACAACGTCTATGCATACAGTGGAGTTCATTGGTCAACTGGCAGAGTAGTAACTTATTCTGTTAACACTAAAGGTGCTCCAGCAGGTGCAATTATAGCAGTCAAGAATGCGTTTGAAACGTGGGACCAGCAAATCAGCGACAGACTGTTTGATGATAACGTACAAGTTGCCAGTCAAAAATTAGCAGGCAATAGATATGACGGCAAAAACGTCATATCATGGGGTAGACTCGGACGAGGAATAATTGCTCAAACAACCGTTTGGTACTATACGACAACATTAGAAATTGTTGAGTTTGGAATGGTTTTCAACACAGCCTACAAGTGGGGCATCGACGCCGACGGAGAAGGCTCGGCTTACACTTTGACAAATGCTTTTGATGTTCAAAACATCGCCACACATGAGGCCGGACACACTTTAATGCTTGAAGACTTGTACATGCCCGAATCTAACGCTTTAACAATGTATGGCTACGGCAGTTATGGACAAACATATGCTATAAGCTTAGGCGCAGGCGACGTCAGCGGAATTAATGCAGTTTATTGATAAACCAGTAGACATCTTTCTTTTTTTGTCCAGCTGTCAAAGTGATTCCTTGAATTAGTGGGCTTGAAGTAACCTGTGGGTTTGTACATAATTGGGATATTGATCATATTTGTTTCAATATTTCTTGGAATCCCACCGTATTTAATTATTATCCAACCAACCACACCTGAAATCTCAGAGCTTCCAACCAATGACTGCATTACTTCTTGTTATCGTTGTAACAATACTGCTTATAGTCTGAACTAAAACCGGAATATGGAGTTTAGTCAAGAAAATTAGACTAAGAATCGGGCTTTTCGGGTGGGTTTAGTCCAGAAACCTTGACGAGAACCCTTTTATTTGTTGGCTCTTTACTGAAAAATTACTTGATGCATATGATCGCAAGCCTTTGGAAGAGAAATTTCAATGAATAGCTACGAGCTGAAAAACAAAAAACTTCATGGAACAAAACAAAATAAAGGAGAAATGTTGAAAATGTCAGTGAGCACTTTTAAAATTCTGAGAAACAGAACAGCTATGATCACAGGACTTCTGGCAGTGATTATTATTGCAACAATGTTAGTCGTACCGCTTGCAAATGCTCACACGCCTAAATGGTCAATCCAACCATACCTTTACATCCATGTCGCACCTAACCCCGTGGGCGTTGGCCAACAAACATCCATTCTGATGTTCACAACTTGGACACTTCCAGGCGCAGACTACTACGACGACATCAGATTCCACGACTTCAAACTCACAATCACAAAGCCGGATGGAACCACAGAAGTAAAGAACTACCCAGTTGTAACCGACTCCCGCGGCTTAATATTCTTCTCTTACACGCCTACCCAAGTTGGCACATATTCACTACTTTTAGAGTACCCTGGCCAAACATACATTTGGAACCAAGAGAACACTAAAATAACATCATCCGCAGGCTTCTACATCTACGAAAACGACACTATTCTGCCCGCAACCACGACAACAACCTTTACTGTGCAGCAAGAACAAATAAGGAAACTCAACGATGCCCCCCTCCCAACTGAGTACTGGACTCGCCCGATAGAAGCACAAAACTTCCAATGGGGTTCGATTTCATCAAACTGGCTGGGCGGAGCAGCTACCAGTAACCATTGGCAAAAAGACGGCAGCGCACCCAGAACACCCCACATAATGTGGACAAAGCCCATAGAGCTAGGCGGTTTGGTTGGTGGAACAGTATCTCAGGATGACATTTACTACAAAGGCTTCGGATCCGAGGCACGATTCAAAAATCCAATAATAATTAGTGGCAGGTTAATTTACGAACTTCCTCTGAGCAATGCTGGAGGTGGAGGGGGAACAATAGCAGTCGATTTACGCACAGGCGAAGAAATATGGTACTTGCCAAACGTTGGAATAAGTAAGGGGCAGATCTTTAGTTTTCAGCAGACACCGAACCAGCATGGAGCCGTCGCACCCCTATTGTGGGAAGTAGCAGGCAGTACATGGCGTGCTTATGATGCACTCACCGGAAAAGCAGTATTCAACTTAACCAATGTTCCCAACGGCACAGAAGTTTACGCCACGGGTTATTCACCCGACGAAAACAGCGGCATGATAGTGCGTTACGTATTTAACTACAATACAACGACACGTTCAGGATGGTTAGCCTTATGGAACAATACCCTCGCAGTCTTAACACAAGAAACAGTATCCAACTCCCCTGGATGGAGACCAGTTGGAAAAGGAAATATTGACGCAAGCAAGGCCTACTCATGGAACGCAACACTATCTGCGGATTTGGTTGGAAGTCAAGCGCCAACTATAGTTGGCGTTATCCCTGATGACGTACTTCTCGGCAGAAGCAGTGACTTAGCACTCGCTGCAAACTGGCGTCCAATGTCGGATCCGTGGACGATTTGGGCACTGAACCTAAATGCATCGAAAGGACCGATAGGCTCATTATTATGGATCAAGAGATATCCGGCGCCACCAGGCAATCAGACCGTGATGTTTGCGGAACAACCGATAGATACGGTTAACCGAGTGTTCATTATGACTGACCGAGAGACTGGACAACGAAGAGGCTACAGTATTGACACAGGAGAACTTTTATGGGAAATCATTGTCGCACAGCGTGCAATCCAATACTACAGCAACCGGGAGGGCTTTGCGGCAAACGGCATTCTCTACGTAAGTGGCTATGGAGGAGAAGTCTTCGCTTATTCAACGAAGGACGGAAAACTACTCTGGAAATACAACAACACAGACAGCGGCTTGAACACGCCTTGGGGACTTTACCCAATCCACGTGTCTGCAGTCGCCGACGGAATAATCTACGGCTTCCCCGGCGATTATATCGAAGCGAATAAACCGCTGTTTAAGGGAGAAAGGATACGCGCCATCAACGCTACCACAGGAGAAGAAGTATGGAACTTAATGAGCTGGTCTACTTCAGGGTTAGGCTTATCAATTGCACCAATCGCTATTGCAGATGGATTTATGGCATATAGAAACATCTACGATAGCCAAATATACACTTTGGGAAAGGGTCCCAGTGCTACTATTGTCACAGCGTCGCCAGAAGTTTTGGTGCAAGGCAACAGTGTGCTGATAAAGGGCACCGTATTGGACACGGCTTCTGGAACGAAGCAGAAGGAGCAGGCTGCGCGCTTTCCAAACGGAATCGCAGCAGTTTCTGATGCTAGCATGTCTGGCTGGATGGAGTACGTGTACATGCAGAAACCGCGGTCCATGAATGCTACAGGCGTTGAAGTCACTTTAAGCGTGCTTGACTCGAACAATAACTATCGCGAAATCGGAAAAACGAGGAGCAACACTGACGGGTTCTTCACCTTAAAATGGACTCCCGACATTCCTGGCACCTATACACTCTACGCCTCATTCGCTGGCTCTGAGGGCTACTGGCCTTCACACTCGACAACTTCGTTTGCTGTTGATCCAGCGCCACCGCCGCCTGAACTGGCTCAAGCACAGCCAGACATGACTGCCACCTACGTCTTACGGGGCGTTGTCGCCATCATCATCGTTATAATCATCATCGGCGCAGCTATAGTCTTACTCCTAAGGCGACCATGAGAAACGCGAAAAACCATACAACTCCCTCTTTTTATTCTCTCTTAATTAGTGTAAGAAACAAAACCGTAGGGCTTATTTTTGGCAGGGTTGCCTTGAAATTTTGAGGTTATACTCCTGCTCTGGCTCGCGAGAGAATATGTTCATTGAAGTCTTCAGTTGCCAGTTCAGTCTTCGCCTTAGGGAAATGAAAGAGAGCAATTAACATGAAGACATAAAAAGTGAAACGACTGTTTAAACGACATTATGAAGCTAGCCCTCGGCACATTAAAGCTTAATATGAGAACCATTTTTCGTGGAATTAGGCTAATAATGAGCAATATTCTGCGTTTCTAACTTGTTGAAGCAGGCTTTGAAAACGTTTGCGATTTTTGACGAAACTGCAATGTTTAGAAAACGCAAGTGAAAGTGACCGATGGGCTTAGATTATTGCATTGAGACCGCTGGGATTTGAACACAGCCCTCAATGGCAACGCTTCGCTACTTCTGCTATTCTCTACGCGACTACCTTACTCTTTTTTAGAAAATTAGTATTATACCGAGCTGGATTATTTTTTACTATTTTGAGGCTATGCCGCATCTCAGGACTTTAATAGGATCTGGCAGTACTTTGTCTGAACATGCCTTCAAACATGCTTTGAACGTGTTTACGATAACGGACGCGTTTACAAAGTGGATAGTGCTCAGCCAAACCTGATAGTAGATAAGAATTTCGCGTTTGTGCTAAGAGTATACTACAACGTGAACGTCGCAAAGGCAGCTCCCCACTTCCTCATTGACAAGTCTGCCATCGATGACGTCTACTATGCACGCTCAATCCAATTATTCGGATCCTGTAATCGCCTGGCAACAGATCGAAATGCATTTATGCGACCACGCTGAGATTTAGGGATGACAAAATTCTATGGAAACACTTAATGCGAGTGGCAAGACAACGGGAATTAGCACTCGCCGCATAATTGCTTACACTGTTGATGTTGGGCTTTTGTCCTGTGCCCTTTGGGTGCCACAGCTTGCCATACAACTTCTCAAAGGGGTCACTCCAGCGAGCGTTTTCAACATGTCAACAGGGCTGAATGCTTATGTTTGGGTGGGTCTGACTATTTCTCTACCGTCTTGGCTCTATTTTGCTGCAAGCGATCGTTCAGCTCTGGGAGCAACTTTGGGAAAACGGCTGTTTGGTTTGCGTGTGGCTAATAAGACTGGCGGTCGCCTTGGTATAGTGCGGGCTATGCTACGCACTCTAATCAAGGTTGTACCTTGGGAGTTGACCCACGTCATATTTTTCTTACCTTTTTTGACCTCGGGGCAAAACCCGGTTTTGGACCTGAGATAATCATTCCCTACGTTTTGTTGGCAATTTATGTTGCTGTAATGTTGCGAACTCGTGGCAAGCAGAGTTTACATGATTTGGTGGCTGGAACAGTGGTAATCAGATCTTAGAATTCTGGGCGCTATGCTTTTCCGATATCTCTTCCACCCAGTCTATTTCGGGAGCTATATTAGTTTCTGAGCTGATTGCTATTCTTGTTGCATCACGCTGAAATTCAAGTAGCTAGAGGCAAGTCGAACAAGCGCCAGTTCAGGAAATAGTTAGGTCGCTAAAGATTCAAGATTTTTCCGTCAACATTTCATCTGATTATCACCATGTACGACAAAAACCAAATCAGGCCGATTTTTTTGGGGGGAAATAGCCAGGGGGAGTTTGGATTGATTGAAAGAATAAAGAAAAAAGAGGAAATTTGCTATTGCCAAGCTGTTGATTTTGGTTCATGCGGTCTTGTATCTGAACGACGGACTAAACTAAGCAGTTTGATCGAAATCACGTCAATCCATAAGAGCGCGAACCCCATAGCCATTCTTTGGATCAGCCCTGCATAGGGATTATAGGTTGGAAACATGGGAAACGGCGAGAGCGCGATAGAAGCAATGGCAGATACTAGTGTAAAAAGCCAAAAGGGCCGCCACTGATTATCCTTTCTGAAACCTAAAGTAAGGACGATCATCCCAATGGTCACGGCATTTGAAGCGATCGTAGCTGTAATGTCGTGTCCAATATTGGTCAAGGAGTTGGGTAGCCCTGCAGGATCCATTGGAAAGAATCCTACAGCTATCATGTCGATTCCACCAATAACGATTAGTACTGCCCCGATTTTAGAGATCAATCCATTACGTAAACTGCGATATAGCCCGAATCCAAAAGCAGCCACGAGAACTCCCAATAACTGGAACCCAAAGGCATTCATGAAAAAAGCATGAGGAGCGCCAACCGCCCCTAGCTCACTCATACCCATGCTGATTGGATTGTATTTAGGCCAAAGCAATCCCAAAATAGCCGTTACAAACGCGTACGAGACAGGGCCTACTGTTCCGCAGACAGCCAGGATTACACCAGTTTTATCTGACACTTTGACATCCATAGACATTTTCTACTCACTCATATTGGTGTTCTGTTGAAGGAATACTTGACTGCACCTTTTGGGCAATTATCAACACATGACCCGCAAAGTATGCACTCCGAGTTTTCCATGGATTCCCGTTGCACCATACTATTAACATCTAGGCTCATGGGGCAGTTTTTGCTGCAAATCTTGCAGTTACTGCATTTTTCCCTGTCCGCTTCTAGCTGCAGCGATGGCCAATTGGCAACGTTTCGAAGTTTTCTTCCCAGAATCATGAAGGGCGCCATCCAGCATCCTGTGTGACAGAAAGCTCTTTTGCCAGCGATGAGTGCTACGCCTGCGATTATTCCGAAAAAGACTAGGAATATTACAAGTGACGGTATATCTTGGATTGAGATTCCATAGTATGTTTGGTAGAACGGATCGACGGCCATTATTCCTCCAGCTTGGGCAAATACGAAGATTATGATAGCTACCCATGGGGTCCATATCGCGTATTTTATCCAGTTTCTTTTTCCGTTCGGGAAGCTTTTTTTGTTGGCTTTCATGCAAAGTTCTTGGGTGGCTCCCGCAGGGCAAACCCAGCCGCAAAACGCTCGTCCAAAGAATAGAGAGGAAACAAACAGAGAAGCAAAGACTATGAAGCTGCCGGCTACGATGCCTTCTGAACCGCCCATTATGATGAGATATGGCGAGAAGTAGTAGTAAATAACTGGGAACAATGCGAACATTATTATTGTCATGATTTTTCTGACTTGTTGTCTTTTCACTGCTGTTCACCTCCGGTTTGAACTGTCTCCTTGCGCATGAGACACTGCTCCATTTCTTTTTGGGTTATGTCTAGTTTGAGGGTGCCGTTGGCGCCTTCTATTTCAAGCATCACGCCTTCGATCATGTTGACGTTTTTTAGTTTGCCGAGGAAGCCTTCAAAGAATACTTGGCCATTTTCGTTGTCAAGGAAAGCTATTCTTCTTACGGCACCTTCCGTTTTCATCTCGACTGAGAATGAGTGTTCTTGAACTCTTTTGCCCATCTTTTTTGCCTCAAATAGCATTGTATGGGGGCAAGAGTGATAAAGCAACCTCAACAGAAAATATGAAATATCATAGTTGATTATTAAGGTCTAGGCGGTATAGGGAGTTGCATCTGATTGGATATCTTTAGTAGTTTGCTGTTCGAACTTTCAAGTGGAGATCGGCTGGATATTCTAATGCTCTTGAGTAAGAATCCCTTGAAGTTGTCCCATATTTCTAACAAGCTTGATTTTACTGTGCAAGAGACATCGAGGAACGTAGCTAGGCTTAGTGAGGCTAAACTAATAGTGAAAGATATTGATGGCGCATTTCATCTAACGCCATACGGCGAAGAAGCGATGAACTTGCTTTCAGGCTTCAAGTTTCTTTTTAAGAATAGGGAGTATCTGACCACTCATATACTCGGTGGAATGCCTAAATTGTTTAGGGCAGGTTTGGGAATACTTGACAGCTTCGAGTTTGTTAGTGATGTTATGATTGTATTCCATAACATAGAAATCATGATATCTAAAGCCGATAAGTTTGTGTGGATTATTACCAACCAGGTTCTGATGAGCACTATTCCCGATTTAGTTCAGGCTGCGGAGCGTGGAGTTGAATTTAGGCTATTGATGCCGAAAGATTTTGCCCCTTCAGAGGGTTTACCTGAACTAGTTAACAACCCTGTTTTTGAATTGGCATCTCGTGCAAAGAAACTTGAAAGCAGGTTTTTGGAGGACGTAGATATCTTCCTTTGTTTGTCTGAGAGCCAAGTTGCTGCTCTTGGCTTTCCAAACTTGGAAGGTAAACTTGACTATATCGGATTTAAGGCAGAAAACGAGGTATCTGCTGAGTGGGCAAAAGCGTTGTACAATCATTATTGGAGCAAAGCTACGTCACAGATTCCCGAACAACTGACTAGAAAATGAGGCCCACACTAAGGCTGGCTGAGAGCACGCACGATTTGAACAGCGGATTTCACTTGTCTCCAGCTGTGCTCGCTTAATTTTCAACATGTTAAAAAAGGATACGGACAAACATTTACAAAACATGTAAAATGTGAATCGAAGGTATAAACGACGGTGTGAAGCTAGCCCTCGGCACATTTAAAATCATTGACATATGCTTGGGCTGCTCAGGTGTCATCGTGGTTCTGGCTTACCCAGCTTCTTCATTCTTCTCTGTTGTTGAAATCGGGAGGGTCATCCATAATTCTAAGTGGCGGGTTTGGAGTATATGATTTCGCGTTTGAAAATTTTGGTTAGGGAATGAAGGAAGTACATGTATATGTCTTTTTTGGGTTATATGTCGGTTTTCGTAATATGTCGGGGGTTAAAACAAGCCATATATTAAGTCTTGCGACGCAATATGTATCTGAGTAAAACACCAATACTGTTCTACAAAACTACACAAGGTGAAAAAAAATGACCGAAACAACCAACATAAGAATAACCTGCACAATGCAACTTCGTGAAAACAGAAAAAACCCACACAGCAGCCTTCTGGAAACAACCGTAATGAAAGCGGTTGACGACAGTCTCTCTTCGTTTGGCGACTCCTTCAAACAAGTCATCTACTTCCAGCTGGAAAACACTTTCCACATAAAAAAACAGGAGATCCCGCAAAAAATCGAGGGATTCGCCGCTGCAATAGAAGAAATCTTCGGAGTAGGCGCCACCCTTATCGAAATGAAGATTCTCAAAGCGCTTCACGACCAAGTCCCTGAGTTCGTGCATTTCCCAAGGGGCGACGAACTGGTATTCACAGAGTACGTAAAAAGCCTGCGTTTCTTCGTTTGAGCTTTAATTTTTAAGTATTTTTTCGTGGCATTTTATTTTTATTGGTTGAACTGTTGTACAGTTCGTTGTTGGCTTCTGATTGGGAGCAAATCGAGCTTTATTTGGGTTATTTCATTGTTGATTCCGCGTTTTATCCATGCGCTTGCGGTTTTAAGTTTGTTTTGGTATGCTTGGTGTATGTAACACCGTTTATATCGCTGTATGATGTAATACGATTTGATAAACACGCAAACGGATGAAACAAAAAATGACAAACGTACAAAAAGAAGTCCAAGTTAAACTTGCAAAAGGTCTGCTTGATCTAATAATTCTTCAATACTTAAACTCACAACCCATGCACGGTTACCAGGTAATCACGAAAATCCGAAA
>Ga0209641_10002653_pt1 | contig 15283 bp, 11 predicted proteins | sample RifCSP16_1_FD_184022 | JGI IMG/M metagenome (GOLD analysis project Ga0209641, IMG submission 184022) | Soil microbial communities from Rifle, Colorado - Rifle CSP2_sed 16_1 (SPAdes) (version 2) | ecosystem: Environmental > Terrestrial > Deep subsurface > Rock core/Sediment | place: Rifle...
AGAGGATAGCGTTTCCATCTCTATCTCGCCGATCCGGCTTGCAATGGTCAGTTCGGGCAGAAAGGTTGCCCCGTGTCCGCTCCGGGGGGCTGCCGGGACCCCGAAATCAGCGGGGACATCGGCGTCCGGCGCGCTGAAATCCCAGGAAGGACCTGCGGACTCCGACTCCATCCTCTCGATCTCCTGCCGGATGCTGTACGTATCCACAGCATACTGGGAAACGGCCCGCGCGGCCTTTTCAAGCTCAAGGACCTCTTCCTGCAGCTTGCCGTACTCGGCGCGAAGCGCCTCGACCGCGGCGCCTCCGAGGAGACGCTGCCGCTGTTCGTTGAGCTCTCCGATAAGCGAGGAAATATGCCGGTAGTTGTCCGCTTTGTCTTTGAGCTCCGCTGTGGTGGATGAGGCCGTTGCCTGCAGGTAGGCCGTGATCGCCCCTCCACTCTCTCCAATACTTTTTTCCAGCTCCTCGCGTTCCGCCTCAAGCCCCTCGATCTCTTTCTGAACGAGATCCTTCTGCGCGTTCTTCCGCGAGCTCTTATACCAGGCGGCGGAGACAAGCGCGAGCGACACCAGGACGCCGATCGGAAAGTAGGTCGACAGCTCGGCCGCGGGAAGAATCGTGGGAAAAAAAACGCCGCCCGCGAGCGACCCGATGCCTGAGAATATTCCAAGAATAAACAGGCTGTCCGTCAGAAGAGAGGCCTTCGGCATCCCCTGAAGCTGCATCTTCAGCGCCTCGATGTCCTGCTGGAGCTGTTCGGACTTGATGATTTTCTGACCCTGGCTCTGCTCATGTGTTTCAATAAGCTCTTCAAGGTTCTCAGGCAGTGTTTCGCAGCCCTTGAGCAGGGACAGATCGGCCTGGATGTCCGCATACCGGCCGTTGATCTCTTCAAGCGCCTCCAGTTTTTTCATGGACTCTCCGCGCCTGAGCTTGGCCGCGTCCAGCCGGTATTCCGCATCCGCGGCCCCTTCGGCCTTGCGCAGCGTCTCGCGGAGCTCAGCAAGCCTTGCATCCTGCGGCGCCGCCTTGCCGGACGGAGCAGACGAAGGCTGTATCTGAACAACCGGCGGCGCGAGAACCGGCGGGGAACTGCTCACCGCCGCCTGCCCTGCGTAGTGCTCGCGCCGAAGAACAAAGAGCCGGGAGTACTCCTCTTCGGACATACCGGTCGTCAGCCCCGCCATGAACTGCACGGTAGCCTCCCGGTCCTTGTGCAGGAGAGCGAAGTCCTTTGTGGATGCGTTGTATTTTGAAAGGTTCACCGCTTGTTTTGACAGGTCCTGGATGATCCGGTAGTATGTGCCGTCATCGGAACACACCACCAGGGCGGCACGCGAGGCGTCAGGGGTCTCCCGTGATATGAGCGACGCTATACGTCCTGCCTCGTTGCCCGGGAAAAGCAGGCCCCCCATGGCGTCAACAGACGCCGTCTTGCCCGCTTCATTGCCGGCCGCGATGATATTAAACCCGGACTGAAACCTGAGACGCACGAGCTCCTTGAAGCCCCTAACCCCTTGCATCACAAGCTCAAGCAGGAACATAAAAAAAGGCTCCTTTCAGTGCTTTCCTGCTACTATAACGCAAGTGGAGCAAAGTTGCAACTGAGAAAAGGACTTGGACTTTCACCAAAATTTAATCAATTCAAAGCGCGCAGCCCTTGAGCGATAGCCGCGCTTCGCGTTGCGAACTTTCAACTTGCCACTCAAAACTTTCAACCTGCTTCCAGTCTCTCCAGGGCCGTTGTCAGGGCCTTCGCCTTCTGGAGCGTTTCCCGGTATTCCCTCTCGGGATCGGAGTCGGCAACGATCCCCGCCCCTACCTGGATATGGGCAATGCCATCTTTTATGACAAAGGTCCTGATGATGATGTTCAGGTCCATGTCTCCCGCGTTGGAGATGTAGCCGATGGAGCCCGTATAAGGGCCGCGCGCGACCGGCTCAAGCTCATCGATGATCTCCATGCATCTCACCTTGGGCACTCCGGTGATCGTGCCCCCGGGAAAAACCGCCCGGATAAGGTCGAAACAGTCCCTCCCCTGCGCAAGCTCTCCGCGGACATTCGAAACAATATGGATAACATGGGAATAGTCCTCGATCACCATCATCTCGTCGACCCGGACCGAGCCGTACGTGCAGACCTTGCCGAGGTCGTTCCTCTCGAGGTCCAGAAGCATGATATGCTCGGCGCGCTCTTTCTCGTTCGTGAGGAGCTCGACGGAGAGCTCCTGTTTCTCAACATCGTCATTCCCCCGTCTGCGGGTGCCTGCGATCGGCCTCGTATCGGCAATCCCGTCGCGAAGGCGGATAAGCCGCTCCGGCGAGGAGCTCACCAATTGCAGGTCGCCGAAATCGAGGAACGCCGCAAAGGGAGACGGGTTGATCTCGCGGAGGAGCGTGTATAACCTGAGCGGATCGGCGCTGCCGATCTTCGCGCTCAGCCTCTGTGACAGGTTCGCCTGGTAAATATCACCTGCCGAGATGTACTTTTTGCAGCGTCTGACCATTGACTCGAAATCCGCCTGGGCCATGTTCGGTTTAAGGCTCAAGCCTCGGGCGCCCCCCTTTCGGGATAACGGGATGTCGCTCTTCATATTCTTTGCGATGAGTTTCGAACTGAGAGTTGAGAGCCTGTCTGCGGCTTCATCATAGAGCCTGTCCCACTGGTCCGGTTCCGGACGCCGAAAACCCATCTCCTGCTCCCTGGCGCCCGGATTGACGATCACCCACACCTTATTCAGGATATGATCAAAGGCGATCACCATGTCCACAAAGATGAAATATGCCTCGGGGATGCCGAGGTCATCTTTTGCCGCGCGCGGAAGCTTCTCGATCTGATGAACAAAGTCGTACGAAAAGAACCCTATCGCTCCGCCCGTGAACGGGGGAAGTCCGGCCGCCTTTTCAACGCGATAATTGGACAAAAGTTCGCGAAGCTTCTGAAGCGGCTTTCTTTTCATTGACGCGCGTCTGCCGAATCTGCCGGCAGGCGTCGCAGGCAGTTCAAGCTCCACGTCATCGCCGCGAGACCTGAAGATCAGGTACGGCTCCGCTGTCACGAACGAGTACCTGCCGGTCTTCTCATTCACCCGCGCGCTCTCAAAAAGCGCAGCCGGGCGGGACGACCCGAAGGCCTCGAGCGCGGCACGCGGCGTGAGCGAAGGCAGATCAAGCTCCGCGTACAAAGGCAGGATCTTGCCCTGCTTCGCCCGTTCAATAAAGTCGCTTTTAGACGGAAGAATGTTTTTCATGAGAAGAGTAGAGGGATATTAAATACATTTGCGGGCCGGGTCAAGACAAATCTCGGATCCTTTTCCTGTCGCGCGGGTCGGCAAAATGTGGTATACTAATATCGAAAGTAGAGATGCTTTCGCGGTCTTTAACATAGTTGGTGAGTACAAGGCGTTGACGAACCAACACCAAAAGGTGTGCGTATTTTAACACCGTTATGAGGGGCAAGCGGCATCGGTTTTCACGTGATGCCGGGGCCGGCAAGCGGGCAGCAAGTTGAGCGGTCAGGCTGCCGATTCGCAGGGTCACGGAAGGCCGGAAGAGCCGAAAGCCCTAAAGCGGAGGAGAAATTCGGGAAAGGTTAATGAGAGCTTTAAAGGGTCCGCCTTAGCGGAGCCGTAGAAGCGCAACGGGATTCCCGCTGAGTATCCACCGCAGAACGGAACGTTAAGATCCCTGGTTCGATAGCAACGCCTTTTTTATTGTCAAAAAATGGAAAAGCCGGCGGGATTAATTCTCGCCGGTTTTTTATTTCTTCGGGTCTTTCCTTATAGACCGATGATGAGGGAAATAATTGGCATCATATTTTATTCACGTGGCTTGAGCGACCTCCTGACGCCAAAGTAAACATTAAGACCCGACATCAGGAAATTCCTAAACGCACTAAATGCATCAACGTCCCCCACGTGCTCCACGTGCTCCCGATCTTCGGGGACCAAATCTGTGTCTCTGTGTCTCCGTGGTGGATCGAAATACTCGGTCTCACAGGCTTGAAACAAAAAGGCCCGCATTCGCCATTATCAAGAGATGTCAAATCAAAACTTCAGTTTAGAATAATTCTTTTTTACTGGTAATCGACTTTGACTTCTGATATACTAGATTAAAACAGGACAGAAACGGTATTATATGCGTTCCATCAAAGGAGGGAGCTTATCATGCACACCACAGCCATCGGTTCACTGGAGTACAAAAACGATTTTTTCTCCATCACCATTCGTGAGTCCGAGCACCGCCCCGGGAGCTACATCTTCAGCAGCGGCCTCAGCCTGCCCAGGTTCAATCCCATTATCTGGGGGAGAACCGGTATTTGCTCCAACGCCGCATTCAAGGGCCTTCAGCAGCTTCGGGCCGATGTGTCCAGCTTTGCCCGCCAGCGGGGCATTGTGACGAAGAACACCGATGTCCCCTCCGGCTCGACAGGCGGACACGGGCACGGCTGGTATCAGGAAAATGCCCTCTTGATCGAGGACGCATCTCCCGAGGTTGTTCAAGAGATCCTCGAGTTCAGCGCACGAGACCTCGTCCAGACGATCCTGAATGCCTGCAATCAAGATGTCAGGGTCCCGGCCGGAGCCCTGGACCCCGCGGCAATGCAGCGCTTCCTCGAATCCCAGGGCGTACCCAATTATCGTGAAGTGGCTCCGCCACCAATCGCGAAGCCGCGGGCCGCATAGCAGGTACATTAAACATTGCCGAAAATACGAAGGCCCGGGAATTTCCCGGGCCTTTTTTTATTTCATCGGTGTCCCCAAATGACTCCGTCTAAGACACATAGGGACACGTCTCCTTTGCTGCCATTCGCCATGCTTCAAGCATATTACATATCATGATTCCTTCGGGCCCGGACTTGGGAATTGACATTCTCCCCCTGCCCCGCCAGGCATTGACTTCTAAACTTACTTCATCTTCCTTATCCGCACTTCAATACCCTTATTGTCTTTGAGCAGTACAACGATCCGGCTCGTATCGGTCTCGCCATAATGATAGGGGTAGAGCACCTTCGGCTTGAACGCCTGCGCCGCGTCCGCGACCATCTCCGGGGTCATGGTATAGGGCAGGTTCATGGGCAGAAAGGCAATATCGATGTTCTTCAGCGCCCTCATCTCGGGCGTGTTCTCCGTATCACCGGCGATATAGACGCGCTTGTCCCCAAAGGTCAGCACATAGCCGTTGCCCTGTCCTTTCGGGTGGAAGGGCTGTCCGTTCTCGCGCTTGTGCACCAGGTTGTACGCCGGGACTGCCTCTATCTTTATGCCCAGGATCGTCTGCGCATCGCCGTTCTTCATGACCATACCACCGGACACTTTCTCCGCGCACTTCTCCGTCAGCACCACCTTCGTGTCCTTCGTGCGGACCTGGTCGATGGCCGCGGGATCGAGGTGGTCTTGATGTTCATGGGTTATAAGGAGCAGATCGGCCTTCGGCAGTTTCGAGTAATCGGCAAGCTTGCTGAAGGGATCGACATGGATGATCCCGTTGCCGAACTTCATCATGAGCGTTCCGTGGCCGATGAAGAAGATCTCGAGGTCCCCGGCGGTTGTTTTGATCACGTCCTTTTCAAATGCCTCCTGGGCGTGGGCCGAAAAAGCAAGTAGTGCGAACACCATCACGGGTAGGATAAATTTCATGGGTGGCCTCCTTGGTTAGAAGTCACGGATGACGGCGTCGTCCGGCCGCAGGGTCTACCGTTTCACTCTTCGTCTAACCCTTCACACCGGAGCGCCAATGACCGCGAGGAACTCCTCGGGAGTCATGACCGGGAGCCGGTCAACCCGAAAATCCGCTTTGTTCCGGGTGATCAGGCAGTCGGCCCGGACATGCAGCGCTGAATAATACTGCACCGCGTCCTCAAAGTCCTTGAAGGTCGAAGCGAGCGAGAGATCGATCACCTTTTCATCAACTGCCGCGACCCGAAAGACGATCCTGATCTTTTCAAGGACCCTCATCGCTCTATCCCGTTTCAACTCTTTCGACAAAATATAGAACAGTGTCGGGAAGCTCTGCGCAGAAAGATAGCCCTGGAGCTTTTTTTCTTCGATCAGGGAGAACAGCCGCGCGGCGGGGATATAATGTGGGTCTCGCTTCAGAAAGATGTCGAGAATGACGTTGATATCAAAGAGAACGCTCTTCAACGATGCTTCTCCGCAAGATGTTTACGATATCCCGCGCGCAGCTGCGCGGCATCCTGTTTGCCCGAAAGCACACCCGAAACCTCGTACAGGACCGGCGATTCCCGCACCTCCTCCTGTTCCTGGTCCGCAACGGCCTTGAAATAGTCCTCGACCATGCGCGACAGGCTGACTCCCTTTGTGCTCGCGGTCTTTTTTGCCTTCCGGATGACGGCGTCGTCCAGCCGCAGGGTAAGTTTCGTGGTCATGAGCGCTCCCTCCTTGCATGACGTACATATAATAATATATTGTACGTCTTCTGTCAAGCTCCTCTGCCTTAATACTAATTACCGGCATATTAGTAGCAAATTAGCAACAAACGTAACCAAATATTTAAACAATAAAAAAGGCCGGGGAAACTTCTCTCCGGCCCTTGGTGTTCCCTACATTCCCGCCCCTGCTTTAAGCTCGCTGGGGCAGGCTCCGGCGGGAATCCAGGCCTACAGACCATCACTGGATCCCCTTTTTTACGGGGATGACGAATCAGGTTGAAACAGAACCCTTATCCTTCTCACGCCGCATCCTTGCTCCTGGCACTCCCTGTCATCAACTTCGCCACGGACCGCGCAAAGGCCGCCGGGTCCTTGATCTTCGAGCCCTCGAGCAGCAGGGACTGGTTGTACAGGAGATCGATATACTCCTGCACCTGTTCGTCCGCCCCGCTCGTGAGCATGCCGTTCATGGCCTCGAACACCGGGTGGCCTGGATTGATCTCCAGGATCCGCTTCTGGGCCGGGACGTCCTGACCCATGGACTTGAGCATTTTCTCCACCTGCGGGTCGAGCCCGCCCTCATCGGCCACCAGACAGCTGGCCGAGTCCGTCAGCCTGCCGGACAGGCGCACGTCCTTCACCTCGTCCTTCAGCCGTTCCTTGAACCGGGCAAGCAGCTTCTCGAACTTCCCCTTCTGCGCTTCCTTCTCCGAGTCCGTCGTCTTGTCCAGGCTCACATCGCCCTTGACCACGTTCCTGATCTTCTTGCCCTTGTACTCCTGCAGATCCAGCATGATCAGGTCGTCGATGTCGTCGGTCAGGCAGAGGACCTCGTATCCCTTCGTGCGGAAGGCTTCGAGGTAGGGCGACTGCATGACATTCTCGTCGGGCCTGCCGGTAATGAAGTAGATCGCATCCTGGGCGATCGGCATGTCCCGAACATAGTCGGACAGGGTCGTGTACTTGCCGGCCCCGGTCCTGGTGGAGGTGAACAGCAGGAGATCGGCAATCTCTTCCTTCCGGCTGGGCTCGAAGTGGATCCCCTCCTTCAGCACCCTGCCGAACTCCTTGTGCAGCTTCTCGTAGGCCGGTGCATCGTTCTTCTTCATCTCCGCGAAAGCATCCAGCACCTTCTTGGTGATGTTCTTCTTGATGACCGCTATCTGCCGGTTGTTCTGCAATATCTCGCGCGACACGTTCAGCGGCAGGTCCGAAGAATCCACCACGCCGCGCACGAAACGAAGATACTCGGGCATGAGCTCGGCGCAGTGGTCCATGATCTGAACGCGCTTCACGTAAAGCATCGGCCCGATCTTAAAATCGCGATAGAGTATGCCGTAGGGAGCATGCTGCGGAATATAGAGCAGGGCCGTGAACTCCGACGTTCCTTCAGCGCGGTAGTGGATCACCTTCGCGGGATCGGTATAGTCGTGGGACACATGCTTGTAGAAATTGTTGTATTCTTCCGGCTTGTTCTCCGACGGGTCCTTGAGCCAGATCGCCTTTCGGGCGTTCAGGGTCTCCTCTTCCGCTGACTTGATCTTCTTTTCCTTGTCAGCGGGGTCTTCTTTTTCCCGCGTGATGTCCATCACCACCGGATGCTCGATGTAATCCGAGTATTTCTTGATGATGTCGCGGATCTCCCACTCCTGAAGGTACTTCTTATCGTCGTCCCGGAGATGGAGAACCACGTCGGTACCCGGCTTGTCCCTGGTCGTGTCATCGATGGTATAGGTCCCGTCAGCGGTCGATTCCCATTTGATCGCCTTGTTCGTCTTCTCCACGACCTTGCGCGAGATCACCGTCACGCGGTCGGCCACCATGTAGGCGGAATAGAATCCCACGCCGAACTGGCCGATGAGGCCCGGACGGTCCTTCTGGGACGCGTCCTTGAGCGCCTGCATGAACTCCCTTGTGCCGGAGTGGGCAATGGTCCCGAGCTCCGCTATGACCTCTTCTCGGGTCATGCCGATGCCGTTGTCGCTGATGGTGAGGGTGCCTGCGGTCTGGTCCGGGATGATCTTGATCTTCCACTCCCCGCAGGCTTCAGAGATCTCCCTGTTCGTCAGCGACTCATGGCGCGCCTTGTCGATCGCGTCAGAGGCGTTCGAGATCAGCTCCCGGAGAAAGATCTCCTTGTGCGAATAGAGGGAGTGGATCATCAGGTTCAACAGCTCTTTTACTTCGGTCTTGAACTCCATCTTTTCAACAGCCATAGTTCCACCTCGCGAACAATATCGATATTGTGAAAAGAACCTTTGACACGGAAGAAGCGGATTAACGTCTTTGACGTACCCAAGCGCTGGGGATGATAAAAAGGCCGGGGAGATTTCTCTCTCCGGCCTTCGATTGTTTCGTAACGGAACTGCTTCCTAGTACATTCCACCCATGCCGCCGCCCATACCGCCCATGCCGCCGGGCATGCCGCCGGGCATGCCGCCTTCGGACTTCTCTTCGGGCATGTCGGTGATCATCACCTCGGTCGTGAGCATCAGGCTCGCGACGCTCGCCGCGTTCTGGAGCGCGGAGCGGGTCACCTTGGTCGGGTCGATGATACCGGCCTGAAGCATGTCCACATATTCTTCCTTCTGGGCGTCGAAACCATAGTTCTGTTTGTCCGACTGCTTCACCTTGTCCACGATCACCGATGATTCGAGTCCCGCATTGTTCACGATCTGTCTGATCGGCTCTTCAAGTGCCTTCTTCACGATGCCGACGCCGATCGCCTCATCACCGGTGAGTTTGAGCTTGTCGAGCACCGGGATGCACCGCAGCAGCGCAACACCGCCGCCGGGAACAATGCCTTCTTCCATCGCCGCGCGCGTAGCATGGAGCGCATCCTCCACGCGGGCCTTTTTCTCCTTCATCTCGGTCTCGGTTGCGGCGCCGACATTGATCACGGCCACTCCGCCGACGATCTTGGCCAGCCGCTCCTGGAGCTTTTCCTTGTCGTAATCAGAGGTAGACTCTTCGACCTGGGCCTTGATCTGCTTGACCCTGCCCTGGATCTTGGCCGTGTCTCCGGCGCCTTCGACGATCGTGGTGTTGTCCTTATCAATGCTGATCTTCTTTGCTCTGCCGAGGTCCGTGATCTTGACGTTCTCGAGTTTGAGCCCGAGGTCCTCGGAGATCACCTGCCCGCCGGTAAGGATCGCCAGGTCTTCGAGCATGGCCTTGCGCCTGTCGCCGAAGCCCGGGGCCTTCACCGCGCAGACCTTGAGCGTGCCGCGGAGCTTGTTCACGACCAGTGTCGCGAGCGCCTCTCCTTCAACATCCTCGGAAAGTATAAGGAGCGCCTTGTCCATCTTTGCGGTCTGTTCGAGGATGGGGAGCAGGTCTTTCATGCTCGATATCTTTTTCTCCGAGAGGAGGATATAGGCGTCATCCAGCACCGCCTCCATCTTCTCGGGGTTCGTTACAAAATAGGGAGAGATGTAGCCCCTGTCGAACTGCATGCCTTCCACCACGTCCAGGCCGGTTGTCATGCCCTTGGCCTCTTCCACGGTGATCACGCCGTCCTTGCCGACCTTGTCGACCGCCTCGGCGATGAGATCGCCGATAGTGGAATCGCTGTTCGCTGATATGCTTCCCACCTGGGCGATCTCTTTTTTATCATGAACCGGCTTCGATATCTTCTTCAGATTCTCCATGACCGCTTCAACGGCCTTTTCAATGCCGCGCTTCACATCCATGGGGTTCGCGCCGGCGGTGACGTTCTTCATTCCCTCGCGGTAGATGGCCTGTGCAAGCACGGTGGCTGTGGTCGTACCGTCGCCGGCAACGTCGGACGTCTTGCTCGCAACCTCACGGACGAGCTGGGCGCCCATGTTCTCATAGTGGTCCTTGAGCTCGATCTCCTTGGCCACGGTCACGCCGTCCTTGGTGATGGTCGGCGCTCCGAATTTTCTATCGATCATCACATTGCGGCCTTTGGGACCCAGGGTCGCCTTCACGGCATCCGTCAGGACATTCACGCCCTTCAGAATGGCCGCTCTCGCATCTTGATTGAACATAAGCTGTTTTGCCATAATCTTTTCCTCCTTAGGAATTCATCATCCATTATTAATAGTAGAATAGTTGAGAGACTTAGTCCGCAAGTATCCCGAGAACATCCTCTTCCTTCACGATCAGATACTCGCTGTTGTCGATATTGATCTTGGAGCCTGAATATTTATCGAAAAGGATCTTGTCGCCGACCTTGATCTGCTTCACCTCTTCGCCCACAGCCTCGACCTTTCCGGTCTGAGGTTTTTCTTTTGCCGTGTCGGGAATATACAATCCGCCTGCTGTCTTCTCCAGTTCATTCGTATAGCTGACAAACACCCTGTCCTTTAACGGTTTAAATTTGATGCTCATATGCCGAACTCCTTTCTGAAATAGTGTTTATTAAGATAGTGCATTACACGTTAGCACTCGATTGAGGCGAGTGCTAATATATGGCCGGGCATAAAAAAAAGCAAACCTTATTTTGGGTGGTTTACGCTCATTTTAGACTGTTCTAAGCAGAATTGTCCGGAAATGCGCCCATATCTGACTATTTTTAAAAATACGTTTAAAAATGGTAACTCTACCCAGGTGCTCAGGTCAGCCATGAGCGATAGGCGCTGTAAGTGTGCAGTGTAAAGATGCTTTACCGACATAGGCGCTGCGGGCAAAAGTACCGTCTCTGCCGAACTTCAAGGACTTATAGCACGCTAAGCGACAGAGCGAGTGGCTGACCTGAGTAGTTACTAAAAATGAAAAAGCAGGGTTTAAACCCCGCTTTTTCATTTATTTTCTAAGCTGTTAAAACGATTGCCTGTCCTACTTTTGTTTTTCTTTCTGAGCTGAAACCGGGACATTCTTGAACACGTCCGACGAATTCACCGCCGGCTTCAGAAGCTCGATGGCCTTCTGGAGCTGGATGTCGTCCTTGTCGTCCTTCGGCACCATTTCCAGGGTCAGGTCTTCTTCGGCCGATTTTTGCTTCTTATGATCTTCCTTTACTGTGTCGTTCTTCAGGTGGCGGTCGAGGTCCTTTTCCCGTAAAATCATGTGGACCGATTCGCCTTCCTTCGGCTCTTTTACCGTCGGGAGCTTCACTTCGATATCCGGGGTAATGCCGACGTTTTGTATCGAGCGGCCGCTCGGGGTATAATACTTCGCCGTCGTAAGCCGGAGGCCGACGCCGCCCTCAAGGGGGTACACTGTCTGGACCGATCCCTTGCCGAACGTCTGCGTGCCGACGATCACCGCGCGCCTGGAATCCTGAAGCGCACCGGCCACGATCTCGGAGGCGCTTGCGCTCCCCGCGTTCACCAGCACGACCAGCGGATACTGCCGGTAAAGTTCAGAGCCCGTGCTCATAAAATCCTTCCGATCCGATGCGTTCCTTCCCTGCAAATAGACAACAAGCGTGTCCTTGGGAAGGAACATGCTGCTTACGTCCACGGATGCGTCGAGCATTCCGCCCGGATCGTTCCGCAGGTCAAGAACGAGCTTTTTCATCCCTTTCTCCGTCAGCGTCTTCAGGGCCTTTTCGATCTCAGCGCCGGTCTGTCCCTGAAACTGCCTGATTTTCACATACCCGATATCCGTATCAAGCATCTTGTACTTCACGCTCTGCACCTTGATCACATCGCGGATGATCGGGAACTCCCTGGGCTTGTCCCAGCCCTCCCGGTAAATCAGGAGCCGTACCTTCGTCCCCTTGGCCCCGCGCATCTTGTCCACGGCCTCTTCGATCGTCAGTTCTTTTGTCCAGTCATCATTGATCTTGAGGATCTTGTCGCCCGCTGCGATGCCCGCGCGGTCCGCGGGAGTATCCTCGATCGGCGAAATCGCCGTAAGCTGTGAATTCTTGATCCCGATCTCGATGCCGACCCCCTGAAACTCGCCTCTGATGTCCATATCCATCTCTTTGTATGCCCGCTCCGTCATGAACGACGAGTGCGGATCAAGACTCGAGAGCATCCCCCGGATGGCCCCATAGATAAGTTCCCTGGTCTTCGGGTCTTCCACATATTTATTCTTGACGAGTTCGAGGGCCTGGGTAAATAACTTGAGGTCCTCATAGGTCTCCGGCTTCGCCTGGGCCAACCCCTGCCCGATCAAAATTCCGATCAGGAGCGCGATGAGCGCCAGTCCTAAAAATTTCCTTTTGTTGATCTTGATCATGTCACCATCCTCCGCGTTGTTCTGCATAATACATCTCCTGAAAGATTATCGGCAGATACTGAAATAGTTTTGAATCCGAAAGCTCAGTCATGTTGAAGCTCGATCTTCCCGCCATGAGAATGCTCTTATCTCTTTGCCAGCCACAAAAGCGGGTCCTGCGCCTCTCCATTGGCCCGTATCTCAAAATAAAGCTTCGCGCCCCGTGAACTTCCCGTGTCGCCGACGAGACCGACCACCTGTCCTCGCTGCACTCTGTTCTCCTTGTTCATATCCAGCCGCGAAAGGTGTCCGTAGAGAGAATAAAACCCGGAAGGGTGCTCGATGATCACGAGTTTTCCGTATCCCTTGTACCAATCGGCAAATTTTACAACACCGTCATCGACGGCGCGAATCTCTTCTCCCGGCCGCGCCTGGATCTCGATGCCTCTCCGGAACACGACCGTGCCGAACTGAGGGTGCCGCTGCGCTCCGAACCGGGTGACCACCTCGCCGTTCGTCGGCCAGGGGAGCCGGCCCCTGCCCTCGGCATAGGCAGCCGGCGCGGGAATCCGGGTTTTCGCGGACAACGCTGCGGTCCGTGCGGCCTTTTTTTCCCGCTCCTCCTTTTTGATCATGGCCCAGAGGTTCTCGGACGATTCCTCAAGCTCCCGCAATGCCTGTTCGTACGCGCCCTTCTCTCTCCTCACGTTTGCGAGAACGGCGGACTTCTTCCGCTTTTGGGATTCGAGTTCCGTCTTCTTCGCTCCTACCAGGCGTTTCCGGCGAAGAATGTCTTCCTTTCTCTTCGCGATCTCCGTCTGCCTTTCGGTCAGCGCATCGAGCGAGGATTTGTAGCCCCGGATCACCCCATGGTCATGTTCGGCGATAACGCCGAGGTACTTGATCCGTTTGAGCGCGGCGGTAAAACTGTCCGACGAGAGCACGGTGGCAGCGTACCCGCTCCGGCCCATCTTGTAAAGCGCCCTGATCCGTTCACGATAGGTCCGCTTCTCCCTGCCGAGGCCTTGATGGATCTTTGCGTGATCCTTCTCAATATTCTTGAGTTCCGACTCAGCTCCTCTGAGCTGCCTTTCCTGGTCGGAGAGTTCCGCGCTCCCGGTCAGGATGGCCTTGTCCAACTTTTCCAGGTCAGTGAGTATAGACCGCTCTTTCCGGTCGGCCTTCCTGATCTCCTGTTTTTTCTCGCGCATCTCGCGCTTGATGCGCTGGATCTCCTTTTTTTTCCCCGCCGTTCCGTCGGCGCCGTATCCGGCGTGCGCGCTCAAGCCTATCGAGACGGCGGCGAGCAGGGCGAACAGGGGTGAGCGAAGGATCTTCATTTCTCTCCCGGAAATGTTTTGCAGCTTGTTGAAAAAGTCCTCAGAGCCGCAGGAATGTCATTCTGAGCCCTTCGCTTGTCATTCTGAGGCGAAGCCGAAGAATCTCGTATCTTCACGCTCAGGATAAACTTCGCGAAGAATCTCTTATTCACAACCGGTTGAGAGATCCTTCACGGAGCCTGCCCTGAGAAGAAGCAAGACGACCCTTCGCGTTGCTCAGGGTGACAATGTACGAAGGGTTCAGGATGACACGGAAGAGCAGTTTTTCAACCCTCTGCCGGACCTCCGGACTACTCCAAAAACCTGCCCGCGGAGACCAGGCCTCCGGTCAGGCCGAGGAGCCCGCCGCCGGAAACCATATATGCTACCACCGAAGGCGGCAAAAAGTCCAGACCGTTCGGTCCCGACAAGAATGCGACCGCCTCTTGGGGCAGCGCATAATACAGCCCCGCGAGAACGCCCACCGCGAGCGACGTGCCGAGCATGCCGATGAGCATGCCTTCAATGAGAAACGGTCCCTGGATGAATCCTTTCGTGGCCCCTATCCACTGCATGAGCTCGATTTCCTGTCCCCGGGAGTACAGCGCCAGCCGCACCGAATTGGAGACGATGAATACCACGGTGATGCCGAGCAGGACCGACACCGCTATGCCGCCGTACAGGGTCAGGGTAAACAGGCCGGCAAGCGCCGCTGCGCCCTGCTTTCCGTAGGACACGTCCTCCACGCCGGGGAAACTGGAGAACTTTTTTGCCATTGCTTCGAGCCGGTCTGCATCTCCGTACTGCCGGTCGATGCCGACCTCGTACGAATCAGGGAGCGGGTTCTCGCCCAGCCCTTCGAGGAGCGCCTCCTGGCCCTTCAGTTCCTTCTTGAATATCTCGAGCGCCTGCGCCCTGGACAGGTACGTAACCTTTTTTACGCCCAACTCCGACCTGAGACTGGTCAGCAGAAATGCCCGCTCGGGCTCGGTCAGCCCGTCTCTCAAGTACACGGACATCTCGAGCCGGTCGCTCATCGTGTTCACCGTGCCCTGGAGATTGAGGAAGACGAGCAGGAAGAACCCGAGGATCAGCATCGCCATGCTGATCGTGCCGACCGCAAGCACGTTGACAACGCTGTTGTCACGCAGCCCGCGGAAAGCTTCTCCTATATAGTAGAACAGGCCGTAGCCTTTCATAACACTTGACCGTTTCGCACAGCAGAGCGCAGAGAGCATGGCGTGTTGCGCATTGAGCACAGCGCATGGAGTATGCCCTATGCCCTATGCCCTATGCCCTTTCCCTTACCGTCATCGGTGACCCTGCCGCGCTCCATCGTGATGATCCTCCGCTGCATCTTTCTCACGGTCTCCCAATCGTGCGTGGCGACAAGCACGGTCGTTCCCTTCATGTTGATGTCCTTGAACAGCCGGAACAC
>Ga0209641_10002655_pt1 | contig 15274 bp, 15 predicted proteins | sample RifCSP16_1_FD_184022 | JGI IMG/M metagenome (GOLD analysis project Ga0209641, IMG submission 184022) | Soil microbial communities from Rifle, Colorado - Rifle CSP2_sed 16_1 (SPAdes) (version 2) | ecosystem: Environmental > Terrestrial > Deep subsurface > Rock core/Sediment | place: Rifle...
TGCCCAGACATCGAGAGATTCATCTATGTTTTGTCTCATACGAAAGAGCATTGCATAGTAGCTTAATACCGCTGCGACCGCACCTATTACTATGGCTGCGAGTGGTGTAACGAACCCGGACGCTGGAGTAACTGCTGCCAGTCCCACAACAGCGCCTGTAGCCATGCCAAGGGCGCTTGGTTTTTTGTAGTACCAGCTCAATAGTGTCCATGTCAGCGCAGCAGCACCTCCGGCTGTATTTGTTACAACAAATGCGTTTGCTGCGATTCCATTACTTGCGACTGCGCTGCCTGCATTAAATCCAAACCAGCCGAACCACAACAATGCAGCGCCCAGCATTGTTATAGGTATGCTGTGAGGCTCCATTGGATGTTTTCCAAACCCTTTGCGAGAACCGATCACCAGAGCAACTGCAAGCGCCGATATTCCAGCGCTTATGTGTACAACCACACCACCGGCGAAATCAAGTGTGCCCATGCTGCGCAGCCATCCTCCTGAGCCCCAGACCCAGTGTGCTATTGGGTCATAGACCAGGGTTGCCCAGAGTATGGAGAATAACAGGAAAGCGCTGAACTTTATTCGCTCAACGAATGCACCTGTAATCAGAACCACTGCGATTATGGCGAACATCGCCTGGAATATCATAAATGCCAGTGCTGGAATAGTAGCCGCATAATCGATATTTGGCTCCTGACCTACACCAATGAGTCCAGCCCAATCGAGGTTTCCTATTACACCACCAATATCGGGGCCAAAGGCAAGACTGTAGCCGAAAAGCACCCATTGTATGCTTATCAGAGCAAGTACGGCAAAGCTAAATATGATTGTTGAGAGAGCATTTTTCTTTCTCACCATACCTCCGTAGAACAGCCCCACTCCAGGGATCATGATCATCACCAGGGCGGCGCTGGCAAGAACCCATGCAGTGTCGGCTTTATCTATTTCAGGCGCTTTTGCTGCGTACACTGCATCTGTCAGTATTAAAAGCGGAATCGCCAGAAGCAAAATATACTTGAAGTATTGAAGAAATTTTTTGTTATCCATTTTTTGTCTCCTTCGTGGGCGTATCTTCAGATATCGATGTTGTCATTATCCTCCTCCAGTGAAAGTTTCTGGTCTCAACCTATCTTCTATCTGCTTGTTTACAATGTATTCCCGACTTGAGAGGAAACTCAAATTGAGGAAAAGATAAATTGAGACCTCTAGCAGGTTGCCGTTTATCTACTTAAATAGTTTTCGGTGAAGAAAAAATCAAGCTTTGTAAGAATTATTTCATTATTTGCCACCACTATTCCCGCTTCAGAGGACGGATATTAAAAAATCGGCGTCAAGAGCTGTCACAGCTTCAACCTCTTCAATCTGGTACCGGGGGTATGCTTTACCTCGAGTGCTGCTTTTTCGAGTTCAGCCAGCGCATCATAGGCTTCTTCTGAAATTGTAAGTGTTTTATGTGCCATACATTTAAGTGATTAATATCACTTTCCTCCACTCATGATTTTCCCCAGCCTGAGCAGGAAATCCTGGATTTTGTCCTTTGGCGACTTTGGTGGCTCATCAGGAGCAGGAGCAACTTTTTTCTGGCTCACGGAAGGTGAATCCAGAAGAAGGTACCAGGACAGAAGCTCTGAGTACACTGCAATACCTATGAGTCCAGACCAGACCATGAGCAGAATATGGATATTATAGATAGGGACATCCATGAAAGAGAACTGCTCCATTACAAGAAACTGAACAGCCTGCTCTGGCAGTAGATATACAGAACCTGCAGGGATGATGATCATCAATAACACAGAAACCACAGGCGAGATGTACACAAGGATGAGCAGAACCATCATCGTGTATAAGAAAAAAACCAGGAATGAAAGCTGATCCATTTTTTACCTCCGTATTCTGGTTATCGCATAAGCAATTGCTGCTGCGCTGATTATGATCCCCGCAGTCGCAAGAAATGAAAGTGTCATAAATATTATCATCTCATTCGGCAAAACATTTAAAGGTATTGTATCATCCTTTTCCTCATGAGAACCTTTATTATCAACAACATTCGACTGCGCCGTCCTCATGACCCCCCGAATATCACGATATGTTGCATCTGCAGCTGGAAGAGTAGATACCTCGCCCTGTAAAGAGTAGCTTATGGTCGTGCTTTCACCGCTTTCAAGTTTGCCAGACCACGCAGTATCACCTGAAACCCTGACGCCGTCGGGTATTTTGTCGGTAATCCTGACCTGCGCGGGTCTGTCCCCTGTATTGAGTGCGACGAGTTTGACCTGCGTCTGGCTGTCATTGAGAACTGCTGTCTTTGTCATATTCAGGTATGGCATATGCATTGTGATCTTCACCTTTCTCGATACTGCTGATCCGCCATCCCACTCTGCCCTGGCAGCAGGAAGAATATAAAGACCAGGTTTTTTCAGGGTGATGTTATACTCCAGAACCGTGGAATTCCCGGGTCCAAGTTCTATATTCCAGTCCAGTGCCTGTGAGTTCAGATCCTCGGGGATGGAATCAAGGATCCGAACGGATTTCTGTTCGCGTGCGAAATTATAGACATACAACTGCACAGGCACATTTTCATCATCCGTATCTGCCTGGACGCGTTTTATGATCGCAACCACCGGGGTGACCAGGATGTCTTTACTTGCCGTTACCGTATATGCACGGTTGTAGAAATCGCGCACCTCGATCTTTGCTGTGAGCGTAAGAGTAGAATTTTCAGGCAGCTTTGATATATTTGAATGGAAGGTCGTATCCTTCGCGCCTTCGGCAGTAAAAAGAGCTGGCTCGATCCGTGCCTGTTTGCTCGCTTCCAGTGTTATGCCAAGTACATTCTGGACAGCCTCGCCCGTAGCATTGACCGTCACATGGATCGTTTCATCAGGAAAATACTCATCCTTGTCTGTGATTATCTCGGCCTTCATCTGCGGCACTTTATTCGTGAAGAATTCAAGCTCCACAGCCCCTGTTCTGGATATATCTGTGACCACCAGCCTCAAAGTATCATAATCCCTGAATCCATCTTTTACGAATAACTCTTTTGCGCTCGTGCTTTTATTCGATATTATTAGATTCACGGAATCTGTTCCAACTGTATCTATCTCAACTGTATGATCTTCGATCGTGTAGCTCTCTCCCCAGGTCAATCTTGTTTTCGCGATCTGCTGCCAGACATCTCTATTTTCAAGTTTGCTGACAGAGACCCAGGAGTAATCTCCTTTGATCCCGAGCAGGGTTATCCCTGTGGAATCATATTTCTTAAAATCATTTATATAAAACTCGCCTGTCTCTATCAGAGTTCCCCCTCTCTGGATTGTCACTGACGCTTTTGAATCATCGAGAACCCTGGCTTTTATGATGTAGTCCTCAAATGAAAGGCTGGTGTTTGATTTCAAGAAGGCTGAAGATCGGACTGCCCACACATTATCTGCTGCACCTGCAGCAGCCAGAGGAAGAAAAAAGAATATTATAAAACATATTACAATTCTTATGTTCATTATACTTTAAATTGAATTCTATTAATTTAAACTTTTTCTCGCACATACAAATTATTATATTATTTAAAGAAAATAATTGTTTTACCTTAAAACTGAGAGAATTATATATACTTAAAGGAAATATATAATAATAAGGCACTGAAAAGCAAAAATAACATCGATTTAATATATATTTAGTAATAAATATTCGAAGGATATGAGCATGCTAGAAGACTTGTCAGGAAAGTTTGGAAAACTCAAGATGCCTGAGGGTTCTCTGATCAAAAAGATCGAGAGGATAAAGAAAAATACTGAGGGTTCTAATGGAAGAAGCTCGCCCACGTTGTTCCCTGATATTATAGAACAGCTGCGGAAGGCGCCAGAGGAGATTTCCAAAAAAATCGAGGAGATGGTTAATGCCAAGGCCGAACAGATCAAAGCCAATGGGGACGCGATAAAAAATATCGAAACCCAGGTCGCCAGGCTTGACCAGTATATGTCATCGGGAAAGAAAGGAACGGATGAGTATAAAGAGAGGCTGGATAAAATTGATGAAACAGTACTTGAACTCTTATCCCTGTACGAAGTGGTTTCAAGCACAGTCAACCCTTTTGTTGGCGATAAAGGAGGTCCTGTGGCAGAGAAGCTTTCTGAGATCGAGAGAAAGGTCGATGACCTTGACAGAAAAGCCCCTCAGGTGCCGCCCGGTCTTATGGAGGATTTTGAAGCCAAGTTCAAAGGTCTTGAAAATTATATAGAAGAGCTGAAAAAAACAGTCGAATCAAAGGCAGTGGACGAGAATGCACTGGTAGAAAAGGTGGCAGGAATGGTGGAAGAACACTTCAGACCCCAACCTGGACAGAGGACAGCAGGGGTACAGCCTGCAGCAGCAACCTCAACGCAAACAATGCAATACTCTTCACCCCAGCATCCAGCTTCCCGGAGTTCTGGATCTCAATATCCTGAACCTGAATATTCTGAACCTGTGGCTGGAGACGGAGCAGGGGTAAGACTGGTGCACCTGGATAACAGACCCGAGACTTCCATCGTTCTTTTGAACTGGATAGAATTCCTGATGGAAAAAGTGGGCAGGAATAACCTTTTCGATGTACTTGAGTATTATACCGATATCGGATGGATAAACGAAGAAGTAAGTGCAAAGATGATGGCTTATGCCAACGGGATAGACTATTATGTGGAAAAACCCACATGGAAGCTCCTGCCTGAAGATCACACAAAATCGCTGTTATTTATAGAACAGCTAAGGGGCGGGAAAGTGGACAAGAACCTGTTCTCAAGACTCGAACGGGATGTGGATAAGATCATACGCAGCAGCGAAGTTCTGACCCCTTAGATCACAGCATGGTGCTCATCGCAGCAAACGAAATCTCAGCCGAGACCGCAGAGAGCCATACCATGCCCACAAAATGGATATAGGAATTGAAATAGCTCCCTCCATCCACTGACCTGATCAGCAGGGCAGACATCAGTGAATGACCTACCATCATTACCATAAGTAAAAATGCCAGGAAATTGATGTCAATCATATTTCCAAGAGAAAGGATCGAGGTCATACCAGATGGTATTTCGCTTCCTTCGAATATGCCGATGAGCATCTTTACTATGGCGAGCGTGAGGAACATCGTGAAGGCTATTCCACCTGTCAGCCCGTACACTTCGCCCACAAGACTTGTCGCAAGCGTGTATCGCAGTTTCCTCAGGGATATGATGTGCATGAAGTTATCCCCGATTATTTCGCCGATGACTTCGGGTTTCCCTCCCTTGTCTATGCCTTCAGCAAATATATTGCCGAACCGTTCGATGAGATTGCTGCCAGCGCCAGCTGCGAAATAGTTCCAGGACATATATTTATTGATCCTGGTCACAAGACGTTTATACAGATCCTTGATATCAGGTGTCAGAGGTCCAAAATCGTGGTATGTCAGGTTTCGGAGGGAATCCCGGATAATGCCGCCGCGTGCGCCTGCAGTTGAGCCAAGTGCGCGTACGAATGCAGAGAAATTGTCGTCCTTCCTTTTTATCAGTTCTTCCTCCTTTCTTGCATAGTAACCTGTTATTGCGATCGGGGTGAGAGCTATTGCAATCTTGAAAGTAACAGGAAGTGCCTCTCCTATGAAGAACATTATAACTGATAGAATAGCTATGCTGATGATAGAAACAGGAAAAGACATACGTATCACTCTGTCCGCTTCTGTCTCGATGCGGAGCGTATGCCATATCTTATCCCTGGGAGCTTTGCTTTTCATGACGTTCACAAGAATCGCTTCAGTACCCAGGAACGCTGCGATAGAACCTGCCATGAGGCTAACAGGATCCATACCTGTGATTATTGGCATTATCAGAGACATGGATGTAAGGAATATGAGAGCTGTCATCATTGCAACAAATATCTCCTTTGTCATCTGGATCTCTGTGAGTGATTTCCTGTACATGGTATCAAAATCGTTCATGACCACCTTCTGCTCTGTCCAGACGAATTGATCGAAAGGCTCACCTGCCTCTGATGAGTGGGCAAGCCTGTCAAGAAAATCTGCGAATATGTCAGAAGGCGTTCTTTTAGAGATAAACCTGCATGCTTGTGCCAGACTGAAGTTCCAGTCGTTCATCAATGAATAGATCTTGCCCGTCTCTGTTGCAAGGTATGCATAGGCTCTGTGCGTTGAAAGCTGGTGAATGACTTCCTTTCTTGCCATGTTGGAAGTTGCGAGAACTCCCATATGGGTGATAAAATAGTGCATGTTCAGGTCTATCTGGCTTTTCTTGTTCTCCATCACTGTGATCGGATAAAAAATTATAAGCCCTATAAAGAGTACAGGCACAAGCAAAAGAACATACATGAAAATGCCTGATACAAGGTCAGGCACGAGCAGGAACATCGCGAGAGGAAAGAAGATCCCCATGAATAGAAGTGGCAGGGCGAATTTCATTATGTATTGCTGCTGTGTTATTCCCATACAGTCAAACGCTTTCTTAAACATGGTTCACCTACATTAAAAATGGCAGTCCGCCAACCCCGCTTCTCTCAAATGCCCAGATAACATCCCTGACCTTGTAATAGTCTGTTATGTTCTGCTCCACCATTTTTTCAAGGATCTTTGCCCTCAGTTCAAGTTCTTTATAGATCTTCTTCTTATCAGCATATCCGAGTTTCTGAGCCACGACATTCTCAAGAATGTAGCTGTTGTTAAGTCCCCGGAAATGATGTCTATCATTAATAGGATCCCACTGAAAAACCGCTCTTGTTATCACTCCTTTAGATTCTTCAAGATACCCCTCGATCTCTTCTAAAGACACGCATCGGCGAAGGAATACACCCTGCCTGTAAACAGCCTGCAGTATCATGACTATATGCAGGTTATCAATAAAGGTAACAGGGACCTTAATAGGGTCGCCTGTGATCCTCTGGATGAGCTTTTTTACTGATGAAGCATGAAAGGTCGCCATGACAGAGTTCCCTGCCTGCATTGCCTGGAACGCCACTGCACCTTCTACGCCCCTTATCTCACCAACGATCACATATGCAGGCCTTGAACGAAGTGCCAGCTTGAGCAGGGAGAACATGTCCACCTGCGTGTTCTTGGGTCCTGTCTCACGCGTGATCATCTGCTGCCACACTCCCTGCGGAGCCAGCACCTCTGCAGTGTCCTCCACGCTGTAGACCTTACCTTTTGAGTTGATAAAAGGAAGAATGGAATTAAGAGCCGTGGTTTTCCCGCTTGCTGTTTCACCGCTCACAAAGAGGTTCATGCCGTTCTCTGTACACAGCCACAGATATGCCCCGATCTCTGCGCTGATACTTCCCCATTTTATGAGCTGCGTGATGCTTGTGGGAATTGCATTGAACTTCCTGAGCGTGAACGAACTGCCGCGCCTGCTTACTTCACGGCTGTATATGATATTGATACGCGAACCATCGGGCAGCGCACCATCAGCTATGGGTCTGAAATCGCTGACCGGCCTTCCAATCCGCTCGCTCATGACCCTCATCCATTCATCAAGTTCCCCATCAGATGAAAAACGAAGGTTAGTCTCAAGCATGCCAAAGATCTTATGGACAACAAAAATGCTGTGCCTGCCTATGCTGTGAATATCTTCAAGATATGGATCCCGGATGACCGGTTCGATTACCGCATGCCCGACTATGTTCCAGTCAATGAAGCATTTGATCTTTTCAAATTGTTCTCTTGTTACTGCGATTTTTTCTTTATCGCGTGCGGCTCCATCTATGACCGTCACTTTATCTATGAGCTTGAAGAAATGTTCTCTGAGTTTTTCAGAGGTATCTGCTGCAGGTTCTTCTGGTGTCCTTTTCAGAATTATATCCAGTATCTGTCTGTATTTCTCCTGTTCTACCTGGTCCATGGATGGCTGGATCGCATAATATTTTATTTCAGTATACTCTGTCCCAAAGATATGGATAAACAGAGGGTCTCCTATCGGATATATGACATTAACGTTTTTTTTATCTATGTCCCTTGCGAGCTGGGGTACGAAATCCGGGATTACACCGCTTTTCTTGTTGAACTCTCGAACGTAAGCTCCAAGATGGGGATTGTTTTTTATCGCCTCTTCAAGCGTCATGGTACCTCAGACAGGGAAAGGGAGCCCCTCCAGCCCGTGCTCTCGATATGCTTTCACGATCTCGAACGTCTTTATGAAATCGAATACCTCGTGTTCAACCATGGCATTGAGAACCTTTGATCTGATCATCAGTTCATCGTAGATCTTCCGCTTATCCTTGTATCCCTGTCTTCCTGCGATCTTTTCTTCCAGGATGTAGCTATTATTCAATCCTCTGAACTCATGTTTATCCTCTGCAGAATTCCACTGGAAAACTGCCCTTGTCACAACGCCGCCTGCTTCCTCATAATACCCTTCCAGTTCTTCTATTGCTCCGACTCTCCTTATGAGGATTCCGTCCTTATACATGGCATGGAGCACAACACAGACATTCAGGTTATCAATGAAGGTGACAGGAACGTTTATCGGAGCGCCTATGAACCTCTGTATCATCCTCTTTACAGAAGACGCATGGAAAGTCGACATCACAGGGTGGCCTGTTTGCATTGCCTGGAATGCCACAGCTCCTTCAATGCCCCTGATTTCGCCCACTATTATGTAGTTGGGACGGGAGCGGAGGGCTGCTTTCAGGAGTGTGAACATATGCACCTGCGACTCTTCGGCTCCCTCCTCTTTTGTGGCAAGCTGTTGCCATACCTCATGCGGAGGCGTGACTTCGGTCGCATCCTCTGCACTGAATATCTTTGCTTTTGGATCTATGAAAATGAGTGTGGCGTTCATGGCTGCTGTCTTGCCGCTTGCGGTCTCGCCGCACAGGAATACGCTCATACCGTTTTCAAGGCAGAGCCAGAGATATGCAGCTTCCTGGGCACTCAATGTCCCGTATTTTATGAGCTGGGTTATGCTCAGCGGGGTTTTTGAGAATTTTCTGATAGTGAAAGAGCTGCCGCGCCTGCTGATATCATCGCTATAGGCGATGGCGATACGCGAGCCTCCGGGAAGTGTCCCCCCTGCTATTGGATTTGCATCTCCGATCGGTCTTCCTATGCGCTCGCTCATGGTTCGAAGCCAGTTATCAAGCGCCATTTTTGACTCAAATTCTATGTTTGTCCTGAGGTTCCCGAAGATCTTATGGACCACAGAGAGGGGGTTAATACCCACACAGTGGATATCCTCAAGATAAGGGTCTCGAATCATGGCTTCAACAGGGCCTGAGTCCAGCACGTCCCTCACTATGAGATACCTGAACTTCTCGTATTCTTCTTTTGTGAGCATGAAGGTCGAAGCCCCAAGATCCCTTTTCCCCACAGTTCCTGCTTTGGTTATCTCATCAATAATTGAGATGAAGGCTTTCTTCAGTTCCTCTTTCGAGACAGAGGTGGTGGTTTTAACTGCTTTCTCAAGAACCCTGTCAACAATGACATTGTATAGCCCTATTTCCTCAGGCTTGAGTTTCGGTTCGATGGCAATATATTCAATGTCTTTTTGAGGCTCGCCGTATATGTGTATAAATACTGGATCTCCGACAGGGTATATCATGTTTGGCGTTTTTTCAAGCGCCATCTCCCTTGAAAGCTGGGAAACAAACAGCGGTGGATGGCTGTGGTTTTTCTGAAAGTTATCGAGATATTCTGCCAGATGGTTGTTCCGTTTTAATGCATCATCGAATTCGCCGCTCATTTTCATCACGCCACAGATGCGATCTCAACCACCAGACCAACGTTAGGTTCGATCCTGAACCCGATCATGCTCTCTACAGAAGCTGATGCCCCGGTGAATTTGTTCACGATTATAGTCCTCTTGATATTGCTGCCGAGAGTGCTTATTTTCAGGGTTAGATTTATGTCGCTTGCGCCCATGAATTCCGAGTGTATATGCGGCTCAAGCTCGGATGGATCAATGGAGAGTATGAGGGTTTTGTTGATCCCGGTGAGTCTTTTGAAAAAAGATATCAGCTCAAGGCTTTTCTCCACATTGGCGCTGTGTTTGATCAGAGAAGATATAGTGTCTATGATGATCACGTCGTTACTGAAGAGCGCTTCGCTGCTTCGCAGGCGTTCGATAAAATCAAGCCTGGGGATCGTGGGATCCATAAGGGAAAGCACAGGGATGTAGAGCAGCTTTTTCTTAAGCAGGAAGCTGGATATTTTATAATTAAGCGAATACATCTGGTTGATAAAACCCTTGGTCGTCAGCTGGGTTGAAATATATGTCACTGCTGATCCATTCTCCATCAACCCGTACGCAAGACGCTGGCATACGGTACTTTTTCCGCTTCCTGAGCCGCCTTCAATGACAACAATTGAGCCTGGAGGAAAGCCTCCTCCCATTTTCCTGCAGAATTCATCGCGCGCCAGATCAAAAGAACGTATTCCTGTGGTCATATCAGATCTTGAAAGGCAAGGTGTCAAATACGCCGTTTCCAGCCACGACGCGGACAGTATGTGGTTCGCTTGAAGAAAGAGCCGGGTTTAAGGCTGTTGAGTAGTTAAGCCTCAGCACATTCGCAGGATACCAGAAAGAGCCACCTTCCATGATGGTATATGTGAGGTTCATGGTATACCTTCCATCCACGAACATGTTGACAGTGGATGGGTCAAGAGTGGACTTTCCCGTGTTTTTCACAAAGAAACTGTAGTTGTTAGATACTAAGAGTATTTTTTCCGGATCATTGATTATTGTGATATCTGTCCTCAACTGATCTGCCAGGGTCCTGCTATTCATTCCATAGGATGCTGTGATGCTCTGAACATTGGTGGTTACCACCCCAATGACGCCCACCGCTATCACAATCGCACCTATGAAGAATATCAGATGTGTTATTCCTTCGCCTGGCATAATTTTATTCCTTTATGGTTTGGTAATATTACATTTCGTTGTTCCGCCACCTGGGGTTGTTACGCATGTATTGGATGGCGGTCCTTGATTTCCATGAATATCTGTAGCTGATACCCAGACATATACTGAACTATTTCCAGGACCACCTGCACAATTTCCTCCCCCAGGTTTCCTGAAAGCGTTTTCTGCAACAAAATTTGTATTTGGACCTGTTGTCAAACCAATTCGAGCGTAATTCTTATCTATTATATCTGTCGCATCATCTGTAAAATAAATTGTGTAATGACTTAATGGCCATATTTCTGCAAATGAAGGCGACCAGGATAAAGTCAAGTTATAATAACAATTATCTGTTTTACTGACATCCAGGCTATATGATGATTCATTTATTATTGGAGCTGTTGGGGTGATTATTTTGATACCATTCTCAGAAGTAACAATAAGAGAAAGTGATTTCATTGGTTTTGATGCCGGCGTCGCTATTAAATCTTTTGAATATGTACTCGAGTTCTCAAGTGGAGTACTAACATTATTTGAGGTTGAGTTTATCCACACCCATGACCTGTTCAATAATATTGAGTACTTTCTTGGATCTAAGACAATGCTGCCGTTGTTTTTTATGGTCAGATGAAGATTTAGTGTAATGGGCAAACCTGCGGCATCTGGATATGTATATATTGCAGTCCCATTGATTTTTGTCGCCACCACCGCAAAATCGGTCTGCGCCTTTCCCGCTTCCCTCTCTGCATAATCATTCTCAGCCTTCAGCGGCGCAACCTGGCTGTCCTTGGCGATCCCGTAAGATGAGACTGTGATCACTACCACGGACATCAACAGCAGAACCGCGAACATGATCAAAGCATATCCCATTTTATCACCTACGGCACGAGTATATAATCCGAGATCCCGTTCTCAGTTGTGATTTTTATTCGGTCTCCTGAAGCATAGGTCACAGGATAGATCGAGATATTCCTGCCGGTCTTTGAGACCCAGGTGTTTATTCCGGATACACTGTAGTTATACAGTATCCCCCTGACAAAGACGTGCATTGCGCTAACATTCAGCGTGGTCCTGCCAGTGTTATTGATGGTAAGGTTCAGGCGCTGAGAACTGTTTGTGATGTTCGTGATCGTGATATCTGTCTGCATCTTGCCTTTCTTTATAGAGTCCTGATCATACTGTGCTTTTTTAACAAGGTTCATATAATAATCAAAGGACGAGTAAGTGGTAACAGCTACAACCAGAAAGCCGACAAAGAACAGTGCAACTACAACCGAGGTTTCTGCGCTCATAATTCAAAGCCTTATTCATCATTATTATACTTATAATAAGTCATACTCTGGCTTAAAGGTTGCGATAAAATAAAAAAAAATTCGATATACCTCATGGGTATATCGAAACGCTTGTTCCGTTGGGGATTGCAGGAAGCACCAGTGGCAGGTTATATGTCGCTCCTTTTTCCGGAGTCAGAGCAATTGTCATGGGCTTCTTCTGTGCGAGGGTTAAACCTGATGGAACAGTGATATCAAGCCTTGCTAATGCGCCCGCCTGCAGTGTTGGGCTCAGTAAATAACTCGTCCCTGTGGCTCCTGATGCCAGAGTACCAGCATCCGACCTCAAAGCATACACACTGAAGACATTTCCTGTAGGATTTGTTAAATTGCTGTAATTGAAATTTTGTGATTGCACTTTCACCAGAACTTTGCCCAGGTCTACGTCAGTACCGCCTGCTGCAAGTCTTATTGTTATGTTGAGGGCGGTTAATGAGCCACCGCCTGTGGTCGGAACGCCTTCTACAGCCTCGACCACAATATTTTCTGCAACAGCCGCTGCAGCTTCTTTCGTAGTTGTTGTACTCTTGGACTGCATCACACCTGATGTCTGGATCAGCACAGCAGCCGCGACAGCAGCCACAAGCACCATTGCGATGAATATGATCAGCGTGCCTACGCCTGCCTGTGCAATTTCGTTCTTTGTTATTGCTTTCATATGGTTTCCTCCATTGCTTTATGATACTTATTATCATCATCATATAAATAGTTAATGGTTGTAAATTCTTAACAGCAAACAAAATAAGATAGAAATAATTTTTAAAATACAGAGCCTGGAACCACGTATCCTGATGACGTATCAGGCAGGGATCCGCTCTATGATATGTTCGACCGATCTGATCTTCTTATAATAGGCAGAGGTGGACATGATGAAATCCGCAGCCAGTAAACCTTTATGTGTGATCTTATATCCACCATGACCCACTTTTATCGCAAGCCCTTCGAGCTGAAAAACGGTTTTCAGCTTGCTCCCTATGCTGCCTCGATCCGCGATTTTATCGGTGTAATCCCTGATCTCAGAAAAGCGGGTCACTTCGTCTTCTCCATTTTTAGCCAGAACGAGCAGGATAAGCCGGTACTGGAGATCCCCTGGCCCTGTGGTTATTCCCATGGATTGATAGAAATCTGCCACTTCCTTTTCAAATTCGACATCAACATCCATGATTGCTCCTCACTCGCTTTCATTCTCAAAGTCCTCAAGCTCGGTCTGGGCTATTCCAAGTCTATCCTCTATCCCATTAAGCTTTTTGTCAAAAGACATGGGAGTGAAATATACAAAGAAGCCCAGAATGACACCTATGAATATGAACAATCTCGAAGCCATCTGGGTATGGCCAGAAGGGGCGATATTATCAAGCAGCAGAAAATCAAAGATCATGGAGATGGCTACAAGCGAAAATGTTATCCTGTACTGAAGACGCCTCGGGACGCGCTGGAGCAGTATCAGGAGCAGCAAACCCAGGATCATGCTCGTTGGCACGATGAACAATCCTGAGAGATAGACATTTATTGCTATATCACTATTTATTTCATACGTCGATCCCCAGTATCCTGTGGATGGACCCACGACGCCGAACCCGAACAGCGCCACAAGATAGATCCCTCCAAAGATAAGGAAAACAGTAGATACCCCGAAACTGACCCTGGAATCCCCGATAATGACATATATTATGAAGTATACGAGAGGCACAGTGGCAAATGCAAAAGGGATCGAGCCGAGATAAAAAAGGAATGTCTCAAGTTCAGTGAATTCACCATAAGCAGCAAGCGTCCGAAAACCTGCCAGTAAAAAGAAGACTCCAATCAGAGTCCAGAAAACAATGAGAGCGTTCAGCGTAGGAAGGCTTACATCTTTCTGGGTATTTTTGCTCTGGTGCAGGCTCAAAGCAAAACCAAACGTGGCAAGCACAATCGCAAAACAGACAACAGCGTTCAGCAAAAGTCCAGCACTCATTTGCTCATCCTCAAATTGATTTTTGCCCTCATGCCTTTAAATTCCTTCGTAAAGAACTTATTATATTTTTATATTACTGATAAGTATTTATAGTTTATCAAGAAAATAGACTTTGAGTTCGGAGCACTTACCTGAGGTTCCTTATCAAAAGGGTTATAAGACCTGACCACATAAAAAATCTTTCAATTACCACGAGGAATTATATGAATGAAAAGATCGGAATACTGACACTCGGGCACGGAAGCAAGCATCCGCACAATAAAGAAGTGGTCACAGGAGTTGCAGAGCTTATCGCAAAGAAAAACAAGAATGTGGTGGTCAGAACAGGTTTCATGAATATGAACAACCCCACTATGAAAGAAGGGCTTGAGGGCTTCAGAGGAACCGGGGTCAACACAATCGTTGCTGTCCCTATTTTCCTTGCGCATGGAGTTCATACGATGGAGGATATACCCCAGATCCTGGGCATCAGCAGGGAATCCAGAAAAACCACAATAAAGCTTGATGGAAGGAATGTAACACTTGTTTATTCCGAGCCTCTGGGTATGGACGAGCTGATCGCTGAACTGGCATACAAGCGTGCAAAAGAAGCTCTCGATAAAATCGATGCTTGAAAAGAAAAAAGTGGCAGTACTTGATCTGACCCACGGCGGCACCGGGATCGCCCTGAGATTGAGGAGGCTTTGCGGTTCTGTGACCGGGGTAGATGTTTATGATACACTGAGCCAGGAAAAACAGGCAGATCTTGAAAACGAAGGTATCTCTGTATCCAGGCATGCTTTGAATGCCGGGGATTTTGATGTTCTTGTCGCTCCAGTGCATCTTGATCCCGTTTATCCAATGCTTCTGGATGCCGCAAAGATCAAGTTACCTGTTCTATCGCACCATGATGCAGTAAGGGAGATTTTATCGGGATATGACCTGAAGGATAAAACCATTATCGAGATCACAGGAACGAAAGCAAAAACAAGCACATGCATCCTGCTGGCAGAGATTCTATCAAGGGAGACAAATGTGATTTCACATACGAGCCGGGGTGTTGAGGACTGGAGCAATAATAAGATTATCAGAAAAGGGTTGAGTATAACCCCGGCAAGCGTTCTTGAGGCGCTGGACTCTGCGATTGAAGCAGGGAT
>Ga0209641_10002656_pt1 | contig 15272 bp, 7 predicted proteins | sample RifCSP16_1_FD_184022 | JGI IMG/M metagenome (GOLD analysis project Ga0209641, IMG submission 184022) | Soil microbial communities from Rifle, Colorado - Rifle CSP2_sed 16_1 (SPAdes) (version 2) | ecosystem: Environmental > Terrestrial > Deep subsurface > Rock core/Sediment | place: Rifle...
ATCCTGATTGCCGCCGCTGGCTAGTATTTCTCCATCAGGTGAAAATGCCAAACAGGATACAAAACTGGAATGATCGTAGATCGTCCGGAATTTACTAAAATTATTCCCTGCGTTGTACAGTCGAAAGTCCCAAATGATAATAGTCGTATCATTGGACCCGCTGGCTAGATATTTCCCATCATTTGAAAAGGCTAATGCATTAACAGCTCCCGAATGACCAGATGGAAAAACCTCCCTGACATGCCCAGACTCCGGTGACCAGGTAAGGATCCTGCCATCATCTGATGCACTGGCAAACATATCAATATTATTCGGGTCAGCGACCACGCTATTAACAGAACCAGAGTGCTCATTGTCCGCAAATTTCTTCTTCCAATTAAAGGTATCCCAAATGATGATCGACCTGTCAGAAGAACCACTGATAAGGTACTTATTAAAGAGGGTAAATGTGAGACTCCGCACTTCACCTGTATGACCTTCGAGTGTCCTTTGCAGGGTTAAATAGGTGCGAGTTGGCAGCGCAGGCCTGGTGGAAGTCACGGTGGGGCTGGGTTTGAGTGTCACAGTAGCAGTCAGGGTCGGTATGATCGTTGGCGTTTCGGTAGGAGGGGCAGGTGCTGTGTTTAACCCGGGGTAAAAATACCACCCAAGCGCTGCAACAGCAATCAGGATTGGAATCCAAACCCAGCGCCATATGGAGCCTTTCTTTTTTGCTACAGGTGCAGTATGGATAGATTCCTCATCCCCTGGTGCCGTTTTTTCCTCCTCCTGCAGAACGATGCCGCTTTCCTCTCTTTCTGGTATGAGCGATGAGACAGTCTGCACCAACGTTTGGATCTGATCCTTGGTGGGCGGATTCATGGCTTCCAGCCAGTTGGTGGTTGCCAGGTAGTACTTCTTGACAGGTTCCGGTTCAACATCCTCGATCTTGAAGGGAATAATGACCAGGTTATTGTTGGCAGCCAGGGCGATCTCACGGCCAACATCTTCCGAATTGTTAGAATTGTCCGAAAAAACCAGCACCATGATCCGGCTCTTGGATATGGCGGTTAGTATGGCTGTGGGCCAGTCTTCTCCCGGGACAATATCGCGCGGGGCAATCCAACATCGAACTCCGGCAGCCTCCAGGTTGGCGCAAATACCATCTGCAATCAGTTTGTCTTTGCTTGAGTGGGAGATAAAAACATCATGGGCCATGAAATGCTCCTGATCGAACTATCAAGATATTATGGAACAGTTATCCAGCCAATGGAACTTGCACAGGGACCAGAGGGTAACTTTGTTGCAGTTACCATCCAGATGTAATTTCCTGTACTAAACTGTTTCCAAGTGGTGTATGTTGTCGTGGATAAATGGTACCCAGAAGAACCTTCACTCCAATATGAATTAACTACTACAAAACTGTAGCTGTTCATTTCAGGGTAAGATGCCGCATGCAATGTGACATAACCATTTTTCACACTGGTGGTTACCTGCAGGTCATATTTACATTTCTGGATGTTCTCCAGTTGGATCATATCTCCGGCATTAACCTGAACCTTTGGTCGATATTCTCCTGGATCAACCAGGTTCTGCTGTTCAGGCACAAAGGTGATCGCCTCGTAGATACCCGGCTCGATGTTCTGGATCACGTATTCTCCCTGCGCATCCGTTTCAGAAGAATACTGATCACCTTTGCAAGTACCAGTCCAATTCGAGCACAGGGTTACAGTCACTCCCTCGTATGGTTGATCCCCCCAGGTAACTTTACCGGAAACGGTTCCGGTGGTGAGGGTGGCAGTTGGTTTCAGGGTAGCTGTTTGTGTAAACGCAATGGTGGGGGTCAAGGTAAAAGTGGGCTGGATGGTAAAAACAACCGTCCCGGTTGAGGTGACCGTCGGGGTTGCGGTTGGAGGAGAAACCGCAGCCTGGAACTTCGGCCACATCACCAACCCCAGGATCGCCAGCATAACCAGAAGAATTGGGATCCAGAGCCATGTCCAGATGGATTTTTGCTTCCCCGTAGATGCAGGAAGTTCGTCTTGTTCCGCTTCCTTTTTTGGGGCAGGCGGAGGTGGCGGTACGATCCAGCTTTTCTCTGGAACCGGAATGATCGAGGTAACGATCTTCACCAGGGATTGTATCTGCTCCCTGGTGGGTGGGTTCATCGCCTCCAGCCAGTGCGTGCGCGCCAGGTAGTACTGTTTACCGGGTTCCGGTACGACGTTCTCAATCTTGAAGGGGATGATGATCAGCTTATTATTCGCCGCCAAAATGATCTCACGCCCGATGTCCTCCGAGGCATTCGAACTGGCTGAAAATACCAGCACCATGATTCGACACTTGGGAATTGCAGAGCTGATGGCGGAGGAACGGGCTTCATGCGGACTGATATCGCGTGGCGCAATCCAACAACGGATACCGACTGCCTCCAGGTTGGCGCAAATCCCATCTGCGATGGGTTTATCTTCCAGATCGTACGAAATGAAGACATCATGTGCCATTGAAGACTCCTTTTTCGTGCAATTTCCAAGTTACATATCGATCTATCGCCAGCTTACCATTCAGCATGAGTCAGGTGATGGGCAGTCAATGGGTGCATGAAATTTTTAACAATCCTGATTTGTCCTACAGTTTCCACTTGAGTCCACCCCGTTTAAGATTAGCTGAATATCCATCGAACCTTAGAGTATTCCGTCGGAATTGCTCAATTCATCTTGAAACAATAAATAACAACGCTTTGTTATTTCCTTTAAATATACGGTCTGACTAAGTAAATAGTATCACAAATGCCTTTGCTGCAAAAGTTAACTGTGAATATTGGCTAATGGATATGTTGGTTAACAGTTGCATTATTAGACCGTTTGTTCTATAATTGTGTTATTGATCGCTCCCGCTTCCATTTTGCCTCAATCCATCAACATGGCCGTATTGTAAACTGCGGGACAGCATGCCCTGTTTGGTATAATAATTGTTTGCCCGTTCATCATAATAACCATCGCAAAATAGTCTACCGAAAGCAGAAAGTGAAGCCAATGTCTCCTGATGTCATCCGCGTGGTGGGCGCCCGAGCCCACAACCTGAAAAATATTACCGTCGAGATCCCGCGCAACCAATTCGTGGTCATCACCGGCCTGTCCGGTTCCGGAAAGTCGTCCCTGGCATTCGATACCATCTTTGCCGAGGGGCAGCGCCGTTACGTTGAATCCCTGTCCGCCTATGCCCGTCAATTCCTCGGGCAGATGCAGAAACCGGACGTGGACACCATTGAAGGTCTCTCCCCGGCTGTCTCCATCGACCAGAAAGGTACTTCGCACAACCCGCGCTCCACGGTCGGCACGGTCACCGAAGTGTATGATTACCTGCGCCTGCTTTTTGCCCGGGTCGGCATCCCCCACTGCCCCATCTGCGGGCGCGTGGTGGAAAAGCAATCTGCCCAGGAGATCGTCGAATCCATCGAAGCCCTTCCGGAAGGTACCCGCATCCTGGTGCTTTCACCAGTCGTGCGCGGCCGTAAGGGCACCTACCAGGCAGTCTTCGAAGAGATCCGCAAGGCCGGTTTTGTGCGCACGCGCGTGGATGGACAGGTCTTCAGCCTGGACGATGAGATCACGCTGGACCGCTACAAGGTGCACACCATTGAAACCGTGGTAGACCGCCTGGTCATCTCCCATCCGCAGGACGAGGAAGAAACCAGGACTGCCCGAACCCGCCTGACCGATTCGGTGGAGACCGCCCTCAAGTTCGGGGACGGCTACCTGACCATCCAGGTCCTGCCCGGGCGGGATGAAAAAGAAGAATCCAGCGGGGAAAATCATGATATCCAGTTCTCCGAGCACCTGGCCTGCCCGGAACACAATTTAAGCTTCCCGGAGATCGAACCACGCACCTTTTCCTTTAATACCCCCCATGGCGCCTGCCCGGACTGCCAGGGCTTGGGCAGTAAACTGGAGATCGACCCGGAAAGGTTGATCCCCGACCCCGACCTCTCCCTCAATGAAGGCGCCATTGTACTCTCCGAGTGGAGTGGTCCCCGTGAGGAAGGCGGCTGGTACTGGTCAAGCCTGGAAGGCGCAGCCAACCATTACGATATCGACCTGGACGCACCGGTAAGCAGCATCCCGCCTGAAAAGATGGAGATCATCATGCAGGGTACCCGGGGCAAAGAGATCGAGATGATCTACCGCAATCCAAAGGGACGCGAATACAAGTTCAAGCGCGCTTTCGAGGGCATCATCCCGAACATGCTGCGCCGCTTCCGGGACACCAACTCGGAATACATGCGCAGCCGCATCATGGAATACATGGCTGACCAGCCCTGCCCAACCTGCAAAGGTCTGCGCCTGCGTCCGGAAGCCCTGGCTGTCACCCTGGATGACCTCAACATCGTCCAGGTGACCGAGTGGCCGGTGTTAAAGACGCTGGAATGGATCGACCGGATCTCCGGCAAAAAAAGCCCCTTCAGCCAGCGAGAAAAGACTATCTCTGAACGGATCCTGAAAGAGATCCATGACCGGCTCGGTTTCCTGGTCAATGTTGGCCTGGATTACCTGACGCTCAACCGCAAAGCCGGCAGTCTTTCAGGCGGGGAAGCCCAGCGCATCCGCCTGGCGACCCAGGTCGGTTCCCGCCTGGTGGGAGTCCTTTACGTCCTGGACGAACCTTCCATCGGCTTGCACCCGCGTGACAACCTGCGCCTGCTGAACACGCTCAAGGGATTGCGCGACCTGGGCAACACGGTCATGGTCGTGGAGCACGATGACGAGACCATCCTGTCCGCCGACTGGATCCTCGACCTCGGACCCGGAGCCGGCGAACATGGCGGCTGGGTCGTGGCGGAAGGCACCCCGCAGGACATCCTCGATCATCCCAAGTCACTGACCGGCGCATACCTCTCCGGTCGTAAGAGCGTCCCGCTGCCAAAGAAACGACGCAGCGGGAACGGAAAGCACCTGACCGTGGTGGGAGCCCGCGCCAACAACCTGAAAAACCTAACCGTTGAGATCCCGCTTGGCAAGCTGGTCTGCATCACCGGTGTTTCCGGGTCAGGCAAATCAACTTTGATGGTCGATGTGCTTTACGAATCCCTATCCCATACCCTCAATCGTGCCACCTCCTACCCGGGTGACCACGACCGCATCGATGGCGTGGAACATCTCGACAAGATCATCAATATCGACCAGTCCCCTATCGGACGCACCCCGCGCTCGAACCCGGGCACCTACACCGGCCTGTTCGACGAGATCCGCAAGCTGTATGCCGAGATGCCGGAAAGCAAGGTGCGCGGCTACAAACCCGGGCGCTTTTCCTTTAATGTGCACGGCGGACGCTGTGAAGCTTGCCAGGGACAGGGACAGACCCGCATCGAGATGCAGTTTCTGCCAGATATCTATGTCCCCTGCGATGTCTGCCACGGCTCGCGCTTCAACAACGAGACCCTGCAGGTTAAATTCAAGGGAAAATCGATCGCCGAAGTCCTCGACCTGACCGTTGAGGACGGGTTGGAGGTCTTTGCCTCCTTCCCAAGGATGACCAACCGCTTGAAGACGCTCAATGAAGTCGGGCTGGGATACATCCGCATCGGGCAGCCAGCCACCACCCTTTCCGGTGGGGAAGCCCAGCGGGTCAAGCTGGCGCGCGAACTCTCCCGCCGCTCGACCGGCTGCACCCTCTACGTGCTGGATGAGCCATCGGTCGGATTGCATGCCGCCGATGTCCACAAGCTGATCGAGGTGCTGCAAACCCTGGTGGAGGGCGGCAACTCGGTCCTCATCATCGAGCACAACCCGGACATCATCAAGGTGGCGGACTGGATCATCGATCTCGGACCGGAAGGCGGCGACCGGGGTGGCGAGTTGATCGCCCAGGGGACACCCGAGCAGATCTGCACGATCGAAAGATCGTACACCGGTCAGTTCCTCCAAAATTACCTGAAACAAGGGAAGAAGGAATTGGCAAAAGTTTAATGGTATGGTTGGATGGGGGAAACAAACAGATTCCACCTGCCAGCCAGGAAGCGATCTTCTTATACGATCTTTTTTTTAGTTGTCATCCTGAGGGAGCATGTTGCGACCGAAGGATCTCACTCGCTTGCGTTCAAAATACTTTAACCATGTAATAACCAGATGGCCCTAAAGGTCTCAAACAGACCTTTGGGTCTCGAGAGTTTGAAGGTGTTCACCTCGGATGCTAGTTTCGGGATGTAACCTCCTCCCCCGCTTGCAGGGGAGGATTGAGGCTGCGCAGCGTCCCCAGCTCTTTCGGGGGCACCGTCCCGGTTGGTTTGTTTCCATTGTTGAGAAATGCCAATAGGATTGTGATTTTTAATAAAGCATCCACAATTAAAATAAGCCATATCAAGACATTGCTTAGTGGCAACATCATTGGGATTGATAATTGGAGGAAATCGTGATAATGTTAAGTGATTTCCGTCACAATCAACATCCCTCTGGAGGGGAAATGTTGGCAAAATTTATCCGACGTGGAATCCGGGGGAGATACTTATTTTCGTCATAGGCTGTTGGTCAAAGGAGAGATGCAATTTTTGATAAAAAGCCGGGCGAGTTGATCATCGAACTTCTTATCGTAGTTATGCTTTTAGGACCTGGGCGTATCAGTAATGTCGCCGGGAGTTAGGCAAGAGCTTTTGTGCTTTTCGTGATTGGGGGAGATTTATAGATACATCCGGTAACAGTCTTTTCTTGTTCAGTTTCCCTGAGGGAGGGAACAATGAGCGACAATAAAGATCTGGAAGACCGCATTAATGAACTCGAGCGGGCGAAACTGCAAAAACGAATTGCAGAACTGGAAGCCGAACTGGGGACGGAACCGGTCGTAAAAGAAGAATCGTTAGCAGAACCAAAGACGAAAGCGAACGTGGCGGAACTGGGGTCGAAATCGATCTTAAAAGAAAGACCAGCGGTCAAAATGCCCAGGTGGGTGCGTGTGCTCGTGGTCCTGGTCATCCTGACTTATATCGCTGTAATTATTTTTTTGACTGGCGGGGTATCCACCTGGGCTTCCCGGCTTGGATTGGCGTTTGGGTCAACTCCCACCCCAACACCGGGTCCGGGTTGCACCGATCCAAAAGCCACCAACTTCAACAGCACGGCAATCAGCAATAACGGTACCTGCCAGTACCCACCCCCGCCTGTGCCTGGTTGCACCAATAAAAGCGCCAGCAATTATGACCCGGAAGCGACGGCGAACGATGGCAGCTGCATTTACCCACCACTGGGCGCTCTCCCGGTTCTGGGCTGCACCGATCCAAATGCCAGCAATCACAACCCGGCAGCTACAGTGAACGACGGCACCTGCAAATATCCGCCTGCTCCGGTGGTAGGTTGCACCAATTCATTTGCCATCAATTACAATCCAGCGGCTACGGCAAATGACGGGGGCTGCATCTATGCGCCCGGACCTGTTTTCGGCTGCACCAACTCATCTTCCCTCAACTATAACCAGGTCGCCACGGTGAACGATGGCACCTGCCTGTATCCGCATAAGATCGTGTTTGGCTGCACCGATCCAAACGCCTCCAATTACATCCCGGGAGCCGCGAATGTTAATGATGGCACTTGCGAGTACAGTCCCAGGTTTGATCCAAATATTCCCGGTCTTATAGTTCCGGGCTGCATGGATCCATATGCCTCTAATTATGACCCGGCGGCTACCTGGAATGACGGCACCTGCCAGGATCCGCCAGAGCCCGTGCTGGGCTGCACCGACCCTTACGCTGACAACCTAGACCCAGATGCGAATGTAGATGACTATTCCTGCAGGTATCCACCTTCACAGACCCATGGCTGCAAGGATTCAAAAGCCACCAATTTCGATCCGACGGCAACGGTTGACGACAGAAGCTGCAAGTATCGACCGGCACCCGTCCTTGGTTGCATGGATCCGATCGCCCTCAACTATGACGAGGTTGCAACGGTCAGCGATGGCACCTGCGAATACCCGCCTCCGCCCGGCTGCACCGATCCCTACGCCGACAACTTCAACCCAAAAGCGACGATCGATGACCACACCTGCCGCTATCCGCCCCTTCCCGAGCCCGGCTGCACCGATCCCTTCGCTGGCAACTTCGACCAGCAGGCTGGGTGGAATGACGGCAGCTGCACGTATATGAATGGATTTGCGTTTTTTGGCTGTATGGATCCAAATGCCGACAACTACGATCCGTCCGCCTCGCAGGATAACGGCAAGTGCATCTATGAACAGGCTGAAGCGGATAGTACTGTCACAGTAACAGAGGCACCTGAAGTATTCCATGGGTCTTTCTCAGGACCATTCGGAGAATCAAGCATTTCTGGAACAACATATGGTTATTATCTTGACGGAGATATTACCCTCACATTGGTGAAAGATACGGATAACTCGATCAGGGGGATTGCTGAAGTCCCAACTTATATTGATATGTCGGTTGTTAGCTCACAAGTCCCAGCTACTGCGAACGACGCCTCTTACTTTGCCACTGGAGAATTGGAAGTGATCGGTAACAATCTTGGCGGTATGGTTGCAGACAACGGAAACCGTCCCTTAACGATGGAATTTACCTGTACAAGGTCTGGTGACACTATCACGTGTAATATAGTATTCACCAAAACTTTTTGGAATACCTATACCAGTGATGACGGTAGTTACAGCGAGAATTTCCCCACTGTAACGACTGCCATATCTAATATCATCCTTACAAAGGAATAATATTATTAAACTATAGAAACAGGGACGAATGCAGTGAAGGCAATTTGTGTTAACGTGGAATTTTGGTAACAATCTTTTTTTGTTCAGTTTTCCCAAGGGAGGGAACAATGAGCGACAATAAAGATCTGGAAGACCGCATTAATGAACTCGAGCGGGCGAAACTGCAAAAGCGAATTGCAGAATTGGAGGCCGAACTGGGGGCGGAACCGGTCGTAAAGAAAGAACCGGCAGCAGAACCAGCGCTGAAACCGGTCGTAAAAGAACAACCGGCAGCAGAACCAGCGCCGAAATCGTACATAAAAGAAAGACCGGCTGGGTTGCCCATGTGGTTCCGGATCATTATTGTCCTGGTCATACTGAGTATTATCGCTGTTAATTTCTTTTTGCCTGGTGTGGTATCCACCTGGGCATCCCGGTTTGGATCACTGCTCGGGTCAAATCGCACCCCGACACCGGGTCCGGGTTGCACTGATCCAAAAGCCAGCAACTACAACATCACGGCGATCAGCAATAACGGCTCCTGCCAGTACCCGCCCCCGCCTGTGCCCGGATGCACCAACAAAAGCGCCAGCAATTATGACCGGGCAGCGACGGCGAATGACGGCACCTGCATTTACCCGCCTATAGGCGCTCTCCCGGTCCTGGGCTGCACCGATCCAAATGCCAGCAATCACAACCCGGCAGCTGCAGCGAACGACGGCACCTGCAAATATCCGCCTGCACCGATCCTTGGCTGCACCAATAAGAACGCTGCCAATTTCGATCCGGATGCGACAGCCAACGACGGCAGCTGTAATGTACCGCCTCCGCCGGTGGTAGGCTGCACCAATTCATTTGCCATCAATTACAATCCAGCGGCTACGGCAAATGGCGGGGGCTGCGTGTACGCGGCCGGACCTGTTTTCGGTTGCACCAACTCATCTTCCCTCAACTATAACCAGGTCGCCACGGTGAACGACGGCACCTGCCTGTATCCGCATGAGCCCGTGCTTGGCTGCCCCGATCCAGATGCCTCCAATTACAACCCGGCCGCAACGATAAATAACAACACTTGCAAGTACGCGCCTTCGTCCTCTGTTGTCGTTGCAGGCTGCATGGACCCCTATGCAACCAATTATGACCCGGCGGCTACATACAACAACGGTAGTTGCGAGTTCCCGCCTGAGCCCGAGCTGGGCTGCACCGATCCTTACGCTGACAACTTCGGACCGGCAGCGAATGTGGATGACTATTCCTGCAGGTATCCGGATTCATCAAATCCCGGCTGCACCGATCCCTATGGCGACAACTTCAACCCGTCAGCGAATGTGGATGACTATCACTGCAGATATCCACCTTCACCAACACTCGGCTGCACCGATCAAAACGCCACCAATTACAATTCTGCAGCAACGGCGGACGACAGAAGCTGCATGTATCCGCCCGAACCCATCCTTGGCTGCATGGATCCTATCGCCCTCAACTATGACGAGGCTGCAACGATCAGCGATGGCACCTGCGAATACCCGCCTCCGCCCGGTTGCACCGATCCCTATGCCGACAACTTCGACCCCGCCGCGGAGATCGATGACCACACCTGCCGCTATCCGCCCCTTCCCCAGCCCGGCTGCACCGATCCCTATGCCAACAACTATGACCCGCAGGCAGGCTGGAATGACGGCAGCTGCACGTATACGGTTGGCTGCACCGATCCAAATGCCATCAACTATGATCCGTCCGCCTCGCAGGATAACGGCACGTGCACCTACGAACAGGACGAACTATACGAACAGGACGAACTACCGGAAGGTTTCCCGTCCAACGTTCCAATGGGAACCTATACCATGAGTTGTAATGGACAGAATTATGGATCATTTACCAACACGAATATCAGTCAGTTCGCACAAGAGACAGTAAGCATGCTGCAAAGTGCGGCTTCCCAGGCGGCTTCATCTTGTAGTAGTGTCTATGGTTGCACTTGCAGTTCTTCTGTCAGCAGCACACCCTGGAATGGGACGTCCTTTACGCTGACTTTCAATCTCAGCGTAACCTGCTGTGTAGATGGCTCATGTATGACCACTCCCGTCAGTGTAGCGTGTACTTACACGGCAAAATAATGGGTTGCATTTTGTCGCTTTTAAATCGTTCTACCTTATTTATCATCTATTACTCGATATGGGAAAACCTGTGATCAACTGACCAGGCGTGGATTCTATTTGAAAGCAGGACGCACAGCAGCACGAAGCTGCGTTCTGCGAAATGTTCGATGCAGGAAGAACCGCTGTTCCCTGCCCCGGCATCTTTTTCCGGGGTTCTGCGGCGACTATTTTGCCGGTCCCAGCACCGGCTGTGCGCTCTACACTGGTCTGGAATGCGCCGAGCGGGTGTTGAAGAGTATTTGAAAGACCTGGAAAAGTGAAGTAGGGGGCAAACTAATTAGAGATATTTTTATATAATTAATTGTATATCAACAAATAGTATTTTACTCTATTGCTGAAAGTAATTTTTTTTTGCGTTGGTTATTTTCTGCAACAGCAAATAATCGCCTTTGTTCATCGATACGAATAAATTTCAATCCAGTCTTCATCTCCTCTGGAGTGGGTTCAGGTAATTTTGCAAACCAATCTGTCCATCTTTCCTCAATAGCTTTGAGTGAAATCTCGTTGTAGAAGCCTTTATTAATCTGAACTCTTAGGAAAGGGTATAGTTCATGAGCAATTTCTTTTTTCTCAAGCAAATGCTTGAATAACCAAGTAAAAATATCCACCAATTCAAGACCTACACTATCAATTCCTGATTTAAATAAGAGAGGTGTTTCTGGCATCCCTGTATAATCTATATCTGGCAATCCTGTACCAAACTCATATACAAACCCTTTTAATTCTGCATAAAAATCTGCTAATAATTGTTGTGTTTGATTGAATTGCACTTGTTGGTCAACAACTATTATTGGTTGAATCTTGTTATTATCTTTTATTCTGATTGCAATATCCAGTAAAACACCCTGAAAACCAATTAAATTTGGTGTAATCAAATTAATATCTCGTTTTCTATGTGCACTGTAAAGAATTTCCTTAAAGTTATCTGATGCCCAATTAAGGGCATCTTGAATTATTTGACGCGATCGATCATCTGGAATTATTTCTATTCTGCTAATCAGAGTTTTACAGACTTCAATAATATCTGATTTAGCTTTATCACTTTTCTGTTGAATCCTTGCATTCCAAGCTTTTTTTAATGTCTCTAAATCAAAAAGGGTTGCAATCTTTAAAAGCAATATATATCTTAATGGTGTCCAATATCCTGACCATGGGACAGCGGGGTTCACACCAATATCAAATATCTGGTCAAAAAAACAAATTAATGCATGGTCTAATTTACAAACAGAGTTAAAATCAAAATATAAATCAAGTTGTTCTTGTATAGAAATCAAACCATCTGCAATTTTGACCAATCCTCCCATTCCAAGTTCATTTGCATGAAGCCTATCTACACCTAAAATATTTCTAAGTTCCTTAATTTTATCGGATGCTAAATTTTCAATATTCTGAAAACTTGAAAGCACACCATAATAAAGGTTTGGTTGTGTCTTGTCAAAAAGGTTAGCACCAGTATTGCCACTTTCATCAATATAAAAATTCATTAAGAGAACTCCAATGGTTTATTAATTTAAGTTTACAGAAGTTTCACCTCTACCTAGGGGGTAACTGCCATTAGGTTGAGGGTAATTTATGTCTTTTAGCGAAATGACTTGGAATCAACGAATCGAAAATGGCAATTGTTCAAAAATAATTTTATGATGAAAGCTGTGATGTAAAATTATTTTATTACGGAAAGAAGAATACCGAAGGTACTCTGGTAAACATGTTAAACTTATTGAATATTGCTCATCTTGTTGCCAAATCAGCAATTATTCTTATGGCTTCGGCAAGTCCTAATCTAGTTAGCTGAAACCCATCAGAAACATTTTCGATAAGTTTCTTCGTCCACAATGTTCGAATAGCTGTTGTAACAGTGTTGCGTTTTTTCCTGTCAAGAGAATGAATTATCTGATCTCTTGAAACAATATCTGGATGATTAGCATGAAGAAGAACAAGGATTTCATTTGGAGTGGTTAGATCAGCTAGTACTATTCTTTTCCCGCCAAAATCCTCAACAATGGTTCCAATTGGAGTCATTATTTTTTGAACTAATTGACCTGCTTCTTCCATTGTATTCCCTAATGAAAATCTCACTATTTCTGAAAGTAACCATTGAGCCCCTTAGTATAAATATATTAGGTCATATAAGTTAGGATCTACATTTCCTTTATGGACAATATTTCTTTTGCTTCGCAAGGAATACATTGAGCGTGCGATTCTTGCCCCGCAGATTCTTAATCCATCATCAAGCGAACTTGATGTACTTTGAATATTTCGTAGAAATAGATCAACATTAGGGTTATTATCGTAAGAGCCTGCATGAAGATATTGTAAGACTTGTACAAAGGTCTCGACAAATTTTCCAGGTGCCGAACGACCAAGTGTACCAGTGGCTACATCTTGCCTGGTAATTATATAGTTTGACACTAATTCATCTGCAAGTGTTTGAGGTAAAGCAGTTCTCAATGCTGAAATTAATATTTCTTTCAATTAATTTTTACTCTTTTCCGGTTATCATTTTTTCAACTTGGTGTTTTCCCGCTGCTGTTACTTTGTACAGTTTTCTAGCCTGTTTAGTGCTACCTTTCTTTTGAACTTGCAATATTAGACTTGGTTTTTCTGACTGAAGCCTATTGAACTCACGCGTTACATTCCCAATCCCATGTCCAAGCTGTTTAAGCTCGTCATTCACAGTTTGAGAATTTACATTTGGCTGCTTACCGATTTCTTGAAACCAATAACTTGCAACCAAGACTTTCTCGTATTCAGTTGAGGGAGATGCTGCATCAAAAAGTTCACTAAATTCGCTAAAATCGTAAATATCTGTTTTATCTCCTTCAATTTTTTGATCTTCTTTATTTATAAGAATATCATCTGAACCGAATCTTGCAACTGCCCAACGGAGTATCCGTTCTGCAACTGAAGAATCCAACCCAGAAAGTGCTTCTGCTATCTGGGTCATCGCCTGAATTTCTGGGTCAATAGTCATATTAACCTCCTAAGAAAATTATATACTCATCAAATATATCACACATACAGATTGATGTAAATATGTTATTGCTATATTGCGTATGTAATAATAGTATGTGTTATTGGCAATGAATGTGGGGTTTTGAGTGGTTTGGCACATAATTAATGCCCAAGAATTCACAATAGAAATAATTTAGGGATACATATCGCTTTTAAGAATATCCCTTATCATATCTAATTCGAGTTGTTACGGTTATAGGACTTCAAATTGATTGTTATAAAAATTTAATTTAGTAAAGACCCTTATTATTTTCCGTAGTAAGCATCTAAGAAACCATCCTAATGAATAAATTAAGCCTCTCATCATTTCATTCTCTTTGAAATTTTTCGGTCATAACTTTGCTGGTAGAATTTTCTTCTTGCAATTATAGCCCATTTGTTCTATAATAACCATGGCTGGGATCACAACAAATGGATCCCAGGTCACACAGTGGTTTCCTCTTTTTAAACCATGTTTTTAACCCTCTCCCACTCCACCCCAGGAGATATAATCGCCCCCTCCTCAATCCTCCCCCGCTGCGGGTCGCGCAGCATCCCGCCCTTATTATGCGGGAGGAGGGCTGGGTGGGGGTGTCCCGCCTTCTTTTGGCGGGGTTGCACAACCTCACTCCTCCCACAAAAGGAGAATGGGATGCTGCGCAGCGCCCCAGAAGGTTTTACAGGAAGGGGGTATTTTTCTCGATTTGGTTCAATGAATACAATATCACCCGATTCGTTTCGATTCGTTCCGCGGAACGAATCAGGCACCCGCAGGATAAGAAACATGTTAATATTTTTAAGTAGAGTTATATTATCAACTTTGTACCATTGACGAAAGGTCAGCCGGTTAGTACACTTGTCCAAACAACAAATGCACCAAGACCGGGATGGAGCCGCCAAATGAAGGAAAAAGTGAGAACCGCAGGGAAGAAAACAGGGGATCTGGATACCCCCGCCAACGACCTGGAAAAACGCATCGCCGAGCTGGACCTGCTCAACCGGGTCAGCACCGCCATGTCCAAAACACTTGACACGAACGCACTCATCCGCACCATCGGCGACGAGATCCAGAGCATTTTCGATGTCGTTTCCGCCATGATCCTGCTCCTTGACCGTAAAACGGACATGATCGTTATCCGCTATCTGTACGACAAGGACAAGGGCGGGGTGGTTGAAACGGATGAATCCTTCCCGCTCGGACAGGGGCTTTCCTCCCGGATCATCAACAGCCGCAAGCCGTTGATGGCTGGCACCCTGGAAGAAGCCATCGCCCTGGGAGCGATCCTGCAGGGCAAGGATGAAGATTACGCTGATGAGGAAACCACTCAATCCTGGCTGGGGGTGCCCATCCTGTCCAAGAATGAAGCCCTCGGTCTGGTTGTCATTGCTTCCGAGCAGCAGCATGCCTTCAACGACAATCACCTCCATCTGCTGGAGACCCTGACAGTCAACATGGGC
>Ga0209641_10002658_pt1 | contig 15264 bp, 13 predicted proteins | sample RifCSP16_1_FD_184022 | JGI IMG/M metagenome (GOLD analysis project Ga0209641, IMG submission 184022) | Soil microbial communities from Rifle, Colorado - Rifle CSP2_sed 16_1 (SPAdes) (version 2) | ecosystem: Environmental > Terrestrial > Deep subsurface > Rock core/Sediment | place: Rifle...
AGGGAACACTGAGTATTCCCCGCCCCTGGTGGGAGGGGTTAGGGGAGGGGGTGAACTTTTTCCTATTAGCAAAGGAATTTCATTTCGGATTACCTGTGTCTCTATGGGAAATCCGCATTGCGTTATCTTTGTTGACAATTTTGACAAAATAGACATGCCTCACTATGGCTCTGAAATTGAGCGCCACCATTCATTTCCGGAACGGACAAACGTCCACTTTGTCAATGTACACAGTCCTAAAGAGGTAACTATGAAGACGTGGGAACGCGGTTCGGGGATAACCTTGGCTTGCGGGACGGGCGCTTCTGCTGTATGCGTTGCAGGCATTCTCAACAAAAAGACCGAACGTAAAATTCTTGCCCATCTGCCAGGAGGTGACTTGGAACTGGAATGGGCAGAAGACGACAATGTTTACATGACAGGCCCGGCAACGGAGGTATTTACAGGGGAGTGGACAATAAGCAAATAAAATCATAGCTTGTTTCAATACTATAACGCAGCAAGCCGCAACCCAATAATCCCCCTCAATCCCCCTTTAGAAAAGGGGGATGAAGGGGGTTGTAAAAAAACTTACAAAAAAAGTTTTTACAGGATAATACTATATAGTTGAAAATGCCTTTGTGACAACATGTAGTGGCAATTCATGAATTGCCATTACATTGTATTGACTTGCAATAGACTTTAAACCTATAAAAACCTTTGAGCTTCCGATCTCATTAGGGCGAATCAAGGCTGAACCAGCTTTACAAAGCATTGGACTTATCAAACAACCAAGATTATCGGTAATGCGATTATCAAAGAATGAATTTGAAAAGATTGTGAATTTGGTAGGCTTAAATTATAGACCCTGATCTTATTTGGAGGTAAAATTATGAGTAAAAAAGAGTTACTTATGAGTGAGATCGAACATGTTCCAGAACCTTTCTTTGATGAGGTACTGGATTTTGTTCATTTTCTCAAAACAAAAGAATGAAAGAAAGCATTGCTAATGCCATTGCCAGCGAATCATCTCTCAAAAAAGATATGTGATTGAAATTATTCGGAAATAAAATGCAAAATTCAGATAGATGGTTGAAAATATATGTAATGCGCAGTTTCTTTCTCTGTGCAATTCTCGTATCTGGTTGTGCGACCTATAAGACCCCGGTTTCGCAGAAACCGATTTGGGAGGATACATCGGCTATATTAAGAAATATACAAGGGAAGCCCCAAAACCTATCGTTACAGCAAATACGTAACGCTATCATTTCCAACGGTTCCAGGCTTGCCACCTTTCGCGCAAACATAGCAATGACACTTACTGCTCCAGACCTCAAAGGTCCCGTCCGATGTACCGGATTTATACTATACCAAAACCCAAAGAGTTTGCGGGCAGTAGGTTCTAAGTTTGCCACAACGATGTTTGATATATCTTCTGATGGGAATAAATTTTTGCTCTATATTCCGCTAGAAAACAAGGTTTACACGGGCGCTTGTAACGCCTTTCACAAGATCGAGGCGCTTGGCATTAACATCTTTCCGGGAGATATGGCGAGTTTATTCAATTACAAAGAAATTTTAGAAGGAGAAAAACCCACCCTGGAAACCTGGCCTGCCTATTGGCTGGTTCATATGCTGGAAATGGATAAGGAGGATGTGCATCTTAAAGGAAATCTGTTGGTTAACAGGGTCAACGGTGAGGTATTTCGCTGCGAATTGTTTAATGCCGACGGTTCTATAAGGCTACAGGCCGTGTTTACCAATTATGCAACTTATAAGGAGTGCAGGATGCCGCAAAGGATCGACGTTCGCTGGCCTGCATACGACACAACCTTTAGCCTTGCCTTTTCTGACATTGTTGTGAATGGTAAGCTTGACCCAAAAATATTTACGCTTGCAATACCAAAAGGGGTACAGACAATTACCCTGGACTAAATCCCGCTGCCATCTTCAGCGTCCATGATCTTATCCACACGGCGTGCGTGCCTTCCGCCCTCAAAAGGGGTTTCTAGCCATAGCGTAACCTTTTGTTCAAGAAGTTCTTCGTCTATCACATCGGCGCCAATACACAATACGTTGGAATCATTGTGTCTCCGGCTCATTTCCACGGTATAAAGATTATGGCATACCGCAGCGCGAACACCCTTGACCTTGTTGGCTATGAGAGACATCCCAATCCCAGTACCGCAGATCAGAATCCCTCTGTCAGATTCACCGGACCCGACAGATCGGGCTGCTTTCAATCCGTAATCAGGGTAATCGACTGATTCAGTGCCTGTTGTCGTGCCAAAATCCTTGACTGTATGCCCCATTTGGGCAAGCATGGATGCCACGTGCTTCTTGAACTCAAAACCTCTATGATCTGACGCTAATGCTATATTCATTATTGTATTTATATCTTCCATGAAAAACTTTTTAGAAACAAAGACATAGAACCTAAAAATTTCAAAATACTAAATTGATACAAAATCTTACACTTTTGCCAAGCTATTTTCAAGACAACTTCGGATAATACTCTCTGTGATAATGCCATGACGAATAATCTCAATGGTATCATCCTTTACTTTGAGCACCGTGGAAGATGAACGAAGCCGTGTCGAGCCGCCGTCAAGGATCATGTGAATTTTTCCTCCGAGATCCATTAAGACCTGTTGCGCATCTGTGGCGGGAGGATGCCCTGAGATATTGGCGCTTGTGGTTACGATAGGTAGTTCTACCGCACGGATCAAATCCCTTGCCACGGCATTATCAGGGAGTCGAATACTCATGTCTGAACCGTTTTTTAAAGGGAAAACGATTGCTAGTGCGCCTGGCCAAAAGAGAGACATAAGTCTCTTTGCAGTATCCGAGAGATGGTCGACGTATTTTTTTACATCATCGGGATCAGCAATCATCAAGGTTAGCCTCTTTTCTTCAGGCCTGTTCTTTACCTCGTAGAGTTGTTCGATGGCTTTTGTATCATCTCTCCGTACGCCTAATCCATACACCGTCTCCGTGGGGAAGGCGACCAGTTCGCCCATCCTCAAAGCCTGGGCAGCCGCTTCTATGTGTTTCCAATAAAGCGTTCGGTCCTTTAGATTAAGTACGGTTGTATTCATAATAACCATAGTCTAAATGCTAAAGGGCAACATTTCAACATCTTTTATACCTTGACAATAAATTGCTAAATTGGTAGAGTTTCAGCATGAAATTGAAATCGCATAAATTACCTTATTTATTCATGATTTTAGGCTTTTTTTCTGTCTTCATTTTATCCAGCAAGACGTTAATCTTTGCCACAGAAAACATCATGAATATTGATGAAATTGTGCCCGGCATGAAAGGATACGGCAAAACCGTTTTTACAGGCGACCGGGTCGAGATGTTCAATGTGGAGGTATTGGGTATCCTGAGAAACTGGGAAGCAAAGAGCAATATGATCCTGATCAGGATGTCGGGTGACCCTTTGGAAAAGTCGGGCATTATCGCCGGTATGAGCGGCAGTCCTGTGTATATTAATAATCGTCTAATCGGCGCAGTTGCTTATGGATGGAGCTTTGCAAAAGAGGCTATTGCCGGCGTTACTCCGATTAACGAAATGAAAAGCACCTTGCTCAATATACCAATACAGGAGAAAGACATTTCACTTACTTCTGTTGATTGGGAACTGCCGTCCTTCCCGCAGAACGAGTCTGAACCAGGCTCACAGGTTACTCCCTTGATGTCACAAGAATTAATACAGGGGAGTTCAAGCAATATGAAGCTTACGCCGATTCTCGCCCCTTTGGTAGTATCGGGTGTTAACGGCGAAGTTTTACAAAAAATGCAACCCCTTTTTAATACTTACGGACTGTACCCTGTACAAGGGGGAAGCTACGTTTCTGTAAATTCCCTTTCCGGAAAAGGGGATAGTATTTCAGAAAAGGCCAAACTCGTTCCAGGAGCGTCAGTGGCTGCGATCCTGGTTAAGGGAGACCTCAGCGCCGCTGTTGTTGGTACGGTAACGTATGTAGAAGGAGAGAACGTCTTAGCCTTTGGGCATCCGTTTTTGCAAACAGGGACAGCAGACCTCCCCATGGCATCCGCTTATGTGTATGCCATCCTTACCAGCCAGTCAAATTCTGTAAAAATGGCTTCTCCGCGAGAAATACTTGGTCGAATACATCAGGATAGAAGGGCTGGGATTGCCGGTATTTTGGGCGAATCATCCCGCATGGTGCCCTGTCGTATCGAAGTGGAAGGTTCACAGAACCTCGCATACGATTTTGAGATCATTGATAATAAACTGCTAACGCCAAGCCTTGTTCTGATGGCAGCTCAAAGTGCTGTGTTATCGACTGAAAGGAGATTAGGGGAAAAATCTGTAAACATAAAACTTTCTGCGCTGATCGATGGTTACGAAAAACCCGTGGTGATCGAAAACGTTTTTTATGAACTCGATCCATCATGGTTTCCTCTCAACCATATAGTCCAGCCATTTACCATGATCCTGAACAACCAGTTTCAAAAAGTACGTGTGAACCGGATCGATCTTAAAATTAAGGTGTTAGATGCACGCAAAACGGCATATATCGAGGCCATTAAGGTAAATAAAAAACAAGTTGAGCCTGGCGGCACATTACAGGTAGACGTGCGTATCAAACCGTTTACGGGGGAGAGTTTTTATCAAACGGTAATGATGCAAATACCGGAAGATACGCTTCCGGGAAGTGCGCTGAATGTTACCGCCTGCGACGCCACGTATGGTCAGGCCTTGAACATGGGTAGGTCTGCCGGAAAGTTCCTGCCCACGAATTTCGAACAGCTTTTACATTACATAGAAAATATGGAAAGAAACAATACTCTCATGGTGCGAGTCCTCTTACCCAAAAAAGGAGTTACCTATAAGGGAGAAGGATTCCCATCGCTTCCAACCTCGATACTTTCCATTATGAGTGTTTCCAATCAAAGTGGGATTGGTCCACTCTTTGATGAAGTAATATCACGCGTCCCAACCTCATATGTGCTGAACGGAAATCAAAGCATCCCGGTATCGGTTAAATAAACAATAAGGAACAATCATGAAAGGGTTTCTCGTGGTAAAAATTTGTACGTTGTTTTTCCTCATGTTGCTGGTTTCACGCGCCGATGGTACGACCACCAATACCTGGGCTCAATCGACAGAATCTGAGTTCGACAAAGGTGTCACCCAAAATGTATCTATCCACAGTACGGGTGAAATACGGCTTTCGCCCAAAACAGAGGCCGTTACGGGCATCAAAAGCGCCTTCGTCTGGTCAATGGCTTCTGATTTACAGAATCAGGTATTTGTAGGGACGGGTGACCCCGGAACTGTTTATTGTATAAAGAATGGTTCTGAGGCCGTAGAACTCTTCAAGTCACCCGAATTATACGTCCAGAGTGTTGTCTGTGATAAACGCGGCAATCTCTATGCAGGCACCTCTCCAAGAGGTGTTATTTACAAAATAAACAACAAGGGTGAGGCAGTGGTGTTTTGCAGCTTACCCGCTGCTTATATATGGGACATGGCAGTAGACAATGATTCAAATCTCTTTGCTGCAACGGGAAATGAGGGCATACTGTTCAAAATATCGCCTGACGGTATACCAGCCGTATTTTTTGATTCACCAGAAACAAACCTGTTGGATATTCTGCTTGATCAATATAACAATGTTTATGCCGGAACGGAACCAAACGGCTTGGTTTATAAGATTACATCCTCAGGAGAGGCACAGGTACTGTACGATGCGAATGAAGGTGAAATTCATAGTCTTGTAATGGATTCGTCAGGCAATATTTATGCGGGAACGGCGTCTGGTGTGCAGGTACAGGTACCCGCGGCTCCGGCTACCCAGGTCGTTGCCCAGTCCGGAGTTGTTACGCCTTTTTCTAAAGAAGAAAGGGCCTGGGATTTGAACCTCCCCGAAGAATTACCAATGGCCCAACCTGCAACTATGATGCAGCAAAGGCCTCCATCGAGAGAAACTGGGGTACCGCCGAAAACTACAGGCATTCCAATGGCGCCAAATTATGTTTATAAAATCACAAAAGAGGGGCTTGCGCAGAAGATATTCGAGGTCGATCAGGCCTTTATCCTCGGTATATCTCTGGATACGCAGGATAACCTGTATGTGGTTACTGGAAACAAACCAGGTGTGTATAAAATTTGCAAAGATGAGACTTCAAGCAGCGTGGTGGATGTTGAAGAGGTACAGGCGCTTTGCTGCTTAAATACCGGCAATAATGAATTATATGTGGGTACAGGCAATGTTGGAAAAGTTTATAAAATATTGCCAGCTTTTGTAAAAAACGGCGATTTTATTTCTACCGTGCTTGATACAACAACTGTTTCGGATTGGGGATGTATTTATTGGCAGGCGGCACAACCGGAAGGCACGAAGGTAACATTGGCTACCCGTTCGGGAAATTGTGAAAATCCCGATTACACCTGGAATCGTTGGTCAATTCCTTACCAGTCGCCTGGAGAAAAAATAACAAGCGCCCCTGCGCGTTTTATACAATATAAAGCTAACTTACAAACAATAAATACCGATACGACACCTGCAATAAACATGGTGTCATTATCGTATTTACCGAAAAATCAGCCACCTAAAATAGTTAATTTTACCATAGAAAAAGAACCTTCCCCTGCATCACAAAAACTTACGGAGGTAAAGGCAGACGGCAAGACAGAAGCAAAACCTCAGACGCCCGCAATCCAAAAACCGCATCACCAGGTAGCTCAAAAAAATGTCCAGTGGGATGTGGAAGATCCAAACAACGACTCCCTTCAGTTGACAATATATTTTAAGGGTGACAATGAAAAGGCATGGAAGGTTATGGATAAGAACACGCAAAAAAAAGGCGCTTATCCATGGGATACCCTGCGGCTGCCTGACGGGAAATACCAGATTAAGCTAGTAGCCAGTGATGAACCTGATAATCCACCAGAGACTGCTCTCAGCGCTGAAAACACTATACAACCCATTGTGATTGACAATGCACGGCCGATCATAAAGTCTATGAATGCTGCGATGGGCACGGATGGAAGGTATGTCATTTCAGGTGCGATAAAGGATGAATACAGCAATATTATAAAGGTTCAATACACAATTGACGGGCAGGATTGGACATCTGCCTATCCCGTAGACGGGGTCTTCGACAGCCAGGAAGAATCCTTTCAAATAACCACCAAACACCTCACGCCGGGCGATTACACCCTTATTGTCAACGCATTTGATAGTGAAGGGAATATTGGTGTAGAAAAGATAATGATAGAGGTGAAATAAAAAATAATAGTTCACTGCATAAGGATGCGGAGAACGCGAAGTTACAACCCACTAAATCCCCCTTAGCAAAGCTTGCTATAATGTAGAAAGTAGTTGAGCTTTGAATAAAAAAGCTATACTCTTTCTTGAATTGAAAATGTTTAGTAAGTTAGTAAAAATTCAAGTCAAAGAAAGGAGTATAGCCATGAAAGATATTAAGACAGAGAAGGGGAAGAAAATCAATAGAAAAAGCCTGATAGTAGCATTGGATGTGGCACAAGAGAAGCATGTAGTATATATTCGATGTCCTGATGGGAGGGGAGAAAAACCATTTGTGGTTTTCAATAGACGAGAAGAGTATGAACAGATGTGGGAGCGAATAAGCCAGACAAAGGAGGCATATGGACTGGAGGAAGTAGTGGTAGGATTTGAATCTACGGGGCCGTATGCAGAGCCACTGGTGCATTATTTGATGAAGAAGGAAGTAAAGCTGGTGCAGGTAAATCCGATGCATACAAAGAGAGTAAAGGAAATAAGGGGCAATTCACCTAACAAGACGGATGAGAAGGATCCTGAGGTGATAGCGGACATAATAGAGCTTGGGAATTATTTGACCGTAGTGATACCGGAAGGGGTATCAGCAGAACTGAGGAGGCTGACCCAGTCGCGAGAGAGGGCAGTAGGGAGACGGACAATGCCAGTGAATCAAGTGCATGGATTGGTGAGTGTGATATTTCCTGAGTTTTTGATGGTGATGAAGGATATCAAGACGAAAACAGCACACACTATCTTTTGAAACACTGTCCAAGACCACAGGACATAGTGGAGCTTGGATATGAGAGATTGGAAGAGACGTTGAGGAAGATAAGTCGGGGGAGAATGGGTAAGGAGCGTGCAGAGGCGCTGTATGAAGCAGCAGTAAACACCGTGGGAGTCAAAGAGGGTCAAGGGAGCATCGTGTTTGAGATAAAACAGTTGATGACGGGAATAGAAGAAACAGAGCGGTTCATAGATGAGATGGAAGAAAGAATGAAGGAACATCTCAAAGAAATTCCTTACAGTCGATGTATGCTATCAATACAAGGGGTAGGAGAGGTGACGGTAGGTGGGCTGATAGGGGAAGTGGGAGATTTTACGAAGTACCGGACGATTGCGGAGATTACGAAGCTGGCGGGGTTGGACTTATTTGAAGTGAGTTCAGGGAAGCACAAGGGAGAGCGACATATATCGAAGCGGGGACGTCCGTTGATGAGGAAGCTGTTGTTTTATGCGGCAATAAATGTGGTGAGGGAGGGAAGGATCATGCATGAACGATATGAGAGATACCTCCAGAGAGGGATGCCGCGGATAAAGGCGCTGATTGCAATAGCACGAAAACTCTTAGGGATTTTATTTGCCCTGGCACGTGATCAGAGGAACTACGAAGAGATACCATTGAAAGAAGCTGCGTAAGCTGTGTATTCGTGGAGGCGGTAAGGATTATCGAGTCCCCCATAAAGGCGACCGAGTCGACCTTCGAACAAAGCATAGTTAACTTTACCGCCTGCACCATGAGTCCCAATGAAGCAAGGTTAGGGCTCGCAAGAGACCCTCAAAGTACTAGGGTTGGACTTGGTGTTCCACGAAAACAGGGAAGGCAAATACTTTTACGGAGCTAAAGCGAGCGGTGATTGTGGCTAACTCCAGTCGGGCTACGCCCTCCTTCCGTTAGCCACAATAAAATTATATTTATTATAATTGTTATAAAAGATACTTGACTAGAATAAACTAGGGGGACTAAGGGGGTTGTTATGCGATCTTAGCGTGCTCTGCGGTGAACTGAACTGTTACGAATTTTCTTTGCGTTCTTCGTGTCTTTGTGGTGAAATATTATTATAAAAATGGGGCGGGGCGTGGCTCAGTTTGGCTAGAGCGCGACGTTCGGGACGTCGAGGTCGGAGGTTCAAATCCTCTCGCCCCGACCAAAATTAAAAAGAATAAAAATATTGAAGGAAAGGTTGAGGTTAGAGGCGCGCTTCCCGATCTCAACCTTTTTTTATTCCATTCATTCGTTTAGATCAAGGACATTACTATTGATTCCAAAATTTAGCTTCTGGCATTATCTGCTCCTGCTTATACCCATCACCGTTACCGCCCACAGTTACCACTTTCCTGCGGTTATCACCTTTATCCTGGCCTCGGCCGTTCTGGTGCCTCTGGCACATTTTTTAGGCGAGGCTACGGAGGTAATTTCCGAAAAGACGGGCGATCACTTTTCGGGTATTATAAATGCCACCTTCGGTAATGCAGCGGAATTGGTCATCGCAATCATTGCCATCAGAAGCGGCCTGATAGATATCGTAAAATACTCGTTGATTGGCTCAGTTATAGGTAATATCCTGCTCATCCTGGGATTAAGTCTTTTTGTCGGCGGTGTAAAATTTGGGGAGCTGAAACTGAGCCCTAATATTACCGGTCCCACCGTCATCCACCTTTCTCTGGCTGCCATGTGCTTCGGCGTACCCTCCATCTTTGCCAGAGAGGATACCCTGCTTGCCCTGAACAAATACAGCAGCAGCATTGCCGTAGTTTTACTCGTGGTCTATTTTGTGGGAATGTTTTATGCCATGGTGAATCGTGAGAAAAAGGAGGCATCTCAGGTTATCCATGAAGCCATTGAGGCCACTGCGCCCAAATGGAGTGTGGCAAAGAGCCTTTTTGTCCTTGTTGCGGCAACTGGAGGGCTCGTTTATATCTCCGAGATATTGGTGCACCAGATCGAACCGCTCATTGCAGCCACACACATTCCGCCCGCCTTTGTGGGCTTAATTATCTTGCCTTTAGTCGGCAACGTAGCCGAACATTCCGTGGCTATCACCAGCGCCGTGAAGAACAAGATCAACCTGAGCCTTGCCATCGCCGCAGAGAGCAGTACGCAGATTGCCCTCTTTGTGTCGCCTATCTGCGTTCTTATCGCGGGTCTTTTTGGGCAGAATTTCAATCTGATTTTTAACAAGATCGAATTGATCACCCTGGGCATGTCCATTGGCGGCGTGTGGCTGGTCGTCCACGACAATAAGAGCAACTGGTGGGAAGGATTTTTGCTTTTGTCGTTTTACTTCATCATCGCCATCACCGCATATTTTTTATAGTATCCTATAAAAAATATTCTTATTTTCTGTGTAGTGTAAAAGGGTAAGGACATGATTCATATCACACGTACCATCGCAATAGATGAGGGCGAAATACAGCAGAAATTTATTCGTGCACCGGGGCCGGGCGGGCAAAATGTCAACAAGGTCGCCACCGCTGTGCAACTCCGTTTTGATGTGACCAACGCACCGTCTCTGTCCGATGATGTTCGCAAGCGGTTGATTTACCTGGCTGGCAGGCGGATTACCGAAGAAGGCGTATTGATTATCGAAGCCAGGCGTTTCCGTATGCAGGAGCGAAATAGACAGGACGCAATCGATCGTCTGGTTGAGCTAATCCGTAAGGCAGCCGAAAAGCCCAAGCCCCGCCGTAAAACAAAACCTACCTTTGCATCAAAGAGACGCAGGCTGGAAACCAAGCATCGCCGGTGTGAGACCAAACATATGAGACGATTTATTCCGAAATTAGATGATTAACCTTAATTATATGAAGAATCAAAAATTGAAACGAATGGTTTTATTTGTAGGAATTATCTGCGTGATATTTGGCTGTGGGTTGGGTAATGTTCATGCAGATGTTTATAAAGACGGCTTGATTACCGTAAAACATGAGGAATTGCCTGTAAAAAGGGACGGCCAGCGTATCCAGTTTGACCATCCGCATAAACTAACGGGAGATTTTGTCACAAAAGTATTATCAGATATTTATTATAAAGAAAAAGGGTTATTTAAAAGGAAAGAGACCTTGAAGGTTTTTCAGGACGAGGAGATAAAGAAATCGGTTCCCCTGATTGTGCAAGCTTTTTCAGTTGCAATATCAACGCAGGCAATTGCAGTAACATCGTATTCATATCGAATGATTTTATCCGACAAAAAGAATTATTGTACCTTATTCGTTGCAGATCGTTGTCTAAATATTGTCTTTGGCCGTGTCCACATGTTCCAGACCTTTAACGACGTTATGTCGGAGAAAAAAAGGTATCTGATAACGAGAGAAAATCCTGCAAAAAAGAGACGCAGCAGTTTTTGGAAATTGATTCCTTCTGCAGGACAGCGGATAGAGCCTGGTCATGAAAACTGGCTTATTGTAGATTTATCCAAGTAACAAAGCACAAGTAAACCAGGTTACAGAGAATTTTTCTGTGTTCTCTGTGCGCTCTGTGGCTAAAGTTAAAAAGGGTACTATTTAAAATGTTTAAAGTCGTGACGAATCAGGAAGACCTGATCAAGGTCTTCATTGTGCGCGGTATCGTGTTCATAGAAGAACAGGGCGTTTCGTATAATATTGAACACGACGAACATGACTACTCGGCAACGCATATCCTGGGAGAAATGGATGGAGAACCCTTCGCCGCAGGCCGCATACGCGCCGTTGGTGAGTATGCGAAACTGGAGCGAGTGGCAATACGGAAATCACACCGAGGAAAGGGGCTTGGCCACAAGCTGACAGATTTTATGGTATCGGTTGCAAAGGAGCAGGGATTTAAGAAATTTAAGGTACATGCCCAGGCGTATCTGGCAGAGTTTTACAGAAAGCATGGCTTTGAGGTAGTCGGGGATATGTTCAAAGAGGCTGGCATTGATCACTATTTGATGATTAGGAATGATCCATAAGATACGGTGTAAATGGAGATATCGCATTATTACTTAGTTTTTCCGTATCTACTCATCGTATTTTCAAATACAACCACTGTTAGCCAACAAAATCAGGCAATTTACCACGAAATAGTAGCCGTAAAGCCTGACTTAAATTTATAGCTTGTTTTCGGCAAGTAGAGAGATAACTACGGATACGACAGAAATATTTCGCGCCTTCCATGGAACGGAAACAGCCCGATATTTTCTGCTGAACCTTCGTCCATAAATCATTGGATGCACTATGCAACCAATGCCTTTCCCCATTTACGTTAATACCCGTTTCATCTGCATGCAACAAATCTGAGCCGGCAAGTTTCTCATTGGCTTTCACCTCAAAGGGTCCCAATAAGCCATAAGCTTCTTGATTAAAGTTGTAAATGGAACCTTCGCTCACCGGTATCCCGAGTTGATCACTGAAATACCCTTGTATCCTCTTATAGGGAATCAATTGATACTGCGACTATTATATCACAGGCTTTTTTATCCATATTCCAAGCGCTACATTCCCTATGAGGCACAAAAATAAATTGATGGTTGTCGGGTATTCTCCGTTTGCACAATGGCCTTGTATGACCTACCACAACAACTGTTATGGCTAAATACCGCATCTTGCTTCAAACAAATAACGGTACTGGTTTTGCACGAAAAAACTGTCAAATAAATTTTAAAATATTTTCGCTGAATAGTTACCAAAAAGTAAACATTCGGTAAACACGTCTTACACATGTCATTCCCGCATGTTTCCCCGTTTTCACGAGGACAAGCTTAGCGGGAATCCAGGCGTGTGCTGATGGGCGATGGATTTCCGATAAAAGCATTCGGGAATGACACTTGTCCTCACGGAAGTGGGGAATGGGCAGTGCATAACGTCTTTACCGAATGTTTACTACAAAAAATCAATTCCCGCTTGTATTTCTTCTTGTGATATTTCCATTAAGATTTGATTCTACGATTTGTTTAAATATACTTGTGATCGTGGGATCAAAATGAATTTCTTTTAAGGTATTGTTCATTGACTGTAATTGCTTCCGCATGTCGTCGAAGAGGAGAACGAGTTTCCCCAATTCGTCTTTCCTGCTGGTTTTGACAGGATGATCAAATTCACCGCTGGAAATCTTTACTGCGGCATGGTATAGATAAGCTTCCGGTCCTTTTGCTTTAAGGCAACACAAAAACCGTGATTAATTTCGGGGTTTACAAATAACCTGTGCTTAAAATAAACACTTTCACTGGTGTTTTTCAGGGTGTCTGCTACTTCCTGATAGTTGGTAGACCCAATTTCGGTAATGCCAGTACTAATACTGCAATGACATTATCTTCCGCATCCTTTACAGGGACGCTGCAGTAAATATAAGGCTTATTGCCATCCATCGATGGCTCAGAAACATAAATATTCCCCTCTAATGCTTCTTTAAATATATCTCTTTGGGAAAAATCGTATTTAAATACCGTTGAGGTTGAAAACCTTTCTTTCCCTTCTTTATCTAAAAAAATAATCCCTTAATAGTAAGGAGATAGTTTTTGTAATGTATTCAAACATTGGATAGCGCAATTCTTGATCTTTTGTTTGGAGATACGATTCCTTTTAGGATAATCAATGAGGGTAGGATTATTCCTTGTCTTAACCCGAACGAGCCGGAAATTGTAGCGCGGGGATTTATCCCCCGCCATTAGCCGACTGCAAGGGTCGGCGCTACATTTTTTGCTAAAATTGTCAAAATATTTGCTAGCGAGGCGAAGCCTCAGACCGATACTTGTCCTCGTGCAAACGGGGAAACGAGTTTGGAACCACAGACTTCGTCGTGAGCGCTCAGTCGAACGATTTCACAGATTGCACAGATTATATGAATTGGTATTTTTTATCTGTGTAATCTGTGAAACCTGTGGTTTCTGTTGTTATATTTAAAAACTGGTACAGACGACCCGCCGGGTCGTCTCTACTGTGAAGATAAATCGCTGATAAAGTTTTTAATCTGGCTGAGCGGGTTTGTAACAGCAGACCTTGTTTCGGCCAGTCTCTTTTGCGGTATATAGCGCTTCATCCGCCCTTTTTATAAGGTCTTTTGCATTATCTGCGTCTTTAGGAAAACAGGCAACTCCGATACTTACAGATAATTGAGATCGTATTCCATCGTGTTTGATTGGGTATGCGTAAACAGTGGAACGTATACGCTCTGCGAGTACAAGGGGATAAGAAGCAGCGTCATCTCTCAATATTACAGCGAATTCTTCGCCTCCATAACGCGCACATACATCAACGGTCCTGATTTGCGATTTTATTACATCAGCAACGACCCTTAATACCTGGTCTCCAACCTGATGACCGTAAGTATCATTGAACTTCTTAAAATGGTCAATGTCGATCATGAGAAGTGCGACCGTATAATGATAACGTTTCGAACCCTCAATCGTTTCATCCAATCTCTTGTGAAATTCCTTATGATTCAGTAAACCGGTAAGTCCATCGGTAACGGCAAGCTGTTGTACCTGTCCATACAGTCTTGCATTTTCTATGGCAACAGACGCCTGATAGGTTATGGTAAGGAGAATTTCTTCGTCATCTAACGTAAAGCACTCATTGTTAGCCTTGTTGGCCAGGAATAACCCGCCACTTACCGTACTACTATTTGTTACGAGCGGCACGCCCAGAAGCGTACGGATCGGCGGGTGATTTTCTGGTAATTTTATAGAACGCTGATCTTTTGTTATATCATCTAATCGAATGGTTTGTCCTTTCTTTATCACTGCGCCTAAAAGCCCTTTTCCTATGGGTTGTTCTTTAATCCGGCAGGGATTTGGCATGGAGACCTTGAAATATTTAATATTTTCACCGTTCTCATCTAATATGGTCAAAACCCCCATTTCAGCTTTAATTACCCTTCTGGAAATGTTAACAAGGTCTTGTAAAAGATGTTCAATCTCGATATGAGAATGTATCTCTACGGCTACATCATTAAGATACCTGAGCTGTTCAATCTTTCGTTCGATAGATGCGGTCATGGTGTTAAATGCCTTTCCTAGCTGTCCAATTTCATCGCTATTGACAAAGGGTACTCGCTTTGCAAGATTACCACGGGCAATTTCTTTGGATATCAAGGCAAAGGTATGGATACGGTTTGTACTCAGACGACCAATGACAATAGATGCCACGATGACCACACAGGCGATAATACCGCTGATAATGCTTATGTAAAACATACTGGTATGAACAGGTTCAAGAAAGGTCGATTCTGGTACGGTGCTGATGATTCGCCAGCCGTTATCCATGA
>Ga0209641_10002659_pt1 | contig 15264 bp, 12 predicted proteins | sample RifCSP16_1_FD_184022 | JGI IMG/M metagenome (GOLD analysis project Ga0209641, IMG submission 184022) | Soil microbial communities from Rifle, Colorado - Rifle CSP2_sed 16_1 (SPAdes) (version 2) | ecosystem: Environmental > Terrestrial > Deep subsurface > Rock core/Sediment | place: Rifle...
AGTTTCGCGAGATCCCCGGGCTGATGGCCGGCACCGCCCGCCCCGACTACTCCCGCGCCGTGGACATCGTCACCCGGGCGGCGCAGCGCGAACTGCTCAGTCCGGCGTTTCTGGCGATCGGCGCGCCGATCCTGGTGGGATTCGGTCTGGGCGCTTCGGCGCTGGGCGGGTATCTCGCCGGGGCGATCCTCACGGCGCAGTTGCTGGCCGTCTTCATGGCCAACACCGGCGGCGCCTGGGACAACGCCAAGAAGAAGATCGAGGCCGGATACCTCGGCGGGAAGGGTTCGGAGGCGCACAAGGCCGGCGTGATCGGCGACACCGTGGGCGATCCCCTCAAAGATACCGCCGGGCCGGCGCTCAACCCGCTGATCAAGGTGATGAACCTGGTGGCGATTCTGATCGCCCCGGTGATCATCCAGCCGCTGTCGGGAATGACGCGCGGCATCGTCGTTGGGGTGGCGCTGCTGGTGATCGTGGTCGCCGTCTACTTGAACCGGCGGTCTTCGCTTCGCGCCGCCGAAGCCCCGGCGGCCGGCGCCAGGGCGGCGGAGGGTTAGGGAACGCCAGAGACAGCGCGATGGCCTTAAGCTACGTGAAGCGGGTCCTGATCGGGCACCCGCTCCCCACCCACCGCCTGGCCCACGAGCGGCTGAACAAGATCCAGGGGCTCGCCGTTTTCTCCTCCGATGCGCTCTCTTCCTCGGCGTACGGTCCGGAAGAGATCCTCCTGGCATTGATGGTGGCAGGGCCGGCGGCGCTGGGATTCGCCTTCCCGGTGGCCGTAGCCATCACGGTCGTCCTGACGCTGGTGGCCTTCTCGTACTTTCAGACCGTCCACGCCTACCCATCGGGCGGCGGGGCCTACATCGTCGCCCACAGCAACCTGGGCGTGTTGCCCGGGCTGGTGGCGGCCGCCGCGCTGCTTACCGACTATGTCCTGACCGTGGCCGTCAGCGTTTCCGCGGGGATCGCCGCGATCACCTCCGCCTTCCCGGAGCTCTTCGCCCACCGGGTCACGCTGGCCCTGGCGGCCCTCGCCCTCATCGCGGTGATCAACATGCGCGGCGTGCGCGAGTCCGGCACCATCTTCAGCGTCCCGGTTTACTTCTTCATCACGATGATGTTCCTGATGCTCGTCCTCGGCCTGCTGCGTGCGTGGGGGACGCCGGCATCGCCGCCGCGACTTCCGGCGCAGGCGGCGGGCCCGTTTCAGGCCCTCACCCTCTTTGTGGTCCTCCGGGCCTTCGCCTCCGGTTCAGCCTCGCTGACCGGCGTCGAGGCGATCAGCAACGGCGTCCCGGCCTTCCGCAAGCCAGAGGCGCGAAACGCCGGGATTACCTTGATCTGGATGGCGGCCATCCTGGGAGTCCTGGTGCTGGGTGTGACCTTCCTCGCCCGGCGCTTTGGCATCGTGCCGCTGGAGCATGAGACCGTCGTGTCGCAGATCGCCCGGGCGGTGTTCGGTGGCGGATCGCTCTACTACATGATGCAGGTCGCGACGGCGCTGATCCTGATCCTGGCGGCGAACACGAGCTTCGCCGACTTCCCCCGCCTCTCATCGATCCTGGCGCGCGACCGGTTCCTGCCGCGCCAGCTGGCCAACCTGGGCGACCGGCTGGTCTTCGTCAACGGGATTATCCTGCTGGCGCTCCTCTCCGGCTTGCTGATCTACATCTTCAAGGCCAGTACGCACTCCCTGATTCCGCTGTACGCGGTCGGCGTCTTCGTCTCGTTCACCCTCTCCCAGAGCGGCATGGTGCGGAAGTGGTGGCGGGAGCGCGGTCGGGGCTGGATGCACAGCATCGTCTTCAACCTGCTCGGCGCCGCGGCCACCAGTATCGTCCTGGTCGTCGTCGTGCTGGCCAAGTTCAAGCAGGGCGCCTGGATCGTCGCCCTGCTCATCCCCGCCATCGTCCTGTTCATGCGCGGCATCTGGCTGCACTACCGGGACGTGGCGCGCCAATTGACGCTGGAGGGGGCCCGCCTGCCGGCGGCGATGCTGCATCACAAGGTAGTGGTCCCCGTTGCCGGGATCAACCGGGGCGTGATCCCGGCGCTGCGCTACGCCAAATCCCTCAGCAACGACGCCACAGCCGTGATCGTGGACATCGACCCACGGGAGACCGCGGAGGTGCGCACGAAGTGGGAGCGCTGGGGCGTGGGGGTCCCGCTGAAAGTTCTGGAGTCGCCCTACCGCTCGGTGCTGCGGCCGTTCCTGCAGTACCTGGACGACCTGGAGTGGGAGGTGGGCTTCGACCAGCAGCTCACCGTCGTCCTGCCCGAGTTCGTGCCCTCCCGCTGGTGGCACTTCCTGCTGCACAACCAGAACGCGTTCATGATGAAAGCGGCGCTGTACTTCCGCCGCCGGCAGGGGACGCGGGTCACCGTGGTCAGCGATGTCCCCTACTACCTCGCCGAGGAGAGTGCGGAGGAACCACATCGCCTGTGGTTTGCGGGACCGACGCCGATCGACCGAGGGCTAGTCGTGCTGGTCGCCTTGCTGATCGTCAGCGTGGGCGGGCTCATCGCCGCGGTGGTGTGGCAAGTGGCGCTGCTCGAGGAGATCTTCGGGCTCGCCGCGTTGGTGCTGCTGGGCCTGATGGTCGGCCTGCTGTTTCTGCGCACGCTCTTCGTCTAGCGGTTCCCGGCGCGCGTCTGCCTAAGGTACACTCAAAGAGTGGATCGCGACTTCATCTCCGTCCTGCTGATCATCCTCCAGCTCATCTATCTGGAGGGCATTCTCTCCATTGATAATGCGGCGGTGCTGGGGGCGATGGTCTCGCACCTGCCCCGGCACGACCCGATCCCCTGGCCGCGCTTCCTGCGTTTCCTGCAGAGACCCATCCACCGCCTGCTCGGCGGGCAGCGTCCGGCGGCATTGAAGGTCGGGCTGCTCGGCGCGTACCTCGGCCGCGGGTCGATGCTCTTCATCGCGACCTGGGTGATCCAGAACCGCTGGCTGCTGCTGCTGGGCGGCCTCTACCTGATCAAGCTCGCCGTCGACCACTTGGGGGAAACGCCGGCCGAGGCGCGTGCGGCCGCCGCGGAGGCGCGCGGGGAACCATTGCCCAAGATGGGACGCACCTTCTGGTCGGTGGTCCTGGGGGTGGAACTGGCCGACCTGGCCTTCAGCCTGGACAACGTCGTCGCCGCGGTGGCGCTCTCGCGGGAGTTCTGGGTGGTCATGACCGGGGTGGCCCTGGGCATCGTCACCATGCGTTTCGCCGCCGGTATCTTCGTCTACTTGATCGAACGCTATCCGGTACTGGAGGCGGCGGCATATCTGCTGGTGCTGAGCATCGGGCTGGGGCTGATCGTGGAGGATGCCTTCGCCTGGTTCGGCTATCACGTCCGCCCCTCCGACGTGCAGCGCTTCCTCATCTCGTTCTCCATCCTGGTCCTGACGCTCTGGTACGGGCGCAGCGCGGCCTTCCAGCGATTGGGCCGCCGGCTGATCTGGCTGAAGCGGGCGCTCGGGTACGTCGACCTCCTCTTCATCTACATCCTGAAGCCGCTCTCCTGGGCGGTGGCCGGTCTTGCGGTGCTCTTTCGGGCGGTGGCGCAGATGATCCCGGGGTTTCGCCCTCAGGCCGCCGACCCCGCCGAACAGGCACTGCAGCCCAAAGCCAATCCCGGCGCCGACGAGTAGTTGGTCCCGCGTGAAACTCCGCTTTACCGGCTGACTTACCACACCGTCCGGCTCCTGCTGCGTCTGTTTTTCGGCTTCCGGATTGAAGGTGCCGCGCACATCCCCCCGGGTCCGGCGCTCATCGTCTCCAATCACCCCAGCGCCTTCGACCCGGTCGTGCTGGGGGCGGCGCTCCCCCGGCGCGCGCTGTTCGTCGGCGCCGCCGAGTTCCTGACGATGCCGCTGGTGGGGTGGGCGATGCGCGCCTACGGGACGATTCCCGTGCGCCGCGGCCAGGTCGACCTTTCGGTAGTCAAAGAGGCTGTGCGGGCGCTGGAGGCGGGGGCGCTCGTGGCGATCTTCCCCGAGGGCCGGGTTTCCCCGGAGGGCGGGGCGCTGAAGCCGGGTGCCGGCGTGATCGCCGCGCGGGCCGGCGTCCCCACCGTCCCCGCGGCCATCTTGGGGACGGCGCGGGCGCTGCCGCTAGGGCATTACATTCCCCGGCCGGCGCGGGTGCGGGTGATCTTCGGGCCGCCGTTGCCTCCGCCGCCTCCGGGCGACCGCGCCGCGGCCGATCAGATGGTGGAAGAGGCGCTGTCCTGGGTGCGCGGGGTCCTGCAGCGCGCTTGACAACGACTCCGCCGGTGCTACCTTGAGAACCAACACGCCCAGCGAGCAAAACCGTCGGTGAACGCATCCTTGCAGTTCAACCCGTACGCGCCCCGGCAGTGCATCTGTCCCGGGCGGAGGCCGTGGCGTGCCTTCGCCCTTCCCCAGGCCTAACCGCCTGACGTCAGACTCCCCAAACCTAGGCCGCCACGGTCTCCGCCGCGATTACTTCATCGCGTCTTGACGGAGGTGTGGCCATGGCCCGCGCGCAGGTTGATCACAACGCCATCAAGTTCGGTCAGGTGACCATCGTTCTGATGGTCGCGATCGCCTGGCTTTTTGATCTCGTCTGGTTGGTTCCGCTGCTGGCTACGGTCCTGCTGGCCAACGTTGCCTGGCCAGTGTGGGGCCCGATTCGCCTGGCCTACCGCTCTGTGATTCTGCCGCTGCGCATCGTCCGTTCCAACCTGGTGGCAGACGAACCCGCGCCGCACCGGTTCGCGCAGGGCGTAGGCGGCGTACTCCTCGTGGCTGCGGCGGCCGCGCTCTACGGCGGAGTTGCGGCCGTGGGCTGGGCGCTGGCCGCGCTCGTCGCCGTGCTGGCGGCGGTGAACGTCCTCTGGAACTTCTGCGCCGGCTGCTTCCTCTTCTACCAGTTGCGGCGCGCCGGCCTGGTGCGCAGAGAGCCTATAGCATGAGCGAGCGATTGCTCGTCCTCAGCGTGATTCTGCTGGTGGCCGTACTGGTCGCGCTCTGGGCGGCGACGCGTCCCCGCGTGCTGACGGCGCGCCTGCGGCGCGGCCGGGCCCCCGGCGTGACGCCGTCCGGCCGCCCCCTGGTGCTGGCGTTCACGTCGGCGGACTGTGCAGCCTGTCACGCCGCGCAGCGTCCGGCGCTGGCGGAACTCGCCGCCCGCCTGGGTGATCGGGTGGAAATCCGTGAGGTCGATGTCCTGACCGAGCGGGAGATCGCCCGCACCTTCGGGATCTTCAGCGTCCCCAGTACCGTGATCCTGGACGCGGAGGCCCGGGTAGTGGCCTTCAACATTGGGTTCGCCCCGGCGGAGCGGCTGCTCGTCCAGCTGCCGCCCACCAGGAATGGCGGCGCCGCCACCCGAAGTTAGCCACCGCTGGTCTTCAATCAGGGGGATGCGTTTGATGGTGAGACGTGTGCCGGCGGTTGTGGTACTGCTGTTGTTAGCCGCCGCCGCCGCAAGCGCCCAGACGAAGGTCAACGGAGACGCCCGGGCCTGGGAGGAGGTTCAGGCGGCCTTTGACCGTCTGGGGAAGCTCCGCTCCTACCGGGCCCGCATTACGGCGCCCGGCGTGACCACGGTGGTGGTCAACGAGGTCGTCCCGCCCGACCGGTTACGCGTCGTGCAGCAGATGGGCAACGTCACCTTCGAGTTCATCACCGTGGGAAGCGAGACCCGACTACGGATTCTCTCTCCCGGCATCCCCGCCACATGGCAGTGTGTCCCCCCCACTCAGGCGGCATCGCTGCGGCCGCAGCAGCCGGCTACCCCGGATGAGGTGACGATTACGCGCCTTGGCGAGTCCTCTATCGAGGGGACCCGGACGCAGGGATATCAGTACACACAGGTCGTCCAGGGACGCCCCACGACGCATCGCCTCCACGTGTTGGTCGAGACCGGCCTGCCGCGACGGCTGGAGGTCATGGACAGCGGCGGCAACACCACGGCCGTGGTCGACTACTACGACTTCAACGCCCCGATCACAATTGAGCTGCCGCGGTGTGGTTGACCGGTCTGAACTCCGGCGGTAGTTTCCCCGGCCCACGGGCGCGCCCCTGGGCGACCGGCGGCCCGCATTGACGGCCCCCGGGCCGGGTTGGTACAAATAGGGGTACTTGGGCGATGAGGAGGGCGCGTAGGCGCCCGCGTCCGGACGAGCGATCCGGGGAGGGTGTGAGCCCGGTCCGCGCGCTGCGCCGAACCCAGCCTCCGAGCCGAGCGTGAGCCTTAGCCGAGGCCGCGCCGGGAACCCGCCGTGACCGGGTAAGAGTGCCGGTACCGCAGAGGGTGCCGGAATCAGGGTGGTACCACGGGCGCACCCCGTCCCTCCGGGCGGGGTGTATTTGTTTGGGCGAAGGAGCGTCGAACTACCATGACCATGGAATACGTCAAGGAGATCCCCAGCAAAGCGGAGGCCTTCTCCGACTGGTACACGGCGGTGTGCCTGCGGGCGGAACTGGCCGACTACTCGCCGGTGCGCGGCATGATGGTCATCCGGCCCTACGGTTTCGCCCTCTGGGAGGGCATCGAGCGCTGGCTGGACGCGCGCTTCAAGGCTACCGGCCACATGAACGCGTACTTCCCCGTCCTCGTCCCGGAGGGACTGTTGAAGAAGGAAGCCGAGCACGTAGAGGGGTTCGCGCCACAGGTGGCCTGGGTGACGCAGGGCGGGGACGAGCCGCTGGAGGAGCGGCTGGCGGTGCGCCCCACCTCCGAGGCGATCATCATGCCGATGTACGCCAAGTGGATCCAGTCCTACCGCGACTTGCCGCTCTTGCTGCTGCAGTGGAACAGCGTCGTGCGCTGGGAGAAGGCGACGCGCCTCTTCCTCCGCACCCGTGAGTTCCTCTGGCACGAGGGGCACACCGCGCACCGCACCAGCGACGATGCGGACACGGAGTGCCGGCTGATCCTCAACATCTACAAGGACCTCGTGGAGAACGTCCTGGCCATCCCGGTGATCGCCGGGGTGAAGCCCCCAAGCGAACGGTTCGCCGGCGCCGACAACACCTACACGCTGGAGGCGCTGATGCCGGACCGCCAGGCCATCCAGGCGGGGACGGCGCACTTCCTCGGGCAGAACTTCGCCCGCGCCTTCGACGTGGTGTTCCTCGACCAGGACAATCAGGAGAAGTACGTCTGGACCACCTCCTGGGCGGTGACGACGCGGCTGATCGGCGCGCTGATCATGGCGCACGGTGACGACCGCGGCCTGGTCCTACCGCCGGAGATCGCCCCCTACCAGGTGGTGATCGTGCCGATCCTGGGGAAGGACGGCCGGGCGGTGGCGCAGCACGCGGCGGAACTGGCCGCGCGGTTAGGCCAGCGGGTGCGCGTCAAACTGGACGACCGCGAGCAGTACACGCCGGGGTGGAAGTTCAACGAATGGGAGATGCGCGGCGCGCCGCTGCGCCTGGAGATCGGTCCGCGCGACCTGGCGCGCCGGCAGGTCGTCCTGGCCCGCCGCCCCGGCGGGGAAAAGGTCAGCGTCTCTGAGGACGGGCTGGTCGAGACGGTGGAGCGAGCGCTCGCGGAGATCCAGAGCGACATGCTCGGCCGCGCCCGGTACTTCCTCGACGAGCACATCAGCGACGCGCGGAGCGTGGACGAGATCGCGGCGCTGATCGAAGCCCGCCGCGGCTTTGTCCGCGTGGGGTGGTGCCAGAGCCAATCCTGCGAAGACACCATTCGCGACCGGACCGGCGCTTCGCCACGCGTCATCCCGCTGGATGATCGGCCCGAAGGGAACTGCATCGTCTGCGGACAGCCGGTGAGGGCGACCGTCTACTACGCCCGAGCCTACTGATGCGGCTGTCCCACCTGTTCGGCGAAACGCTGCGCACGGCGCCGGCCGAGGTCGAAGTGGCCAGCCACAGGCTGCTGCTGCGGGCCGGCTTCATCCGCCCACTGGCCGCGGGGATCTTCAGTTACCTGCCGCTTGGTGTGCGCGTCATGCGGAAGATCGAGCAGATCATCCGCGAGGAGATGGACGCGATCGGCGGGCAGGAGATCACCATGCCGGTCGTCCACCCCGGCGAACTCTGGCAGCGCAGCGGGCGCTGGTACGACATCGACGAGGAACTGGTGCGGTTTGCCGACCGCACCGGACGGGACATGGTTCTGGCCATGACGCACGAGGAGGTCGTCGCCGACCTGGCCCGAAGCGAGGTGCGCTCCTATCGGCAGCTGCCGCGGCTGGTCTACCAGATCCAGACGAAATTCCGCGACGACCCGCGGCCGCGAGCAGGATTGATCCGCGTGCGCGAGTTCACGATGAAAGACTCCTACAGCCTGGACGCTGACCAGGCCGGGCTGGAGCGGCAGTACCGCAACCACTACCGCGCCTACTGCCGCATCTTCCAGCGCGCCGGACTGGCGCAGGTGATCGCAGTCGCCGCCGATACCGGCCTCATGGGCGGGCAGATGGCGCACGAGTTCATGTACCTCACCGAGATCGGAGAGGATACCGTGATCCTCTGCGACCACTGTGGGTACGCCGCCAACCAGCAGACCGCCCGGTTCCGCAAGCCGGCAACGACCGCGGAGGCGCCGCGGCCGCTGGAACGAGTGGCGACTCCCGGGGCGGAGACGATCGCGGCGCTGGCCCGCATACTGGACGTCCCGGAGAGCCGGACGGCCAAGGTCGTCCTGTTTACGGCGGCGGTGCCGGTCCGCGACGGGGAGCGGGAGGCGCGCGAGGTCCTGGTGATGGGCCTCGTGCGCGGCGACATGAACCTCAACGAGACCAAGCTTGCGCACGCGATCAAGGCGCGCTGGCTCCGGCCGGCCACCGCCGAGGCCATCCGGGCAGCCGGCACCGTGCCCGGCTACGCCTCACCGGTAGGTCTCACCCACGACGCCGTGCTGGTCGCCGTCGATGATCTCTTGGCGGCCTCGCGCAACCTGGTGGCTGGCGCCAATGAAGAAGGCTTCCACCTCCGCAACGTCAACGTGGGACGGGATTTCACGCCGGATGTCGTGACCGATCTCGCCGAGGCCGGTGCCGGGTCACCTTGCCCGCGTTGCGAGAATCCGCTGCGACTGGCACGGGGAGTGGAGGTAGGGAACATCTTCCAACTCGGGACGAAGTACGCTGAAACGCTTGGAGCGCGCTACATTGACGCGGACGGGCAGAGCCGTCCGATCGTGATGGGGTCCTACGGCATCGGCGTCGGCCGCCTGATGGCCTGCATCGCGGAGGCGCACCACGACGAGCGGGGACTGCGCTGGCCCGTCAGCGTCGTCCCCTTTGACGTCCATCTGGTGGTGCTTGCGGGCCGAGAGCCGGAAGTCGCTGGGCGTGCGGACGAGTTGTACGCTGCGCTGGGGGCTGCGGGGCTGGAGGTGCTCTACGATGACCGGGAGGCGAGTGCCGGGGTGAAATTCGCCGACGCCGACCTGGTCGGTATCCCTCTGCGGGTGACGGTGAGCTCCCGCTCTCTCAATCAGGGCGGGGTGGAGGTGAAGCGGCGCGATCGGAAGGAAGTCCAATTGTTGCCGCTCGCGGAGGCAGTCGCTTCGCTAGGAGCCGCCCTGCGAAATCTGAAGGACGAAGCTGCGGCGACCATTCCCCCCGTTGATCATCCGCAAGCTGACGAGGTCCCATAACAATCGCCCCCCGGCAGATGGCGTCGCGCTGGCAGCTTTCACCTCCAGGCCCACAGGTGCGCATTCCAGGTCTCAGTGAGCGGACAGGCCAGACAGGGAAAGCCAAGGCTGAATCCGGCAAGGTCTCTCCTGGCCACAGCGGCCCGCACACCGAAATAGAGCGGGAGGACGGGCAGATCCCGGGCGAAGATGCGCAGGGACTCATGGACAAGCCTGCGGCGGGCCGCTGCGTCGATTTCCCGCGGCGTAGCCCGACACAGGCGGTCCATCGCCGCGTTCCGGTAGCCCGGGATATTACCACCCTGCCAGGCGTTCGCCTCTGTTGGGATCCCTTCGATCGTATAGAGTTGATCGCAGTCGTAGGTGGGCCCGTAGACCCATGCGTAGAGCACCGCGGCCTTAAACTGGCGGCGTCCCAGGAGATTGAACAGCACCCGGGCAGGGAAGGTGGCGACCTGGACGTCGACGCCGACCTGGCTCCAGTACTGCGCGACCATCTGGGCCACCGGCGCGCGGAACCCCTCGGTCGTAATGAGTTCCAGCGAGAGGCGATCCCCTGCGGCGTCGCGCAGGATGCCGTCCGCACCCGGCGCAAAACCGGCCTGCTGGAGGAGGACCCGGGCCCGGACGGGATCGTAGCGGTATTTCGGGATGGCGTCGGTGTAGTCCGGGTGCCCTGGGGGCAGGTACGCATGGGCCACCGGCACCATGCCCTCGAGGAGCCGGGTGGTGATGGCCTCCCGGTCGACAGCGTGGGCGAGCGCCTGTCGCACACGCACGTCCCTGAGGAACGGGTGGTCCAGGTTGAAGTCGATGTGCTCCCAGTTCACCCCGGGCTGCAGGACCGCCCGCAAACGTCCGCCCGTCTGCCGTTCCAGCGCCAGGGCACGAACGAACTGCGTCCCGAACGCGATAGCGGTAACCGCATCCACCGTCCCGCCCGCGGCGGCCGCCGCCAGCGTGTTGAAGTCGGGAAAGAAGCGCCAGGTGATGCGTTTGATCGCTGGCGTTCCCAGGACCGGATGGGCCCCCGCCGATTCGACCGTCAGGGAGGCGCCCTTCTTCCACTCGACGATCCGGAAGGCGCCGTCGCCGATCGTGGCCGCCGCCTCGTTGCCGAACGGGGCGTCGCGCAGCCGTGAGGGATTCCGCCGGTACACCTCCTCGAGAACATGCCGGGGCAGAGGGCCGAACTCAGTGATCGTCAGGTTGGCGTAGGCGTACCGCTGGTTCCAGGCGACCGCAACAACCGAACCATCGGCCCCGGCCGGGCAGGAGACGTTCGCGATGAGCGGCGTCAGGTTAAGGTCGCTCGGGACACTGCCCACCTCGGGGTTGCGCGCCACGGCGTGGGAGAAGACGTAGTCCCCGCAGGTGACCGGGCGTCCATCGTGCCAGCGCCGGGGCCGGAGCCTCCACTGCAGAGTCATCTGATTGCCCGCGACTTTCCAGGTGCCGTCCTGGAGATTCGGCAGCGCGGCGACGCCGCGCGCGATCGGCCTCCAGCTGCCGTAGCGCGCGACGTCGAAGGTACGCGTCGTCGCCAGGACGGAAGTGGTGGTGAAGACTGCGGGCGGAACCGCGAAGATCAGGTTGAGATTATCGGGCTCGAAGGTAGTACCGATGACCACTTCCCGCGGGGCAGGTTGAGCCGCCGTGAAGGCAGGGGAAAGGAGCGCTGCCGCGACGAGCAAGACGAAGAGCTTGGCCTTCATGGGCATCCGTTCACCTCCTATGCCACCGCCGGGCGCCTTTGGTCTGGAGCAGAGATCGGAATTGGTGGAACATTCAACGCCTCCAGAGCGGTTCCTATCATCGGGTCGGGCGGGGCGCTAGGAATCCAGCCATCATAGGTCGAACGTTCGCGCACTGGCCACCCCAGTGACATGTCGGAGGGGCCGATGGGCCGTGTAGTTCCAGAGAGGATGACCTCAACGTGGGCCGACCTGCCGGTGCGGGCGAAGGGCCTCGTCGTCGTCGCCATCCCGCTTGCCGCCCTGTTGGTCGCCACCGCCGCGCTCTATTTCCTGCAGAACGCCCAAATCCAGGCGGAAGCGCGCGTCAAGAACACCCTGGAGGTCCGCGCCAAGATTCAGCAGGTGCACACCACGCTGCTGGGTGAGGAGACCTGGCTGCGCGCCCGGGTGCTGGTCTCGCTGCAGGGCGGCGCAACCGGCAGCATCCGGCCGTTTCAGGGGGGCTTTCCCAACCTTTCTCGCGTCATGTCTCAACTCAAGGATCTCCTGCGCGACGATCCCGCCCAGCTTGAACGGCTTAACCGGGTCGCCAAACTGGTCGAGGATGAGCTGCTCGCGATTGCCTACGCCACCGCCGAGCGGCCCGGGGAGAAGCCGCCGCCCGGGAAGTTGCTCCCGGACCGGCTGGAGGAGTTCCTGGTGAAGAGCCAGGTCGCCCTCAACGAGATCCAGCTCGAACTGGGCTACATGCAGGACGAGGAGGACCGCAAGCTTACCGACCTGACGGCCCGCGCCGCCCGGGTGCGACAGATGAGCGCGGCAGCCATTCTCGCCGGGGGGCTCGTCGGCCTGGGCGGGGGACTCCTGGCGGTGCTCCTCTTCACCGCCGGCATCGTCGACCGCGTCAAACGGTCGGAGGAGAACGCCCGCCGGCTGGTGCAGAACCTGCCCTTGTTGCCGGTTCCTCGGGGCGCGGACGAGATCGGCCGGCTGGGCCTGGCGCTGGGGGAGACCCGCGTACTTCTCGATGCAGAACGAGAGCGCACAAAGCGCGCGAAGGAAGAAGCGGAGAAAGCCAATCAAGCCAAAAGTGAGTTCCTGGCCAACATGAGCCATGAACTCCGGACGCCGCTCAACGCCATCCTCGGCTACACGGAGCTCGTCCTCGACAACATCTACGGCGAGGTGCCCGAGAAGATCCGCGACGTCATGGAGCGGCTGGAGAAGAGCGGTCGCCACCTCCTCGGGCTGATCAACGACGTCCTCGACCTGTCCAAGATCGAGGCGGGGCAGGTCACGCTCGCGCTCAACGACTATTCGATGCAGGATGTCGTGCACGCGGTCGCTACGGCGATGGAGGCTCTGGCGGCGGAGAAGCGGCTCGCCTTTGCCGTGACGCTGCCGCCCGACCTGCCGCTCGGGCGGGGAGACGACCGACGCATCACGCAAGTGCTGCTCAACCTCGTCGGCAATGCGATCAAATTCACGGAGGCTGGTGAAGTGCGCGTGAGCGTGGCCTCGGCCGACGGGCTGTTCCGGGTCTCGGTGACCGACACGGGCCCCGGCATCTCTGCGGCCGACCAGCAGCGCATCTTCGAAGAGTTCTACCAGGGCGATAGTTCGTCGACCCGGGCGAAAGGCGGCACGGGCCTGGGGCTGGCCATCGCCCGAAGGATCGTCGAGCTACACGGCGGGCGCATCTGGGTGGAATCGACGCGGGGGAAGGGCTCAACCTTCACGTTTACGCTGCCGATCCGCGTGGAACAGCAGGCGGCCGCTCCATGAATCGGAAGATCCTGATTGTCGAGGACCAGGAGGACAACCGCAAGATCCTCCGAGATCTGCTCTCCAGCGCGGGTTTTGAGATCATCGAGGCAGTTACCGGCGAGGAGGGTGTGGTGCAGGCAGAAATGCACCTCCCGGACCTGATCTTGATGGACATTCAGCTCCCGGGGATGGACGGGTATGAGGCCACCCGACGCATCAAGGCGACTCCCGGACTAACCAAGATCCCGATCATCGCCGTCACCTCCTACGCCCTGAGCGGCGACGACGTCAAGGCGATGGCAGCCGGCTGCGACGCCTACGTCACCAAACCGTTCAGCCCGCGGGCTCTGCTGGTGAAGATCCGCGAGTTCTTGCCGGACTGAGCTTCCATGCGGACCCCTCCCTGGATCCTGGTGGCCGACGACAGCGCGGAGAACCGCGAGATCCTCAGCGCCCGCCTCGCCGCGAACGGCTATCGTGTCTTGATGGCCGCCGACGGCGAGGAGGCTCTAGCGGTGGCCCGGGCGGAGCAACCGGACCTCATCCTGCTGGACGTAATGATGCCGAAGGTCAATGGGCTCGATGTCTGCCGCCGTCTGAAGGCGGACGCCTCGCTCCCGTTCATGCCGGTCATCCTAGTGACGGCCAGAGGCGATACGCAGGACATCGTCGCCGGCCTGGAGGCGGGGGCCGATGAATACCTCACCAAGCCGGTGGACCAGACCGCCTTGCTGGCGCGGGTGAAGGCGGCCCTGCGGATCAAGAGCTTACAGGACACGGTGCAGGCGCAGGCCACGCAACTGGCCGAGTGGAACCGAACGCTGGAGGGACGGGTGGCCGAGCAACTGGCGGAACTCGAGCGGGTCGGCCGGCTCAAGCGTTTCCTCTCGCCGCAGTTGGCGGAGGTGATCATCTCCTCGGGTGACGAGGCGTTTCTGGAGAGCCACCGGCGCGAGATCACGGTGGTTTTCACCGACCTGAGAGGTTTCACCGCCTTTTCCGAAACGGCGGAGCCCGAGGAGGTCATCTCTATCCTCCGGGAATACCACGCCGCGCTGGGAGAACTGATTTTTCGGTACGAGGGAACGCTGGAGCGTTTTGCCGGCGATGGCCTGATGATCTTCTTCAATGACCCGGTGCCCGTCCCTGACCCCCAGGCCCGAGCCGTCCGGATGGCGGTGGCCATGCGCCGGCGGGTGGGAGAGCTGAGCGTGGGATGGCGCAAGCGGGGACACCAACTGGCATTCGGTGTGGGCATCGCCCAGGGTTACGCCACGCTCGGGAAGGTCGGCTTCGAGGGCCGCTTCGACTACGCGGCCATCGGCAGCGTGACGAACCTGGCCTCACGCCTCTGCGACGAAGCGAAGCCGGAACAGATTCTGATCAGCCAGAGAGTCTATGCCTCCGTGGAGGGCCTGGTCGAGGTGGAGGCCGTGAGCGACCTGACGCTCAAAGGTTTCGTGCGGCCCGTCGCCGTCTACAATGTCGTGGCCCTCCGGGACGGCGTCGCGGCCTGATGCCCCGCGACATCCCGGTCGGTAACGGCTCGCTCCTGGTGAACTTCGACCAGACCTATCAGCTCCGCGACCTCTACTGGCCGCACGTCGGACAGGAGGACCATTCTCCGGGCCATCCCTTCCGCTTCGGCGTCTGGGTGGACGGGCAGTTTCGCTGGATCGATCATCCGGGCTGGCAGCGCACCCTCGACTACGCACCCGACACGCTCGTCACGCAGGTGAGTCTCTACCACCCGGAACTCGGCGTGCGCTTGACGTGCAGCGACGCCGTGGACTTCCACGAGAACCTCTACCTGCGCCGCCTGGTCGTTGCCAATGAAGGGGATCGGGAACGGGAGATCCGATGCTTCTTCTGCCAGGACTTCCACATCAGCGGGACGGAGGTGGGCGACTCCGCCTACTACGAGCCGGAGCGGCGCGCGGTCTTCCACTACAAAGGGAAGCGCTGGTTCATGGTCAACGTCGCGCGGGCCGCCGCCGACGGGTGGGACCTGGGCGTGGACCAGTGGGCCGTGGGGATCAAGGAGTTTCAGGGGCGGGAGGGGACCTGGCGCGACGCCGAGGACGGCGTCCTCTCCGGCAACGCGGTGGCGCAGGGCAGCGTGGACTCCGCGGTCGCTCTGCACCTGCGCGTGCCGGCGCGCGGCCAGGCCACCGGCTGGTACTGGATCGCCGTGGGGG
>Ga0209641_10002662_pt1 | contig 15259 bp, 8 predicted proteins | sample RifCSP16_1_FD_184022 | JGI IMG/M metagenome (GOLD analysis project Ga0209641, IMG submission 184022) | Soil microbial communities from Rifle, Colorado - Rifle CSP2_sed 16_1 (SPAdes) (version 2) | ecosystem: Environmental > Terrestrial > Deep subsurface > Rock core/Sediment | place: Rifle...
AGCGTTCTCCGGGCAGGAGCGGCGTCGCGGCCAGGCTCCCCGCCATCTCCGGCCTGCCGCCGCCTCCGGGCCGTCGATCTCCGCCCTTCCGGACCCACGGTAGGACGCCTGGACGACGGTCCTCGGTCCCGGTCGCCCTTTCCCCTGACTGCATTCCTGTAGGCATGCCAACACAATTCCTGGCGGGGGGTTCGGGGAGGCAAGGGATCCCCCGCCCCGGGCGTCGTATCAGAGCGGAGAGAGGAGTCTCGATGCTATGTCCCCCTCCTCCGACTCCGCCCCCGCCCTCTTACGCCCACCAGTCTGAAGCGACGGATCGCGTAGGCGGAAGAACTTCTTTCATGGGTCAAGCACAACAAGGCGGAGGTCAGGCGGTACGGCGGGAACCCGGACCTCTTCGTCTCAGACCCGACCAGCCTCCTGGCCTCCCTGATCCAGGCGAACACGACCCAGGAGTCCTACAAGGTCCAAGGTCCAGCTCAAGAACCAGACGAAGGTGGTGAACCAGCTCGACCGCCAGGTGTTCGAGGCGACGACGAGCGGGATTGACCCGTTCAGCGGGATGTTCGGCAAGTTCTCCAAGCCGCAGCAGGCGCCCTCGGCCTAGGGTTCGCGGCCTGGCGCTGAGCGTCCGCGGGTGCGGGCGCCCGGCGGGCTTCTCCCGGGTCTACGCGGAGCCTCGCGAGACCTTCGCCACATTGGGCGGGGGTCGGCGGAACCCAGCGGGAGTTCGGCAGGACCTGCAGAACCTCGGCAAGACTGGGCTAGTTCGCCGCGCGCCCTGGCGGAACCCCGGCGAAGGTCGGCGGCGCATCCGCAGGCTCCTGAAGAGCCTTCGCGGATGTCCGCGGAACTCCGGCAGTACTCAACAGGACCTCCGCTGGACCCGGCGAGACTTCGTCGGGACCCAGTGGTTCCTCGGCGGGACCGCGCGGGACCTCCGCGCACGACGGCGGACGTTCCGCGGGACTCGGCCGGACCCCCACCGGGAGGAGCGGAACCTCGGCACCGCCCCCTTGGCGGGATGGTCGCGCTCTACGGCGGTCAGAGAGTGACCACGAGGGTGAGCGCGGTCGCACCGCCATCGTCATCCCCCACGGTCACCGTGATCGTGTATGTCCCCGCCGCGGCGTAGGCGTGCGTGTCGGTGGGGGTGATGGAGCGCGGGTTCACGTCAGGGCTGGGGTCCGTGTCGGGGAAGGCGCTCGCGTTGTTCGGGAAGAAATGCGTCTCGGACAGCCCGTCACCCCAGTCGATCGTGACGACGAGGTCGTCGCTCCCAGGGTCCGTGGCGGTGGCGGTGAGCTCGACCCCCGACGGCTTCACGTACGCGTCGAGGTCCACGGTCCACACCCACGTGTCGTCGTGGCGGGCGTTGAACGTGTGGTGGAGGCGGGTCTCGTTCCCGCCCTGGCCGAGGATAAGCCACGCGGGGGTCGCCCCCCAGACGCGGCCGTTCACCGGATCGTCCAGCGGCGTATAGACAACCTTGACGATGTCCCCCGCCACCTCGGTGCCGAGGTCGAGGAGCTGGTCGTCCGGGCTCCCCGGCATGCGCACGATCCTCCCGCCGGAGACCGCCGTCCCGTTCCGGAGCACCGTGGCGGTGATGTCGTGGAACTTCTCCCCCGCCACGCGGAGCGCCGCGGTGGACCGGCCTGTCGCTTCGAGGCCCACAGGGCCGATGGCCGGCGGGGCGTTCCCCACGATCACCACCACCACTGCCGTTGCGGTTTCGAGGCCGTCGAAGACCTCCACGGTCACGTTCCCGGCGAAGTCGTCCCCCCACGTGTGAGAGGCCGTGGGGTCCGCGCTGTAGGGCGTGTCCCATGTCCCGTCGCTCTCGACGTCCCAGCGGAACTGCAGGGGGTCCCCGTCGGCGTCGGCGGAGGCGGAAGCGTCGAGGAGGACGGCCTCCCCCTCGGCCACGGGGTTGCTGGCTACCAAGGAGGCGACCGGTCTCGAGCGTGGCCAGTCGTAGGGCCGACACGAACCTTCCCGCTCGGGGTTGGCAGGGTCGATCATCGTCCAGTTCCCAGGATGGGCCATGCCCGGAGCTGTGTTGGAGATCCAAAAGGCGGATGTGATGGGGAGGCTCGTCCCGTTGGCGTCGGCGGCCCGGAGCCCGACGACGAAGTCCGTGGGTGGGTCGCGAAGGCGGGAGAAGAAGTGGAACACCTCTGAACCGCCCCGGCTCTCCGGGATGGGATGGAGAATCTCCCGCTCCGCGAACCAGACAATCCTCCCGGAGGCGTTGTGGACGAAGTACTGGTCCCAATTCGACACGCCGGGATCCCAGATGGCGATTTCAGGGGCGACATTCCAGCCCACGGGCCCGTTGAAACCGAAGGAGCTGGAGGCGACGGTGCTGTGGTTCCCATCCAGGTCCACGCCGAGGGAGAGGGAGAAGTCATCACCGCCGTACCAGCACAAGCTCCCCGACGAGCGGTCGAACCACCAGTCCGCATGCCCATAGTCTGGGCCGATTGGGGGCGGGACGACCAACGCCGCAGCTCCAACGAGGAGCAAGCTAGCCAGTGTCGAAAGTAGCCTAAGCACACTCCCACCGGGCCACGAAATCGCGCGTGGCCGTCTGCCCCTCCTGAATCGTGACACTGTTGCCATCCCACTCGTAGCACGACTTCGTGACCGTCACGACGAGGGCCTGCGAGGTTGGAAGTCCGGTTAGACGGTAGAACCCTGAGGAGTCGGTGGAGTCCACGCCCACACGGGCTCCATTGAGCCACACCTCGACGAGGGCGCCCGCGACAGGCGCTGACTGGCCCACGCTGTATACATGCCCATCAAGCACACCCGTGTAGCTGCCACTCGTCGTTCCAGAAATGATGGGTGTTGAGTAGGATGAGTAGTGGTTCGGGCACGTCGAGGCGACTCGGATCTTGAAGTAGTAGGTCGTGTCCGGAGAGAGTCCTGAAATGTGCTTGACACCCGTGCTCTGGTCGATGATGATGACCGAGGAGTACGATGTGAAGCCCGAGGTCGTAGAGTAGAGGAGCTCGTATTGTCTGAAATCTGCGGCAGTATATGTGGTCCACAGGACGGACATTCCGGCCGAGCCGATGTTCACGGGCCCGCTCATCGTGATTGCGTTTGGACTCCCAGTCTGATCCGTTGTCGTCCGGGAGAGGGTATTGGACGACCCTCGGGAGTCCCCTATCGAGTCATAGGTCACCACCTTGAACTCGTATGGTGTGGAACACACGAGATGGTCGACCGTGTAAGAGACCTGTGTCTGGGACATGGCGGGGCCGAGCTTCGTTGTTCCACTCGCAAAGTCAGGCGTTGCCCACGAGACTCGGTACCGCCAGAAGTCATGATCGACCGAGTTCACCGTCCAATCGACAGTGGCAACGGCGTGGGTGACGCCACTCACATCATTCACGGTGCTGGGATGGATCAGGGTGTTCTCGTAGCTCCAGATTGTGTTCCCGCTCTGTCCGTTGGCGGCCCAGCCGTTGCTGTTGCCCGCCATGTCGTCCGCAAGCACATGCCAATAGACCACTCCCTTGGGCATGTTCGCGGGATAGCAGCTCGAGTAGACGCATTCAGTGGGCGCCGTGCCTCCTTGCGAGGAGGACCAATCACGGGACGCCAGTATTGGCCCGGAGAAGTAGCCGTTCGCATCGACTTGGGACATGGAGCTCGCCTCGAAGCGGAGGAAGCCCAACCCCGAGGCGGCGTCGCTGACCAGCCAGGCAAACGTCGGCCGGTTCCAGTCGGACTGGTCAGTGGGATCGGGAGTCTCCGGGCTCGGCGGTGCGGTGAGGTGGGAGAGCAGTATGACGGCCGGGGCCTCCGTGTCGACGTAGGCATGCACGGATGCCGACCAGGGGCCGATGTTCCCCGCAAAATCAATAGCACGAACCTGGAAAGTGTGCGTTCCATCGGCGACCCCGTAGTGGATGAACCAATCGGCCGGGGTCAACCAGTTCTTGTAGGTGGGTGGGCCTCCATCAAGCGCGTACTGAAAGTCCTCGATGTCCGTGTCCGCGGTCGTCCACTCGAACCTGGGGTGGGAATGGGAGGACCAGACGCCACCCGTCTCGGTCTCTACCGCCGCAGGGGCTACCGGCGGCGTGTTGTCGATCTCCGTTCGCATCGTCTGCGGCGGGACGGGGTTTACCGTGCCCAGGATGGTGTCATGCGCCACTACACGCCACCAATAGGTGCCGTCGGACAGGGCGGTGGAGTCAAACTGGATTGTGTGGGTCCCCTCGCCGGCCACTATCGCCCCAACAAACCAATCCTCAAGGTCGGTGCTCAGCTCCAGACGCACCTCCACCTGGCCCGCATCCCCGGGGTCGGGATCGTCGACAGCCACTTGGAAGACCAAGGTCCCCCCGACGCGATTGGATTGACCGAGGGGTGTTGTCAGCGTAAACATGGAGATCGTCGGCGCCTGGTTGTTCGGTACCCCATCGCCGTCAGGGTCGGCGATCCCATGGTCGAAGAAGATTCTGAGCACTTCCTCATCATGCCCGAAGGATGTCGGCGTCCCGTCGGTGGTAGAGAACCAATGCCGCCAGAAGTCGCGGATATCCGTCGGTTTGTCTATGTCGATCACTATCCAGATTGTAGATAGGGGCAGCGCGAGGACGTCAAACCCTACGAACTCGACTTGAACGTCACTTACTGTGTTTTGAGGAGCCATCACGCCCGGGATATACATCCAACCATCGGCGTTCGTATCGACGCGGTTGGTACCTTCGTTCGGAGTGTCGTCCCAGATGTCCCAGAGCACGCTCGCAACAGAGCCCTCGACAGACGCGCCGTCCCACACATTCCAATCCCCAAAGAAAGGGTTTGAGTTCTCGGGGACGAATCCTTGCGGCCCATCTTCGAAATGACGTTCGTCCGGGAGGGCCTCAAAGTTGAACCCTGCCCGGAGAACTCCGTTCACATCGAAGTCGTAGGCGTCGGCTACGAAGTCTGCCCACCCCTCGTTGAGGGCGAGTCGTTCGTGAAGCTCGGACAGAAGATTGTGATTATTGCTGAGGTCCTCATCGATGCCATTATTGCCGTCATCGTCGATCCCGTCGTGGACCTCCTCATCTATGGCGCCATCGCCGTCGTTGTCGATGCTGTCGCCATGGATGTTCGAGCGTGGGGGAGTCCCGTCATAAGCCCAACACATGAGCACATGCCCATATTCGTGACGGAGCGTCCACCCGGACCATCGGTCAATCCAATGAATGCGAATGAACTCGATGACGAAGTTGCAGGAGGCGTACGAGACGCCGCGGTCATTTACGGGCATCTCAACATCAACGGATTCCGGGGGATTGAAACCTGTGTTCTCCTGGAACCAATCCGCGAAGGCGTAGCCCTCCCTTGCGAGGTAAAACGCGGCCCGGGTGGCCTCCTCTCCATCGATGAAGACCTCGATCCACTCATCCACTTGATCAACATAGTACTGCATGCCCACGAGTCCGTACGTCGGGCCCAGGACCCCCGGGTGCCGCACGTTGAAGCGTTCATTCTTCGCCCACACGTCAACGTAGATGGTGGAGGGAATGCACAGCTCGAAGGTGAATGTGAACCATCCGCTCTCGCTTGTGAACTTCGGCTGGTGGTCATGGATGACAATCTGAGAGTGGGCCGCGGGTTCGAGTCCGGTCCCGGCTTGGTTCAGGAAGCGCACGATGCCCTGTACGGTGACGAGCGGGCAACCTAGGGGCCCGTGGTCACCTCCGACCGCTGCTGCTACCGCTCGGTCGCTCTGGGTCGGCTGCGGACTCACCGCCCCATCTGGGCTCGGGGAACCAGTGAAACCCGGTGCGGCGCTAGTTTGGGGCTGTGTGCGCCCTGAACCCGCGGAGACCTGATCCACTTCGGCCTCTTCAAGCGGCGGCGAGGACGCGGACTGGAACATCTGCTGGACCCAAGAAGCGGACGTGTCCCGCGAGCCGCTCACGATCGTCTCGTGCGAATCCATTACGAGCCCGATGTCTGCACCTGCGCTGATCAATGCCCCTAACGTCATCCACAGCAGCCACCATCGAAGCATCTCTGTTTCGCCCCCTGGCTTGCCCGCATCGGTGCCAACCTATAAGAGCTAGACGGAGCAATCTCGATGGGCCGATGAGTATGACTATGTTCCGAGCCGACCGAGCCAAAGGTAGCGACGTCCCCGGACAGAAAAGGCGCGTTGTATACATATCGGTCGTTATCCTCATCTTGGCGGTAGCCGCGCTCGGCACGTACTACGTCCTGACGAGCGTCTGGGAATCGGGTGGCCGGCCGCCCTGCCACGAGGCGGCGCTGCAGGTTGTTGCGAACGACACAGCGTCGTGGACACTGGAGGTTCGGTTCGCGGGAAACTGTCCAGCCCAGAGTCCGGACCAAGTCAGGTTCCATCAAAGTCGGTCGGACCCTTACTTCAGCCTCGAACTGCTTGTAAGCGAACTGAACGGCTCCCAAGGGCTTACCTATGCCGACCGCAACGGAACGGCGCAGGGGGTCGATACTGGGGATCAGATTCAGATGTCGAAGTCCGCGGGCCGGCCGGGGGACGCCGTCTGGATAGAACTGCTTCGGGGCCTCGGCGCCGATTTGAAGATCCTGTGGCTCCCATAACGCGGCGATGAGACCCCCGGATCGCCGATTTCAACCCGCCCCTGACTCGGACTCGTTGTCCACTGAAACCGCCACGGCTGCCGCAACGATTCCGCCGTCGTCGTCCTCCACCGTCACCGTGATCCAGTACCTCCCCGCCGCCGCGTACTCGTGCGTGGCGGTGGCGGTGATGGACCGCGGGTTCGCCTCGGGGCTCGGGTCCGGGTCCGGGAAAACGGCGGGGTCGTTCGGGAACTCGAAGACCTCCACGGTGCCGTCCCCCCAGTCCACGCTCAGAGTGAGGTCGTCGCTCCCAGGGTCCGTCGCGTTGGCGGTGAGATCCACGCCGCTGGCTCCGAGGTAGGCGGACAGGTCCACGGTCCATACCCAGGTGTCCTCGTGCCGGGCGTTGAAGGTGTGGTAGAGGCGCTTCTCCGTCCCACCTTGCTCCAGGATCAGCCAGGTGGGCGTCGCTCCCCAGACCTGGCCGTTCACGGGGTCGTCCAGCGGGGTGTAGACGATCTCGACGACGTCCTCCGGCAGCGCCCCGCCGAGCGGCAGCAATTGCTCGTCCGGGTTCCCCGGGATGCGAACGAGGCTCCCGCCGTTCACCGCCACCCCGCCGCGGATCACCGTGGCGGTGACGTCGTGGAACTTCTCGCCCGTGATGCGGAGGGCGAGGGAGGCGGATTCGCCCCCCGAGACTCGGATGTCCAGGGGCTCGAGGGACGGGGGCAGGTTGGCGACGGAGAGCGGGACCGTCGCGGTGGCGGCGTCCGTCCCGTCGGAAACCTCGACGAGGACGTTCCCGGAATAGTCGTCGCCCCAGGTGGAGGCGATCATGGGCTCGATCGCATACGGGGTGTCCCAGGTGCCGTCGGCGTCGAAGTCCCAGCGGAACTGAAGCGGGTCCCCTTCGGGGTCGGCGGAGGCGGAGGCGTCGAGGAGGATGAGGTCGCCCTCGTTTGCGGGCGCGGCGCTCCCTGTGGCCACAGGAGGACGGTTCCCGAGCACGGTGACGATGAGGGTGTCCGTGCCCTGGGCGCCCAGGGGATCCGTGACGGTGAGGGCGACGGTATAGGTCCCCGGGGTCGCATAGGAATGGTTGGCGCCCTCCCCGGACGCGTTCGCGCCGTCCCCGAAGTCCCATTCGAACACGAGGGGGGCGCAGTACACCTCCGTGTTCTGGTACTGTAAGAAGTGGTCCAGTCCGGAGCCTCCGGCCGTGTAGATGCAGTCCCCGATCACGCCGGAGGCGAACTCGTCCCGGGGCGTGGGGATGCCGGGGAGGACGTACCACGTCCCGCTCCGGGGGTCGAAGGCCTCGGTCGCCGCGACGAACCCCGCCTGGCCTCGGCACGTCTCGCCGGACAGGAGGACGAACAGACCACGGAACGCCACCCCCCCGTAGTTGCAGCGGATGTGGGAGGGGGGCGGAAGAAGGCTCCAGCCGTCGGCGCCGGGATCGTAGACGCCCAGCACCATGCCGTCGGGAATGCCGACCGGTGTGGCGGTCAGGGACGCGTAGTAGAGTCTGCCGCCAATCTCCACAAGCTGGCCGAGGGCGAGAACTTCCGCGGGGGAGGCCGCCCGGCTCCAACTGCCACTGCCCCCCTCCTGGCGCCAGAACTGCTGGACACCGTCGTACCATGCGAAGATGTCGCCGCCCAGTGACGTCACCTCGAAGGACGCGTCACGCCGGGGTAAGGGGGGGAGTGCAACCCATGTGTTCGCGCCCGGGTCGAATTCCTCGATGACGTCTGACGCTCGTGCCAGCGCATCCTTCCCGCCAAAGACGCGAATACGGCCGTCGAACGCAAGTCCCGATGTCCAGCCGCGAGCGGTCGGGATTGGGGAGCGGCTCTCCCATTGGAGGGTGTCCGTATCCAGTACCTCGGTCGCGTTCATGGCACGTTCGTCAGCCCCCGGGGCAGACATCTGGTAGCCTGCGATTACGTACAACTGCGTGCCGAGGACGGCGGCTGCTGGGGCGCCCCGATACGTCGGGAGAGGGGGCCCTGCCGACCACGACCCAGTGATGTCCGGGTCGTACGACGCGGCGCCGTCGAAGGCGAGGGTCTCGCCGGGGGCTGCCGTGCGGTCGGGCCCCGCTTCGGCAATGGGGGGGACGTTCGCGTCCAAGCTCGCCTCACCTCCCGCCCCCGTTTGAGACGGAGGGACGACCGCGGCGGCGAGGAGGACCGCAGCGGCGAGGGTGAGAACGCCTCTAATGACTCTTCTCAACGTAGCGCACCACCTGCTTCCCTGCCGCCCCGCACGGGGGCGGGCCCCCAGCCGGGTCCAGGTCTCCCGTATATCCGCCGAAGTAGTACATGCGGCTTCCGGCGGCGTCCCAGAACGCGGCCCCGTAGCTCTTGCAGGCGGGAAGGTCCACGTACTGGAGCGAGAACGTGTTCGTCGCCGTCTGGAAGGAGTAGACGTAGGGGAAGTCCAAGGCCTGGTCCCCGATGACGGGGTCCACCAGCCAGCGGCCGCCGACCACGTAGACGGTGCCGGAGCCAGCGTAGACGGCCGTCGTTCCGGGGCCGGGCCGGCGCGACACCTCCCACGGCTCCGCCGGGATCGAGGCGGCGACCTGCACGGTGGGGCAGGGGACGGCCTTCGGGTCGACCTTGATCACAGAGTGGTGGTTCTGCGTCGGGCTGGTCTCCCCGCCGAAGAGGTAGGCGACCCGCTGAACGGAGTCCCACGCGGCGGCAGTGTGGGCCACCTTCGCGGGGAGCGTCGGGGCCGCGCAGGATCCCCAGCCCTCGAACTGTTCCGTGGCCGTGTTGAACTTCCGGATCTCGTCGAAGTAGGTGGTCACCCCCGCCGGCTTGTTCACCTTGCCGCCGAACACGTAGGCGAAACCCGTGACGGAGTCGAACACGGCGCTCGTCCCGTACCGGGCAGACCACTGGGAACTCGCGGCTTGGCAAGTGGGGCTTGCGGTGTCGTCGTACTTGGAAACGCAGCTCGTTCCTGCGGTGCCGTCCGCGGCGGCCGCCTTCCGTCCGGCAAACACCCAGGCCTTCGTTCCGTCCCAGGCGGCCGACATGTAGGCGCGCTGCTCGTCGGGCAAGGCGTAACCGGTATCGAGCATCGATTCCCCGGCCAGATCGAAATTCCATATCGTCTGGAGATAGGTCGGAGGAGAGTCGCGTTCGCCCCCGAACACGAAGGCGGCAGCGGGAACAGCAGGTCTGAACGCGATTCCCTGTCCGCGGAACCCGTTCACGGCAGGTGTGGTCGCGTCGTAGGTGGTCGCCTGCCGCTCCACCTCCGTGGTCGCCCTTCGCGTGTGGAAGACGTCGTACCCGCCGCCTGTACGCTCCCACAGGTACTGGACCGTGTTCCGCTTCGTCCCGGCCCGCTCCTGGCGCCCGTCCACGGCGGTCTTGATGCGCTCGGCCAGGTTCTCCTCGATGAAGTCGGGTTGGAGCCAGGCGTCGGCCTCCCCGTTGTGGGTGTTCCGCCGGCTCACGGGCCAACCCGTGGGCTCGTAGACGTGGGTGACGGTCACGCCCAGCCCGTGGGCCGCGATGCCGAACCGGTCCGGGCTGGAATGTCCGGAGGGGACGCTCCCGACGAGGAACAGGGTCGTGGCGTCCCAGGACGCCCCGAAGTCGTTGGACCGCTTGTATAGCACCGTCGGCGGGGTGGCGGTGAGCTGGAGCCAAGCGACGTGGGCAAAGCGGCCGTGGCTGGCCAGGACGGGGGCCCCTGCCCCCGACGAGGTGACGAGGACGTCCGGGGCCCACGTGTCCCCCGCGTCGGAGGACCGGCGGGAGTGGATCTTGCTGTCGTCGCCGTCCCAGACGACGAGGACGTTCGTCGACGAGAGGGACTCCCACGCCGTGATGGCGGGGTACTTGGACATGCCGGTCGTCGTCAGGTCCCGGATCACGCGGGGGAGGGGGCTCAGGCGCGCCGCCTGGACCTTGTACGGGCCGTTCACGGGGTCCACGGAGGACACCTGCGTCAGGTAGAGCCCTGGCGTCCCCGCGTCGTTCTGAGTGTACGCGAGGTCGGGCATCAGGGTGTCGCCCGTGGGGGACGGGAAGCGCTGGGACCCCGTCCAGAATAACCCGCGGCTCGGGCTCGACATCACGCAAACCTCCAGCACAGCGGGGCAGAGAAGATTGGAGCCCTGCTGGACGTAGGCGACAGCCACATTCTGCTCGTAGGCCGCGAGGGCAAGGTCCAGCACTGTGGGGAGCTGATAGGTGGGGGGGATTGAGGCGAGCACGGTGGGAGCCGGCCAGGGGCCCGCGCCCTCGCTGCTGTGGGCCGCAAACATGAGGTCCCACTGGGCCGCACTGGTCTCCCGCCACCACACAGCGTACGCGTAGGTCAGCCCATCGGCGAGGGAATCCGCCACCGCCGTCTGAAGATACGAGTTCGGGGCCGGATCGGCCGTCACCTGCTGTACGGGGTCGAGGGAGTGGTACGCCCCGACTGGAACGGAACCCAGGAGCATCACGGCGCAGACGGACAGAAGGAGCCCCTTTGAGACCGCCGACTGCCGGCGCTCCGGGCTACGTCGCAACCTCCCCGGCCAACCATCGCGGCCTGTCACTTCCGGCTCTCGATACTCCATTCCGACGCCAGCCCGACCGGGCCACTCCGCTCCGCTCACCAACACCCGCATGGGTCCACCACCGGGGTGAACCCCCCCCCCCAGGTCAAATACCTTCCTGTTGTCGATACGTATCCCATGACCAGACTGGTTCCGGTGCAGGTGCGGGGCCGCTCCGGATCAATCACAACGATAGCGGGGGATGGCGGATAAAGGGCTCGCGGCGGGGACCGGGGCACCCGCCTCTCTGGAGTGCGGGCTACACCGCCACAAGTACCGTGACGGCGGTGCTCCCGCCATCGTCGTCCTGCACAGTCACCGTGATCGTGTACGTCCCCGCCGCGGCGTAGGCGTGCAAGGCGGTGATGGTGATGGACCGCGGGTTCACCTCGGGGCTCGGGTCCGGGTCGGGCCCCGCGCTCGCGTCGTTCGGGAAGACCTGCGTCTCCACGGTGCCGTCGCCCCAGTCGATGGTCACGGTGAGGTCGTCGCTCCCCGGGTCCGAGGCGGTGGCGGTGAGTTCGACGCCCGAGGGCCGGAGGGACGGGGAGAGGTCCACGCTCCACACCCAGGTGTCGGCGTGGCGGGCGTTGAAGGTGTGGTGGAGGCGCTTCTCCATCCCACCTTGCTCCAGGATCAGCCAGGCGGGGGTCGCGCCCCAGACGCGCCCGTTCACGGGGTCGTCCAGCGGGGTGTAGACGATCTCGACGACGTCCTCCGCCACTCCAACGCCAAGGTCGAGGAGCTGGTCGTCGGGGCTGCCGGGCATGCGGACGAGACTCCCGCCACTCACCGCCGTCCCGTTGCGGAGCACGATGGCGGTGACGTCGTGGAACTTCTCCCCGGCGACGCGGAGCGTGAGGTGGGCAGTGGCGGTGAGGTCGGCGGCGACCTCCAAGCCAGGCGCCACGTTCTGAGCGTGCAGGACCGCCATCGCGGCCGCGAAGTCCTCGCCATCGGTGACGGCGACGGTCACCTCCGTGAAGTGGTCGTCTCCCCAGGGGGCCTCCACGGAGGGCTCCGGAGCGTAGGGCGTGTCCCAAAGGCCGTCCCCGTCGAGGTCCCACCGATAGAGGAGCGGGTCGCCGTCCTCGTCGGCGCCCATGGCGGTCAAGGTGACCGAGGTCCCCTCCGGGGCGACCACCCCCGTCGCCCTGACGGTCGGGGCGTGGTTGTCCTTCGTGATCTCCAGGAGCGGCTCCGCGGAGTGCGCGTCGACCGCCCCGTCCCCGGTCACGTCGAGCTGGGCCCGCGGGAGGTAGAGGCGCCCGCCGTGCAGCCCCGCCGGCGTCACCAGGTCGTACGCGATCCGCACGCTGCGGAACCCGGGTCCGAAGGAGTTCGGTGCCGTGATGTCGATGGCCGAGAGGTCCACTTCCCACCGCAGCTCCGTGGAGCCGTCCGGGTTCGGCGTGACACTCGTCGGTGGCTCGGTGGGATTGCGCCACTCCCAGCCCGCCGGCACCGTGTCGATCACGGTCGTGAGGGTCCCGGTGTTCGTCGAGGCCGGTGAGAGGTTCGTGCCGTACAGGGTGATGCGGACGGTCTCGTTCTTCAGCCCCGTGAGCCCCTGGACCAGCGGCGTCTTCCCGATTACCATGGTGGCCTCGGTGCCGATGTGGTTCCAGATGGCCTCCTGCGAGCCGTCCGTTGGACCGTACTGGAAGTAGGTCTCCATCGCGAAGGGGAGGATCTCCCCGCCGAGGCGGACCTCGACGTCGGCGTTGAGGGGTCCCGAGGGTTCCACGCAGAACCAGACGGCCTCCCCGGTGAAGGGCCCGCCAAGGACGGACTCGCCGTAGTAGTAGTCCTTCTGGAAGGACGCGGGGACGGACCCGAGGTCGAGGACGCCGTCCTGGGTGACCTCGCCGCCGAGGGCCCCGAAGAGGGGGTGCGGGGTGAGGAGCAAGACGTACTCGTCGAGGACGACGGCGCGGTCATGGGCGTTCTCCACCCGGTACACGATGGGCTTGAGGGACCCGCTCCCGGGCGGCGCCTCCACGGCGACTTGGTGAATCGTGGCGAGCCCCTTCCAGTTCGCCTCCCAGATCCGCATGTCGCCGCCGGGCGGTTCGGGGTGGGACGTGACCCCCGGATCGACCGGGATCGTCAAGTCCTCGGTGTCGGCCGGGGCCGCGAAAAGCCAAGCCGTCCCGCTCGTCAGCAGGGCCGTGAATAGGAGCGAGGCGAGGACGATCCCCCTCATGGAAAACCCCTCACCCCTCCATCGGACGGTACGTGCTTAAACGTTTGCCGAAGCCGTCGACGCTAGGCATTGGCGAAGACGCTCCCGTCGGCTAAGCGCGCGGTCATCCTAGCTCTTTCGCAGGTCGCGCCGGACGCGTCGCCAGTCCGCGAGGTCGGACTTCACGGGCACCTTGGCCGCGTCGGAGTAAGCCGTGAGGTCGACCTCCACGTGGGGGACGATCTCGATGATGCCCTCGCCCACCCGGAGGACGACCTTGCTGCTGTGGAGGTGTTTGCGTCGCCAGGCGGCGGGGAGGACGAGCCGGCCCCGGCTGTCGACCTCCTTGAGCGTCGCTCGCATCGCGTTCTCCATGGAACAAGGGACACTTAACAGCATGGTGGACACTCATGAAGTGGGATTGTGTACTGACCTGGGGACTAGGCGAACACACTCGGGGTCTACCAGATCCACTTCAACGCCGCGTCCCCCTCGCGGGCCGCCTCCCCGTAGAACGTCATGAGCTGCTTTGTGTATCCGAGGACCTCCAGGAAGAACGCCTCCTCGGGGCGGGGCGGGACCGGCCCAGGCTTGCCCCGCAGCCTGCCGAAGAACCCGGGGTTCGGGGCCGGCGCCGCGGCAGTCTCCTCCCGCCACATGTGCGGGTAGAGCTCCAGCGACTCGAACTTGCCGAAGTCCACCCGGGGGCGCAGGCTCGACGGGTCTAGCGCGCGCAGGGCCGCCGCCGTCTCCGCCGTCTGCTTGGGTGTGAGGTACAAGGCGGGGCCGTAGCCCACGTCCGGGCCGATCGACGTCCCCCCGAGCACGACGTAGGCCAGCGGCGGGGTTCCCTCCCAGGGGTCCCCCGTGAGCACGTAGTGCAGCGCGTTCCAGGTCTTGTCGAGCTCGAGCACGGGGGAGTCGGGCCAGTCCCCCGACCAGCCGAACTCCGGGTCCTCGGAGTTCGTGAGCCTCGCGGCCAGCGCGGGGTCCGCCAGGAGGCGGTCCAGCACCTTCGCCGAGATCCTCCGCACGGAGAACAGCATGCTCACGCGAGCCCGACCACGGGGCCAGGAGAGGGTTCCGCGACATAGCCCTTTCGAACGGACCCGCGGGCTACGGGAAGGCCTCGGGCGGAGAGGGATAGTTCGGGTCGGCGACCCCCTCTTCCTCCGAAGGCACCTCGGCCGGCTCGACGGCGGGCGTCGGCTCGTTTACGGGCGCCGACTCGGTCCCCTCGGTCGTGGCCGGGGGTTCCGATGGCGCCGGCTTCCGGCGTCGATACAAGTAGAGCAGCAGGAGGAGGACGGCGACCCCGATTGCGAGCAGGATCAGCCACAGGAGCCATCCCCCCCCATCGCCCGGAGGAGCGAGCACCTCCACCGCGAGCACATCCTCCCCGGCGTTCCCGGAGGCGTCGGTCACCGTCAGTGTCACCGTGTACGTCCCGACCTCCAGGAACGTGAACGACGCGAGCGGACCGTAGATTACCGCCACGGTCGTCGAGGCCCCGGAGATCACCCAGGTGAAGTTCAGGCCCGTCCCCGCGCCGTCCGTGGAACCGGATCCGTTGAACACGGCAAGGTCTCCAATCTCCACCGCCTGGTCCGGACCCGCCGTTGCCACCGGCGGCGTGGTGTCACGGAGCTCGAAGGTCCCGGAGGTCGAGTTCCCGTTGCCCGCTTCGTCCCTGGCCCAGATGGTGAAGGTGTGGATGCCCAGGGCCGAGTAGGTCTGCTCGAAGGACCAGCGGTCTCCGGCGCCGCGCACCATCGTCAGGTTCGTCCCCGTTCCGAGAGGGTCGATGATCTCGATCCAGACCGTCGGGAAGAGCGCGTAGTTGTCGGTGACGTCGACGGAGACGTTCACGCCTCCAGGCAACTCCTGGATCGGCGGTGTGACCTGGAGACCCACTAGCT
>Ga0209641_10002669_pt1 | contig 15237 bp, 14 predicted proteins | sample RifCSP16_1_FD_184022 | JGI IMG/M metagenome (GOLD analysis project Ga0209641, IMG submission 184022) | Soil microbial communities from Rifle, Colorado - Rifle CSP2_sed 16_1 (SPAdes) (version 2) | ecosystem: Environmental > Terrestrial > Deep subsurface > Rock core/Sediment | place: Rifle...
ATCTTGTTTCCAAGCTGGATTCATAGTTTCTCAAGTCTTTTAATGCACCAGAATGTTTTGAGGTTAATGCAACCAATAATCATGTTCGCACTTATAGGAGTAGCCGCACTAGCAACTAGTGTAGGTTTCTTAAACAACACCTTTGTACTAAACGTACAAAATCTTGGTGTTGCAGAACAAGACTTGGCATCTCCTATCCAAGTAGCAAACATAGATCTCGAATTAAAAAAAGAGACGGCAGCACGAGACGCAGATAGTACAAGAACACACTTCCATAACGTAATTGACAAATGCAGCTTCCACTCTCCACAACCACTTGGAGTAGGAAGTACAGTAATATGCAAACTAACAGATCTTGACGACGACGTTATAGCAGAAGGAAAAACTGTACTACGAACACCATATCAAGGTTCATTACCGGGATTCTTTGTTGATATCTCACAAACTGCATATCCATGGTCAAACGACGTCCAAAAGGTTCACGATGTAAAAATCGTAGTTTTGGGTCCAAAACCAGGAGCATTTACTAGTTGTGCTAACAGCATTGACTTCTGTGTAGATGGTGATGGCATTGCAAGTCCACTCCGTGGAACTTTTAGTGTAACAGCAGGAACAGTCTTATCGACTTATCCTTCAATTGGCACTCCATTAACTGGATTAGATGGCTTTAATATTCCTGGAGGAGTTTGGTCCAATGTATTAAGCGATCTTCATTCAGAGGATCCAGCATCATGTCCAGGCGCACTACGTAATGGTGTACATGACTTGGGTGTAGATTGTAAGGTACTTGACCTCGACGCCAGTCTTGCGAATCTACAACTAGTAGAATGTGACATTGAAACTGGTGGTCCAATATCAGGAATCTGTCCTCCATTTGGTGGAGTTCTTTCAATCAAGTACTTCGATGAAAATGGCGATGGAAGCTATGATCTCGGCGAAGACATCATCCAAGACGTCAACGGAAACGGCGTATTCGACTAAAAATACCCCTCTATCTTTTTTTTATTATTTTAATAATTTGAAATCATATTCCACTAATCTTACCTATCACTAGTGATTATTTTCAAAGTTGCTAACTACATTCCACATTGTAGATTTAGTAATCTAGATTTTCTATACTAGAATACATCCATCTTGTTTCCAAGCTGGATTCATAGTTTCTCAAGTCTTTTAATGCACCAGATTGTTTTGAGGTTAATGCAACCGATAATCATGTTCACACTTATAGGAGTAGCCGCGCTGGCAACCAGTGTAGGTTTCTTAAACAACACCTTTGTACTAAACGTACAAAATCTTGGTGTTGCAGAAACAGACTTGGAATCTCCTATCAAAGTAGCAAACATCGATCTAGAATTACTTAAAATGACGGCAGCTCGAGACGCAGATAGTACAAGAACACACTTCCATAACGTAATTGACAAATGCAGCTTCCACTCTCCAGAACCACTTGGAGTAGGAAGTACAATAATATGCAAACTAACAGATATTGACGATGACGTTATAGCTGAAGGAAAAACTGTACTACAAAGAGCATATCAAGGATCATTACCGGGATTCTTTGTTGATATCTCACAAACTGCATATCCATGGTCAAACGACGTCCAAAAGGTTCACGATGTAAAAATCGTAGTTTTGGGTCCAAGACCAGCGGCATTTAATCCTCCTCCTCCTCCTAATGAGGACTAGAGAAGATAACAAATCTAATCCTTTTTTATTTTTTTTTAAATACGCTTATCGTAAATATCAAAACTCCATATGAGCTCAATATACTGCGAGGAAAGGGCAAATAACAATATACAAGCATAGAAAATCATTTTACTGATGAAACGGTTATCCTTTTTGATTGGAAATAAAATGATACTGATGGAATCAACTTTATTTGCTTTTATTATTCTGTCTTTTTTTCCAAGTGCTGTTGCAGATGAGGATGTTTCTGTTGATGTAGGTTCTCTACTAAAGACAGCTGACGATTTGTATAATCTTGCAAAATATGAAGAAGCAATTTCTTACTATGACAGAATCCTTGAGGTTGAGGCCGATAATATTGAAGTATTGGGCAAAAAAGGAGATGCTTTGGCATCACTTGGCAATTTTGATCAAGCTGCAGTCTTTTATGGCAGAGTAATCAATATTGACAAAGTATATGTAGATTCTATGGGAATTTTATTCCTAGATAAACTCCTAGAGCTTGAACCACAAAATGTTGATGCCTTGTTTAAAAAAGGTGAATCATTAGCTGTATACTATGATAGGCTCGATGAAGCTGTTTCGTATTTTGACAAAGTTCTTGAAATTGATCCAGATAACGTTAATGCATTATTCAATAAGGGAGAGGCGCTTTTCCAGTACGATAAATATGAAGATGCTATTTCTTGGTACGATAAAGCCCTCAAGGTAGATCCTAATCATATTGGTTCATTGAGCAGCAAGGGGTATGCTCTAGCAAAACTAGGTAATTTTGAACAGTCGCATTACTATCTTAATAAAGCGTTTGAAATTGATCCCACCAATGTTGACGTCTTATACAAAAAAGGCAGCGCACTGATAAATGAAGAAAATTATAAGGATGCTCTTTCAAATTTTTATGAGGCCCTGAAAATAGATCCAAATCATTTCCAAAGTGAGATTAAGCTGAAAATTACATCACAAAATTTTACATATCCAGCCCTTGATGGTTTTGTTGAAGCTGAAGTTCATGATTCTAATGGCTATCTTGTTGCCAATATCAAAGTCAGAAATTTAACGTATTTGAATCACGAAATTGTAGATAAAATAATCGATGAATGGCCTGTCATAAATATAGTGAATCGTGATGGAAAAAACTATGAGGTCCGTCAGATAAAAGAAGATTTACAGGTAACAGGTCGCCATATTTATGGTGGAGCCCACCACTATGGAATTTATTTTCCGGAAAAAAATTCTGACTTTGGAATAATGCATGCAAGCTACTGGCAATACCTAGCTAATAACGGAGACAGTATTACTCTAACCCGTACCGTTTTTAGACCCATCCAATGACCTTTTTGAAAGTAGCATTCCAACTCCAACAGCAAAAAAGACTATCAAAGGCATGTACCTATAAGGATGCAAATTAAATCCAGTAAAGGCTACCAAGAGGGACATTGAGATAATAACACCAGCAATTAGAGCAAGAAGGGAATCTGCATGTCGTACACCATTTTTTGCTGTAAAAAACAATGCTACAGCAAGTGGTAAAATAAATAGTAAAAAGATACCGTCAAATCTTAGCTGATACGACCATGTAGTAAAGCTATTCCAAAAATCAATGTATTCAAAATCAAGCTTCCCCTGTGATATGCCGCCACCAACATCTATTCCTAAAACATACAATCCCACTAGGCCGCCAAAAATAATTGCAATGTAAATTAACAAAATGTAAAATTTTTTTCTTCGAGGAATCTGTGAATTATACATATAAAATAATGTCATTGGTAAGTATGGGGCAGTAAGTGGTTTAGAAAATAATGATGCGACATACGCAAGCGGAGAGAGAAACCATCTTTTTTCAATTAGGTACAAAGAAAGCAAATAAAACAAAGTCCAAGAGTTTTCATATGATGCGCTGGTATCAAATGCCTGAAATGTATCACTTTGAAGTAAGATTATCAATGCTACGATTCCAGCAAATCGTTTTTTTGTTATCTCTGCTGTAAAAAAATATGTTAATACCAACAAAGAAATGCTTATGATAAAAGGCATCACTCTATAATTTTGGAATAGAAATTGAGATGATTTGAGGAGAAAATTTTTTACATGAAGATTAAAAAGGGACTCTTCTCCAGGAACATTTCCAAAGGGCCAAGCCTCTACTACTACTTTGACGCGCTCAAAGTCACCATATGTTTTGCCTTCTTCAACAAGCAATTCTTGGAAGGAAAACCCAATATAGCCAAAGACTAGTCCAACTAGAACTATAGCAGTAACATTGCGAGAAACCTCAAATTTTTTTATGAAATTAATTCCTTTTTGAATAAAACTTGGCAGTTTTTTTGTAAAGTAAAATATTCCAAAGATTAGGATGGCAATATTAGTTACAATTACAGGAATTGCCCATGTTCCAAGCTCAAAAGGATCGTAATCAAATTCATACTCGTCAAGCAATGACTCAAAAAGTGAAGGAAAAACGAGGGAAACAAGATTAATTATAATTAATGTTAATGCAAATACGAATACTGCAATTGAAATTACTCTGGGATCTTGTATTTCCATAAGTTTGGTCTTTTTGTATTTATCCTAATAATTGTATGGAATTTTTGTAATACATTACTAGATGTTACAAACTCGTAGTGCTGATGAACCGATAACACAATTTTATAGATGCACAAAATGTAATCACACTTGGCGAAACTATGCATAACGTTAAATTGAAAAGATTCATGAACCATTTCAAGAGGAAGATATGGTTTTGGCCGAGAATATCGACTAGGAATGCACCCAAACCAGATTGGCCCTTTAATTAATAAGAAATGGTGGGAAGAATCCAAAAGAGAATTTAGTGCATTGGATTATGAATTTGAAAATCGAGGAAGATTTGTTTCCTCGAGAAGACATTGACACATAGAAAAAATGGTCAAATTTAGTATTAATCTAAACAGTTGTTAGACTGTTTTTGCTTGTAGACTAGTTCTATATAGTAAATACAAAAACAATGTATTTGCAGCTTGTGATATCAAAACTGCCAACGCTAATCCAACTAATCCGTAAAGGTCACCTAATAATGCAATTAGTGGTAACAAACTTCCAATTTGTACAATTGCAGAATATCCAATTTTTGTAGATTCCTTCGCAAGCAATTTTGAGCCATAGATAGCACCAACAGTTTGTGGAATGATTGCAATGGCAATAACTTGTAAACTTTCTATTCCATCGACGTATTTTGGATAAAAAATTGGAACCAAAATTGGTGCTAAGAAAAACACGATTATCACAAGAATTATTGATGCAATTATTGCCAGAGAGCTGAGTATTCTGTGTCCTATTCCACTAGCTTCTTCTGAAAGTAAGTATCCATAAAGTACTCCTGGTAAAACTCCCAGAGCGACGAACACTTGGAAATTAAATTGATATATTCCTACTATAAGAAATCCATAAAGTGGGACAATCAATAATTTGTCTAGCAAACTTGGCAATAAAGCTCCTGACGCTAATCCAAAATTATGGATGATAACTCGGGAATAGTTTTTCAAACCACTTAGAGATTTTATCTTCAATTCTCTAAAAATTGGAATTCCACCAAGAAAATTACTAATTGCCATTCCAAACACAATTCCCGGAATCTCAAAAATAAAATATAGTGCAATAGGAATTATGAAAAATGTTCCACTTTTTATTACCGAGTAAAGCATGAATTTTTTATATTTTTTTAAACCTAACAAATGTCCTTGAGTCATTGCAAAAAATGACATACCAACACATAGAACAGCTGATACTGGATCAAATGCAAGAAGAATTATAGCTGCTGCACTAGTTGAAATAAGAAATAATGTAATTATTTGATCAGAGATCAGCGTGATATTTTTTACACGATAAACTTGCAGTGACAAATGTAACCCAAATAGTGACATAATAGAAAAAGTACCTGCAAGTGCAAGAATGAGATTGAGCTCTCCATATGTACTTGGATCAAGTAACGCAGCAAAAAAAAGGTAAAACAAAGCTTGAAGGGTTACTGTAACAATTCTGCCAATCCCTACAAATGAGAACTCTTTCAAAGAATTGGCTATGCCCATAATTGATACTTGAGAGTTTTATTAATAATCTAATTGAAACTAGAATTTTTTGTATGCGTAAATTTGTCCAACGAATGACTGTGTTTTCTTCTGGGATAATTTTTTACCCAATCTTGGTCTGGTAACAGAAACATTAAATCCACATTTTACCAACTTTTCTTTCAAATTCCTATAACCAAAATGATATTCAATCTGAATATGGCTAAACTTCTTTAAAACATCATTCTCTGTATTCATAATGCTATCGTACTCGCATCCTTCGCAATCCATCTTCAAAACAAGATGCTCAGTTTGAATATTAGAAATAATATCCCCTAAAGGTATAAGAGGTATCTTAACACCTAATCTACTTTTTTCCTCTAAAAAATAAAGAATTCCACCTTCCTCATCATCTATGAGAATGTTGCCTCTTTTGTTACTACAACCTGCTAATCGGATTTCTATTTTACTATCAAAATTATTGATTTTAATATTTTCTACAGCTAAATTATAATTTGTAGGTGAAGGCTCAAAAGCAATAATTTTTTTTGCTCCTTTTAATGCAAAAAAGATAGAAGAATCTCCAATATTTGCTCCAATATCTATTACTGTTTTTCCCTTTACAGGTAACCATTCATATTCATTTCCAAAAAAAATAGAACCCACGTCTCCATTCTTCTCCCATCCAACAAATTTTACTTTTGGGAGATGACTTGAACTAATTATGAGTAGATTATTATCAATTGAACAAAAATTTTCATTCCACCATTTTTGAATTCTTAATTGAAAAATATTTTTTACAATTATTTGTTTACCATTTATTAAAGTAACTTCAATGGGATATTGATTAGTTAATCTCTTTTTAATTACATGAAAATAATTTTTGAATTTTTTTTTATATAAAATAAAGTCGTCGAATAGTTCAAAAAATTGGTTAATGAAAGCATAAAGAATGTCATAGTATGAAATATTTTTTTGGGGGTAAGTGGATATCAATATTTTATCTTCGGAATAACCTTAAAAAAGATTCGTTTGGAATTATTTTTGTAACAGCTTTGAGTATGTTTGAATAATTTTATCTTTCATTGATTCATATGAATACCTTTCTTCAAGCGTTTTCCTTGAGTTCTCTCCCATCTTTGATACATTATTTGGATTTTTTAGAATAAACTCTATTGCTTTTGCCCATTCCCTCTCATCTTCTTGTGAAATTATTAATCCAGTTTTTTGATTCTCAACAATATCAGAAAGTGGCCTCACATCAGAAACTAATGCTGGTTTTTTTTGCATAAATGCTTCAAGAATCACCAATCCAAATCCTTCAAACAAGCTTGGGAATACCAAAGCTTGTGAAGAAGCTATGATGTGGTTTTTTTCTTCTTCAGAAACATGTCCTTTGAAAGTGACATGTTTTTGAACGTCATATTGTTCAACTAATTTTTCTAAATGAACGCGGTATGGTCCTTTACCAATTATTATTAAATTAATTTTGGGAAATTTTTCTTTTAATAATTTCAATGATCTTATCACTACTTGAAGATTTTTGTAAAATACTAAACGCCCAACATAAACAAATTGATATGGATTAGATTTTGTGATTTCAGCTTCTTTAATCGGGATAGCATTATGTATTACAAAAATTGGTTTTTTAACACCAAATTGTATCAGGTCATCTTTACTTGCTTCACTAACTGTATGTATTGCAGAATATTTTGAACGTACAAGAATTTTTTCAAAAAGTTTTCCTAACCAAGCATTAATCCTAGAGTTACCTTCTTGCTTTTGCCATTCCTTCCAAAAAATAGGATCAGTTGAGTAAAGATCATGAATTAAAATAATGTGTGGTTTTGATGTAAAAAAAGATAGTAATGATCCTGCTAAACCTGCCACTGCGTTTGAGTGTATAATGTCTATCTTTTCTTTTTTGACTAGTTCCAGTCCTTTTTTCCAAGCACTCAAGGTAAACCGTATCGTCTCAGTTAGTGATGTTTTGTTTTCTCCAAAAGATAATTCAGATGAAACAAAAACAATTTTGATGTTAGGATGTGTTTTGTATTCTACTCCCTTGAACCTGTGAGTTATAACCCACACGTTGTGACCGTTTTTTGCAAGCAGGTCAGCAATTATGGTGACAAGTGATGTGGAACCCTCAAATCCTGGTAAAAAATAATGTGATATTAATAAGATATTCATTTTTTTATTTTAAGATAATTTAGCTAAGATATGTGGTCTATCCTCATCAGTTCCTATAAATTCAAATGAAAAACCATTTTGTCTTAGGAATGAATAGATTATTTCCTCATTTACTCCCTTCTTTTTAAGATATGATAAATGTATTTCACAGATGATTTTTTTAATTTTCTTTTCTTTGAAAGCTTCTTTACATCCACACAGAACCTCATACTCAAAACCCTCAGCGTCTATTTTGAGCATGTTAACCGCTTTGATGTTCCTCGATGATATTATGTTATCAATGGTATCCACTAAGATTGTTCCATCAGATAGCAGCTTTTTTTCTGTAATTTGTGGATCCATGATTCCCATTTCGGAACTTTCACTTTTTTTATACAGTGTCATCTCCCCCACCTTATCTCCAGCAGCTTTTTCAATAACTTCATAATTAGCAAATTCATTTAGTTCAAAATTTTTTTTTAACCACTTTGTAGCTTGTTTTAACGGTTCAATAGAGATGACTTTTCCTCTGGATCCAACTTTTTTTGATGCAATTAATGAAAACTCGCCGATATTTGCACCAACATCAATAACTGTATTGTCCTCATTGATACTTTTTTCAAAAATTTTTTTTACTTTATCTTCATATTCTCTTCCTTCCACTAAATCCCACGTATGTGGATTAGTAATGTCAAGATACATCTTGACTCCATATCCTACTTCATACCATTTTTGTGTCTGTTTCTCTTTAAACAATTTAACAATTTTTGACCCAATTCTTGAATATCCAAATTTTATTAATAATGGACGAGGAACTTTGTTAAGTATTTTTAAAATAAACAATTATTTTATTCCTCCCGATGACTTATTTCTCTGTTCATGTATAATCATTAATCCTTGATTTTAGATGTTAAACAACATTCTGTTATTAAATACATACAGAATATTGCATTACATGGACAAATGGAGAACTTAAAATGTTTTATTTAACTCATGGAGTATGAATCTGCTTTGAATAAAAAAATCAACATCTTTTCTCTATCCACAACGTATCCAGATTCTACAGATTCCCCAAAACCAAAGTTTGTGCATATAGTGAATAAAGAATTAGTAAAATTGGGAGTTCCAGTTACCGTAATTACACCTCACTCAAAAGGTTCCAATACAAAGCAAGTAATGGATGGAGTAATAATCAAACGATTTAGGTATCTTCCTGAAAATCTTGAGTTAAACTATTCATCCGTTGCCGAAGAAATTAGAGGTTCAAAATTTGGGAAAATGAAGATTGTTTTCCTTACTATAGGCTTAATCATGTCAACTATAACAGAATGCATCAAAGCAAAACCAGATCTTATTCATGCTCATTGGGCATTTCCTGGTGGATATGCAGCTTCATTGGTATCGAAACTTTTAGGAATAAAGTATGTCGTGTCTATTCATGGTGGAGAAATCCCCCTTTTGAAAAAATTTAGCTTCCTACAAAAACCAGTGGTAAGAAGTTTAAACAGATCAGCGCAAGTTATTGTTAACAGCAATTATTCGCAAGATGAGCTTGAAAAAATGGGAGTAAGAACGGAAAAAATAGTTAAAATTAATCCGCCGCCGAATTTTGTGAAGCATTGTTCAGATAAGGAAGCTCTAAAAATATTTAGAAAAAAATTTGTCAGTGAGAATACAAAAATAATACTATTTTGTGGAAGACTGACAGAACGCAAAGGTGTTGAATATCTAATAAAGGCCATGCCTGAGATTAAATCAAAAAACGTTCATCTAATAATAGCAGGTGGTGGAGGAGAGGAAGAACATCTGAAAAAACTAACCTCTTCATTGCATCTAGATAATAACGTCACATTTTTTGGACGAGCGAAGGATGACGAGCTAGGTTTTTTGCATGATATTAGTGATGTTTTTGTCTGTCCTTCTATCATTGACTCTCAAGGTGAGACAGAAGCACTAGGATTAGTTATTCCTGAAGCAATGGAATCACAAATTCCTGTGATAGGAACAAATGTTGGGGGGATACCTGACATTATAAAAAACGAAGTTAATGGAATCTTGGTTCCACAAAAGGATCCAAAAGCTATTGCAAATGCAGTTGACAAAATATTAGGGTCTTCAGAATTTTCAAAAAAAATCATTCAAAGCTCAAAGGAAACCATTAAGGAGTTTATACCAGAAATAATTGCACAAAAACACCTCAAGGTTTTTCAAGAAATTACTTCTGCTTCAACTAATTCTGATTAAGATTATACTTTTCTTATAGAAGAACTAGTTCTAGATTATTAACTCAGATTGTTTTGAAAGAGTGATTGATTGAAAATATAGTGACGTAGATCTCGCTCTGCAAACTTTTGTCTTTTGAACACCACACTTGCAAATACGCCAAGCATAAAGCTTACAGCACCTAATATTATGAATCCAGTTGACAGGCTTGTATTGACTAGTAATATATCATAAATTGTTAAAAGCTTTGCCAAAATTCCGCCACCAATTAAGATTCCAGACAAAACTCCAAATGCAAGAATTGGTCTGTGGTATAATATAGTTCTTGAAATAATTGATAGTGCTCGAGCTGAATATCCAAAAATGCTCTTTACCACTCGGGATTTTCTCGCATCATCATACCTAACAGAAACCGGAACCTCAACTATCCTCAACTCCTTGAATTTCAAATCAATTAGAACCTCCTGCGTATAAGTAAACTCGTTTACAACAGAAATGTTAAGCAATGCTTCCTTGGAGTATGCCCTAAGGCCTGTTTGGGTATCGGTAAACTTTTGTCCAACAACCCATGATACCAGCCTTGAAAATATTTTATTACCTAAAAGCTTCACTCGAGGAATGTTTTTTGGTATATTTTTTTGAAATCGTGAGCCAATTACAACATCAGCCTGATGATTCAGTATTGGAACGGTCAGTTCTGGAATCTGGTTTGCATCAAACTGCGAGTCTGCATCAACCGTTACAACAATGTCTGCATTCATCAAAATTGCATTACGAACTCCTGTCATAAATGAAGCACCAACGCCGCTGTTTCTTTTATGAGAAACAATCTTGTCAGCTCCGCCATTCATCGCATATTCGATTGTCTTATCTGAAGAGCCATCATTTACAACCAAGACCTCAACCTTTTCGATTCCCATAATCTTTCTGGGAATGCTCATTACTGCTTGAGCAATGTTTTCTTCCTCGTTAAATGCAGGAATAAGAACCACAAGTTTCAATTTGTTTTTCTAGGTGCGATCTAGATATACCATTTATGAAACACCATATCCAGTTTGCAAATCTAGACAATCTGATCTAGACTAGATTATCCATTTTTAGCAGTAAACTGCGATCAAAAATTTTTAAATAATTTTTTGTAAGATCACGAAGAAAAAATCTAATTTCCAGATCGGAATTTGATCTCAATAAAATATGTCGATCATATTTTTATAGATCTCCTACGATCGATGATCGGGCATTGAGAGCATTGGATGAGCGTGCAATTACAATATCATTGGATATCATAAAGGAGACTAAAAAGAAATGAGCTCCTGGAAGCGAGGCTTTTTAGAAATTATGGCAGAGATTCTAGATAGTCTTGCAGGCAGTCCTCTAAGAAAAACACACATCACATACAAGTGCAATCTTGACTCGCGTGCTGTAACAAAGTATCTCTCAATTATGATCTATGTTGGTTTAGTCGAGGTCTCAAAAAATGACTCTTCTTTCTATACAATTACCGAAAAGGGCATAAAATACAGAAACCAGTTCAATTCCTTTGCTTCCTTGATGGAAAAGGACTTGGCAAACGTTACAATCAAACATGGTGACTTGCAAGAACTCATTGCAGACATTAAGATGCGAAGGGCTTGACATGGAAGTATCTGATGTAGACAAGAGTTCAAAATGGAAAAACATTCTAAACAAACTTCACAACCCAAAAGACCAAGCAGCTAAAAAATTAATCCCAACAAAAACCCAAATTGATGCAGACGAGTCTCTTTACAACAATACTAACTACCAAAAAGAATCTACCAATCTAGAACAACCAAAGACTACGTCTCCAAAAAAGGATGAAAAAAGAACCGACTATGCATATGAGATGCAGCTAATCAACCACCTCCACCAAAAAGAGATTGGCGACTTTTCAAGACTGGAATCGATTAAAAACTATCTGACGGTAGGGCAACAATTACTCCATGAAGATAGAGTTTACCTCCAAGGCCAGTATGAGCAGCTAAAAAAAGTTCTAAAATTAAATGAGCAGTTCAATTCCAGTACTGAATCAAAGACAAGAACTGCTCCGTTGCAGGCACAGGCCATACTAATTGACGATGTAGAGGAGGCTCCAACACATGACTTTATCTCGCTGAGCAAAACAATCTCAAACCTTATTCGAAATTCCACGCCGCATTTTACTGTAGGAATCTACGGAGAATGGGGAACAGGCAAGACAACCCTGATGAAGTCAATTGAAGTCAACCTTCAAGGCGTAGATTCGTATGAAGGTGGGCAAAAAATTCTTCCAATCTGGTTTAATGCCTGGAAATACGAAAGAGAGGACAACCTTGCAACAGTCTCTTTGCTAAAAACTGTTGGATATGCGATGGCTGGTCATCAAAGATTTGATACACTATCCAAAACAATCTTCAAGGGGTTAACAATTGTCAGCAAGGACATGATGCAACAGATTGCAATGCAGGTAGTTACAAAACAAAACACCATTGATGATGAAGACATTGATCAAAAGATGGATTATCTCAACAAACTGTATCGAGATTCCGTTTACTATGAGGGCCTTGACAAAATAAAAGAGGAGATGCAATCCATTAGAGAAAAAGACCCAGAATGCAGGGTAGTAATCTTCATTGATGATCTGGACAGATGTTCCCCAAACAAGGCACTAGAGGTCCTAGAATCAATCAAACTTTTCCTAGACCTTGAAGGATTTGTATTTGTGATCGGCCTTAGCCACAAAACCGTAACCCAACTAATCACACGTGCCTACGAGACTACAGGAATCAAGGGAGAAGACTATATCAAAAAAATAATCCAGATCCCAATAAAGATTCCAAGCTGGTCAAAAGAAAGCATCATTGATTTGATTGATAACTCCATTGCTCCGCGACTAAACTCCGACTATACAAAGTTCCTGAGCCAAAACTCTGCCATGATTGCAAAAGTAGTTGATTACAATCCACGACAGCTAAAGCGATTCATCAACAATGTAATTATTGCATTTGAAACATTTGCAAGCAAGCAGGGTTCACCAGAGATTCAGTTCAATGAAATATTTCTAGTCAAGATACTAAAATCAGAGTGGCCAGACTTTTACCGCGAGTTTGTTACTAACAAAGACTTTAGAGACATCCTAAAATGGATGGTTACAAGACCACGAGAGCTGCGCAAATACTTCAAGTATCTAAGAACGCCTACTGAAGAATTTCCAATAGAACAAAAAAACAAGCGCCAACTATTTCTGCACAAACTCACAGAGCGCTCAAATGGAAGAGTAAACTCTATGATGATTGACATACTATCAGACTTTGATAATGACACGTGGTTCTTCTTTGATAATGTCAAAGATGTTCTATTTGGAATACAAAACTGGAAGGTAATTGATAGTGTCATGGATGTCGTAGAAGAATTTTCATACGAGATTTCAATAGGCTCTAACAAATCAAAAGAACAAAAAGTTACTCAGCCTACGATATAGTTATTCCAAAATGGCCAATGATTCAATGTATTGTGCCATTAAGGAACATCATACTCAAAACTATAGCCAGCCTCCTTAATACAAATCTCTCATAATGTGAGTTATGAAAGATGAGAGAAGGGATACACTAGCCATACTATCAGACCTGCTTGAAAACATGCATGAACCAAGACGTTTGACACATATTCTTTATGCGTCAAACCTTAGCTATTCCCAGCTGTGCAAGTATCTTAAAATGTTAGTTGAGATGGGACTGGCTCAAAAACAAATCAAACCGTTTAATTCATTTCAAGTAACCCCAGATGGAAAATATTTCGTGAGTTTGATTAGGCGACGTACAAAAGTGATTAATCCAATCCCAAACGTATCTAAATCAGTCTAAAAAGTTCTACTGCCTTTGCAAATGATATGCTCTTCAGTGAGGGACACAGCTGTTGGAGTTTTTCATAAGGATAATTTTCATATGCAAGCTCTAATGTAGAAATTCTTTGTTTACAGTACATTTTTACCAAATCTAAATTATTTATTCTCTCATCAATTTTTGTAGCTAACTCCTTACCGTCTTCTGTACCACGAATTGTTCTTAAAACCAAAAACTCATCAACAACTTTGGGTATATCATCAAGTTCATCTGCATAAGCAATCATTTCAATTGATGACTTGAGATTTTGTACAGTTGATGTCAGGGTTCCTTGGTGCAAAAAGGTATCAGCAATTCCAAATACTGCAAACGCAATTACCAAAAAAAGTACAATTCTTACTATCATTTACAATGTTTAGCCATCAAACGCTTTACCGATTATGTAGCTTGTAATCTAGACTAGATAATACACTCTAGAAACAAACTCTTGAATTAAACATTGATCAGAAAAATCATAGATCTAATTTTCAAAAAATATGGATTAAGTGATACGCATCTGTTAAATATTATTTCTAGTTCTATTTTTTTGGGGGAATCCTGCACGCCCAAAAACGAAGTGATTTATCATTTTGTCTCTCAGTGTCTGGATCCCCCTATTGTAATTCGGATACTCTACCGATGGTTTTACAAACAACGTCAAAATTAGAAAACATGTGTCTGTATTTCTTGAAAAAACAGCATTGCAGATGAAATTTAACAATTAAATTTAAAATACGGTGTTTTCCATTTTTTAGAATGGGTAGACGAAAGACCCAAAAAATCATTAAAACTGGACCAAAAAATGTTACTACAGGCATGTGTCCCATGTGCAAAACTATTGGCAGAATATTCATTTTAGGCCAACCAGGCAAGGAAAGAGCAAAGTGCCCTGCATGTAACCAGGAATTTGATTTATAGCAAGAAAATTCACCCAGCCCTCAACAAATTTACCCTAATCTTTTTAAGATCTTTTTCTTCTTATGATCAACATGAGTTCAGGCGATGCAGAAACAATCTATGAGCGAGTAGCAAAACTCGAAGATGAGATTGCTTCCCTACGAAACGAAGTTGATGTCCTAAAGAAGGCTTTGAGAAACAAAATTGCAAGACACGAAGTTTCTCAGCTAAAGAGAGGACATGACATTACATCAATTATTGATTAATTTTTTTCTCTAATACTTTTAATCAATTCTAAAACAAAATCAACATCTTCTGCATTTGGGGTTATCTCTAAA
>Ga0209641_10002670_pt1 | contig 15232 bp, 14 predicted proteins | sample RifCSP16_1_FD_184022 | JGI IMG/M metagenome (GOLD analysis project Ga0209641, IMG submission 184022) | Soil microbial communities from Rifle, Colorado - Rifle CSP2_sed 16_1 (SPAdes) (version 2) | ecosystem: Environmental > Terrestrial > Deep subsurface > Rock core/Sediment | place: Rifle...
TTTGCCGGGGTGAGTATACATATATCCGAGGAGAAGCCGCATGTTGGCGAACTTCTGCCAGTCATCGCCGGGCATCTTGTTCATGAGGGAGCCCTTGCCGTGCGCCACTTCGTCGTGGGACAGGGAGAGCATGAAGTTCTCGGTAAACGCGTATAAGATGCTGAAGGTCAGCTGGTTGTGGCCGTACTTCCGGTACACGGGATCCTTGGAAAAATACTCGAGCGTGTCATGCATCCAGCCCATGTTCCACTTCATCCCGAACCCGAGCCCGCCTACGTACGCCGGACGCGAGACCATGGGCCATGCCGTGGACTCCTCGGCAATGGTCTGAACATCGGGATGCCGGCGATAGACCTCTTCATTCAGCCGCCGGAGGAACGTGATGGCCTCGAGGTTCTCCTTGCCCCCGTACTGGTTGGGGATCCACTCGCCTTCCTTGCGCGAGTAGTCAAGGTAGAGCATGGAAGCCACACCGTCGATCCGGATGCCGTCAACGTGGTATTGCTCGAGCCAGAACAGGGCGCTGCTCCCCAGAAAGGAACGGACCTCGTGCCTGCCGTAGTTGAAGATGTAGCTCTTCCAGTCCGGGTGAAAGCCTTTTTGCGGGTCCGCGTGCTCGTAGAGATGCGTGCCGTCGAAGTAGGCAAGGCCGTGCTCATCGCTCGGGAAATGGGAAGGCACCCAGTCGAGGATCACGCCGATGCCGTTCTGGTGCAGACAATCCACGAGTTTCATAAAGTCCTGGGGGTTCCCGTACCTGCCCGTGGGCGCGAAGTACCCCGTGGTCTGGTAACCCCAGGATCCATAGAAGGGATGCTCCATCACGGGCAGGAACTCCACGTGGGTGAAGCCCATCTCTTTAATATATGGTACAAGAAAGTCTGCAAGCTCACGGTAGGTCAGATGACCGCTGCTCCGCTCCGCGGACCGCCTCCACGAACCCGGGTGGACCTCATAGACCGAGATTGGCCTGTCGAGGCCGTTCGCCTTGTGACGGTCCTTCATCCAGGCATGGTCTTCCCACTGATAGGCGAGGTCGCATACGATGGAGGCCGTCCTTGGCGGCGCCTCCCAGCAAAAGGCAAAGGGGTCGCCCTTGTCAGCGCGGTAACCTTGATGGCGAGAGACGACATGGTACTTGTAGAATGTGCCGGCCTCAACACCCGGAATGAACCCTTCCCAGATCCCGGACCCGTCCCAGCGGCTGCTCAGGGGATGGGAGTCCTTGTTCCAGCCGTTGAACTCGCCGATGACGGACACGCGTTCGGCCTCGGGCGCCCAGACGGCAAAGAGCGTTCCCTTCACGCCTTCATGGACCAGGGGATGGGCGCCCAGCTTGTCGTAGAGGTTGAAGTGGTTCCCTTCCTTGAACAGGTAGATGTCCTGGTCGGTCAGGAGGGTCACGCCGGGAATAACGCCCGACGGTTTTTTCGCCGCGGGTATCGTTTCTTTTTTCACCTCTTTCGCTGCTTCTCTCTTTTTTGCCATACCAACCTCTCGTCGCGCAATGAAGGCGCCGTCCCCCCCCGTGAGGGGACCGTCGTTTCTCTTTCTTTGCAATCGGGGACAATAAAAATAAAGGTCTTCACTCTGTCCTGCCCAATCAGCCGGTTTATGAGGACATACGGTATGCGATTAGGGTGTGTGAACAGGCATGTTACTGTTTCCCCATTCACACACCACCTCTCGGTTAATTCCCCTTTTTCTTCAATGCCTCAATCGACTTGTGCATTGCCTTCATTCTCTCCTGCATCTTGTCAACCGTGGCTCGGTCCATTTCGCCTTTTTCCAGGTGTGACGCCATTTCATTCATCTGTGCAGCCATGTCGCGCATTATCTTTGCCATGTCCTGCATCTTTGCATGTTCAGTCACTGTCATGTGGCGCATGGGATGGGATAGTTTTCGCATCATCTCGTTCATCTGTTCCATCATCCCGGCCATATCATGCATCATGTTCTGACCCATCATCTGGCCATGCTGCATACCGCCTTTCTGCCCTTCCATCATGCCGCCCCCCATCTGGGCAAAGACGGTCACTGCCGACAATGCGATCATCGCTGCTGTTGCTGACAGTATCTTTTTCATGACATCCTCCTATCGTTTATATTCCTGCTCGACTGTTTCCTTTATTTTTTTTACCGGATAACCCTTTTCATAAAGTTCGAAGGCCCGCCGGGCCTCCCCGAGACAGATCTCTCACATCGATGCATGGTCGTCCACATAGCAGCTCAGCAGGCTCTTGTGCTTGAAAGACACGTCGCAGAAGCAGTAACAGTAGATGCTGTCCAGGACCCAGGGGATGTCTTTCGCAGCCTGATATGCCTTTTTCACACCAGCATCCTTGAATAGATTCGGGTCCAGCGTCGCCCTCGTTTCGCCTCTTCTCAGGGATTCGTCTTTCGGGACCGTGCGGTCCTGTCCCGCGGCGATCGAACCGGTAAAGAGCATCACCGCAAAAACACCCAGGAAGAATCCCATTCCATGTTTTTTCATCTCTTTGTCTCACCTCCTTCCGGATAGCGGTGTCGATTGTTATCGCCAAATACCCTGCGAAATTGTTATCTGTGTTCACTATGCCTTACAGCTTCACCCTCCTCAGCCGCTGGGCGTTGCCGATGACCGAGACGGAGCTGAAGGTCATGGCTGCTGCGGCAAGGATTGTTGCAATTTTTTCAGGGGGCTCCTTGTCTCACCAGCTCCCGCTATCAACTGCATACCGTTTGCGTATCGCATCCCATTCTGCAGGCTGAATGCCCTCGAATGCCTTTACAACCGTTGGATCGAAGTGAGCGCCGGACTTTTCATGGATAGTACGCGCCGCCTCATCGTAGCTCGCGGCAGTACGGTACGGGCGGGCGGTCGTCAGCGCGTCAAAAACATCGGCCACCGCGAAGAGTCGGGCCCCCTGGGGTATCTCTTCTCTTTTCAGCCCTCGCGGGTAGCCGGTGCCGTCAAAATGCTCGTGATGGGCATGCACGATCTCCGCCGCTTCCTGAAGAGAGCTTATTCGTTTAAGCAGCCGGTACCCTTCGCCGGGATGTTTGCGCATCTCCATCCATTCCTCATCGGAAAGCTTCCCCGGCTTTAATAAAATCCGGTCTGAAACGGCGATCTTTCCGACGTCGTGCAGAAGGGCGCCGAGGCCGATGGCCCGCTTCTTCTCTTCCGCTACTCCAAAACGGTCGGCGAGAAGAAGCGTGTACTCCTTCACCCGCTGCGAGTGGAGGCGGGTATTCCGCTCCCGCAGGTCAAGGGCGGAAACAAGCCCCACAAGGGTCTCCTCGTTGGCCTTGGCAAGGTCCCTGAGAAGCGACCGCTCGCGGTCGAAGAGGCTCCCCGCGATCAGCCCCACGACCCAGAAGCTTGCGAGCTCGCCCATCTGGTTGGCCTGTTCCATGTAATTGCCGGGCCAGTCCAGAAAAGCATGGAGAGATAACAGCGCAGTGACCCCAAGCGTGGTGTATATGCTTCCCCTGAAACCGAACCAGACCGCTGCTATCACCGGGGGAAGGAAATAAAGCTTCCGGAGACCGATGTGGATCATGTGCAGGGCATGCTGATCCGTGGGAACGGCGTAGTGAAACAGGGCGATTACTCCTGTTAAGAGAACGAGGAAAGTGATCTTTCCCTCCTTTTTCGTCATAAATTCTCTCGTTAAATTAAGCACCGTTATCCATCCTTATTCCTTTTATGATTCTACCAGCTCCAAGCAATGCCGAAAGTTCCTCTCTTATCTCGACCCCTGATTTCCCAAGCAATGCTTCAAGATCGGATTTTATGAATTCCAGATAGTATTTGCCTTCATAGAGTTTTATAAGGTGATAAATGAAAAAACTGCGAACCCTGTTCTCAGGCAAAGCATAATCGATAATCACAATCACTCCTTGCGGTTTAGCGACCCTGACCATTTCTTTCACTGTTTTTTCTCGTATAGTGAGCGGCATGTCGTGCAAGACAAAGGACGCGCAGGAAACATCAAAGCTGTCACTCTCAAACGGGAGAGCCGTTGCATCAGCGACTTCAAATTTCGCATTTTCATATTTATTTTTCTTCTTGGCCGCTTTCAGCATGGATTCCGACAAGTCGATGCCGATAACATCGTGACCCTTTTCAGCGAATGCAAAAGCCTGCTTCCCCGTTCCGGCGCCGACGTCCAGAATCCTCGAACCATTCCCTGCTTTGACAAAATTCACCACTTCATCCCTTTCTTTCGAGATGGGCGAAGTCACGATATCATAAAATGGAGCCAATCTGTCGAACGCCCTTTTTACAAGCGAATAATATTCTTTCTCTTCGTCCATCATATTCTCTATTTTTTCACCATTGTTCGTAATTATTCCCGTCGTCCTTTTCTTTGGCTCCGCAGACAACCGAGGCGACCTTATCCGTCCGGTTTTCTCGCTTTATATAAAGACAGCGCACCGAATATCGTCATGTAATGAGCCGTCTCTTCAATTTGCTCGAAACCGGCTTTCTGGAACATCTCGGGAAGCAAACCCTGTACATTATCAGATGCTTCCTCGAAATGTCGGACGACCAAAGAGATTGCACGCATGAAAACATTCTGTGGTTCTCCGAAGTCCGCCACATGCAGTTCTCCTCCCGGCTTGAGCACCCGGTGAACTTCCCTTAATGTGCGACTTTTGTCCACCCGCTTTAGATGATGTAACACCAGGCTCGAAAATACCCGGTCGAAATAATCATCCCGGCAGAGCAGATCAAACGCCATGCCTTCATAAAACGGAATCTCCAGCCCTTCCCTTTTCACTTTATCCCTGGCGATCTCAAGAATCTTCCTGTCACCGTCAATCCCGACCACTTCCGCGCCGGGCTGCGTCTTCTTGATGAGGATGGTAAGCGTTGCCGTACCGCATCCAAGGTCGAGCACCCTGTGGCCCTTTTCGAGCCCAGCCTGCTCCACCAGACGGCGCTTGAACACGGACTCTCGCATGGTCCAGCGCATGAGAGGATCATACAGCGAAGTCAACCAGTCGAATGTGAGCGCCGGGATATATTCATTGCGATTCCTGCGCATGTTTCCCTTTTGCCGGCGAGTACGACCGCCTCTTCGAGACGTAGAGAAACGCGACTCCTAACGCGTCACTACCAACAAACTTCCGTTGCCGGCCGATGGGTTTACTTCATGTGGCCGGAGTGCTCCAGAAATGACTCCCCGAACAGCGAACCGCCTTCCGTATAGAGCAAAAGTTCAAACCCAAAGAGGAGCAGAAGCACCAGCCAGCCTGCGGCAAAGGTCCGGGTCTTATGAGACCTGATTTCCGCCAACGCCTTGGCCAGCCCGGCCAGCCAGAGCGTTACGCCGTAGACCCGATGTTGAGCAATGAGCACGATTATTGGCACACTTGCTTCATGCTGAGCATGAAACATAAAAACGGCTCCTGCCGCAATAAGCCCTGTCGGCATAACCATGCTCCAGAAGCGGTGCCGCAGAACTTCTTTCTCACGCAGACCCTCAAGCGCTGCCACGACGATCAGACCGGCCCCGAGCATGAAATGCTGGGCTGTCTCATGCTCATAACCGCCGGGCGCCGCAGCGCCGTGAAGCAGAGGGTCGATGATCAGTTCGATGCCGACCGCCAACATTCCGACGGGAAGCAACCAACGCACCCAGCGGGCGGCCAAAACACGAGTTTCGTTCAAAATCAGAAAGCAGGCAATGATGGCTATCCACCCTCCGATGATCCAGTGTACCTGTTCAGATGTCAGGTTCATAGGCGACTCCTTTCCAGGCTTTTGAGGTAATTCACAAGATGCCACCGCATTTCTTTCGTCAGTTCCTTTTCAAATCCCCTCATGGCCGTCCCTTGCGCGCCATCGGTTATGATTTTGAATATTTCACCGTCGGTATTCCCATGAATCCATATAGTATCCGTGAGGTTGGGGCCAATGCCTCCGTTACCGGATCCTCCATGACAAGGCTGGCAATGCTTTTCATAAAGGCTTTCACCTTGAGTGACGGAATGTTCCGTCATGGGAATGGGGTTATTCTGTTTTGCATGTTTCTCGTGTCTATGCTGCTGTGGTTTGTGGCCCTGATCATTTTGAGCGAATGTATCAGCATTCGAGCTGAGCTTCTCTATCTGTTCAGAGATCATGCTGCCGAGTCCCGGCATATATCCGGGATATATCTTCACGATAACATGGTTTTTGTCCAGCACGTATGTGGCCGGAATATTGTGCACCGCATACGCTTTGCTCGCTGCGCCGTCATCCATCAGCATCAGGTAGGTAAGATCGTTTCTCTCGGAAAAATCCTTCACTTTTTGCGCGGCACTGCCCCCCAAATCCATGCTTATCCCCAGGAACACAATGCCTCTGTTTTTATATCGTCTGTGAAGTCTTTCAAATTCCCGGGTAGATTCCTTGCAGGGACTGCACCACGTGGCCCAGAAATCCATAATGACGACCTTCCCTGAAAAATCAGACAGACCTATCTTTTTCCCTTCGAGATCCCTCAGGGTAAAGGACGGCGCCTTGTTTCCAACCACCGCAGGCGGAGTTTCCCCCGGTTTACACGCGGGCATAATGAATAACGCTGCCGAGATCACTATCGCAATAAGAACCTTCACCGTCATCTCCCCGGATCAAGCCTGACAGTCTATTGAAAAAGTCCTCTTTTAGCCGTCATTGCGAGGAGCGCACGCGACGAAGCAATCTCTCTGTTCTTGATTAATTGAAAAACGAGATTGCTTCGCTTCGCTCGCAAAGACCCTCAAAAAAGTTTTTCAACAGCTGTCCTGCAATAAACTTACAGCAACTTGCATGCCACATATACGCTGGAGAATTATCCTGAAAAATCATGATAATGTTAAATCCGCAGGCAACGCGGAACTCCGGCATTCATCCTTTGCTTCATCGGGTGTATCCTTTCCTTCTCGCAATAATTATAACACGTTAGAAGAAAGAGACGGGTGCAGGGCACAACGGAGTTCATCAAAAAGTATCAGCGGCAGACGACACTCAATGTCATTCAGGGCAGGCTTGTTAGTTAATAATACGCACTATTGCTTGTTTATCAGAGTATCATAAAAAAGGGACGGTCAGAAAGATATTTTTGGACGGGCATTACCGTCCTTGTTGGAATATTCTGCTCTTACTTATTGTCCTCATCCACCGCCTTCTTCAACATATCGAGGATCCCGGGGATCGCGGATGTGACGCGGCTCCAGTTCGGAATGAGCGGCGTACCCATGGGGTTTTCCATGAACGCCTGTGCTGCCATGCCGATGCCCCGCGTGAATGCCTCCACTGCCTTTGCCTCCTCATGCCGGTCGAACACCAGTCCGTTGATGGCGGCGTCGGCCTCATATTTTGTGATGGTGTCCTCCGCATTTCTCAGATACGTTACCGCAAGGGACTTGAAAAAGCCGTCGGAAAAGGTCGTCCCCTCGGAGGCAAGTGTCCTGAAGATCGACTTGCAGATATCGATGGTCATCTTCATGAGTCCCTTATCCGGGTCTTCCGCCGACAGCGCCTGGTGCTTGTGCTCGTAAGTCATGGCGATATCAACCTGACATACTCTGCGAGGAGAATAGTTCCGATAGACCTCGGCAAGGGAGCCCACCTCGAGGCCCCAGTCCCAGGGTATTCTGTTCACCCTCGCCATGTCCGTGATCATGCAGAACTCTCCGGCAAGAGGATACCGGAAGCTGTCGAGGAAAAGGAGAAAGCGGTGCGGGCCGATGAGCTGCTGGACCGACCTCACCAGCGGGGTCATCATAAGCCGCGTTACCCGCCCATGCAGCCGGTCCGTCACCCTGCTGTAGAAGCCCTTGCAGAAAACGTAGTCCAGGTTGGGATTGACTATGGGATAGCAGAGTCGGGCCAGCATTTCGCGGCTATAGGTCACAATATCGCAGTCATGAAGCGCAATCACATCTGATTGTCCGCGGCCGATCACGTAGCCGTATGCAAGCCATGCGGAGCGCCCTTTTCCGCGCTGCCCCACGTCGAGCCCGTTCCTCGTAAGCGTGTCGTATATCTCGCCGATCCTCTTTCCGTCGTTATGAACGATCTTAACGTCGCAGGTGATCGGAGACATGAACTCTTTTGCCTTGCGGAACTCTTTCTCCGAAGCCTTGTCAAGAACGAGGACGATCTCCTTAAGGTATTTTACCTTGGCAAGCTCTTCAACGATCTTCGGCATTGCCGGCCCTTCAAATTCGGAATAGAGCGCCGGCAATACCAGCGCCACGGGCCGCACGCTGGAAAACTGCCGTAGCTCCGTCTCCAGCCGTTCAAGCGACGGTTTCCCGAGGCTGTGAAGCGTGGTTATGACCCCTGTCTGATAAAAATCCCCCATACCGCCTCCTTAGATGTGTTCGATGTCCTTCTTGTCTTCCCCGCGTTCTTCTTCTTTTTTCTCGATCATCCGCCGCGCGGCGTCGATCCCGCCCACGCCGAAGGAGACGGCCAGGGCAAGGACAATGCCCCCGAAAATGATGGAGAAGGCGGCAACCACGATGCCCGGCGCCACCCGAAGTTGTTCCAGGGCCATGGCAAGGATGAGGACCGTAAGCAGAAGCCTCACCGCCTCGGCAAGGAGCTTTGCATAGTGGTATCCGCTGTTCACCGCCCTTATCAGGACGGCCCTGCCGATGAAGCCGGCGATGATGTAGCCGAAGACCAGGATGAGAACCGCGGAAAATGCGCGCGGCAGGTAAAGGAAGAACAGCGCAACAAGGTTGTCGATGGCATGGATCTTCAGGGCGCTTAAACCCGTCAAGAGCGAGACGATCAGGAGCAGCCAGAACACTATGGACCCGACGGCTATTGACGGTTTCGCCCACAGATCCCCCTTTCTCATCACCACGGTCAGCCCCATACGGTCGCTCCAGCTGTCGAACTTTATTGCCCGCAGGAATCTCAGGAGAACCGCCTTCATGATCCGCGCAACCAGGATCCCGACGAGAAGGATCGTCATCGCGGCCAGGATGTTCGGGGTAAACTCTTTGAACTTGGAAAAGACCTCCTTCATCGGCTCAAGGATAAGCTGCAAAAAATCATCCATAATACGCCTCCTTTGTTTAGGTCCAGTTATTGATCAGGTGTTCTTTATTTTGTTCGAATTCCCTGCAGAGTTTTTCTATCTCCTCTTCCGCCTCCTCCTGCCCCATGTCCTCGACCTCCATGACGAACGATGCGGTCTTTCCAAGATAGAGCGGCGTCAGCGACTTGAGCAGGTGCTCAAGAGGAAGTCTTCGTTTATGGTATGCAAGGGCGTAGTCATACACGATCCGTGTCCAGAGCTGAAGCGGGAACCGGAACTCCCGGTCAGGACGGTTTGCCAGGGCCTCGACTTCTCCCAGATCGCCCGCCCCGAGGACACTCAGCCATATCTCCCGGAGCCCCTTGACGCCTTCCCGGAACAGGGTGAGCATCCTGTTGACATCCACCTTCACGTGCTCAAGCCCTACCATATATTGGAAACCGAACGTGGGAACCGCTTCCGATCCTTTCACCTGTTTCCAGGCGTCCCGGTATGCTTCCATGAGACCGAAAGCCGATCCCGTCACCTGGGCCAGCATGGCGCTCAGATCCGAGCCGGGGTCCTTGGGGTCGTGGATCTTCGCGCCGAGAAAGGACTGCGCAATCTTGAAATTGTTGGCGATGGCCTCCGTGGTCATCCAGATGTCTATGCCATACCGGGCGATGTCCGTGTTCCAGACGTCTTTGGTGAGATAGAATTTCGCAAGACTGCCCGAAAATCCGAAGTCTCCGCCGATGGGCTGGCGAACGCTCTTGCCGTAAAGCGCGCGCGTCAGGGGATAGACAATGCTGTTCGTGATCGTCCCATCGTATTTATGCCGATGGTAGAGCGGGGCAACATAGTCGAAACCGTTCTCGATCACCGGCTTCACAAGGAGCTCCACCCATTCCGGCGTGATGCTCCGGAGGTCCGAGTCCACCACCGCGCATGCCTTTACGTCCAGCGCGGCGGCGATCTCGAAGATGGAGCGGAAGGCGCTCCCTTTTCCCGGAATGCCGATGTACGGCGTCGAGATCTTGAAGAACGGCTCGATCCGGTGATGGAGGAGGATGGATTGAAAATCCTCGATCGCGGTCCGGTTTACCAACTCTATCGTTCCATCAATCGAGCCGCCGTCGGAATTTACGAGCACCGCTTTTTTGTCCGGGAAATATTTGGCAATTCCCGCATGGACCGCGCGAACCACGTGGCCTATGGTACGCGCGTTATTATAGCTCGGGATGCCGATGAGGATATCGGCGGTCTTTATGCGTTCGAGCTGTTCCTGCACCTCTTTTCGTAATGTTATGCTTCCCATAAGGCGGCCTCCGGCCGCAACCAACAATTTACAACCACAGGCAAAGCCGTCCCGAATAAATCGGGACGCTACAGCTTATGTAGCGCCCCCGTTTATCGGGGGCGAATAACATTCACGCGGGCATGTCAAGGCTTCGACATGAACTCAGCCGAACGTTTTGCGGAGAAAAGCATGCTGTGCCCAGATTGTTTTCAAAGAGAAAAATATCCGCGCATTGCGGACACCTGGTGTTCATTCAGCCTTCCCCTCAATACGGATAATTTGAATATCCATGACGTTCGTCCCGGTCGGGCCTGTCATGAGATGGGCCTGCTCACCTGTCAGGGTATCGAACTTTTGAAAAAACGTGTACGAATCGTTGTTTTTCAGGTATGCACCGGGATCCATGCCGAGCGCTCGCGCCTTCGGGACCGTCTCTCCGTCGACAATGGCCCCTGCCGCATCCGTGGGGCCGTCCGTTCCGTCCGTGCCGGCAGAGAGCATCGTGATCCCTTTTGCCCCCCCGATCTCCAGCGCAAAAGCGAGAGCAAGCTCCTGGTTCCTGCCGCCCTTTCCCGTTCCCCTGACCGTCACCGTGGTCTCTCCGCCGGAAAGGAAGCAGCGGGGTTTGTCACCGGGGCACACGGATGACCGGGACCCGAGCGCCCTTGACGCAAGAACGCGCGCGGCGTCCTTTGCCTCTCCCTGCAGTTCCGATGAAACAAGCTCTGTTCTCAGCCCCTGTTCTTCCGCCCTTTTCCGCGCCGCGTCAAGGGACAGGCGGATGCTTCCGACAATGATGTTTTTTGTATTTTGAAAAAATGCCGCTCCGCTTTTCGGCGTATCCGGTATCTCGCCTGCCATACCCCTGTTCAACAGGCTGAATACGCTACCCGGAAGTTTCTCTTCAAGAGCATGCTTCTGAACAACATTCAGCGCGTCCCGGAATGTCGTGCGGTCGGGGACCGTGGGTCCGGACGCGATCACATCAAGCCTGTCGTTGATCACGTCGGACAATATCACGGTGATCATTGTAGCAGGGTATGCCATTTCCGCAAGCCTCCCGCCCTTTACGGCAGAGAGATGTTTTCTCACGGTGTTCAACTCGTGAATGTCCGCGCCTGCGGAAAGAAGCAGCCCCGTCGTCGTTCTCTTATCGTTCAGGGTGATGCCCTCCGCCGGTGCAACAAGGAGCGAAGAAGCGCCGCCGGAAAGAAGACAGATAATCAGGCTCTCTTCTCCCGCCGCCTTCAGCAGCGCCCGGATCTCGGCTGTGGCCCGTATTCCGGATTCGTCAGGCAGCGGGTGCGCCGCTTCCCACTGTACGATTTTTTTCAATGGCCTCCCATGGCCGTGCTTGACGATGATGATCCCTCGATCGATCCGGTCGCCGAGGATATCCTCCATCGCCTTCGCCATCAGCGCGGTCCCCTTTCCCGCGCCGACGACGATGATCCGGGTAAAGCGTTCCACATCATACGCGGCCCCTCCGGCGGAAAGGACCCCGCCTGACAGAGAGACGTGGTTCATGACCGCTTGATAGGGATCCGCCGCTTCGAGCGCTCGCATGAATATGTCGTCGATGTCCGCTCTCTTCATCCCGCAAGAAGCCGCATGACCTCGCGGTTCCACCCCTCTGGACCAATGCCGTCCGCCTTGATCAGGTTCCTCATGCTGATGTTTTCCTCATAGGACCCGTCCTCTTTTTGGACCAGCACGGGATGGTCAACCGCATTCAGGAGCGGAAGATCGTTCATTCCGTCTCCGAGGCCGATACTGATAATTTTACCATGCTCCCTCTCGTACCAGGCCGTGAGCATCCGGACGGCATTGCCCTTGTCGCTCTCGCCCATCATGTGATAGAACCTGCCCCTTGTCCAGCGAAGGCCCTCCTCTTCGATCGCCTTCAGAAACCCGTCATCAGGCTCACCCTGGAATGCGAACGGTTCGTCGAACTCCCGTTCCTTTGCCAGAACCGCCTCGTCACGGGGCAGCCCCGTTGCTTCGACGACCTCCTCCACGCTCATGTCCCCGAAACCCTTCACCCTTGCTTTGAATCGCTCCCGCAGACGGGTGAAATGTTCCCTGATCTCACGGTATGATGAGCCGATGGAAATCATGGTGTAATCATTCCGGGGCTCGCCCTCCACGGCGAAACGGAAATATCCTGCGGGAATGAAAACACCCCCCCCGTTTTCAGCGATGAACGGGTGTTTGTTCCCAAGCCGCCGACGGTACACCTCGATCTCCCGCCCGGTCTTGCTGGAGCAGAGGACAAGGGGAATGCTCCGCGACCGGACCATATCCAGGGCCTGCTCCGCCTCCTCAAAAGAATATGTCCTCGGATGAAGCAGTGTGCCGTCGAGGTCTGTGAATATCACGGTCTGCATCCGTTCATGCCTCTCCCTCACGCTGCCCCCGGCTGGAGAAAATAAAAAAGGCCGGCACGAGCACTTTTAATGCTTCCCACCAGCCTCCTTTCCCGTCATCCCCTTGGCCAGGCACAACTCACGGGCGCGTCAGTCCGCAAAAATACATTTGTTGATTAATTATATGATTATATAGTATCGATCCATCAAAAGTCAACCGTGGCGTTTTGAGATCACGGTGGGAACGAACCCGGCCCGCGGGAGCTCCCGGGCAAACCATCACCGTTCACGTTTCGAGCTTGATGATCCCTTTTGAGATCGCAAACTTGACAAGCGCCGTACGGGAATGCATATCGAGTTTTTCTGAAATGTTTGTCTGATGGGCGATCACTGTCTTGGCGCTGATATTGAGGAGGCTCGCGATCTCCTTGTGGCTGTGGCCCTCGGCGATCAGCTTGAGCACCTGTTTTTCCCGGTCGGTGAGCTTCTCGTAAAGGTCCTCTTCTTCAACCGATTTTCTGTGTTTGCCGAGATATCCGTCGACCACTTCCGACGCGATCGAAGAGAATAAATAGAACTCCCCCCGGTTAACGGCCCGAATAGCGTTTACCAGCTCGCTCCCGACGGCCTTCTTCAGCATATAACCCGAGACGCCCGCCTTCAGAAAACGGGAGATGTACTCCCGGTCGTCATATTGCGTAAGGACGATTATCTTTATGTTCGGGGCTGATTTCCTCAGCTCCACCGTCGCCTCAAGTCCGCCGAGTTTCGGCATGCCGATGTCCATGAGGATGATGTCGGGTTTGAATTTATGGGCGCGCTCGATGACCTCGATCCCGTCGGACGCCTCGCAGACCACTTCAATGTCATCGCATAACTTCAGAAATGCGGCGATGCCTTCCCTCACCAGCGCGTGGTCATCCGCGATCAACACGCGTATCTTAGACATGTTTCACCTTGTCCTTCAACGGGATCTGCAGGCACATCCTCGTCCCCTCGCCCTTCACCGAGTAAATCTGGAATATCCCGTCGATGAGCGAGGCCCTTTCTTTCATTCCGATAATTCCCAGGCCCCTGCCGTTTTCGATGGGGTGCTTCATTAATTCATCGGCATCGAATCCGTCGCCGTCGTCCTCCACCATAATGAGTAAATAATTATCTCCGGCATCCAGGGTGACGAAAACGCTTTTTGCATTTGCATGACGCGCGATGTTGATAATTGACTCCTGAAATATCCTGAACACCGTAATTTCCACCCGCTGAGGCAGCCTTTTCTTGATCGGAGATTCAATGTCCAGGTAATACGTTATCCCCTTCCCCCCAAGGTGCTTGTCCAGCAGCCACTTGATCGCGGCGACGATGCCGAGATCATCAAGAATGGCCGGCCTCAGGTCCTTGATGACAAGATGGATGTTGTCGATGGTTTCCAGGGCGATCTTTCTCATCTCGTCTATTTTATCCACCGTGACGAGCTCAGGATGCACTCTGCATATATCCAGCTTTATCAAAAAAGCCGAGGTATCCTGAAGTATCGTATCATGAAGACCACGCGCTATCCGCCTGCGCTCATCTTCCTGGGATGAAATGACCTTTTTCAGCAGGTGCTCGATCTTGTGTCCGCTTTCCCGTATCTGCTTGGTCCGTATCGAGACTCGGTTCTCAAGCTCCACATTTTGATTTTTTATGCTTTCGAGCGACTTCGCAAGTTTTTGCCTCATGTCGTCAAAGCTCTTGCTCAGCGTCAATATTTCATCGCTTCCCACATCACCCACCGGCGTTGAAAGATCGCCCGAAGCTATCTTGTTCGTCGAGGCTATCAACGATCTCAGCGGCCTTACAATGTTCATGCTCGCGCCGATTGAAAAAATAATTGAGGTGCCGATGAATATCAACACGAGGAAGAGGAACTTTTTCTCCAGACCGCTTGCGGGGGCAAAGATATCTTTCTCAGCCTCTCCTACAATGACACCCCACCTGGCCACGCTGAGCGGAACGAATGCGAGACGGTCCACCGTCCTTTTCGCGGCATCAGGACGGGAAAAACCGTGTCTGCATGGCAGAATTCCAGACTTGCCTTCCATGATCATCGCGCTCAGGTTGCCGTCATGGGCATGGTGCCGAAACACGCGCGAGGGATTATCCGAAGCAACGACAATTTCATTTGAGTCAATGATCTCTATGTAACTATTCGCCTCGATCTTGCCGCTCTGCAGGAGCTCATTCAGAAAACGCTCCGTCGGGCCGAGTATGCCGCCGGCAATGCCGTTGATCCTGCCTGCGCTGTCCCGCAGGGGCATCATCATGAATATGACCTTTTTTTTAAGCGGCTCAATGGTATAAACGTTGGAGATGACCGGCCTGCCGGTCTGAAGCACCTGATTGACGTAGGTGATGTACGTGAGATTCGAGAAATAATCGACGTGCGGCGGATAGGTCAGCAGTTCATTGCCGTGTTTGTCAAGGAGGAAAACGCCTTCCGTGAAAAGGGAATATTTGTAGACGGTTTCGAGCATCCTTTTCTCAGGCCGCCAGTCATGGTCTTTCAGGTTGACCTTGCCCGAGAGGGAGATGTCTTT
>Ga0209641_10002674_pt1 | contig 15220 bp, 14 predicted proteins | sample RifCSP16_1_FD_184022 | JGI IMG/M metagenome (GOLD analysis project Ga0209641, IMG submission 184022) | Soil microbial communities from Rifle, Colorado - Rifle CSP2_sed 16_1 (SPAdes) (version 2) | ecosystem: Environmental > Terrestrial > Deep subsurface > Rock core/Sediment | place: Rifle...
ATTGTACGAGGGCAACTTCGCGATAAAGGGTATTTTAATTATGAGATTGTAATCAATATGCTCCGGCAACACATATCTGGTAAGGCCAATTACACAAAAACATTAATGGGTGTTCTTGGAGTCCAACTCTGGGATGACCTGTTCATGCAAGGCTGTCGGCCAGATTAGCATAATGATTTCTGGATTAAATAGACTCGAAACAATGTATTCACTTCTGCGTCATCCTCATGTCGCACGTGAGGTGATCGTCGCATTCCAGAACAAGCAATTGCGTCGCCTCATCACTCATGCCTACAAGAATGTGCCCTACTACCGAAGGTTGTTCGATCAGAACGGCCTTAAACCAAATGACATCAAAAGTGTATCCGACCTTTCTATTGTTCCGATTACTTCCAAGAAGGATCTCCAATCTCTGCCTGCAGAAGAGGTCGTAGCGCGTGGTGTAAATCCCAAAAACCTTATTGTCCGAAGGACCAGCGGTTCCTCAGGCGAACCGCTCACTATCCGACGCACCTGGCTTGAGGAGCGTCTCCTCGGTCTATTTCGGCTGCGCGCCATGCATTACCTTTGACAAAAACTCACTGATAGAGTAGCCAGCATCGGCCTTGTTAGACCGACAGATCCACATGACAATCAACTTCCACTGAAAATCCTCCAGGCGATGGGGCTATACCGCATGGTGCGGATTAATCGCTTTTTGTCTCCAGAAAATATTATTCACACATTGCGACATTTCCGTCCCGACGTTCTAACCGGCCCCCAGGAGTACTTTCACGACTAGCTCAGATTATAAGCGGTGAGGATCGTCTGTTAATCCGTCCTCGCTTTGTAAGAGTTAACGGAGAGGTTCTTACTCCGCTGATGCGACGCCAGATCACTGAAGCTTTCGAAGCCCCCGTTTTTGACGTTTACGCTTGCCATGAATTCAGGGTTATTGCTTGGGAATGCAAGGATACAGGTGAACTCCATATGTGCGATGACTGTATGATTGTTGAAGTCCTTAAGGACGGTCGTCCTGCGACGATAGGTGAACGAGGTGAGATAGTGGGTACGAACCTCCATTCTTTTGCGATGCCCTTTATTCGATATAGGCTTGGCGACATCGTCACGAAAGGTCTAGAGACGTGTCGATGCGGGCAGCCGTTTTCAACCATAGGGGCAATACAGGGGCGCATGACGGACTACTTTTCACTTCCGGGAGGTCGCTTAATACATCCTTATGAGATTTCGTTGTTGTTTATAGACACTTCTTGGCTCCGCCAATATCAGATGGTTCAGGAACGGGAGGACAGAATCATCTTGCGAGTGGTCCCGTCTACCACTCCCACACCACAGGAACTTAACCAACTTGAAGAGTCTGTAACCGCCGTGCTGGGTCAGGAAATGGAGTTTCAATTGATCTTAGTGCACGAGATACAGCTCGAACCGAGTGGCAAGTTCCGGGTTTTGCGCTCCCTCGTGAAGTCCGCTTACGACGGTATTGACTGGGATAATCAGCAAACGACTGGACAACAGTCTAGTAATTCATCTGGAGATAAATCAAATTGAGAGCAGCAAGGTGCGCTAGATGTCAGCAGAATATAAAACGAATTCGATCTAGAGAATGGAATAATTTCAATTATCGAGACACTTGTTGGTTTCGGTGTCATTCAAATATTTGTGCATAGTATTGGCTCATTAGGTTACATCGAGGATTGTATCCATAGAAACATCTCGTGCCTTTGCTAAGTTGTGCAAAGCTAATACTGCTTCAGATGTAATACTAACCAATCTTAATCGTATACCTATCGAGCCCAATTCAGTGGATAGGGTAATAAGCTTGGCCGGGTTGCATCACGTTGGAGATAAACGATCCTTCTTAGTTGCCAGATTCGATTTCCATTTATGCCGATGGGTATAATTAAAAATGACGTGCCTAATTTTTTATAGTCTTGTAAGGAATAAAAGCTTTGACTGAAAAAGATGCCCCTTATTGGGATGAAGTTGCCAGAAGTTGGCAAGAGGGTACTCCTAAGACACTCTGGCGTGCATATAATGATGCAATAAATAATGCCATATTTGCTCAATGGCTGCCGGCAGATGGGGTGGAATATATACTCAAAACTGATCTATTCGACGAGTCCTTAGGAGATGGTTTATATACACTGCTGTCAGCGCGGGCAAAAATCGTTTTTGGCATAGATTTATCCCTCTTGACAGTTAGAGCTGCAAAATTGCGTCACGAGGGCCTTTGTGCAACACAGGCAGATGTGCGTCATCTACCATTTGCGAATGGTGTGTTTGACGTAATCGTATCAAACTCAACACTCGATCATTTTGAATCGTCAGATGAAATCGCTAACAGCCTGTATGAACTTCATAGAGTACTTCGGCCAGGGGGACAATTGCTCCTAACGCTCGATAATTTGGCGAACCCCGCCATCGCATTACGCAGACTGTTGCCTTTTCGTTTGCTTAATCGTCTAAATATTGTGCCGTATTATGTTGGTGCCACCTTCAGACCACACGGTTTACGAAAACACATAGAACAAGCTGGATTAAAGGTACTCGAAATCCGCGCTGTAATGCACTTTCCCCGAATTTTCACAATGGCAATGACGCGTATACTTAGTACACGCGACGGGTTTGAAACAAAAAGGCGTTTCTTATCTTTCCTGATGGCTTTCGAACATCTTTCTAAGTGGCCAACCCGATTTATTACAGGCTATTTTGTAGCAGTTAAAGCAATTAAACGTTTATGAATACTGTTTATAGTTAAATGGAGAAGTGAAGAAGGGATGCGCTACAGGTGGAAACATATTCTTACACTTCTACAAACCCCTATTGGACGGTCAAAATTCAAATCCGCTATGTGGCGTAAATCTTGGCCACTCCTTTCACGCCTGGCAATTCTATACCGGCGCACGCTTATTCGAAACACCCGTGTTGTCGCCGTTGTAGGTTCATGCCAGAGAATGGATGAAAATGACTCTACGTGCTCTCGCAACATTTGAGCGCCTTTGTCGAAGATGAAGAGATTAAGGGCTGAGGTCAAATCACGGGGCTACGCCGAGCGAGTTTGGTAAATAACGAAGGAGTTGTAATGAGAGGTATCAAAGAAACGACGGAACTGCTTTATAAAACAGATGGGACGCAATTGGTTTACACTGTAGTTCAAAGATCGAAAGTAATAGGCTACGTTGTAATTGACTCGACAATTCAGGGACGCTCTTGCGGCGGGCTACGTATGTTGCCCGATATTGACGAAGAGGAGATGAGGTTACTAGCGCACACAATGACACTCAAGTATGGGTTTCTAGGGCTGCCGCACGGCGGCGCCAAAGCAGGGGTGCTTTGCGACCCAGAAGCACCCCAGGAGAAGCGCAGGCAGTGTCTTGCTACATTTGGTCGGGCAATCGCTCCTCTTTTGCTTAATCGTGTCTACACCCCTGGCACTGATATGGGCACTGATAACGAAGACATCAGTTATATACTCAAAGTAGCTGGGATTAAGCCCAAGCGGCGTGAGTTACAAGGAACACAATCGGGTTATTACACAGCTTTGACTGTGTTCACCGGAGCAAAACAGGCGGCGCGTCACCTTAACATGAGCATGTCTAAATGCACTGTGGCTATCGAAGGTTTTGGAAGTGTTGGGGAATCGTTGGGGCAATTATTTGCAGACGCTAATGCTCGTGTAGTAGCAATTTCTACTTCAAGGGGTGCGATTTTTAATCCAAAAGGGCTTGATATGAATGAGCTCATCAAACTTGCCACTGAAGTAGGTAGTCGAGTGATTGACCATTATAAAGAAGCTGAACGTCTTGATTCTTCTTCGCTGCTTGAATTGCCAGTTGATCTACTTTGCCCTTGTGCACGTCATAACAGTATTCATGCAGATAATGCTGATCGAGTAAAAGCACGCATCATCTGTCCCGGCGCTAACAACCCGATTACACAAGAGGCTGAGCACATACTGTTTAAGCGGGGAATGCTATGCCTTCCCGATTTTATCACCAACTGCGGTGGTGTTCTAGGCGGCACGATGGAATTCGCTTCGATCCAAAGAGCGCGGATCGAGGCGTTTATTGATCATCAGATCGGTGCCCGTGTAGACTGGTTATTAAGTGAAGCTGCCCGACAGTCTGTTTTACCGAGTGACATTGCTAAGCCCTATGCAATGAACCGCTTCGACCGGATTCGTCGAGATGCCGACCATTCCACACTGTTCGGTCGACTTTTTCAAGCTGGTCTGGAACTCTATCGCCACGGCTGGATACCGGGCAACCTTGTTGCCTCCTTATCACTGCCTTACTTTAAGAGGTTACTGACATGAGACTGTCGGCCATCATTATCCTCATATCAAGGTAGCTATGGTACCATATCACACTTACTCTACTGGTAACGAATTAAATTAGAACTATTTTGTCAAGACCTTGTTTATAAAACCAATATTATGCGATTATCTATTTTTTATATAATATAAGCAAATATAATTGAGCTTGAAAGTTGTTGTCAAGATAGATAATTCGATAAGTCTGAATACTTAAAAGAAATTCTTAATGTAAATATGAGAACAGTTACTTACTAACGCAAAAGGTAATCTCAATGGCTTCTTCAATGCCTGTCTTAACATTCCATACTCTTAATTACAGTCCGGTGTCAACATCATTCTCACCATAAGTGTTCCAACGTGGCATGGCCAAACTTCATGATATTGGGTACTAAACCCTGAGCCTCCTGGAGGCAGTGGATTGCCCTCGTCAAGGTAAACCCTTTCCTGAACGCTCCTTTGTAATTACCTTTGACGACGGTTATCAAAGTGTATTTAATGAAGCTTTTCCAGTGTTACAGCGCTATGGCATGTCAGCCACAGTTTTCCTCACCGTTGGAGAAAAAAGGACATGAATCCTTGAAAGGGGACCCTTTATGCCCCGTATTACTTTCTTAAATGCCATGAAGGCCGTGCACAGAAGGACGCTCCCCAAGAGTCTGTGTGTGAAACTAACACCTTTTACTGAAAGTATTCACGAATCTTTCCTCGCTAAGGAGCGAAGCCAACGTAAGTTTTTTGCAATATCGCATGACGATATAAACGGTGAAGTTTGTACAACCTTGCGGGGCGAGAACGAAATGGGAGGGTCCAGCTTGGGTCTGGGCACGACGAATGTTGCGAGGTGTTGGAGAAAGACCTTATGGGTAAGCAACAGCAAAAACGAAAAGTCTGTGATTTGGAAAACGTATCATAAGAAGCTAATCAACGCGGAATATCAAATTATCTTTTTGCTGAACTTGACGCATATACTGCTATACATCAGACCGTATTTGTGATATTGTTGCTATTTGCAAAAAAATGGAATAACAATATATGTCAGAGCAATTCTTCAAATTCAAAGAAAAATTTGATCCTGAGGAATGGAGTAATATCTATGATTTCTCTATGAGAAATAACAAAAATTTCATATTCAAGCATGGTAGTGAACTTGTAGAAGATACCTGTTCTAAAATAAGTCGACCAAATGAGTTGTGGCTCGATATTGGTTGCGGCCCCGGGCATTTAGCCGTAAAACTATCCGAGAAAGGACTATGTGTAATCGGAATAGATCATGATATGAGAATGATAGAGTTTGCTAAGAAGCTTTTACCGAATCTTTGCCAAACGAATAAAGCAAGATTTATAACCTCCAAGGCGGAGATTCTTCCATTTGCCGATAACACTATAGACGGCATTACAGCCGTTTCGTTAACAGGTTGCTTATCAGCATCGGATAAGTTTTTTGAGGAAGTCCATCGAGTCTTGCGTAAAAACGGTTTTGCAATTATCACCTTTACAAATCGAAACAGCTTACTTCTTAAAATAAATAGGGTTTTGAGTAGAGCATTGCACATGATCAGAAAACCAGAGGAAAGCGACGGTCCATACAGCCTCTATGCTTGCAATGAAGTAGTGGATATGTTACAGAAGATTGGATTCAGCGTCCTTAACATTAGAGTTCATAACTTTTTTCTCAATATAGGAAACTGGCTAATCCCGCCTAAGCGGGTGGCAATATATTGTGAACGTTTGAATAAATACAAAATCAATCATCGGGTGGGCAGAAACTTTATTATAGTAGCGCAAAAAACCTAAAAAATAGTGAGAGGGAGGATTTAATAGTGAATAAGGTTTCTTTTTCTCTACTGAGGGGTGTCTGTCAGATACCAGCGTATGTAGCATACGAAAAGGGCTTTTTTAAAGATGAAGGTCTTGATGTCAATTTAAACATCGAACCTACTGCATGGATGGTTCCGTATAAACTTGTTAGTGGTGAAAGTCACTTTGCAGTTATCCCTTGGACAAGAGTTGCCACCGCAGAAGATAAAGATATACCGCTTGTGTTGATTTCCGGTTCAGGTTTTGAAGAAGCCGCTATAGTTGTAAGGAAGGAAATAAATCCCTCAAATGTAAAGAGGGTTGCCGTTCCACTACGTGGAGGCATGAAAGACCTAACAGCAATAGCGCTCATTGAGAGTTTAGGATGGAAAGACGTTGATCTTATAAGGTTTACGTCCGGCGATGGGGCAATTATATCCCTTTTTGGCAAAGGAGCAGACGCCGCTTCAATGGTGGAGCCTTATGCAACAATGATGGAAGCATTAGACGTCGGAACAGTCGTAAAAAGAACAGGGGATGTATGGAAAGGGGCTCCCGGATGCTCTTTAACAACAACTATTGAGCTCAAAGAAACTTCTCCCGATCTGACACAAAAGGTCGTTAGAGCATTTGTACGCGGGGTTACATTTGTTAAAGAAAACCTAGACGAGTCTGCCCAGATAGCCTCCCCCTACATAGGAATTAATGCCGGATTTATTCGTAAAGCCCTGAATGTAAATAAACCCGACATGAACGCCGTCCGAAATAAGAGGGCGATGCAAGGAGTACTTTCTCTTATGATGAAACTGGGCTACATACAGAAGATTCCAACAAATTTCAGCGACTTAACGTTTCTCGACAATGCAATGAAAGACCTTAAGTTAAGGTGATTTCGACGTAAGTTCCATTTCCTATACCATTTCCAGTTATTAAGTGTTCAAAAACGCTTCCTCATGTAGGAGCGCCATCCCTTCGATAGACTCAGGACAGGCTTGGCGCGACTCTACCGCGGCTAAGCCGCTCCTACGTCTTGTTTTTTTACACTGGCATTATAAATACTTTTCCATTGGAAATAGTATTAAAGGTTATATCGAACTCACGTTAGGTTAATATGCAAGTAAGTCGAATCAAACAATTAGCCCGTATTGCCTGGGGTCTAGGCAATTATCTTAAAGCGCCGATGACTATAGAGAAGGCAAAAATTGATATTAAGAAGCGAATGGATAACCGCCATAGCAATTTCTTAGCTCTTGCGAAGAAACTCATCTATGAAAATCAACACAGCCCATATCTCAAGCTTCTTCTATGGGCTGGATGTGAATATAAAGACCTTGAGGATAGCATCAGGCATCAAGGAGTAGAAAATACCCTAGAAAAACTACGAGACGAAGGTGTTTATATAACACTAGAGGAATTTAAAGGAAAGGTTCCAATCCGTCGAAATGGATTGACTTTCGAAATTTGCCAAACCGATTTTGACAATCCCTTCCTTATGGGTAAAAGCATTCAGGGAACAACAAGTGGAAGTCGTTCAAGTGGGACCCGCGTTATGTATGATTGGGATTTTTTTACAGAGGAAGCCACCAATGAATTGATGCTTTACGAGACTCACGGACTTTTGAATGCCCCTTTAGTTTTGTGGTTACCCGGATTACCAAGTATATCGGGGATTCATAATCTTCTTGTGAATATTAAATTTCGCAGGCCGCCTGAGAAGTGGTTTTCTCACTTAGACGATGGAATGGTTGGAAACTCTCTAAAGAATCGTCTGTCTATCGAATATTTGGTATGGTGTTGTCGCATGTTTGGTCTGCGTGCACCAAGACCTGAGTTCACTGATATTCATAGTGCAACTAAGGTCGCGGAATGGATGGAAAGGACTAAAAAAAACAAAGGAATCAGCGTGGTAATAACTTTTACGAGTTCAGCCGTTCACATTGTTCAAGCCGCAACTGAGCAAGGAATAGATATAAGCGGCAGTGTAATATTCACAGGCGGCGAACCTCTTACCGAGGGAAAATACACGTTTATAGAATCCGCAGGGGTAAAGGTATTTCCTCGCTATACTGCTACAGAAACGGGGATTATAGGCGCTTCATGTGGAAATAGAAACTGTCCTGATGATATGCACGTTTATACGGACAGACTTGCAATTATTCAAAGGCTTCGTAAAACGGTAGTTGGAGGGTATAGTGTTAATACGTATTTATTTACGTCTCTCTCTCCAAACACGGGGAAAGTTTTATTAAATACCGAGATAGGAGATTTTGGTAGATTAAATATTAAACCGTGCCGCTGTTTACTTGGAGATTTGGGTATGGATGTTCACATCTCAGAAGTTCGAAGTTACGACAAACTGACTGGCGAAGGAATGACTCTGCTTGGTTCAGAACTCAATGACATAGTAGGCGAAATGATTGAAAAGGCTGGCGGTGGTCCGGATGATTATCAGTTCTGGGAGGCTCAAGACAGTAGGGGTTTAAATAAACTTATTATAGCCATTAGTCCAGAAATACGTAATCTAGATGAAAAAGACTTCATAGATTCAATTTTAAAAAAGCTGAAAAGCAAAGATATTGGCAGTAATATAGCGTCTCAGATATGGAGACAAGCAGATACATTACAAGTCGTTAGGGCACATCCAAAGCTGACAAAGGGACACAAAATGTTAACAATAATGAAAGAACCTAAACAGTCATAAAATATTTAAGGTCTCTTGACAGATAAGAGCAAAATGGAACTAGATAAAACTATCAAAGGAAGAAGATCTATTAGAAAATATCAAAACAAGAATATTCCAGATTCTATTATTGAGGAATTGCTTGATTTAGCTAGACACGCGCCCTCCTCGATGAACGGTCAACCGTGGCATTTCGTTGTTATTAAAAGTGATAAAACCAAGAATCAGATAACAGAAATCAAGAATAAATATTCTCCCCCAGAAAAACGAACTTACAAAGCCGATTTCCTGCAAAATGCGTCTGTGATCATTGTAGTTTGTGTTGATAAACAAAAATCCTTTGGCCGAGAAATTGAAAATGGAATCCTAGCCACAGCCAACATAATGTTAGGAGCATATAGTAGAGGTTTGGGAAGTGTGTATATGTCCGCATATAGCAAAGACGAACCGGAAGTTTCAGAAGAGATTAGGCAAATTTTAGGCATTCCTCAAAACTTTGATCCAATTGCAATAATTCCTTTGGGATATCCAGATGAAATTTCCGAACCTAAGAACTTACGACCCCTGGAGGAAATTATACATTATGAAAAATTCTAAAATGAGTCTCCACAAATGCATTGATACACAATATGATCTTGAAACGAGTATTGTGCTTAGATATAGGAATGCATTTAAATCTGAAATGACAGATGAGGAAGATTCAAAGTATAAAGAGTTGCTACAAAGAACCAGTATACGAGAAGGAGCAAGGATATTTCCTTTATTTATATATAAAGGTGTAGAAATTCATATCTTAGATGAAACATCATTAATGCATACAAAGACATTAAAGTCAATTGATGGATGTGTAACCATAGCCAAATGTAAATTAAGAGCTTATGAAAGAGTTGTTTTCGAATCTGGCGGAAACACTGGAACAGCTTTAACCGAATATGGTCAAAGGATAGGATTAGAGACTTTTTTATTTCTTCCGGAGGAGAACATCTCACTACTGAATAGTAAAGTATTTGAATCCGATAAAGCACATCTGATTTCCGTTGAAGAACCCGGACTGGTTAAAAGAGCTGCTTATTTGTTTGAAACATTGAATGGGCTTAAACACATTCCTCAAACTTCTTGGCGTTATGAAGCTTCAAAATTTAGAGGGTTTTTTATTTTAGAGTACATGATAGGAAATAAAAAGTTTGATTGGTTAACTCAAACAATTAGCGCTGCTTTCGGTCCGATTGGGATTTACGGGGTTTTAATGGATTTTAGGAGAGAAATAAACGGTATTCCAAGATTTTTAGGTATTCAGCAAGAGGCTAATTGCCCAATGTATAAGGCTTGGAAATCAAAGAAGACTATGATAGAACCAGTTGAAATAGATTCTACTGAAAAGCTGCTGACAAAGGTTATGTATGATATTAAACCACATACTTATGGAACTTATAAAGAGTTAACAGATATTCTCACTAGTACGAATGGGGATCTAACAACAATAAACCACTCTGAGTTTGCTGAGTTTCTAGAATATGACTTTGATGGAAAAGGTATTATAGAATTGCTTAGAGATAATGGTATAGAAATTACAGTAACCAATGGAGAAGTGGTTGAAAAAACTGGTTTGATTGCTTTGGCTGGAACCTTAAAAGAAATAGATAATGGTAATATAGCAAAAGGAAGTAATGTATTATGCTGTTTAACTAGTGGGATAAGCAAGGCGGATGGTAAAGCAAAACCTCGGTATAGAATCCCCAGCTTAGATAGTATGATAAAGGATTATAGTAAAATGGTTTTTAATCTGTAACATCATGGTTAATTCATCTAAAAAAGTGATAATCAAAGATTCGACTTTAAGAGAGGGACTAGATGTTCCTAATGTGAGTTTTTCGTTAGAACAAAGATTAAAGATTGTAAAACTGCTTGATAAAGCGAATGTGCCTGAAATTGAAATCGTAGCCCCGAGCAGGGTTCTTAAGGATTTAGAGTTTGTTAAAATGGTGAAGGAAGAGGTATTACAACTAAAAACTTCAGGTTTGATATATTCCTATAACCCCCTTTGTCGGGAGGAAATCGAAGAGGCAAGTAAATACTTAAATAGGTTTGATCTTTTAATGCCTGTTTCTCCAAAAAGAAAACCGTATGATAGAGACACTAAGATAAGTCTTCTCTTAGATGCGCTTGTTTATTCTTTAGGTTACGGGTCAGATGTCGGTGTAGGTTTTCCTCATTCTACACAAACAGAGTTTGAATTTTTATTGGAAATAGGCAAAGAGGCCATTAAGAACGGCGCTAAAAGAGTGACATTGTATGATACCAACGGTAGCTCTGACCCTTTTGCGGTTTATGATTTAATTAAACGATTAAGAGAGAACTTAGATGCTGCTCTTTTTTTTCATGGGCATAATGACCTTGGACTAGCAACTGCAAATTCTCTGGCCGCTGTTTATGCAGGCGCAGATGGTTTAGATGTAACTATTAATGGGCTTGGGGACAGGGCAGGGAATGCCTCTTTTGAACAGGTTGCTTTAGCTTTAAATCTAAAGGGTTTTGATACCGGAGTGATACTAGAGGATTTGATGCGATTGTCCAAAACTGTTGAAGAAGAAAGTGGTGTTGAGGTATCCAAGCTTGCCCCTATTGTCGGAGAATATATTTTCTCTCATAAGTCACCAAGTCATTTAGAAGATCCCGAATTATTTGAACCTTTTGACCCTGAGCTCATCTGCTCCGATAGGGAACTCGATAAATCATAAAACGATATACTTGCTGTCATTTTTCTGATGGAAGGATTTACTGTTTTGGATAGCTTGTTGATATAATAGATTAGAAGGGATATAATGACCAACCTTCATCCCTCCCGATAACATGAAAATGCTGAATGACATGAAAATGTATGCGCGTTACGCCCGGGGACTGCAGGGTTTCCTGCGCCATACAATTTCTCTGGCGGAAGCTCGAGCGATCGTGCGACGGCGTATGGCAGAGCGAGAAACCAACTTCCTGCACCTCCTAGAACGAGGCATTTTTGCCAACTCGAGAAGTCCTTATAGGGCACTTGTGCAGCACGCAGGACTTGAGTTCGCTGATGTTGTCCACCTAGTCCGTAAGCATGGTATAGAAGGCGCGCTGGAGCGCCTTTACGATGCGGGGGTTTATGTTACACTTGACGAATTCAAGGGTCGAAAGCCACTTGAGCGCCCAGGGCTTTACCTCGCTATCCAACCTGAGGATTTTGACAATCCCCTGTTAGCCAGGCACTATGAGGCCCGCACAGGAGGGTCGCGTGGTGTAGGAACACGGCTACTCATAGACTTCGACTTGCTTATGCATGAAGCCGCTACTCACTCCCTCTTCCTTACTGCCTTTGCTGTGGTTGATCGTCCCATGGGGCTATGGCGCCCGCTTCCACCGGGACTTGCCGGAATGAATAATCTACTACGGCACGCCAAGCTTGGGAGGCCTGTAGAGCGCTGGTTTACGCAAAATAGGATGACATTAAGGCCAGAAACCTTCAAATACCTTTTGTTTACCATCTATACTATCTATGGAAGCCGGTTATTTGGAAGACCGCTGCCAGTGCCAGAATACGTGCCCCTAGCGCAGGCCTCTCAGGTGGCGCGCTGGTTAGCAATGAAAAAAAGGGTGAGAACCCCTGCTCATCTTGATACGAATGCTAGCTCCGGGGTACGTGTGTGTCTTGCTGCGAAAGAGCATGGCCTAGACATTGCAGGCACCTTGTTCCGGTTCGGCGGCGAACCTTATACCCCGGCTAAGTATAAGGTGATAGCTGAAACAGGCAGCCGAGCTGTTTGTCATTACTCCATGGCAGAGATCGGTCATATTGGCATTGCTTGTGCCGCTCCTGCCTTTTTGGATGATGTCCATCTGCTCAAAGACAAGGTGGCAGTAATCCAGCGAGAAAAGTCAGTGGGGACGAGCGGGGTGAGTGTCGGAGCATTAATTCACACCACGTTGTTTCTCGCTTGTCCTAAGATTATGCTAAATGTGGAAAGTGGTGACTATGGTGAACTTCCTGAACGGTCCTGTGGATGTCCATTGGAAGCACTTGGTTTCCAGCAGCATCTTCATACCATTCGCAGTTATGATAAGCTGACCAGCGAGGGAATGACTTTCATAGGCAGCGACCTCATCATACTTATAGAGGAGATTCTTCCGGCTCGCTTTGGAGGAAATCCCACCGACTACCAGTTTGTCGAAGAGGAAGACGGAGGTTTACCGAAAGTCAGCATTCTTGTAAGTCCACGTGTGGGCAATGTTGACGAAACAAAGCTCATCACTACCGTGCTACAAACTTTACGCTCCTCAAGTAATGCCAACAAAATGATGGCGGACCAGTGGAGAAAGGCCCAGACACTTGAAGTTATCCGCAGAGAGCCGTATGCCACGGATTCAGCGAAAATCCTGCCTCTGCACATACTTAAAGAGAATAATATCTCCAAAACAGCGAAGTGATTTCTAAAAGGCTTTCAAATGCATTGAAAATTGTGATCCACCACACCGCTTGTTGTACGTATTTAACCCTAAAGACTTGTGTAAGTGCTGATGATTCCGTAAAAAATTAAATAAGACGACGATAAAAATGTGTGGAATTTGCGGTGTAGTTTATTCGCATCCTGAAAGGCCCGTTGACAGGGACATGCTCCGTCACATGACTGACATTATGTACCACCGCGGACCTGATAGCCACGGTTTTTACGTGTCACCAGGCGTTGGGCTGGGTATAAGGCGCCTCAGCATAATTGACCTTGAGACAGGCGATCAACCGATCTCTAACGAGGATGGAACTATTACACTTATTTGCAACGGAGAAATCTATAACTTCCCGGAACTGAGACAGCAGCTAATTGCGGCTGGTCACCGCTTTAGAAGCCGTTCAGATGTCGAGGTCATAGTCCACCTCTATGAAGACTACGGTGTCGAATGTGTAAATTATCTTCGAGGTATGTTCGGATTCGCGTTGTGGGACGCACGGAGTCGCCGACTGATGTTAGCCCGTGATCGCCTTGGTATTAAACCTTTGCTTTACTCCTTAGGAAACGATGGCTTGTTCTTCGGATCTGAGTTGAAGTCTATACTGATGAGCGGGTGTATAGAGCGGCAGATTGATTATCAAGCGTTGAAAGACATTTTCACGGTGGGATTCGTCCTGGCATCAAAGACACTATTTCGCAACATCCGCAGACTACTGCCAGGGCATTACCTCCTTTATCAGGACGGTACCCTGTCTATTCACCAATACTGGGATGTTAAATTTCCAGCAAGTTATGAAAATAAACCTTATAAAAGCAGAGAGGAATGGGCCGAGGCTCTAAGAACAAAACTTGAGGAATCAGTACGAATTCACTTACGGAGTGATGTTCCCGTAGGAGCATGGCTTAGCGGAGGAGTTGATTCAAGTTCAGTCGTGAGTCTTATGGGCCAACTTACCAATAGTCCTATACAGACGTTTACCCTTGCCTTTGAGAATCCCCAGTACGACGAGGTAAGCCAGCAAAAAATTCTAAAGGATTTTTCGAGCTATGATCTCTCCAACCAACAAGCAATCTGTACAACCAATGATTTTAAGCTTATTCGCAAAGCCATTTGGCATTGTGAAGATCCTATCGCCCCTGGTATTGGGATCTCTAGAATGCTCCTATCTCAGTTGGCATCTAAAAACGTCAAAGTAGTCTTAACTGGAGAAGGCTCTGACGAAGTCTTCGGCAGCTATTCCTGGTTCAGAACAGATAAGTTATTGCGTCCGCTTATAAAACTGCCCTCCGGCGTACGCAGGTTAATAACACGGGTGCCAACCGTGAGAAAAAGATGGCCGCGAGCAAGTCGAATACTTCGGGCACCCACTGAGATGAATCTTGCGCGTTACAAACAAATCATCGATTCCGCAAATTCGGGGTTTGATTACCGCGTCTTCTCTTATGATCTGAGACAAAGACTAATCAACCACGAAGATACAGAAGGCAATCTGAGTCTTCCGCAAGACTTTGATAAGTATCATCCCTTTGCTCAACTGCAATACTTTGAAATGAAGGTACGTCTTTCAGACTATATAATCCGAAACTTAGATGCGACTTCTATGGCGTATTCACTGGAAGTGCGCGTGCCAATTCTAGACCATGAACTTGTTGAGTTTTGTGCAGAGATTCCTCCCACTTTGAAAATGCGAGGGATCGAAGAAAAATACATACTCCGCCGTGCGATGCGCGATAGTTTGCCAGCTGAAATCGTCCGGAGAAAAAAGCGTGGACTGTCCGCTCCCTATGTGCAATGGATTCGTGATCTACCTGAATTTGTAACGGATTTATTGTACGAGGGCAACTTCGCGATAAAGGGTATTTTAATTATGAGATTGTAATCAATATGCTCCGGCAACACATATCTGGTAAGGCCAATTACACAAAAACATTAATGGGTGTTCTTGGAGT
>Ga0209641_10002675_pt1 | contig 15211 bp, 14 predicted proteins | sample RifCSP16_1_FD_184022 | JGI IMG/M metagenome (GOLD analysis project Ga0209641, IMG submission 184022) | Soil microbial communities from Rifle, Colorado - Rifle CSP2_sed 16_1 (SPAdes) (version 2) | ecosystem: Environmental > Terrestrial > Deep subsurface > Rock core/Sediment | place: Rifle...
AGTCGGCGCTCACCTCGACGGCGTCGAAGTACGCAGTCGCCTCGACGAGGCAAACGGCGGCGGCGCAGTCGTCCGACTTCTTGCCGTCGACCTCGCTCTCGACACTTTTCGGCTTCACAGGGACTAGGTAGCGAGGCCCGATCGCCTCGCGCATTGCGCGCAGCGGGCCCACCATGCGGCAGTGCTTCTTGCCGCTGCCGCCCCGCAACCGCGCAGCCGCCCGAGCGACGCCGAGCGTCGCGAGTTCCGGTGCCGCCATCATGTCTCCCCCACGTGTGATGAGGGGGCAGATGCTAGCACAGAATGTGGACCGCGTTATCGCATGTTCGAGGGACGCGGCAGCGGAAGCTCGATTACAATGAAGGGTCCCCTGCTTTACCAGCACGGGAACCCGGTCTCTAGGGCACTCGCTGTGCGTAGGCGTGCCGCGACTTCCGTGCCCATTCGGCAAGTGTGCGTGTTTTCGGTGAGGGCGCGGCGGTACTGTCCGAACCTGTTCGTGAGACAGAAGGGCAGGGTCATGGCGAGGACGGGCGGCGGGGGCCGTCGGCCGACGTGAAGTGGCTGGGTGAAGGGATCGAGGACTGGCGGCGGACGCGGGAGCAGCGGATGGCCATGGGTGAAGACGTGGAGCTGGCGGTCGTGGATGGCGCCTAATCCTCACCGTCCGTCTTGCGCGGTCCGACGTTCGTCATCGCGATATCGACGATCTGCGTCGCGGCGGGGGCGCCAGGCAAATGGCCCGTGTAGGTGAGGATGATCTCGCCGATGGCTTGCTTCACGAACACGAATACCGAGTGCATCTGATCGTGAGTCAGGACGACCTTCGCGTCCGGTTTGAACAGCGCCGCCATCTTTAGCAGCTTCGCGTGCTCGGTAGATGTCAGGACGCCCTTGTTGTGGACGACGGCGTGTCGAATGAGTCGCAGGTCTCCCAGCGCATGGACCTTCACGTCCTTGGTCTTCACGCCACGAACAAGGGCGTCCTGACATCGAACCTGTTCATCCCAGTACGCGAACACAAAGACGATGATCGACCAGCAGACCTGCCGGTGGTTGAACCCGGTCTCCGCGTTCGCACGGAGAAAGTCCTGCGCGCGGATGATCCTATGGTGAATGACCTCCGGCGAAGTCGCGTCTTCCACGCTCGCCAGCATCATCACAGGCTGACCGTCCTTGTTCAGATGGGCGACGCGCCTCTGGACCCTGGCGACCTGCCGTTCGATACGGACCGTGTTCCCCTGGAAGCCGGCAATACAGTCCATGTAGACGCCGATCTGGTTGTTCACGAACTCCACGAAGTCGCGAAGGACCGACAGCTCCGCCATCGCCTTCTGGAAGTCGATCGTCACGGTCTCTGCACCTAGTGAGGTGAGCTGGTCGTCACCGGAGACCGGTGGCGACACACCGGAGTGGATCCTGCTCGACCACCCTGACGAGGGCAACGACGATGGCGGATGGAGAGACTCCTCAAGAGGACCCGCAGCCGGATCGAGGCTCCGCGCCCGCATCCTGTTGATGCTTCACGGAGGCCAAGAGCCGTCGGAGGTTGGCAGGCTCGTCGGCTGCGCACGAGCCACCGTACCGCACGCTGTACCGCTTCGAGGACTTCGGCGAGGACTCGCTCCTCGACCAGCTCCTCCCACGCAGTCGGACGGGCGGATCTTGCCTGGTTCCATGAACCCTGACGGTTCGTCGGGTAAGCCGCGTCGAGCCACACAGGGCCATGCATCCGGGGCGTCGACCACTTCATCCTCCCCTTCATCCCGGCACTTGGACGAGCGGAGACGACCAAGAAACCATAAGGCGTCACGCCATGTTGCGAGCTCGGCAGCCAGGCTGCGTGGTTCTCACCGAGGACGATCCCGGTGTTTCGCCGGTACAGGGGCGACGGCCGCTTCCCGGCCGCTCTTTCTGACGGTCAGGACGAAGGCCGCGACGCTCGACTCATCGATCGCCTGCCAGCTCGCCTGCGCGTAAGGCGACGCCCGCGATCTGCCAGGTGACGCGGATCAAGGCACCTGCTCCCCTGGAGCCGGTACAGTCACAACGAGTGGTAGCCTTCCCGTTCCTTCTGCTCGCCCTCGCCGGCGCACCCGCCGGCGACAGTTTTTCTTCCGGCACCGAGCACACCGTGGTCATCGTGCGCGGTAGCCACTTCGCCGGCTCCGGCATCGTGTGGGACCTCGCCGCGCGCCTGGTGCTCACCGCGCTCCACGTTGTGGAAGACATGCCACCCGATGGGATCGAGGTGGTTGCTCCGGGCGGCGCTCCGCTTCGAGGGCACGTGATCGACCGCGATCCGTCCCTCGACCTCGCCCTGATCGAGGTGGCTGGCGCGCTCGCCGCAGGCCCACCCCTCGGGACAGGCGCTGCGCTCTCACCGGGGGACGTCATAGCGCTCGCAGGCTGCCCGGAGGCGCGCTGCAGGCGCCGCAGCGGGCGCGTCCTCGTGCCGGCGCGCCCCTTCGCTGGCTCGAGCTATCTCGCCGTCGCCGCTGAGGCGCTCCCAGGGTCGAGCGGTGGCCCCGTGCTGAACGCGCGCGGAGAGGTGGTGGGGATCGTCGACCTCACACTCGCGGACGAGCCGGGGGTAGCCTTGGCCATCCCCATCCAGCGCGCTGCCGAGCGCTTTGCGCGCAGCGCGGGAAGCCAACTCGTGGCCCAGGCCCTCTCCTCGCCTAGGGAATCGTCCGAGTAGAACCAGTTTGCTGCATCGCACGATGCCCGCCCGCCTGCGGTGGGCAGCGTGTGAGTCTGGCGGCCCTGAAACGGCTGGCTGTTTCACTGTTGGAGGAAGTGGTGGGCGGCGCGCGTACGCGGGCGTCGCAGTACCTCGGGCGCTAGGCGAGCGCGGTACATTTCGTATTAGCCGAAGGAGTGTTGGCAAGCGCCGGGTCGTGCTCATGGAGTGGCCGAAGACGCCATGCGCGGAGCAGCCAGAGACCGTGCGAGCAGTACTCCCCGCCGGGATTTGTTCGAAGAGTTCGTCGAACAGGTCCTCGCCCACAAGCTGCGCCCCAGCGACATCGTCGTCCTCGACAACGTCGGCGCACACAAGGCCAACAGGATTCGGGCCCTGGTGGAGGCGGCTGAGCACGGCTCCTGTTCCTGCCACCGTACTCGCCGGACCTGAACCCAAGCTAGCTCGGCTGGAGCAAGCTCAGGGCCGTCCTCAAGGACTTCGACGCCAGGACGCGCGACGCGCTGGACGTCGCCATCCGCCGTGGGATCGACCTCATCGGTACCGACGACGCCAGGGCGTGGTTCACGCACTGCGGCTACGAGGCTCACGCGAAGTGATCGGCGCTGTGAGACCGACATTCAGTACCTCACGATTCCGCCCTGATTCCCGAACGGCGACACCGTCGCGCACCTCGGTCTGATCGGTCCTAAACGGCACCCGTTCGCCTCAGCGGTACACGTGCTGTATCCAGCGCACACTTTCTTGCAGTACGACCAGCCGAGGAACGGGATGAAGCCGCAATCGAAGCACGCGGGTGCTGGTGCTTCGGGGCCGCCGCAGCCGCCTCCGCCGCCACCTCCAGTCGAGATCATCAGCGCCGCGACTTCCTGGAAATCCTTCGGCCAGGGCACAGGGAAGCTCCAATTCACGTGGAACTCCTTGGCCTCGGCATCACTCTGCTCGACGGCGAACGACGTGTTGCGCACCGCCTCCTGCAAACAGCGCAGTGCAACGTCGTCTTGAGCGGTGGCCGTGGCCGGTGAAACGCGCGGCGTGCCGGCGACCCAGCGATTCCCGTTCCGCTCGTAAGGCACGAGCACCGCGATCGTTCCCCGTGCGGCAAGGCTCGCCCAGCAGGGTGTCAGTCGCGGTTCGACATCGCGGTGAAAGTACCGATTCACGCGATCCTGCGTGTCGATCACGCGCTGGAACTCGACCGCCGCTTCCGAGACCGGGGGCTTGGCTTTCTTGCACGACAAGAGAGCCGTGGCCGCCAGGACGCCTAACGCCGCTGCGGATCGTCTCATCAGACGCTCCTCGGGTATGTCGGAGTCGTTGAGAATATCGCTCGCGACGGTGATTCCAGACCTCCTGACATAGGGGGGTCTTCAAATTGTCCGCTTCGCGCCCTCGTCGGCGCCCCCGTCGGCCTCGGCGATGGCGTAGACGAGGCGAAGGCGCGTGCCCGGGAAGACCGCGGCGGAGGCGGTGAGCTCCTGGCAGAGGGCGGCGATGGCCCGCGTTCGGTGCGGTGAGCTCATGGGCGCGAGGTTCACGCGGAGCTCGCGCTTGTCCGCGGCCACGGTGATGTCAGCGGCGGAGGCGAGCGCGGACTGCACGAGGGTGCGGCCCTCGTCGTCGGCCCGGCGGTAGTGCGGCGCGACGGCGCGGACGAGATCGCTCTCGGCCTGAGGCGAGCATCTTGAGCACGTTGGAGAGGTGCTTGCGCTCGGTGGACAGCTTGACGACCTCGCCGTCGGTCCGCTCGCCGACCGGGATCCGGCGTGGGATGGCGGCGCGGCGCCGCTCGAGCTTCATGGACTCGGCGACGGCGGCTCCCAGCTCGCGCCGTGTGTGCCGGTCGAGGAGGGCACGGCGCGACGTGGCAACGCCGAGCTCCCGGAGCGCGGCGTCGCCGCCGATGCGACGGGTGATCACGGCGACGCGGTCGCGGGAGGCGCGGAGCTTGGCGTCGACCTTGGCCCACTTCGGGTTGGGCACCTCGCGCGTGGCGTCGTCCGGTTCGACGCCGTAGTCAATGAGCGTGTCGAGGGCGAACTCCTCGCGTAGGTACTTGAAGAAGTTCTCCTGGCGCCAGCGCTCGAACATCCGGTAGGCGACCTCGAGCGCGGGCAGGTCGCGGCGGGACGTGACGATGGGCGTCTGGTGACCCTGGTCGGTGAGGCGGGTGACCTGGCGGAGACGCAGCTTGCCGTCGAGTAGGCGGATGCCCTGGTCCGCGAGGACATAGGTGACGCTCCGGCCGTCGAGGACGGCAGTATGGGTCCCGAAGCACCGCCGGGGAAGGTGGCGGAAGCGGCCTTTGCGGTAGGTGAGGAAGTCGAATCCCCCGGCGACGAGATCGGCGAAGAGCTTGGGGCTCCAGCCGCCTCGGTCGAAGACGACGGTGACGCGGCGCTCTCCGACGAGAGCGCGGACCTCCTTGAGAAGCCTCGGGAGCATCGCAACCATGCCGGCGTTCGCGTCGGCGGTGACGACGAAGAGCGGCTCGCCCCTGGCATCGTTCGCCCAGTAGTCGGTGGTCGCGGGAAGAGCGATGCGCATTCGGGCCACGTGCGTCTTCGGGATGTCGCGCTGGCCGTGATAGACGCGCACATGACCGCCGACGTAGAGGAAGCCGAGCGTCCCGCCGAGGGCCGCGACGCGCCGCTCGGCGAGGAGCCGGCCGAAGAGCGTCGCGCCGCCGCTGTGGGCCAGGCGCGTGAGCTTGCGGCGTAGCGTCTTGACCTCCGGGGCGCGGTCGAGCCCGAGAAGACGGCCGAGGTCCGCCGGCGAGTGCTCCTTGAGCCCCTCCGGCCGCTTGATCCGCAGGAGCGCCAGGAGCAGGAGCGCGACGACCGTGGTGCGCAGCCCGTAGAACGCCGGGCCGATCGAGCCGTAGACGCGGCGGGCTACGTCGAGGACGCCGCTTCGCACCAGAGCGGGGACGGCGAGGAGCACGCCGGCCCTGGGGACGCGGCCGCCGTCGCGGAAGAGTGGCGCGGCGTCGTCGAGGAGTCCGAGGCGGGCGAAGATCCGGTCGAAGCAGCGGTCGGCGGGGTCCGTGTCGAACGAGGTCGGGCAGTCGTCGGCCGGCTCGGGAGCGGACACGTTTGGGTCCGCAGCCACTGCAAGCGCCGGGGCCGGGTCCGCGGCAGGTGCTGGTCGGGGCCCGGGTGCGGCGGACAGGTTTGGGTCCGCAGCCGGTTCGGGGAGCGGCAGGCGCGCCTGCTCAGCACGCGGCGCGCGCCACCCCAGCCGCGCGGCGAGCTTGCGGATCGCCTTCTCGTTGACGCCGAGTCGGCGTGCGATCTCACGATTGGAGCGGCCCTCCGACTTGAGGCGCGACACCAGGCGCTCCCTGGATCGCGGCAACCGAGGTCGACCGCCTGGGTAGCCCGCCGCGCGCGCAAGCGCCGGCAGCCCACCGGCCTCGAAGCGCCGCTGGAAGCGGCGCACCGTTCGCGAGGAGCACCCGAACGCCCTGGCAACATCGCGCTGCTCCGCCCAGCCTTGCTCGACGAGGCTCACCATCGCGTGGGCTTCGGCCATGTGATCGCCGACCGAGTACTGGCAGAGCACGATTCCAGCGACGAGCACGACGCGGTGCTCATCCTGCGTACGCACCAGACACCGCGTGTTCACCGCCACGGTGCCGTCGGATGCGCCCTTCCCGGTGAACAGCTCCCCTTGCGGTCCCGCCATGAGGGGGACTGTGCGGCGGATCGGAAAAAGCGGACAGGTTTGGGTCCGCACCCCCGCCGCGGGCAGACGACGGAAACCAGCTACTGGCCGTCGTCGCCGGGGGTCATGTCAGGAGGTCTGGATTCTGGCCGATACCGTCGGCCTCGGTCAATCCCGTGATCACCGAGGGGGCAAGGAAGTTCAACCTGCGGATCGAGGTCCGGCAATGGGTATTCCGTCATCGGCTATGACTGTCCGTCGAAGGCGGGCCCGAGCAGCACCTGGGCCCATCTCGCCGGGCCGCCGTCCGCGCCGCGCACGCAGAACCAGAGGGTGCACATCCGCGCGTCGTCCACGAGGGCCATCATGTCGCCCGCCTGACCGTCCTTCGGCAGCGACACGACGCCCTCTTCGATCGCGCCCGGAGAGATGCCGGTCGGCGTCACGGTCGAGCCTTCCGGGAACCTCGTCCTGACGGGCTTGGGGAGCAGGCGCACCTGGGCGATCTCCCGGGATGCGAAGACGCCGCCTCGGCCCCTGTCCGAGGAGCCGCTGACGCCCTGTCCGGCCGCGTCCCCGATGCCGCGCACGCCGGTCGAGCCCATCCCGAACACGCCGGCGCCCCCGGTCTCGGCGATGGAGGGCTTCGCCAGCCGCCCCGCCAGCCCGATCACGCCGGCGGCGGCCGGGAGCCGGCCAGTGTTCGGCACGCCCCCGATGCCGATCACGCCGGCGCCGGGTTCGGCGGGTCCATCGAGCACCGTCGTGCCGCCGTCCGTCGACATGTTGATCTTCGCGTCCGCGCCCTGACCGAAGACGCCGGCGCTTCCGGCGTCGCCGTGCGAAGGCAGGTCCTTGTTCCCGGCGTCGCCCCCGACCCCGATCACGCCCGTCCCCAGCAGCAGTCGGCCGCGGTTCTCGTCGGTGATCCTCCCGCCCTGGCCGAAGACGCCGACCCCGGGCATCACGTCGTCCGGGCCGGGCTCGAGGTGCGCGACGCCGCCCACGCCGTGCACGCCGATACCGCCCTGGCCGCGCCGCATCAGCCGCTCGCCGCCGGAGCCGAGGCCGAACACGCCGGTGCCCTCGTTCGGGCCGCCGAGGCCGACCACCCCGGTGGCGCTTCCGCCTGCGTCGCCGAGGACGCCCGTGCCGTTCTGGCCTCCCTCTCCACGGACGCCGAGACCGCCGACCTTGCCGCCGATGCCGGTCACGCCCGTGCCTCCGCTCTTCCCCGCGTGATCGGCGCTCCATCCGAGGCCGGTGATCGCGTCGAGCGGCTCGGAAGGCCTGAACTCCCCCTCGTCCTCGCTGTCCTTCGCCACGTCGACGACGAAGATGGCTCGACCGTTGAAGTCGACCCGGAAGTTGCCGGTCTCGACCCCGAGGATGCTGGTCGAGTCGTATCGGTTCTCCGCCCAGATCGTGGTCTGGTCATTCGCTCGGTTCACCCGACCCGACACCAGGTCTTCATTGCTCTCGTCCGAGCCAGCCATGGCACCTCCCCGTGCGAGGGTCGTCGGAAATGCGACCCCGGGTAAAGACGCAGCTCCCGTTCACTACTAGGCCGGCACGCCGATATCGCCACCCATTTTCGGGGTACGTTCCGTCGTGGACGCCTCGACGCTTGCCGTCGGTCCACCGGCTGCTCGAATTCCAGGCAGCTCCGCTGCCGTGGTAGTCGACGATACCGAGGATCCAGACGGGACAAAGCCGCGGACGAAGACGAGGGTGAAATCCCCGCCCCAGAGCGCTCGTGGTCTCGAAACGGAGATGCGGCGGGGCCGGCGCCGGCGCTCCTGCTGGAGAACGGTGACGAGGTCGCGGCGACGGATGAGGATCTCGCGGGAGGTCTCGCGGGCGGCCTTGAAGCCGAGAACGCGTTGGGCGAGGAACCGAAGCTGACCGGCGCCGAGATGGGGCTGCTCGACGTGGAGGCGGGCGACCTTCTCCTCGACGTGGTCCGATGTGCGGTTCCACGGCCTGTGGCGTTTCGGCCATGCCGGGGGGGGCGAGCCCGTGGCGCTCGAGCCCAGATGAGTAGAGGCGGCGAAGGGCACCGCGCTACCGCTTGAAGACGCGCGGGAGCCGCCTGCGGTGGTCGTCCACGAGGAGGGCGAGCCGAAGGAGGAGGTGGATGAGCGCGTGACAGACACAGGCGCTCGTGAGCGCGGAGGGGTGAGGCCATGAAGGGAGGCAGAAGGATCGAGAAGGACGCGGTAGTATACGTATGGTGAGACGCAGCGTCGCCCCTTTGCCGGGCGGCGGCTGGCGGCGCGAAGAGAACGACAACGGTGGCGGGTGCCCGCGAGACGCGCGAGGAACCGACCTCGGAGGCGATGAGGACCAACAACCGCGATCGCGCCGGCCCGCTGCTTCGACGGGCGCGATCCCTTCATCCCGCGGTTCATCCCGGCGCTCTTTCGAGTGGAGACGGCCAAGAAACAGCAGGTAGTCACGCCATGTTACGGGCTAGGCAGTCGGGTTGCGTGCTCTTCACCGAGTACTTCGCCGCGGCGGAGGTCGAAACCGTCGCCACCGACGCGCTCATGCGCGCCGACCTCCTGCCGGCTCAGGCCCACGAACCCGCCGACAGGGCCGTCGCGCGGTCGGGGGTCCGCCTTGTGAACGATCGGGCAACCATCACGGCTACCGTCATTGTGAGGCGTGCCGCTTGCGTGGCCATGTAGGCGGGGGTCGGGCGGAGGCGCAGGACATCGTCCATGAGTGAATGAGGCCTACAGCGGCTCACGGGTGAGGAATCCGCCTCCTGGTCTGTGCGTGACGGATACGGACCTACGGCGGATGCCCGCGGCGCAGTGAACTTCCGGCTCGCCCAGGGTTCGCTTCCGTCGTATCCTGACGGTGAATCCACCCTCGCCGGTCAGGTGCCCAATGCGGAATCGGTCATTGGTGTGCGCGTTGCTCCTCGCCCTTTGCGCCTGCGGCGGCGGTGCCGGCCCCGCTGGCGATGGCGGAGCCGGCGGCGGTGCTGGCAGCGGGAGCAGCAGTGATGGCGGGAGCGGTGGAGGCGGTAGCAGCGGCGGCGGGAGCGGTGGCAGCGGGGGTGGCGCTGCTTGCATCGGCGTCACCTGCTCCGGCCACGGCACCTGCACCACCTCGGGCTCCTCGCCAGTGTGCACGTGCGATCCGGGCTACGGCTCGGCGGGCACGACGGAGTGCGTCGCAAGCGACTCTCCCGCGCTCGGCGGCTGCCCCATGCTCCCCGCCGATAACCTGTTCAACACGGAGATCGTCGGGCTCGACCCGCACCCGGACTCGGCGGCGTTCATGGCCACGATCGGCGAGCACAACCTGCACCTCGACCTCGGCACCCAGACCGATCCGGGCGAAGACGACTACTGGGGCATCCCCTACAACGTCGTGCACGGGAACGGGCTCAGCTGGACGTCGGTTCGCTACGACGGCGCGCCGGATGAGAGCGACTGCACCGTCGCCAGCGCCGGTGGCGCGCACACGATCGTCTCGCCCTGTACCGCGGAGAGGGCGCCGGATCCGGTCTTCCCCATCCCGGCGTCGCCGCTAGTCGAGAGCGGACTCGCTCCTGGCGGAGACCACCACATGCTCGTCGTGGACGCGGACACCTGCCGCCTGTGGGAGCTCTACGGCACGTCTCCCTACTCCGGCAGTGGATGGGAAATCTACGGCTCGGCTGGGTTCGACCTGCGGTCGAACACCCTGCGCCCGGACGAGTGGACGTCGGCCGACGCCGCCGGATTCCCCATGCTCCCGCTCCTGCTTCGTGTCGACGAGGCGAGCTCGGGCGTGATCCGGCACGCGCTGCGCTTCACCAATCCGTCGAGCACCATCCGCGGCGAACACGTCTGGCCGGCGCGCCACCACACATACGACAACATGTCGAGCGCGCTTCCAGCCATGGGCCAGCTATTCCGGCTCAAGTCGACCTATACGATCCCCGACTCCTTCAACACCCAGGCGCGCGCGATCCTGCAGGCGCTCAAGACCTACGGCATGTACCTCGCCGATAACAGCGGGGGGTCGTCCATGTACATCCAGGGCGAGCCGAGCGCTGCATGGGAAGAGGACACGTTCTCGCAGGTGCAGTCGGTGAGCTCGAGCGAGTTCGAGGCGGTCGACCTCTCGGAGTTCACCTCTCGGCCGGGTTTCGATCCTGACTCGGGGAGGGTCCCACCTCGATAGGTCGCGCTGCGGGCGCACAGGGGAGTGGCACGGGGGAGACATGACCTTCACAGCAAAGCCACGAGCCGCGGCCATCGCACTGCTCGGAGGCATGTGGGTGTGCGCGTGCCGCTCTTCTTCGGGCGCCACGTTTAGTGATGGAGCCACCGACAGTGGGCCAACCGCCGCGGGCGTCGAGAAGGCGCGCCCATTCGCCTCCAGCTCGTCGATGGGTCGCTTCTCAGACTCATCGGCAAGTGTCTGCACGTGGGGGTTCTCGACGGCGAAGAATACTCCGAGCCGGACGAGGGCACAGCGCAGGGATCGGTGCTGTCGCCCGTACTGGGCAACATCTACCTGCACCACGTGCTCGTGGGAACCAGCTTCATGAGCCATTCCTGGCGGAAGAGCCGGATGGTGGAAATCTCCTAGTCCGGATCTGGGGAGGGCCCCGGGGCTAGTCCACGCCCGGGGCTACTCGACAGGCCCACTCGGACGAGGCGCTCCGACCAGCCGTCGTCTACCGACTGCGCCAAGGCACGGAATACCCGTTACCAGACCCCGATCCGCAGGTTGTCTTTCCTACGCGCGCTGTGGGTGCAAGGCATGACCCCGGTCACGGAAGCCCCGGTACACCCAACCCCGTGGTGGGGGCTGGGCCAGCCGCCCAAGCGCTCGGATTCACGGAAGTCACGCTGCGCCGCTCGCCAGCGCGTGCGCCCGGGAGGACTGGCACAGCGCTTCCATCCCGCGGGCTAGCTCGCTGGTGTCAGCCGGAATTTCACCGCGGGCTTACAGGCTGATCACCTTCAGCTGGGGGATGGAGCGATGGGAAAGCGCTGTCGAAGCGTGTCGCCGTTCGTCGCCGGCCTGCTGATGGCGTGCGGAGGGAGTGGGGGCGGCAGTTCCGGTTCCGGTTCGGGTTCCGAAGCTCTGGCTGCGCTCGCCATCGCCGACGCGAAGGCCCTGTTCATTGCAGGCTCATCGGGGCAGTCGGATTCCTCTCTCGCGGCGGCGGCGGATGCCGGGGAGTCCGCCACGGAGCCGGCGAAGCTCTACAAGCTCACCGACGACGATCGGGTGCTCGAGGTGACGCGGACCTGCGTCGATCGGGACGGGAGGACGTTCCCGTGCACCGCCTCGCTCACGGCTCAGGCCGTCCGCGACGCTGGACCCGACTATGCGACGATCTCCTTCGCGGCTGAGTCCGGGGCGATCGAGACCGTCCTCGCACGGAAGAGCGACGGCGCAGCGTTCTTGATGACTGCGTTCGGGTTCCCGGGGGGTCCCGAACGATGCGGCAACACCAGCTATCTCCTCGGCTCGACGCCCGTCCAGACGGACGCGACGCAGGACATCTACTTCGCGCAGCAGCCCTGGCAAGGAGGCTATCCAGGCGAAGGCGTCGTGAGGCTCGATGTCCACGATCCAGGGAACATCACGGGCGCCGTCATCACCCCCGAGACGGATGAGGTCTGCGCCTTCCTCGTCAACGGAGAAGGCGACGTCTGGTACAACTTCAACAGCGACAGCTCCCCCTTTGGCGAGCGCTTTCGCTTCGAGGCAGGGCCATACGCCTACCCCCCGCAGTACTCACCTTGGGTGGGAGCTGACAACGCGTTCTATGCGCTGAAGCCAGCGGGTACCTCGGCAGGCTCGTCCTACGATGTTCAGGTATATCGCCTCGTACCGACCGCACCATCCATCAGTGAAGAACCGCGAGGTGTCGTGTCGATCGGGGGCCCCCCGTGGGGTCCGCAGGCGGGAGGCGCTTCGGACTTCCGGCTGCTGGGCAGCGAGATGTTGCGGAGCGGCGACAAGGTGGTGCTGTTCACGGGCCAGTATGCCTTCGACGTTCAAGACCCCGATCACCCGACTGCGCACGACATCTCGTGCATCGCGGGAGATGCCCGGGGCTCGGGCGCGGCGTTCTCGGGCCTGGCGATCTGGTACCTGAAGTTCCACGAGACGGGCGGTACGGGACTGGGGCAGTTCAGCCTGGCCACGGACACGTGCGTCGAGCTCGTGGATCCGGCGATGTACGACGTGCAGTCGTTCGTCGTCGGGAGTGACGATGTCGCGCGGTTCACGGCGACGCGAATGTCCGACGGGCGGAAGGTGCTCGCGAAGGTGGACTCGCAGGGAATGATCACCGTCCTGGACGAGGGCTCGTTGTTCGAGGATGTGTCCCTCGTGCGGATCAGGTGACCGCAGCGGTACGGCGCCGAGACTTCCCATCCGGGTCCTCTACCGCCTCATCGAGCGCATCGAGTACGACAGCCGGACCGGCGACCTCGGCGCCTCACCCATGGTGCTATCGCTTGCCCCTTCGGTTACGCAGGGGACCGGCGCGCTCTCGGACCATCCTCGCGCTCGTCCTCGCACTCGCTGCCGCCCTCTCCGAACTCACTGGCACCAGATCCGCGAGCCGCCGCGGATCCTTGTCCAGGAGCCGCAGCAGGTTCGCCATCGGAACGCTCACCTGCTGCTCGCCGGATTCGTACTTCTGGAATGCTCTCGGTCCGCCGCCCAGCAACTCGCCGGCACGCCGCTGCGACAGCTTCAAGCGCTCTCGGATGCTCGCCACCTCCCGAGGGCTCAGCACCCCCTCGATCTTCGCTCGCAGTTCAAGGAACACACGCTCTCGCTTCTCGAGCGCGTCGCCCTCCAACACGGCCTCGCCACACTTCTCGCACCAGTGGCCCGGCACCTTCACCGCCACCTTGTGGCCCTTGTATTCGACGGTGTCCGTTCGCGCCTCGAAGATGGCCGTCCCGCCACACTCCGGGCACTGGATGCTCTTCGGTGCCTGCGCCATGACTACTTCTCCTTCATCGACAGAATGAGTCGGCCTCTGTCGTCCACCGTCAGCTTCACGTAGAGCGCGAGCGCTCCCCACGGCACGTGGTAGACGTCCTGCCAGGTGCGATGGTTCGCGTGGCTGGTCATGGACTTGTAGAAGTGCGCTCGCTTCATGCTCTGCACCACCTGCACCACGTCCCGAAGCGTGAGCCCCAACTGCAGCGCCGTGTCCTGCGCGGTCCGCGTCATCCGCAATGCCTTCGGCGAACAGAACTCCTCCCTGAATCCCGCCAGGTCGTAGGTCGGGGTTCGCTTCTCCATTCGCACGGATACCATGGCACCTTAAAGGTGCCATAGCAAGTCTCCCGCCAGAGGGCTGATGGACGTGCCTGTCCAGGGACGCGGCCTTCATCTCCACCTTCATCCCTCACGCCACATGGAACCGGAACGCCCCAGAAGACCTAGACAATACAGTAAGTTACCGACCTGATGCTCAGGTTACGTGTTTCTCACCGAGGATCCGTCTTCAAAGAAGAGGATCGTCGCCAAGTACGGGGAGAACGTGGTGTTCGAGAAGGGCAAGCCCGCTCCGAAGCCTGTGAGGTAGAGCGCTGCAGCCTGCGCCCGCGACCACGAACACGGCCAGGGCGGCGGCGATGCGGGCGCGCACGGTGACCTCAGCGAGCGGCCGCGGCGCGGGCGCGCCGGGCGAGGATCAGGGCGGCGCCGGCCGCGGCGAGCGCCGCCAGGAACATCCCCGCCCTCGACCAGGTAGCGGGGGGCTCGGCGTTCTTCCTGGAGGGCGCTTCACGCTACCGAACTGCTCAAGTCCAGATGGCGGAATGCCGACCGACTCGCGACGAAGCTCGGGCTCTGATGCCACCGCGCAGGCCATCTCCGGCAAGCAATATGGTCTACCTCTGCCGCATCAGGTCGGTGGCGGTTCCCCTGAGAGCGGCAGGGTGACGACGAACTCGGACCCGCGCCCCCGCCCCTCGCTCCGGGCCCGGATCGACCCACCGTGCAGCTCGACCAGCCCCTTCGCCAGCGCGAGGCCGAGCCCGAGGCCGCCCTGCGTCCTCGCCAGGCCCTGCTCCGCCTGCGCGAAGGGCTCGAACATCCGCTCCACCTCGCCCGGCTCCATGCCGACCCCGGTGTCCCGGACCGAGACCTCGGCGCAACCTCCGCCCGCGGTGAAGGCCACGGTCACGTCCCCCCCCGCCGGCGTGAACTTCGCAGCGTTCTGGAGCAGGTTCCCGACCACCTGGGATAGGCGGGTCATGTCCGCCTCGATCCAGACCGGGCCGGGCGGAAGGTCCAGGCGGAGCGTCAGCGTGCCTCGCTCGAAGAGCGAGTGTGAATCCTCGCAGGCCGACCGGACCACGTCTCGCAGGTCGAGCCGCGCCCGGTGGAGCTCGATCTTCCCATGCGAGATGCGGGTGATGTCCAGCAGGTCGTCGAGGAGGTGCGACATGTGCTCCGTCTGGCGCGCCATGATCTCCCAAGCCCGCGAGGCGATCGGGCTGCCGGGCGGGGACCGGCGCACGAGCTGTAGGCCGGTACGGATGGGGGCGAGAGGGTTCCTCAGCTCGTGCGACAGGACGGCGATGAACTCGCTCTTGCGCTGGTCGGCCTGCTGGATCTCGCGGTAGAGCCGGGAGTTGTCGATGGCACTCGCGGCGCGGCGCGCCACCTCCTGCGCCAGGGCGAGATCGGCCGGGCCGTACCGCCCCGGCGTGTCGGAGCCCAGGGTCAACACCCCGAGCGTCTTCCCACCCGCCACGAGCGGCGCGACGAGGGCGCTGCGGATCCCGATCGCGCGGACGAGCTGCGCGTGCTCCTCGTCCTCACAGTGGTCTCGCATGAAGCCGTCCGTGA
>Ga0209641_10002682_pt1 | contig 15172 bp, 10 predicted proteins | sample RifCSP16_1_FD_184022 | JGI IMG/M metagenome (GOLD analysis project Ga0209641, IMG submission 184022) | Soil microbial communities from Rifle, Colorado - Rifle CSP2_sed 16_1 (SPAdes) (version 2) | ecosystem: Environmental > Terrestrial > Deep subsurface > Rock core/Sediment | place: Rifle...
GGCGAGTAGGAGCGCAGCACCAGCCGATCCCCGCGGCCCGCCACCGCCTTTCGCTCGAGCCGCAGCTGAGAGAGCGCGGTCGCACCCGGCTCCAGGCGCCCCGCCCCCAGGAGCCGCACCCGGGCGAGCACCTCGGCGCTCGCCACGTGAAGCCTCACCCGCGCCCCGTCCGGGAGGGCCCGTGCCGAGGGCAGGAGCGTGACCTCGGCATCCAGCATCGATGTCGGCCGCAGCATCCCCGGACACGCCAGGACGTCCCCGCGGCCGAGCTCGCTGACCTCCACCCCCGCCAGGTTCACCGCGGTGCGCGTGCCCGCGCGGGCGCGGTCGACCGGCTCCCCGTGCACCTGGAGCCCGCGCACCCGGGCCCGTCGCCCCCTAGGCAGGGCCTCCACCTCCTCCCCCACCCCGATCTCGCCGGCCACGAGCGTGCCCGTGACGACGGTCCCGAAACCGCGCTGGGAGAAGACGCGGTCGATCGGGAGGCGTAGGAGCCCCCCCTGCGGCCGCTCCGGGGCCTCGCCCGCGAGCGCCAGGAGGGCCTCGCGCAGCGCGGGCAGGCCCTCGCCGGTGCGGGCGCAGACGCGCACGACTGGTCGGCCCTCGAGAAAGGACCCCGCCACGAGCTCGCGCACCTCGAGCTCGGCGACGGCGAGGGATGCCGCCTCCGCGAGGTCGCACTTCGTGAGCGCGACGAGCCCCCGGGGGATCCCGAGGAGCCGGCAGATGTCGAAATGCTCGCGGGTCTGCGGCATCACCGACTCGTCCGCCGCCACCACGAGCAGGACGGCGTCGATGCCGTGGGCGCCCGCGAGCATGTTGCGGACGAAGCGCTCGTGGCCGGGGACGTCGATGAAGGAAGCCACGATCCCGGGGCCGAGCGCGCAGTGCGCAAAGCCCAGGTCGATCGTGATCCCCCTCTCCTTCTCCTCCTTGAGGCGGTCGGGGTCGGTGCCGGTCAGCGCCCGGACGAGGGCGCTCTTGCCGTGGTCGATGTGGCCCGCGGTCCCGACGATGAAGGAGCGCAGCGGCGGATCAGTCCTCCCTCGTGCTCACGCCGAAGACGGACTCCGCGGTCTTGTGCAGCTTGGCCGCCAGCGCCAGCCGCGCCTCCTTCTCGGCGCGGGCGATGAAGGAGTAGTTCTCGCGCGCGACCTTGATCAGGAAGAGCAGCTCGTCGCGCGTCAGGGTCAGCACCACTCGGGCCCGCTCCTTGTCGAAAGAGGCCTCCACCAGCTTGTCGCGGAGCTTCAGCCGGGCCTGCTGCTCGTCGTCGGTGATGAAGTGGTACTCCTGGCGGGTGACCTTCTGGAGGAAGACGAGCTCCTTCGCGGTCAGGTTGAGCGAGACGCTCCGGGCCTCGGAGGGCCGAGGGGTGGGGGGCTGTCCGACAAGTGGGCTCACGGTCGGCCTCCGTCCGGAGGGTTGTCTGTCTCCGGACCCGCTATTCTAGTCGACCCCATCGGGCCTCGTCACCTGGTCCTGCGGGGACGCCCCCCCGGCGATCGCCCCCTCGCCCCCCGGGGGCTCGGGGAGGGTCCCCGCTTCCGACCCCGGGGACGAGGGGCGGCGCCGCGCGCGCGCTCGATCACCTCCACCAAGGCAAAGTCGATCTGCCTCCGCTCGAGGTCGACGCGCGCCACCTGGACCTCCACTCGATCGCCGAGCCGGTAGGTTCGGCCCGTGTTCTCCCCCTTCAGCAGATGCGCCTTCTCGTTGAGGCGGTAGTAGTCGTCGCTCATCGAGGAGACGTGGACGAGCCCCTGCACGTAGAGCTCCTCGAGCTCCACGAAGAGGCCGAAGGCCTGGACCCCGGTGACGTAGCCGGTGAAGACCTCGCCCAGGCGCCCGGCCATGAAACGGACCTTCTTCCACTCCACGAGCTCGCGCTCCGCCTCCGCCGCTCGGCGCTCCACTTCCGAGAGGTGACGGCCCATCTCCGGAAGCCGCTCCCGAAGCCAGGCCTCCCGGGAAGGGTCGAGCCCCCGGCGAATGGCCCCCAGCGCCCGGTGGGCGACGAGGTCCGGGTAGCGCCGGATGGGACTCGTGAAGTGCGCGTACATGTCGGTGGCGAGACCGAAGTGGCCGAGGTTTTCCTCGTGATAGCGGGCGAGCTTCATCGTGCGCAGCAGCAGGTAGGAGACGAGCTTCTCCTCCGGCTTGCCCTCGATCTGCCGCAGGACCAGCTGGAAGTCCTCCGGGCGCACCTCTTCGAGGTTGGGAGGCACGCGGTAGCCGAAGGAGGACACGAGCTCGCAGAACTCCTCCACCCGCTCGGGGTCGGGCCGCTCATGGACGCGGTAGAGCGTCCCCGCCCCCTCCCGGTGGAGCGCCTCCGCCACCGCCTCGTTCGCGGCGAGCATGAACTCCTCGATGAGGCGCATGCTCTCGAGCCGCTCGTGGGGAACGATGCCCGTCATCTCGCCGTCGGGGCCGAGGAGCAGCTTCGGCTCCGGCAGGTCGAAGTCGAGCGAGCCCCGCTCGTACCGCCGCTTCCGCATCTGCTTGGCGAGCTCGGCCATGCCCAGGAGCGACGGAACGAGGGGGGCGAGCCGCTCCCGCGGGGCGGCGTGCCCGTCGAGGACCGCCTGCACCTCTTGGTACGTCAAGCGCGCAGCGCTGCGGATGACCCCGTCGTGGAACTCCGTGCGGCGGACGCTCCCCCTCGCGTCGAGCTCGAGAACCACCGACTGGGTGAGGCGATCCCGCCCTTCGACCAGGCTGCAGACGTCGCTGGAGAGGGCGTGCGGCAGCATCGGCAGGACCCGATCCGGGAAGTAGATGGACGTCCCTCGAAGGTAGGCCTCCTGATCGAGGGCGCCCCCCTCGCCGACGTAGTGGCCGACGTCGGCGATGTGGACGCCAAGTCGGAAGCCGCCGTCGCGGAGCCGGTCGAGGCTCACCGCGTCGTCGTGGTCGCGGGCGGTCTCGGGGTCGATGGTCACCGTCGGCCATTCCCTGAAGTCGGTTCGGCCCGCGATGTCGTCGGCACGCACCGGGACCGCGACCCGGGCCGCCTCTTCCTCGACCTCCGGCGGAAAGGAGTCCGGCAGCTCGTATTTGGCGACGATCACCTTGAGGTCCACCCCGGGATCGGCGAGTCGTCCCAGGACCTCGACCACGCGAGCGATGGGATTCCGGGTGGCGGTGGGGGGACGGGTGATCTCCGCCGTCACCATGTCCCCCGGGCCCGCGCCGTCCTGCTCGCCGACGGGAACGATGAGCTCGTGCAGCACGCGGCGATCGAACGGCACCACGCGCCCGCCGATGCGTGGGTCCTCTTCGAAGCGACCGACCACCCGGTGGAGGGCACGCTCGAGCACGCGGATGATCCGACCCTCCGGGCCGCGCGCGCCCTCGTGCTCGACCCGCGCCACCACGCGGTCGCCGTGCAGCGCCTCCCGCAGGTTCGCCGCAGAGACGAAGAGGTCGAGCTGGCCCGGGCGCCGTGCCTCGGGCACCACGAACCCGTACCCGGACGGGCTGCACCGAAGCCGGCCCACCACGAGGTTCATGCGCGCCGGGAGCCCGATCCGAGCACCCCGGATGGCGACGACCGCGCCCTCCGCGATCAAGCGGCGGAGGGTCGCCTTGAGTTCCCGGCGTCCAGCGCCCGTCAGACGGAGCCGTTGCACCAGCTCGCGCACCCCGACCGGTCTGCCGAGGCTCGACAGCGCCGCGAGGACCTGGAGGTCGATGCTGTTCGCGGTGGAGGTTATGGGGTTGCCGTCAAGGGGATGGTGCCGGAGGTGGGACTTGAACCCACACTAGCCGAAGCCAACACGGCCCTGAACCGTGCGCGTCTGCCAATTCCGCCACTCCGGCCGCGCAAGCGAACAACGATTCTAGCAGGCCTCCCCTCCTCGTCTCAAGCGGCGCTGTCTGCACCACAAGAGGACGGGGGAGCACTCGCGTCAGGACAGCAGGCGATCCCTTCGCCTGTACCTCCAATGCTGTCAGCAGGTTGGCCGGAGCGGCGACGGCACGTGGATTGCAGACTTCCTAGCGGGAGCACGGCGTAAGCTCCCACGGAGAGAGCCGATGAAGCGCGGGCTACTGGCCGTCATCGCTGCCGTCCTGGGCGCTCCCGCCTCCGCCGACGAGACCTTCGCCTACGGCCGCTTTCGCCAGGTCGAACCCGGCGTCACCGTGCAGCGCGCCACGGAGGTCGCGGCCGAGGAGGCGCTGGTCAACATGCCCTACCTGCCCGGTGACCGTGTGTGGACCGACGGGCACGGCCGGGGCGAGGTGCAATTCGCGAGCGGGACCGTCCTTCGCCTCGACCGCCGCAGCAAGGTCGACTACGTGACGCACGACGAGGGGCGCGACGAGCAGATCGTCCTGCGGCTCTGGTCGGGTTCCCTGCTCGTCCGCCACTCCGGTGAGACCGGCACGCTGCTGATCGAGGTCCCGGGGGGCATCGTCAACGTGCCCGATCGCGGGGTCTACAGGATCGACGTCGACGAGGGCGACACACGCCTTTCCGTGTACGAAGGCGGGGCGTTCCTCGAATCCGGCGGCGAGCGGGCATCGGTAGGCCCGGGCGAACACACTTGGGCACGGGGCGGCGCGCCCGAACCCGTCCAGCCGTTCGACCGCGAGGAGGCGGACGACTTCGCGCGCTGGGACGCGGAGCTGGAAGCCCGCATGGCCTGGGCCCCGACGAGGCATCGCTACCTCCCTCCCGAGCTCGCCCCGTATGCCCCCGAGCTGGAGAGCTACGGCACCTGGCACTTCCAGGCGGAAAACGGCTACGTCTGGCGTCCGTACGTAGCGGCCGGCTGGCGCCCCTACTGGAACGGCAACTGGATCTGGACGAACTGGGGATGGACGTGGGTGCCCTACGAGTCGTGGGGCTGGGCGCCGTTCCACTACGGAAGCTGGGGCGTCTCGGCCTCGCTCGGCTGGTATTGGATCCCCGGCGGCGTCTGGGGGCCGGGTTGGGTGAGCTGGGCCACCGGCGGCGGATACGTGGGCTGGTGCCCGCTCGGCCGGGGCGGCGCACCTGTCGTCCCCTATCGGACGCGCCGCGGCCACGCCGTACCCCGCGGGAGCCTGCACGCCGCCGACGCCTGGACGGTCGTGCCGCGAAGTGATCTGGGCCGAGGGGACGCCGCCCGCCGACGAGCCCCCCGCCTCCCCGTGGAGGGAGCCGAGCTCAGGGTGGCCGGCTCCGCGGAGCTGCGACCGACGCGGGACGGCCTGGAGCTGCGAAGGATCGAGGCCGCGCGCCCACGAGCGCCCGCCGGCGCCGTCCGCGCTGCCCCGCCGACGAGCGGACGGGCCGCCGTCGTCGCGCCCGCACCGTCCTTCCGCCGACCACGGCCCGGACCCTCGTCCGCCGGCGCCACGGAAGCCCCGGCGACGGCGCCTCGGGTCGCGTCGCCCGGTCGCGCGCGGACCCCTGGAGTCAGGACGCCCGATCGCGCCCGCCCGAGCACGCCGGCCCCCGCACCGCGGTCGGCGAGACCCAGGACCGAGGCAGCGCCCACGTCGGCGGGGGACGAGAATGGCCGGCGCGTCCTCCGCCGCCTGTTCGAGCCGCTCTTCCATCCCGAGCGGCCGAGCACGCGCGAGCGGAGCGATCGCGGTGGGCGCTCCGATGGCGCGGTCGCCTCTCCGCGCCGGCAACGAGACGAGGGGAATCGACCCCCTTCCAGCCAAGGCTGGTCTCGCCCTTCCTCGGCGCGCGGCGAGAGCCCGCGCGCCGCCCCGCAGCGCCCGGAGTCGCGGGCGCCACGGCCGTCGGCGCCACCGCGCGAGCGCGCCAACCGCGCGTCGCCGCGGTCGCGGCCGGAGAAGGAGTAGCGCCCGCCGAGCGCGGCGGCTTATAGTTGCCGCTGATGGCGGCCCCCGCCGCACCCCGCGTCCTCACACTGCGGCGCGTGGTGGTTACCGCGCTCTTCGCGGGGGCCATCCTCGCCGGGGCCATGCTCGGGGTCTTCCTCGCCTTCGAGAGCGATCTGCCCCAGGTCACCTCCCTCGAGGACTTTCAGCCCAACATCATCACCCAGGTCCTCGGCGCCGACGGCAGCCCTCTCGGCGAGTTTGCGATCGAGAAGCGGGTCGTAGTGGCCTTCCGCGACATCCCCCCCGTGCTTCGCAACGCCATCGTGGCCGTCGAGGACGCGGACTTCTGGAAGCACATCGGCATCAACCCCTGGCGCATCCCCGGCGCCGCCTTCGCCAACGTCCGTTCCGGCCGGCGCGGCCAGGGCTTCTCGACGCTCACCATGCAGCTCAGCCGGCTGCTGTTTCTGACCCCGGAGAAGACCTACGAGCGGAAGATCAAGGAGGTCATCCTCGCCTTCCAGATCGAGAAGAACTTCACCAAGGAGGAGATCTTCACGCTCTACTGTAACCAGATCTACTTCGGCCACGGGAACTACGGTGTGGAAGCGGCGAGTCGGTTCCTCTTCGGGAAGTCGGTGAGCGACCTGACGCTCGACGAGGCCGCCCTCGTCGCGGGCACGGCGCAGAACCCTTCACGCCTCTCCCCCGTCGAGAACCCCGAGCGCGCGCTCCACCGCCGCAATCACGTCCTCGACCGCATGGCGGAGGAGAAGTACATCACGCGCGAAGAAGCGGAAGCGGCCCAGGCACAGCCGCTCCAGCTCCACCTGCGAAAGGAGCCCCTCTCGATCGCCCCTCATTTTCTCGAGGAGGTGCGCAAGTCCCTCGAGCGCGAGTATGGCAGCCAGCGTATCTACCAGGGCGGTCTCCGGGTCTACACGACCCTCGACCCCGAGCTCCAGCGGGAGGCCAACCGCTCGCTCCGCCGCGGTCTCCGCTCGCTGGACCGGAAGGCGCGGGGGTTCGTACGGCCGGAGACGACCCTCCTGCGCGACGGTCTGCTCCCCGACCCGCTGCACCTCGAGGAGTGGGACTGGCCCTTCGGGCCGGGGGACGTCGTCCACGGGGTCGTGATCGCGTCCGACCGCGCCTCGGCCGTCGTGAGGGTCGGCGAGTACCGTGCCCGCCTGCTTCCGGGGGACGTCACTTGGACGCGTCAGACGAACATGGCGGAGATGTTGCCGCGGGGGACGGTCGCCCCGTTTCTGATCAAGTCGCTCCTCGAGGAGGGAGGAAGGAAGGAGGCGGCGGTCCAGCTCGAGCAGGATCCCAGGATGGAGGGTGCACTCGTGGCCCTCGACGTGCACTCGGGGGCGGTGCGGGCGATGGTCGGGGGCTTCGACTTCGAGCGCAGCAAGTTCAACCGGGCGACCCAGGCGCTCCGGCAGGTGGGCTCGGCCTTCAAGCCCGTCGTCTACGCGGCGGCGATCGAGAAGCTCGGCTGGACGCCGGCCACGACCATCGTGGACGCTCCCCTGAGCTTCGAGAACCCCTGGGACAAGACGGTGTGGTCGCCCCAGAACTACGACTACCGGTACCTCGGGCCCATCACGCTCCGGCGCGCGGTCGAGCTGAGCCGCAACATCCCCGCGGTGAAGACCCTGCAGGCGGTGGGCATCGACAACGGCATCGACTACGCGCGGCGTTTGGGCCTCACCTCCGACCTGCCGCCCTACCTGCCTCTCGCCCTGGGGGCGGGCGAGGCAACGTTGCTGGAGATGGTGTCCGCCTACGCCGCCTTCCCCAACCAGGGGCTGCGCATGAAGCCCTACCTCATCCAGAGGATCACCGACCGCGACGGCAACGTCATCGAGGAGACGCGCCCGCGGGCGAGCGACGCCCTCCGCGCCGACACCGCCTTCATCCTGACCAGCCTCCTGCGGGGCGTCGCCGAGCACGGCACCGCGGCCCGCGCCCGGCGCCTCCGTCGCCCCATCGGCGGCAAGACCGGGACCACGAACGACTTCACCGACGCCTGGTTCCTCGGCTTCGAGCCGTCCCTGGCCGCCGGCGTGTGGGTGGGGTTCGACGAAAAGCGGGAGTCGCTGGGGCGGGACGGGTCGGAGGCGGCGCTGCCGATCTGGCTCGACTTCTGGGCCGCGGTCATGAAGGACCGTCCCATCGAGGAGTACCCCATCCCCGGCAACGTCGTCTTCGTGCCCGTCGACGAGAGCGGCCGCCCGGGTATGCCCGGAGCTCCCGGCGTCCACATGGAGGCCTTCGTCGCCGGCACCGAGCCGCATGTGGTGCCACCCGCGGAGGGGGCGCAGTGACAGAAGCGTGGCGACAACGAACAGCTTAGGGAAGCGGGGGGAGCGAGTCGAGGAAGTCGGCCACCGCCCGCCAGTAGGCCTCGCCGCCCGTGATGTAGGTGTCGTTGTGGTCGGCGCCGGCAATGCGGTGGAAGCGCTTCGGCTCCGGCGCCGCCGCGAAGAGCCGCTGACCCTGCTCGAAGGGCACCACCGAGTCGCGATCCCCGTGCAGCACGAGGAGGGGCACGCGCAGCCGTGACACCTTGGCCAGGTTGTCGTAACGGGTGCGGACAAACGGACGGAGAGGCAGGAACGGCAAGGCCTCCCGCGCCATGTCCGGCACGGAGGTGAACGGGGACTCGAGCACGACCGCCCGCGAGGGGCGAGAGAGGGCGAGCTCGAGTGTCACCGCCGCCCCCAGCGACTCCCCGAAGAGCACGAGCCGCTCCGGAGGGACACCGCGGCTCTCGACGAGGTACCGCCACGCCGCCCGCGCGTCGCGGTAGGTCCCCTCCTCGTCCGGACTGCCCTCGCTCCGGCCGTAGCCGCGGTAGTCGTAGAGGAGCACGTCGGCACGGAGCTTCGACTGGATGAACAGCGCCCGGTCCAGCCGGTGGCTGATGTTGCCGCCGTTGCCGTGGCTGAGGAGGATCGTGAGCCGTGAGCCGCTGACGGGCAGGAACCACCCGTGCAGGCGCACGCCGTCCTCGGCGACGAGGGCGAGCTCCTCGGAGGCGAGCCCAAGCGCCCTTGGCGTCAGCTCGAGGGAACGGGCCGGGAAGTAGATGAGCCGCTTCTCGAAGATCATGAGCGCGAGGGTGGCGACGGCCAGCACCACGGCGACGCGGAGGGCCAGGCGGAGCGGGTCAATGCCGCCCGCCCTCATCGCCGCCGGCCCGAGGGCACCGGCCGGTAGTCCGGGTATCGAGCGGCGCCGGGTCCGAAGGTCACCCGCCACGCCCGCCCGTCGGCCAGCCTCTGGCGATAGATCGCCCAATCTCCGGTGACGTTCGAGGCGAAGGCGATCTCGGTGCCGTCCGGCGAGTAGGCGGCGTCGTAGTTCAGCGCGGGCCACGAGACGAGCACCTTCTCCCGGCCCGTCGCGAGCTCGTGCTCGAGGAGACGGCTCGTATCGCCCAGGTGGCCCCGGCTCACGTAGACGAGCCGCCTTCCATCCGGGCTGAAGCGCGCTTCGCAGCCTCCGGAGGTGATCCTGGAGATCCGGCGCCTCTGGCCCGTCGCGACCTCGACCACGTAGATCTGGTGGCCGATCCGCCAGTTCGACGAGTAGGCGATGAAGCGGCCGTCGGGGCTCCAATGCGGGTTCCCGAAGATGGTGTTGTTCCCCTGACGGACCATGTCGCGCGTGACGCCGGAGGCGCGGCTCATGACCAGCAAGCGTGGCGGGCCCTCGAAATCGGACAGGAAGGCGAGGGTGGCGCCGTCGGGCGAGACATCGGACTGGGACTCGTCCGCATTGTTCTCGCGCAGCCGCCGCGGCTTCCCGCCCTCCGCGGCGACCTCGAAGAGCTGCGAGGTCCCCGTCCGATTGGAGCTGAAGATGACGCTGGCCCCGTCCGGGGTCCAGCGTCCGAGCATGTCCGCCGCCGGGTGATCGGTCAGCCGACGCTCCCGTCCGCCTCCGGCGCCGATCACGTAGAGATCGACGTTACCCGAGACGTCGCGCTCGAAGAGGATCGCCGAGGGCGCGCCGCCCTCGGTGGAGGGCGCAGCGGAGAGTCTCGGGGCTGCCCTCTGCTCGCGGCAGCCGGCGGCGAGCACGCCGGCGAGAGCCGCCAGGGTGAGCGCGGTGCGGCGCCGCGGGCTCCTCACTCCTCTGCCCCTGCCGCCTGGCCGAGCGTGCCCCTGGCCTTGGCGATCAGGGTGGCCTTGATGAAATCGTCCAGCCCGCCGTCCAGCACGCGGTCTACGTCGCCGGTCTCGTGCCGCGTCCGGTGGTCCTTCACCATCCGGTAGGGATGCAGGACGTAGGACCGGATCTGGCTTCCGAAGGCGATGTCCTTCTTGGACGCCTCCACCGCGTCCAGCCTCTCGCGCCGCTTCCGCATCTCGAGCTCGTAGAGCCGGGCCTTCAGGATCTTCATCCCCACCTCCCGGTTGCGGATCTGGCTCCTCTCGTTCTGGCAGGAGACCACGATGCCGCTCGGAAGATGGGTGATGCGAACGGCGGAATCGGTGACGTTGACGTGCTGCCCGCCGGCGCCGCTCGAGCGGTAGGTGTCGACACGGATGTCCTTGTCCTGGACCTCGATCTCGATCGTCTCGTCGAGCTCCGGCCAGGCGAAGACGGAGGCGAAGGAGGTCTGTCGTCGCGCGTTGGCGTCGAAGGGGCTGATGCGGACCAGGCGATGCACCCCCGCCTCCGCGGCGAGGTACCCGTAGGCATACTCGCCCTGCACGATGACGGTGGCGCTCTTGATTCCGGCCTCCTCCCCCGCCTGGATGTCGGTGATGTCGCGTCGGTATCCGCGCCGGTCGCACCAACGCAGGTACATGCGCAGGAGCATGTCCGCCCAGTCCTGGCTGTCGGTGCCGCCGGCCCCGGAATTGATGGTCAGGATCGCGTTGGCGCGGTCGTGCTCGCCCCCGAGCATCTTCTGGAGCTCCGCGCCCTCCACCGTCGCCTCGAGGGCGTCGAGCGCGGAGCGGAGGTCACCGTCGACGTCCTCGCCGGCGGCGGCCCACTCCGCGAGCACCCGCGCGTCGTCCTCCTGGGTCCGGAGCCGCTTGAGCAGCTCGAGGTCGCCCTCGATGCGCTTGCGTCTCTGCAGGAGCTTCTGTGACGCCGCCGGCTCCTTCCAGAAGCCGGGGTCTGTCATCTTCTGCTCGAGTCCCTCGAGCTCGGTCCGGAGCTTCTCCGCCTCAAAGATAGCCGCGGATGTCCGCGGCCCTCGCGCTCAGCGCCTCGAAGCGCTGCATGTGATCGTGGTTCAGGGAGGGGCTCCTAGGAGGCCATTCTAGCGGAAGGGCGCCACCCTTGTGGCGGCGAGGAGGCCGAGCGTCGCCGCGAGGCAGCCCCAGCCAAAGACGTCGCCATACCGGGTGTAGGGCGTCCTCCCGGCCAGGAAGGGCACGTCCCGGACGAGGACGGTCTGCGCGAAGAGGCGTGTCGGCCCGAGCACGCGGCCCCAGGGGTCCACCACCGCCGTGATCCCGGTGTTGGCGGCCCGCACCAGCCACCGACGGTTCTCCACCGCGCGGAACACCGCCATCGCGAGGTGCTGGTGGGGGGCGGAGGTGGTGCCGTACCAGGCGTCGTTGGTGATGTTGACGAAGAGCTGGGCTCCCTTCGCGGCGAAGGGGCGGACGAGGGCGGGGAAGATCGCCTCGTAGCAGATGAAGCCCGCGAGCTTCCGTCCGTCCACCTCCGCCAGCGTGTGCTCGCTTCCGGGGCTGAAGTCCGAGACCTCGGCGACGAGCTTGGCCCCAACCCGGCCGCCGAGCGTGAAGAGCGGTCGCAGGGGCACGTACTCGCCGAAGGGGACGAGCTGGATCTTCCGGTACCGGTACACCAGCTCGCCACGGGGATCGAGCAGCTTCGCACCGACATAGATCCGCGGCACGCCGTCGGCCGGGGCCTCGACGTCGTCGTTTCCGAAGAAGAGGTATATCCCCTGGCCGCGCGCGAGCCCCTGGAGCGTCTCCGCGAGCAGGGGGTCCCCGTCGAACCGGAACGGGACCGCCGACTCCGGCCACACGACGAGCCGAGCGCCCTCCCCCGCCGCCTGCACCGACAGCTCCACGTGGCGGCCGACGTTGCTCCAGGCGTTCTCGGGGACCCACTTGTCCTCCTGGCGGATGCCGCCCTGGACGAGGCCCACCCGGATACGGCCGCTCTCCGGCAGCGGAGCGGAAAGCTGAGCGGAGCCCCAGGCCCACGTCCCACCCACGAGCACCACGAGTCCGGCCAACGCGGCGCGGCGGCGCCGGGGGCGCCTCTCGACGGCGACGTACGCGAGCAGTGACGAGGCGGCGGCCACGAGGAACGAGACGCCGTAGACGGCGGCGACGGACGCGATCTGGATGAAGGGGAGATGCCGGTGCTGACTGTACCCGAGCAGGCACCACGGGAACGAGAACAGCGTGTGGGCGCGGAGGATCTCCGTCGCGACCCACGCGAGCGGCGCCGCGAGGAGGCCCCCCGGTCCGCAGGTCCCGACGATCCGCGCCACCGCCCACGCGAACGCGGAGGGGAAGAGCGCCACGCCCAGGCATAGCGCCGCCATCACCGCCACACCCGCCCCCAGGCCGAGGCCCCCGTATTGGACGACGACGAAGGCGGTCCAGTAGAGCAGCCCCAGGGACGAGATCGCCCCCGTGACGTATCCCAGCCGAAAGGCCTCGCCGCCGGCCGTCCCCGGGAGGGCGACGAGCAGCGGGACGAGCGCAAACCAAGCCACCGCACCGTGGCCGAACTTCGGGAAAGAGAGGAAGAGGAGAACCCCGGAGAGCGCGGCGAGGCCCTCGCGCCGCAGGCTCGTGCTCAGGCCCACCACCCTACTGCCGGATGACGTAAGGGTTGAACTTCTCCTCGCGCAGCCGATCCCGTGCCTGCTCGGCATCGGCGCGGTCGCGATAGGGCCCGACGCGCACGGTGAAGAGGCCGCCACCGCGCTCGGCGGGGGCGACCGTGTAGGCCGAAAAGCCTCGCCCCTTCAGCTGTCCGACGATGGTGTCCGCGCTCGCGCGATCCCGGAACGCCCCGACCTGGACCGCAAAGCCCGGGCTCGACTGGGCGGGCGCTCGCGGAGGCGCGCCGGGCGAGCCGGCGGCAACGGGCGAGGGGGTCGGTCGGGGAGCGGCGGGAGAGGGTCGGGCCGGCACGGGCGTCGGCGAGGCGACCGACTTCGGGCTCGGTGTGACCCGCGGGGCGGGAGACGGGCTCGAGGCCACGGGGCGCGAGCGCTCGAGCGCCTCCTCGGTCCGCTCCGCCTCCAGACGCTGGGGATAGCTCATCTCGGCCGGGGTCGGTGGGGGCGGAGTCGTCGCCTCCTCGGCGACGACGCGCTCCTCGGTCACCGGGCGGGCCGCCTCCGTGCCGGCGGTCGCGCCGTCGACGCCGCGACCCACCATGACCCCGGCCAGGAAGCTGAGGATCAGACCCGCGGCGCCGGCCATGAAATAGAAGACCAGCTGCTTGTTGGTCAGCTGGATCTCGTAGTAGTAGTCGTCCTGGGCCAAATCGTCACTCCTCGAGCGGGCAGCTCATGGCACCCCCAGCCTGCGGTAGGCGTCCTTGATTATGCCCGACACCACCGCCTCCTCCTGCGACCCCAGCCCCTGGCGCACCCCGAGCTGGATCGACGCCACCAGCTCGTTGAGCCCGGCGAGCATCAGACGGCGCCGCTCCTCCGGGGGGAGGTCGGCGACGTTGGCCAGCATCTGATCGTAGTCCGCCCGGCCGTACTGCTTGAGGTCCACACCGTAGAACAGCAATTCGTACTGCCCGGCGACGCGGGCCAGGACCTCGTCCATCAGCGTGTCCACCTCTTGTCCCACGCGGCCCTGGAGAAAGGAGTAGATCCGGCTCAGCATCTGGTTGAAGCGCTCGACGACCTGCTCGAGGTCCAGCTCCTGCTCGTCCCGTGCGATCCCCGCTGCGCGCGCCGCCTCCTCTCCCGGCTGACCCTTCCGGACGACGCCCAGCACCATCAGTGCCCACAGAACGCGGCAGGTCTCGAGCGGGGTCAGGTAGGAGACCTGGCAGATCTGCTCGACGCTCGCCCGCCCGTTGATGTGGGCGAGCACCTCCTGTTCCTCCGGTGTGAGATCGAGCTTGAGCAGTATCTCGGTGTTGCCGGTGGGGACGGGGACGGCATCGTAGTCGCCCCCGATCCCCCGGTAGATGCGGCTCCAGGCGCGGCTCCGGCGAATCCCCTCCAGGATCAGCCCCTCGATCGAGAGGTTCAGCGTGACCACGTCCTCCGCCCCCGCTTCCTTCATCACGAACTCGTAGTCGCCCGTCGTCCAGCCGAAGACGTCGAGCAGGATCTCCTTGACGTGGTGTTCGATCGCCGGGAGCAGATCCTCGGCCTCGAGCGCCTCGAGCTCGACCAGGATCGTCCCCAGGCGCCGTCCGGGAGCGATGAGCTTGCTCGCCTCGAGATACTGGCGGACGGTGATCTTGCCCCGCAGGAGGAGGTCCTCCCCCAGCCGCTCGTCCGGATTGCTGCTGCGGGCGTAGACGACGCGCCCCATGTGCAGGTGCACGCTCTTGGTGCTGTCCGCGCGGCGGAACGTGAGCACACCCGTCTCGCCGCTCCCGAGGACGGACTTCAGGAGCTCGGGCACGCTCGTCTCCTCGATGCGGCCCCGGAGGGTGAGATCGTCGCCTCCGGTGCCGGTGTCGGGCGTGCCCATCGGCGGCTATTTCTCCCGAATGAGGGCCTTCATCCAGTCGATCGGGATCGGGAAGATGATGGTCGAGTTCTTCTCCGCTCCGATCTCGACCAGCGTCTGGAGGTATCGCAGGTGGATGGCCACCGGCTCCATCTGGAGCTTCGCCGCCGCCTCCGCGAGCTGCTTCGAGGCTTCGAGCTCGCCGGAGGCGTGGATGATCTTCGCCCTCTTCTCGCGCTCGGACTCCGCCTGCTTGGCCATCGCCCGCTGCATCTCGACCGGTAGGTCCACGGCCTTGACCGCGACCTGCGTGACCTTGATCCCCCAGGGGTCGGTGTGCTGGTCGATGACCTCCTGCAACCGGAGCGCCAGCCGCTCGCGCTCGGAGAGCAGCTCGTCGAGGTGGGCCTGGCCGAGGATGCTTCGGAGCGTCGTCTGGGCCTCCTGGCTCGTGGCATAGAGGAAGTTCTCGACCTGGATGACCGAGGCGAGGGGGTCCACCACGCGGAAGTACACGACCGCGTTGACCTTCACGGTGACGTTGTCCCGGGTGATCACGTCCTGGGGCGGCACGTCGAGGACGACCGTCCGCAGGCTGACACGCATCATCCGGTCGATGGGCCAGGCGACGATGATGAGACCCGGCCCCTTCGGCTTCGGCAGGACCTTCCCCAGACGGAAGATCACGCCGCGCTCGTATTCGTTGA
>Ga0209641_10002684_pt1 | contig 15162 bp, 11 predicted proteins | sample RifCSP16_1_FD_184022 | JGI IMG/M metagenome (GOLD analysis project Ga0209641, IMG submission 184022) | Soil microbial communities from Rifle, Colorado - Rifle CSP2_sed 16_1 (SPAdes) (version 2) | ecosystem: Environmental > Terrestrial > Deep subsurface > Rock core/Sediment | place: Rifle...
AATTTATGGGCCATGATCACGGAATGGGAGACCATAACCATGGGATGGCTGGTGTAGATCACAGCCACCATGAACAACCTAAACAATTAAATCAGAATGCGAATAATAGGTAACCTTACACGGCGAGAATTTATAAAAATATCGTTACTTGGCTTATCGAGCCTGGCCTTTCGCGGATACAAGCTGCCAGAATTTCCACAGGCTGACCACCTTGGCCGTGTTAATGTGGGCATGACCGAACTCAAAGCTCGACCAGACTCGGATAGTGACACCCTTGAGCAGGTCTACGGAGATACCATCGTTCTCTGGCTGCGGGAAGTACTAGGCCGGCGGCCCTGGCGTAAAAATCAACGCTGGGTCGAAACACCAAACGGCTATATCTGGGCGCCTTATCTGCAGCCCGTGAAAAATCTGCCTAATGCTGTGCTTACCGGATTGCCATACAGTTCGCTAGGTTCCGGTTTATGGGCGGAAGTGACAGTACCATACTTGGATGTGGTGTTAGGAAATCCGCCAGCGCGGTCACCCTGGTTGCAAAACTCGCAAGTACCCAGAGTGTATTACAGCCAGGTGTTTTGGATCGACGAAATTAAGACGGATGAAGATGGGGAGACCTGGTACAGGATTAATGAGAGGTTTGGGTTCGGGGACGTGTTATGGGCGCGGGCTGAAGGCTTCCGACCTTTGACGGAGGCTGATGTCGCGCCTATATCACCAAAGGTCACTGATAAGCGGGTGGTCGTGGATGTTACCCGCCAGACATTATCCTGCTATGAAGGAAAAACCGAGGTGTATTTCACCCAGGTATCAACCGGAATGATGAATGATTTTTACGGAAATCTCACCGATAAATGGGAGACGCCGGAGGGCATACGTCCGATCTGGCGTAAACTGATATCCGTCCACATGACCGGTGGAACCACTGGCGGAGGATATGATATCGCTGGAGTCAGTTGGACAACGCTCTTCGAAGGCAATGGAGTTGCCATTCATTCCACCTTTTGGCACAACAATTTTGGCGAAGCGATGAGCCAAGGCTGCGTTAATTGCCGGCCTGAGGACGCCCAATGGATTTTTCGCTGGACGCTGCCGGTGGTACCGTATGATCCAGGTGATGTCACCATTGGGATGCCTGGTGGGACGTTAGTGGAAGTCGTTAAATAGGCAAAAAAGCTTGTTTATATAAAGCAACGCTGCGCTTTTTGAAAGTAATAGAGATGGCTAGAATAAGAACGAGATACATGATGATGAATCACCAGGGTAAAAAACCGCTCCAAATTGTCGATATTCAGTGCTCAAAATTTGTTGGGCCTCTGAAAAAAGCCTTTACCGATGCCGGATTGTGGGCCTTTCAATCCTTCGATCTGCAAAGTACCCGGGCGCTACACGATAATTGCACTTGCGAATACCACGGAACCAGTCAATGTACTTGCCAATTAATCGTCCTTTTGATATATCGCGCGCTTGGCAATCCCATTACTATGGTTCTGGATGGAAGGGATGAACTGACATATATTTTTATCGTTGAGGAAAAGGGCCCTTCGATCCGCCCAGCTACGAGAGAAATGATAGAGCGAATTATCCTTCAAACACAAAAACAAATTACTCAATCTATAGCAGCCATCGAAAATTACACTGCATCTGATTACCAGATTGATCCATGATTAATTCCTTACATCAGCAATTAAGGAAAAGGTTTGTGGATCGCGCCTGGCGATAGTGTGAATGGTTCGCTCACAAAATTAAAAATGGAATCAAATTTCCAATAATGTTGTTGGCTTATCTGTTTCGCAATCAAGAAAACAAATGATTTATTAAATCCTTGCAGAAGGAATATTCTTGAATTACTTGTCGTTTTATAGATTTTTCACAATGAATATCCGAATTAATGATGATTGGTAATCTAAGAAATAACCTGCTTTTTCAATTTGGAGAGAGTATTCCTTGAGATCTCTAAACAACCGTGACCAACCCATAACGCCTACAAACATGACTGACACGAGGTTTCTGCAATACCTGAGTCGACCCTTTACGATTTCTTGGGAAATATTAGCTTTGTTTTTTTTGTCGCTCATGGGTATTTTGACCCGCTTCATTGGATTAGGGCAACGCGTGATGAGTCATGATGAAAGCCTGCATGTCTATTATTCATGGTTGCTATCGACAGGCAATGGCTTTGTTCACACCCCAATGATGCATGGCCCATTCTTGTTTGAATCAACTGCGTTGATGAACTTTTTGTTTGGAGCAAATGACTATACATCCCGAATGGTTCCGGCTATCTTGGGAATTTTTATTGCGCTTGGTATTCCACAATTATTAAAACCCTGGCTCGGTAAAATTGGCGCCATAATTACCTCCCTGTTATTTATTATCTCGCCGTATATGCTGTATTACTCAAGGTATATTCGCCATGACACTCTAGTGATTGCCTGGATGCTGCTAGTGGTTATCGCAATTCTTGGATATATCCACAACCGGCGGGGATGGTATCTGACCCTCTTTACTATTGGTCTGGCATTAATGTTTTCCACAATGGAAATTACATTCATATACCTGGCAATATTTTCTGGGTATATAGTCGTCCGTATTATTAGTCTTTATGGTCTCAAAATTAAAACAATTAAATCTTCACCAGAATTTGATCTATTGGTGTTGATGGTCACACTAGGCGGCTTTTTCTCATCACCGATCGTTTTGCCAATCGTAAATGAAATTTATCGCCGCCTCACTGGCTTACCATTTGTTGATATAGCAGTTCTGGCTAGTCAGGGAACGGAATGGTTATCGGGGACTGAAGGTGTTCGGTTATGGTCACTTTTTGGATTTTTTGTTGTCATAATAATTACAATTGGCGTCATGTGGGGAAAGGTCCGATGGCTGAAGCTGGCAGGAATTTTTCTGGCGATTAATGTTTTGCTATTTACGACTTTCTTTACCAACCCTCTTGGAATCGCAAGTGGATTTATTGGATCATTAGGTTATTGGCTCTCCCAGCAAGCGGTGGCACGTGGTGGTCAGCCGTGGTATTACTTCTTGATAGTATTTCCGCTTTATGAATTCTTGCCTTTAATCGGCGGTGTCTTTGGTGGGGTTTGTTATTTATTCCATCGTAAGCACTTTACAGAGTCAAACAGATTATTCATCACATTTGTTATATGGTGGGCTGTGGGTATATTTATATCTCTCTCTTTGGCCGGAGAGAAAATGCCCTGGTTGTCAACCCACATCACCGTCCCTTTCCTCTTGTTAGCCGCCTGGTGGATCAGCCAGATGCTGAATAGGCCTTGGAAAGATATATCTATTCATCCCCGAAGGGATTTATGGTTCAATAGAATCGGGCTGCTCGGTATTCTGGCCTTGATTTTATTAACAATACGAACTTCATTTATGGTCAATTATCGGAATTTTGACTATTCCACCGAGTTTATAGACTACGCCCGTGGAGCACCAGGAGTGAAATGGGTGCTCGATGACATAGAGTCAATTGCCACCCATACTGGAATTGGGAAGAACTTAAAAATAGCCTATGATTCGGATGTCTCCTGGCCGATGAGTTGGTATTTAAAAGATTATCCAAATCGGTCGTTTTTTGGACTGGAGCCTAGCCGAGAGGCATTGGATGCGCCCGTGGTAATCGCTGGACCTTCAAATTGGAAGAAGGTGGAATTGTTGCTTGGGACTAAATATCATCGGTTTGAGGTTCTAAGGATGTGGTGGCCGTTGGAGGATTACAAGAATTTATCCTGGGCTCGAATTAAGGCCACTGTTACGAGCAAAGAAATGCGTTCTGCTGTATGGCATATTCTTTGGGATCGCGATTATTCACTTTATGGACAACTGACTGGGGCAGAAACTAATCCGCCAACTGATTGGCCACTTGTTGAGAGGATGAGGGTTTACATTCGTAAGGATATAGCGTTAGAAATGCTCAGCCTAAGCCTTGGACCAAACATTCTTATAGATGTAATGGAACCCGCCGATGCATATGCTAATGTTCAAACCACACTTGTCCCTGATAGAGTCATCGAATCTGGGGGTTTGATTTCCCCCCGCAACCTTGTGACAGACTTTGACGGTAATATATATGCCTTGGATACAGGAAATTCGAGGATCTTAAAATACAGCCCAAAGGGCGAGCTGCTATTATCTTGGGGGAGTCGGACACCGGATGGTCAGTTGCCGCCAGCCAGTGGGACCTTTAATGAACCCTGGGGGATCGCCATGGACGACAACAATAATATCCTGGTTGCGGATACCTGGAACCATCGTATTCAGAAATTTGATACGGAGGGCAAATTCTTACTTGAGTGGGGTTCAGCTGGCCTGGCAATCGATGGTTTGGATCGCTTATGGGGACCCCGTGGTGTTGCGGTAGCCAGGGACGGAAAGGTTTATGTTACAGACGCTGGCAATAAACGTATTGTGGTTTTCTCTTCAGATGGAGAGGCTTTATTCGAGTTTGGTACCACTGGCGATGCGCAATTAGATGAACCGGTAGGAATTGCGATTGGCCCAGATAGAAACATCTACATCACAGATACCTGGAACCTACGCGTGGCAGTTTTTGATCCAGATGGGAAATACATTTCCAGCTTTGACGTCCAGGGCTGGAATAGTAATTCGTTGGATAATAAACCCTACTTGGCGCTCGGGCCAGATAATCGAATATATTTGACAGACCCAGAAGGATACCGAGTTCTCGTGTTTTCCAAAGTCGGCGAACCACTTTCAGTATTTACTGTAAAAGGTCCGGATAATGATTCCTTTGGATTACCGAATGGAATTACATTGAGTGAAGACGGTAGTGTGTGGATTGCAGATGCAGGCAACAGCCGGTTGGTTAATTATCCAATAAACACACCGTAAAGATACAGGATCATTTAAGGATTGTGCCAGGGTCCATAAAAAAACACAGCTTCTGGAATTACAGAGAAGCTGTGTTAGGTTTTAAATTGTGTTGTATCTACCGAAGGTCTTTTTGCATCTGCAGAAATTGTTCTTGTGTGATTTCACCTCTGGCATAGCGCTGTTCAAGAAATTCTCGGGCAGAAAGTGGGGTATTTGCTCGATTACCACCAGCGGATTGATTTGATTGGAACAATCCTCGCACCGCTAAAACTGCCAACACTATCAAAATAATCCAGAACAGGAACATTCCACCGATCATTCCAAATCCCATCATTTTACACCTTCCTTAGCGCCCCAAATCTGAAAGGATTTGTTGATATTCTTCCCGACTGATTTCGCCTTTGGCATAGCGTGCTTGAGCGATATCTCTGGCACCTTGATCAGATGTAATCTGAGGACCGGGTTGAGAAGAGTTAGCACTCATTCGGCGAACTGCCCAAACAATTAGTATGACCAAACCAATTAACAATGCAATTGAGATGATTGCCCCAAGGATCATTCCGATCCAACCCATACCACCATATCCAAAATTACCCATCATAATAATATTCTCCTTTCGGATCTTCATCCGGCTTTCATAAAGTTTATGTTTCCAATTACTTCCTAATCATAACGCGAGTAAATAAAGTATTTTTAAAGCCAATGTAAAGCTTTGATAAAGATATACACAAAGATTTCAATGGTCTTATGGCCTTATGGGTAGGGTGAAGTAAAACGAAGTGCCTTTTCCCTCCCCGGTACTTTCCGCCCAAACGCGTCCATCGTGGGCTTTAACTAGCGCTTGTGCAATGGTTAACCCTATCCCGCTTCCTCCGCTCGCTCGCGCTCTGGATTTATCTGCCCGGTAAAAGCGGTTAAAAATGAAGGGTAAGTAGTTCGGGGCAATGCCAATGCCCGTATCCGAGATTGTAACGAGGATCTCGAATTTATCCCTGGCAGCCCTAATCATTACCTTTCCGCCGGCCGAGGTATATTGCAACGCGTTTCCAACCAGATTTGTCAATACTTGTAGTATACGGTCTTTGTCAACCGAGATTTTCGGGAGGTTTGGCTCAATTTGTTGTTCAAGGCGAATCCCCTTATCCTCAAACTGACGTCCGAGGTTGCTTACAACTGTTTCGATGAGGTCAGCAACAGAAATCTGCATGAAGGCTAACTGGAATGCACCCGCTTCCATCCGACTGAGCTCCTGTAGATCGTTGACTAACCTCTGTAAGCGGTCGATCTCTGCATGTGCCTGTTGGTACGTTTCTGGAGCTGCTGGAAGGACACCATCCATCAGCCCTTCCAAATAACCGCGAATCGCTGCCAGTGGAGTGCGCAATTCGTGGGTTACGTCGCCAATCAACTGTCGGCGCAAGGTTTCAGTTTTTTCGAGCTTATCTGCCATTTGGTTGAAGCTTAACGCGAGTTGGTCCAGTTCATCGAGTTGATTGGATTGAACTCTCCCCGAGACTTTTAGCCTTTCATCATATTCACCTTCCGCAATGCGGTGGCTAAGCACCATCATGCGTTGGACCGGGTTAACTACCAGGCGGCTGATGAGAAAACTGGCAAGCACCGCCGCGATTAAGGCTGCTAATGCCGCTAGCGAAAGGCCTTCGGTGACAGATGCTGTGTAATTAGCAAATAATTCTTTCTCTATCGGTTCAGCAGCCTCCATCATGCTATTCCCGGACAGCATCATGGAGGTCATTCCTGCCATGTGCCGATCAAAGGCTGCTGGAACTGATAAACTTGTGGCGGTGGCGAGCACAATAACACCAACCAGTACGACGACTACATACGAAAGAAATACCTTCCAAGCCAGATGAGTACGTAAAAATCTCAACATAAGATTCCCTACTTGTCTTCGAAGCGATAGCCAACCCCGCGGATCGTTTCGATGAATTGGTCACTCCCTAGTTTCTGACGGATATGTCCGATGTGAACGTCCACCACACGAGTATCACCAAAATAATCATACCCCCAGGCTTTTTCCAACAACTGTTCCCGGCTCAACACCATGCTGTGATGTTGTGCAAGAGCTACCAGCAGATCGAACTCGACTGCCGTGAGTTCAATCAGGCGCTCCTCTACCCACACCCTTCGTGCTGAAATGTCAATTCGTAGGTGAGAATAATTGAGAATTTCAGACTCATCTGACGGGGAGTTTTGGCTTTGCATCCGCCTTAGCGCAGCTTTGATGCGGGCGATCAATTCGCGTGGGCTGAAAGGTTTGGTCAGGTAATCATCGGCGCCCACAGAGAGGCCAACGATTTTGTCGGTCTCTTCTGAACGGGCAGTGAGCATGATGACATAAACAGTGGACTCGCGCCGCAGGTTTGCCAGAAGTTCAATCCCATCCATACCAGGTAGCATTACATCCAAGATGATCACGTCCGGTTTGAAGGAATGGGCGGCTGCGAGGCCGGACGGTCCATCCATGGCTGATTGGAAATCAAATCCTTCTGCTTTCAGGTAAGCAGTCACAACATTATGGATTGCTGGTTCATCATCGATCAAGAGGATTTTTACGGCAGTCAATTTTAGATTCCTTCTAGGTCCATTGACGGTTTCGATCGTGAATACATTTTACATATAAACAGGGACCGGTGGTTAGACCGATCCCTGAGGAATTAGAAGCTAGATGCAGTTATTCCCACATCTCAATAAAGGTTCCGTGCCAAGTGTGAAGAAAGACTTGCCCGCTATAACCGTTTACGCTCAGCATGCCCGTTACCTTGCCATTCTTTAAAATATCAATCGTGTAATAACCATAGAATGGATCTGCATCTTCTGCAGTCTGATATCCAGGGTATTCTTGATCTAAATACTGCTGAGCATCCTTAAGGGCTTGTTCTGGGCTCGCAGTCATGGTCTGAGTAGCCTGGCTCAGGTTGGGGAGAATCCCACCCACCATGCCACTGCCACCCATCATTCCACCAGACCCACCCATCATGCCACTGTTCCCCATCATGTTATTACCGCTCATGTGGCCATACTTCAGATTCCACATCATATTTGGGCCGTATTCGGGATAAACAGACAAGGTCGAAGGGTCAACCAGCAATTCCATCGCGCCGATACCAGTGCTCTTCTCACTGATGCGGGCATAGGCGTTGTTGTCGAAGATCATAATCTCTTTGAGCTCAAGGTCAGAATTATTTATCCCCTCCAAATAACTTTCTACCGCTTGTTTGGTCTGATCAACAGTAAGGGGTGTTGTGTTGGCCGAGTTACCGCTAAAATATCCACCCAGCATTCCATTTCCGCCCATCATGCCGTTGCCAGCGTTACCCATCATGTTGGAGCCATTCCCCATCATCGAATAACCTTGATTTGCATTGCCAGAAATCCAGCTCATCATATTGGGCGGGTTTGTGACGGATATTCCCCAATTGGTTCTGCCAACGATCATGCCAGCTCCGAAAATGAGCGCGCTCAACACGATCCCACCAATAACCACAATTGCAATTTGTAAAGACTTGTTCATCTGTAAATTTTCCTCTCATAAATTGGATTTCTAAACTTATGATCCTAGTTTACTCGTTAAGGGTAAAGCGGCTGTGAAGCATTTCTAAAGCTTGCGTAAAGATCTAACCATCCCCGTTGCCATAGAGAGGATTTTTATAGAACTACCCGGATCCAACTAATCCGATTTTGTAGTATGAACAGCTGCCCATCTTGCTCAAGATGGACATCCTTTGGTCAGGCAGGTCTAAAAATCATATCATCCCACAAAGGGGCACCTGATAGACTAAAATATCACATCCTAATCGGTTTGTTGGTAGAACATTTAGTGCTAATCCGGCCGATCCAAACGCGTCCCTCAGATCGTCCCTGGTTGTGAGCCAGATCTTGGTGCGCATTGATTCAGGATGGGGGAAAAGATAGGGACTCATTAGCAAGGAAAAAAATATTCTCGCCGAGACGTAGAGTTAAGGAAGTCCTTTAAAAAGGACTAGACGACCTTAGGCAAAAATAGCAACTATACACACATCGATCAACTATCGTTGCGTGCCGGGCAAGCAAGAACCAGCGTTCGCCGGTTTGGCTGATTTGCAGAACCCGCCGCACAAATGGCACGGATTCAGGAGCATTACTCATAACCCGGGGGCAGGGGGTCAAATTCGACCCCTGCTACTGTTTCCAGACGACCAGAAATAGGCGCTTTTGGTTTAAACATGCGCCAATTCCTTGAACTATTTAATTGAGAAGAGAGAATATTAGTTGACTACTGAATGGTTCTCTTCTTGGGATAGATCAAGGTTTTCATTCCAACGATTTCATTGCAATATATCAATATTAGTAGGTTTTAACCTGAAAACCTATCCAAATAGATAAGTTTTGGGGTTCCGGATGTATTATTTAATAATAATTCACAAAATTAATTAGCTTTCCCTCTTTCTGGGTCTCGGAATATCACCAATGCATTCCCGGTTTTATAAGGGAAAAGATGAGTCTTCGTTCCATAATAAACGGTTCAAATATTTATCGTTAAGTCCTCGTTTTCAGGATTCAGACTCATATCCTTGCGGTCAGTGGTTCGAATCCACTCCCCGTACAATTACCCATAAACCCATGCCATTCAATAGATAAGTATGCGGCATTGGGACCAAGGTTGTCTGACTGGTTGAAAAAAACTTGGCTGAAGAGTGTACCGTGTTCGACTTTCCTGTTGAATATCAATGATCTATCCGGACAACGAAAAGAATGGAATGGATTAACAAGGAAACAAATCTTAAATGTTTGCGGAGATCTTCTCAATAACAATATCCGTGAATCCATTGTCCAACCTTAAAGTATCTCTTCGCGCCGGTCGCTATCCGTTGGTGCAGTTAGTGGTGCAGTTGTGGTGGAATCCTGGCAAAATATGGATTCTTTGGACAAATGTTCCGCCATATATGGACAATTTGGACGATAGATCCCATATGTATGGGTAAAACGCCTTTTGGAGCCCTTTCGAATCAGAGGGTTTGAGGCCCGAAGCGCTGCGGGGGCATAAAATATCGGCCATTCCGCCAACAGATAAGTGAAGTTCAATATTAATAAATCCCTTCGTACAAGCCGCCGTTCCAGTGGCGTCGTTTGGTTAAGGTTGATGGGTCTATCAAGCCCGAATTAACCAATAATGGGTCCCACAACAACATCTCGGGTAAAACCAATAGACACATTAAAGTGCAATTACTAAAAATATATTGAAAAACACCAATACATGTAATGCATCAGTAACCAATTTCCTCAAAATAACACTATCAAAAACAGGTCGGCTTGTATAAACAATTAGAAAATTATGGTGGCGAGATGCATCACATCAATCGATTAATCGAATCGAATGACAAATGTCACTATCAATACATTTACCAATCCAATAATATTAAGTTGAATTTCCCCATCGACTATACATATCAATAACTAAAACGGCGAGTCGTAAATTTATCTGATGCATCAGTACGCGATCTCAGATATTTTGTTTTATTAGCGGCAATCGTTTCGTTTACAGGTTGAACTCTTCCTGCAGAATGTTCTTATGCATGATCAGTTGTAAGGTTGTCTTCCGATGCCCCGATCCCTTGCAAGTCAACAAATCGAGCAGGCGATCAAAGAGAATATATTGTCTGGTAATCTCAAGGCCGGACAAAAAATTTCTATGGCTGAATTGGAATCGAAGTGGGGAACGAGTTCTACTCCTGTAAGAGATGCGGTAAAGTCGTTGGCTGCAAAAGGATTACTCGTCGTAGCTCCACGAGAATCGATCAATGTCGCGACCCTTAGCAGAAAAATGGTCAAGGAAATGTTCGAGCTAAAAATTGCGCTTGAATGCGCTGCGATTGAAATAGCTCTACCTCAAATCCCACAACCGATTATTGAAGAAATCTTGGAAAAATGTAAGACAGCCAATCGACTATTTACAAGCACAAAAGATATGAAGCAATTGTTCAAGATTGACTACATGGTTCACCAGGTAATTCGGGATTATTGTGACAACGAGAGATTGGTACAAATCCTTTCTGAAGTTACTGATGTAATTGATTGGGCTCGTTCAGTGGGAATCAACCAATTGCAATCAATGGAATTTGCGGTCCCAGAACAACTGCACATCCTCAATATGATCCGAAGAAAAGATGCAGTTGGAGCGCAAGAAGCAATGCGGATCCACCTTCGTAATTTATATCGAAGAACAATTGAATCCATTGATTCTCTAAATGGAAAAGGTTCTTCTTAATAAAGCGAATTGGGCTAGTCAACATTCTCTATGAAGAAGCCCAAAGAGCACGGACGGGAACATGAATAACGGTATCGACGAATCCAAGCAATTGTAAATACCAAGAGGAGGTGTTCTCAAGAGTTTTCAATCTACGGCCCAGTTGATTATTTTGGTCTCTCATAAATGAGGAAGGAGAAAGGAAAAGCGATGTATAACAAATCGGTTTTAAAAATCCTATCACTGTTGATGGTAATCTCTATGCTCTTGGCTGCATGTGCACCCAAGACAGCCACAGAAGAGCCGACCACAACCACATCGACAGAACCGAAGCGTGTCAAAATCGGTGCGATTGTCCCAACCCTGAACGCTCAATTCTGGAATCGATACTACGAATTCATGAAACAGGGTGCGGATGAACTTGGCGTAGATCTGGTACTGCTGAACGCTGACAACAATGCGGATTCAGCCTCGAAATATATTGAAGACTTGGTTTCGCAAAAAGTTGATGGCATCATTATGGTGCCGTACTGGTCGCTGGATAAGAAAGCATTGGCCGATACCAAAGCAGCCAACATCCCGTTGATCTTCACGGATGTTTATTCCAGCGTTGCTCCGCAAGATCCCGCAAACCCCAATTACCTGGCATTCGTTGGTCCGTCAGATGAGGATGCTGGTTACCAGATGGGCCTGGCCCTGTTTGAAGCAACTGAAGCTGATGCCGATGGCAAAAAGGTGATCGGTTGGGTAGAGGGAACAGCTGGCACATCGGTTGCGATTGACCGCAATAAGGGTCTTGAAAAAGCGCTTGCCGAGCATCCCGAAGTAGTCGTCGCTGGTAAGGTCAATGGCAACTTTGTTCGCGATGAGTCCCAGGCTGCATTTGAGGCCCTCTATCAGGCTCACCCTGAAATCAAGGGTGTATGGGCTGCGAATGGTGGCACAGCTACCGGCGTCATGACCGCGATCAAAAATGCAGGCAAGGTTCCTGGCAAAGATATCATGGTGGTTGCCATGGATCTCAACCCGGAAAACGTTGACGCCGTCAAAAGCGGTGAACTGCTCTTCGACATCGGTGGACACTGGCTGCAAGGTGGTTTCGCTCTGGTCATGATGTACGATTTCTTGAATGGCCTTCCCCTTACCGCTGCAGAAGCTAATGTAAAATTAGGTCTCCTGCCCCTCACCAAAGCGCTGGTACCTCAATTCGAAAAAGACTTCCCAGATGGCGTTCCAGCCTACAATTTCAAAGAACACTCCCGTGTTTATACCCCAGGGGCTCCGGCCGCATCCTTTGAAATGAAGTACTCCGCCATGCCGACCACAACTACATCGACAGAACCGAAGCGTGTCAAAATCGGTGCGATTGTCCCAACCCTGAACGCTCAATTCTGGAATCGATACTACGAATTCATGAAGAAGGGGGCGGATGAACTCGGTGTGGATCTCGTGATGCTCAATGCTGACAACAACGCTGATCAGGCCTCGAAATATATCGAAGACCTGATTTCACAAAGCGTTGACGGCATCATCATGGTACCGTACTGGTCGCTGGACAAGAAAGCTTTGGCCGATACCAAAGCCGCCAACATCCCGTTGATTTTCACGGATGTTTATTCGAGCGTTGCTCCGCAGGACCCCACAACCCCCAATTACCTGGCATTCGTTGGTCCGTCCGACGAGGACGCTGGTTACCAGATGGGTCTGGCGCTGTTTGCAGCAACTGAAGCTGATGCTGATGGCAAAAAGGTGATCGGCTGGGTAGAAGGAACAGCAGGCACATCGGTTGCGATTGACCGCAATAAGGGTCTCGAAAAAGCGCTTGCCGAACATCCAGAAGTTGTTGTCGCGGGTAAGGTCAACGGCAACTTTGTTCGCGATGAGTCCCAGGCTGCCTTTGAGGCTCTGTATCAGGCTCACCCTGAAATCAAGGGTGTATGGGCTGCGAATGGCGGCACTGCTACCGGCGTCATGACCGCGATCAAAAATGCAGGTAAGGTTCCTGGCAAAGATATCATGGTGGTTGCCATGGATCTGAACCCGGAAAACGTTGACGCTGTTAAAAGCGGTGAACTGCTCTTCGATATCGGTGGGCACTGGCTGCAGGGCGGCTTCGCTTTGGTCATGATGTATGACTACTTAAATGGCCTTCCCCTTACCGCTGCAGAAGCTAATGTAAAATTGGGCCTCCTGCCCCTGACTATCGATAAAATTCCAGCCTTCGAAGCATGCTTCCCCGGTGGTGTTCCGACGTATAATTTCAAAGATCACTCCCGTGTTTATACCCCAAATGCCCCGGCAGCATCTTTTGAAATGAAGTACTGCCAGTAATAAAGGATTTCCGTCATCCCTCTTGCAATGGTGCAAGGGGGATGACACCCTTCAACTATTTAAGCTAGGGAGGGTATGTTGCAACTTGTAGCCCGGAATATTTCTAAATCTTTTGGCGCCACCCAAGCGTTAGACAATGTTTTTATTACCCTCGAAGATGGTAAAGTCCATGCATTAGTTGGAGAAAATGGGGCTGGCAAGTCCACGCTTTTCAAAGTAATTTCCGCCCATGAAAAACGCGATACAGGTTCGATCATGTTTGAGGGCGCCATCTATGAACCATTAAATCCTCAAGAAGCTCAAGATCAAGGCGTTGCGATGGTTCTCCAGGAGATCACAATTAATACCTCTCTTGGGATCGCAGAAAATATTTTCATCGATCGACTTAAGAATTTTAATAATCGAATTGGTTTTCTAAAAAAGGGTGAGTTAAATAAGGCTGCACAGGCGATATTGGATGAAATTGGTTCGGGAATTTCGGTTGATCAAAATTTATCAGACCTTGATTTGGGCCAATGGAAGATCATTGAAGTAGCCAGGGCACTTTCTTTAAACCCAAAAGTTATTCTCCTGGATGAATCTACTGCCTACCTTAACACCCAAGAAGTAAGTGCATTCCTAAAAGTCATTAATAATTTACGCACGCGAGGTATGGCAATCGGATTTGTTTCTCATCATATTGACGAGATTGGTAAAGTTGCTGATCTGATTACGATACTGAAAGATGGAAAGCTTGTCGGGAGTTATAAGGTTGGAGAATTAACCAATGAAGAGATAGAGGCATTAATGGTCGGGCGAGAAATTGGGCGGGATATCTATCCGCTACAAGCTCATCCAGAGGTAAAGGGAGTGTGGTGCGCCAATGGTGGCACAGCAACCGGTGTCCGAGCAGCCATTAAGAATATGGGCAAAGAACCAGGAGCAGATATTAAGGTTGTCACCATGGATTTAAGCCCTGATAATGTCGAAGCGATGAAAAGGGGTGAATTAGCCTTCGATATTGGTGGACATTGGATGCAGGGAGGGTTTGCGCTCTCCATGATGTTTGACTACCTTCACGGTTATCCAGTTTCACCTGAACAAGCCACCGTGAAATTAAAATTAACCGCACTAACACCGGACCGACTAAGCGACTACGAACGGGATTTTCCCAACGATTGGCCTGTTTACGACTTCAAGCTAAAGTCGCGTTACTACAACCCCGATTCTGTAATTTCATACCCTGACCAGGTAAAGGGTATTACAAAAAACACTAATGGATCGAGGAAGAAGATCACCATCGGGGCGGTTGTTCCTACGCTTGACGCGATTTTTTGGAATCGCTATTACGAATTCATGCAGAAAGCTGCTGATGAACTTGGCGTTGAGTTAATTAGGTTAAATGCCGACGACAACTCCGAAAAGCTCGAATTCCACCTCAAATCTTTAATTGATCAGAGGGTAGATGGAATAATCTTTGTCCCATATTGGGGTACCGACCAAAAGTGTATTGAATTAACATGCAAAGCTGGAATCCCTGTCATTTTCACCGATGTGTATTCTATTAAATTTACGCCACAGAGTCCTGAAGCCCCCAATTATCTCGCTTTTTGGGGGCCTATGGATGAAGAGGCTGGCTATCAAATGGCCAAACATCTCTTTGAGGCGGTTCCAACCGAGATGGATGGAAAGAAATATATTGGGGCGATCGAGGGAACCCCAGGGACTACGGTTGCAATTGATCAAACAAACGG
>Ga0209641_10002687_pt1 | contig 15150 bp, 14 predicted proteins | sample RifCSP16_1_FD_184022 | JGI IMG/M metagenome (GOLD analysis project Ga0209641, IMG submission 184022) | Soil microbial communities from Rifle, Colorado - Rifle CSP2_sed 16_1 (SPAdes) (version 2) | ecosystem: Environmental > Terrestrial > Deep subsurface > Rock core/Sediment | place: Rifle...
GAGACCGAACGAGACAGCTGAAGCGTACCCAGGGAACCACATAGGCCGCAAGGGAGACCGCACTCCCTAAAGTCTTGATACAGCCTCGTTACCGAGGATGAAGCAGGCGGCGATGGTGTGACGGTACCAGAAGCCAACACAGAGAGAGCGCCTTGGTGAGCTCTCCGAGGGCCTGCCGGGGTCTACTAAGAGCGTGGCATGTGTGGAGAGAAGCGTCAGGAACTTGGGAGGCCCGAGGGGTTCCTGCACTGGGCCGGTACATTGGGTTACCCACTATCGGACCAGGTGCAGGTAGGCAGACTCGAAACGATAAGTTGTAGGGAAGCCGAAGACCCTTCGGGAGTCGGATCAGCCCACAGTACTCTGAGACGGTAGGGCCGTTCACATGGGGAAGGGGCTGACAGACAGCCGTAGCCCGCAAAGGAAACCTTGCCCGGACAGCAGGGCCGGATCAACAAGGCAAACCTCCCTGCGGGGAATAGCATAGACGCTACGATCAGTAGCGTGTTGCGGAAGCGAGGCTGTCTGAAGAGCCCGGTGCGATAATACCGCACGCCGGGATCTGTGCGGGGAGGGGGCGGGTAACTGCCCCCTCTACCGCGACAGATACTATGAAGGAAGGGGATTGAACGAAACGGGCCGCTGCGTGTAAGCTCCATCCTAACCCGATCGACAACAAGGAGGAGCAATGGACACGGTAGCGGCCCGCACAGGAAAGTATAGCGTGGAAGGCCCGGTTCTTTATCTGGCATTTGAGCTGGGCAACAAGGAATGGAAGCTAGGGTTCAGTGTGGGGTTTGGGCAGCGACCGCGAGTGCGAGCGATGGCTGCCGGGAACCTCGTAGATCTGCAACGGGAGATCGAGCTAGCCAAGAAGCGATTTGGTCTGCCCGAGACCGCCCGGGTAGTGAGCTGCTATGAAGCGGGACGAGATGGCTTCTCCCGAAGGACATCGGGACGATGTGGCTGCACCGCTACCTGGTGGAGGCGGGGGTCGAGAACCTGGTGGTGGACTCGTCGAGCATCGAGGTCAAGCGGCGGTTTCGTCGGGCGACACCTGCCCTGGCGGGCGGTGCCAGGGAGACCGACGGGATGGATGTGGCGAAGCTGCTGGATCAGCTGATGCGGTACGAGCGGGGCGAGAAGAAGGTGGGGCACGTGGTGCGGGTGCCTGCGGTGGAAGCGGAGGACCGCCGGCAGTTTCATCGGGAGCTGGAGGACCTGAAGGTGGAGAGGACCCAGCACACCAATCGGATCAAGGGGCTGCTGGCAGGCCAGGGGGTGAGGCTGGAGATCGGGGCGAGTTTCCTGGAGCGGCTGAAGGCAGTCCGGCTGTGGGACGGGCGGCCGATGCCGGAGGGGCTGAAGGCCAGGCTGGAGAGGGAGTATGAGCGGCTGCAGTTCATCCAGGGGCAGGTCCGGGAGCTGGAAGCACAGCGGGTCGAGGCCATTCGCCGATCAGTGGATCCCGAGGTAGAGAAGGTGCGCCAGCTGCTCCGGCTCAAGGGCATCGGGCTGAACAGCGCCTGGATGAATACGATGGAGTTCTTCAGCTGGCGAGAGTTCCGGAACGGGAAAGAAGTCGGAGGGTTGGCGGGACTAACACCCACGCCCTACCAGAGCGGGGACAGCTCGCGAGAGCGAGGGACACTTGCACCTGCGCTGCAAGTGCAGGTGTGAGCAAAGCGGGGAACCGGCACGTGAGGGCGCTGGCGATCGAGATCGCCTGGGGGTGGCTGCGCTACCAGCCGGAGAGTGAACTAAGTCAGTGGTACCAGAGGCGGTTTGGGGATGGGAGCAGTCGGGTGAGGCGGATCGGGATCGTGGCGCTGGCCAGGAAGTTGCTGGTAGCGCAGTGGCGGTATCTGGAGACCGGGCTGATTCCGCAGGGAGCGGTGCTGAAGACCCGGTTGATCTGATCTGAGGAGAGTGCTGAAGCTGCGACCGGCGAAGAAGGCAAACGAGCTGGTGTGAGTGTGCCCGCTGGAGCCGCCGGGTTTCCCTCAGGGAGCCGACCGTTAGACGGGGCCGCTCACACAAGCGCTTCCAAAATCGCCTTAGGCGAACAAAGCATTGGGTGACTGGCCGAAAGGGGCCGGCACGGATAGAAGGTAGATCGAGGCGAATCATCGCCCGACGCCCGAAGGAAGCCGCCAGCCAAGCACGAAAGCGCGGTTGCAGGTATGAAGGCTCTCACAAGCGAACAGGAGCAACACTGCAGCGGCCATCGACCAGGCCGAGGGGCCACCGTTCCTACGCGACGTGCCCCTTGACAACGGCCCCTTCATAGAAGGCGGCCTCAGACTTCTCGCTTGCGGAGTTGAGGATGACAACAGATGCCGTTCTGCAAACGAATGAGCTTCACAAGCGTTTTGGGCCGATGCACGCCGTAGACGGGGTGAGCCTCTCGGTTGGGCGCGGGGAGATCTATGGGCTGCTCGGCCCCAATGGATCGGGCAAGACCACCCTGATCCGCCTGCTCATCGGATTGCTGCGTCCGACATCGGGGAGCATCCGGCTGCTGGGCGAAGCGGTGCCCAACAAGGCCATCCTGGCCCAGGTGGGTTACATGACCCAGGCCAGTGCTCTCTACGAAGAGTTGACCGTCCGGGAGAATGTCGCCTTCTTCGCCGAGATCTGTGGCCAGAACGACCGGGCCTGGATGGACGAGGTCATCCAGCTGGTCGATCTCCAGGAGCGTTCCCGCAGTCTCGTTCGCACCCTGTCGGGAGGACTCAGACAGCGAACGTCGCTGGCCTGCACGTTGGCTCATCGGCCTCGCCTGCTGCTGCTCGACGAGCCGACCGTGGGGATTGATCCACAACTCCGGGCCACCTTCTGGTCCTACTTCCGGCGCCTGGCCGATACCGGGGTCACGCTGATCGTCTCCAGCCACGTGATGGACGAGGCTGAGCGGTGCGACCGGTTGGGTTTCATGCGTCAGGGAAGACTCCTGGCCGAAGGCACGGCCGCGGAGCTGCGTAGAAGGAAAGGCACAAGCACCCTGGAGGAGGCCTTCCTGCAATTCGCGGCTGACGGCATGGAAGTAGGCTTGCGATGAGCTGGCGGCGTGTTCTGACGCTCGCCCGGCGGGTCATGCGGCAGGTCTTGCGGGACCGCAGGACGGTCGCGCTGCTGGTGTTTGGGCCGATGCTCGTCCTGGCTCTCGGTGCAATCCTGTTCCGGTCCAAACCAGCCCCCATTCCCTTGGGCGTGATCAACGAAGATCAGGGCCTTGCCTCTCCCGTCGTGGGCACGATCAACCTCGGACAGCGAATCACGGATGAACTGGCGGCCAGCGACGCTCTGGCTGTGGTCGCATTGAGCCCCGATGAGGCCGATGACCGGCTGCGCGACGGCACCGTCCAGGCAGCGATCCTCTTTCCAGAGGACTTCACCACCCACTTTCTCGAGAACCGCCAGGCCGTGTTGGACCTGCGCCTGGAAGGCTCGAACCCGACGCGCAGCATGGCGATCACCGCCCATGTGACCCAGGCGGCGATGCGGACTCTGGCGAGCCTGGCCGGTACGGGATTCGGCGCAGCGGGTGTCCCCGGTGCCGGGCAGGAGGAGGCTGCGCTGCCGGTGTCGGTGCAGGCGACCTACCTGTATGGCGGGGAGGAATTCGACACGATGGACTTCGTGGCGCCGGTTTACATCGCTCTGCTGGGGATGTTCTTCGTCTTTCTCCTGGCCTGCGTCGCGTTCCTTCGTGAGCGCTCCCAGGGCACGATGGAGCGCCTGGCGGCCACGCCTGCGACCCGGGCCGAGATCGTCCTGGGCTACATGTTTGGCCTGGGCTTGTTCGCCTTGATTCAGGTGGCGGTGATCCTGTTCTTCACGGTCTGGGTGCTCGAGATCCACTACCGCGGAAGCCTAGCCCTGCTGTTCCTGGTGATCGCCCTATTGGCCGTGGTCGGTGTCAACCTGGGAATCCTGGCCTCGGCCTTTGCCCGCAACGAGTTCCAAGTTGTTCAGCTCCTGCCGCTGGTCATCTTCCCCCAGGTGTTGCTTGGGGGAACGTTCTGGGCCGTGTCCGACCTGCCCGAGTATCTGCGGCCCTTCGCCTACATCATGCCGCTTTACTATGCCAACACCGCCCTGCGCGACGTGATGCTCAAGGGTTGGGGGCTGGCGAGGATCTGGCCAAACCTGGCCATCCTGGTCGGCATCACCGGGGTGCTGGTGGTCATGAGTGCGCTGATGATGCGACGGGAGGCTGCATGATCATGAGTGCTCCGGATTGTCGATCTAGGTTCGACCCTTGAGCGTTATCTGGCGGACAGGCATCCAGCCGGCTTACAGGGAGCACTTCGTACCGAACCGTGAGTTGATTCTCGGGCAAAGCGAGCCCACCAATCCTTGCGGGAGAGCTGCCTATTCCGACTCTAGGCTTGGCCGGGGTAGCCATATGCCCTCGTTGACGGGCACCACGGCTGGATCAGCTCGGGTATCCAGGCGCGGGTATTCAGCACCCTTGCTGGAGCAATCACGCCAAAGGTGGGGCCGCCCAACAACTCGCTGCAGCTGACCCGGCTGGCGGGCGAAAACGTACGCGTGCCTGGCCCGCCAGGATGCGCGACAATGAGTCGGGCGTTGCACGAGGCGCCGGGCAGCTCCCATGAGAAGGCCTGGTTTGTCAATAGGCGACGTGGCGACCGCCCAGTTCTCTTAGCCCCTAGCCCTTCCCGTATCGCCCAGCTTCCATCCGCACTCTGTGTGAGCTCTTAGCAGGAGCTCGGTGCTCGTTGGGGTTTGCGTAGAGGGGTGCTGCCATCTGAGCTGCGGTATCCAGCGGTAGACCATGAGTGCGTTCTGCCATTGGCCCAGCTGCCCGTCGAAGTCACCCGAACGGGGCGTAGCTAGGGAAAGAGATCAGGGTTGGTCAGCGTCTCGAACCCTCTCCAATGCAAAGTGGTGAAGCATTGCTCCTCTCCTTCAACTCAAGTCGGGACATAGGCCGGCTGCTGGATCGGCAACTCGCTTGAAGTGTGGGATGTCTGCGAGCCAGGGGGTGCTATCGCGGTTGGCGGCGGTGTTTGATCCGGGCGAGCGTGGAAGAAGGGGTCGTAGACCTCGCCGCTGACCCACTGGCGATGAAGGAGGACGGCCAGCTTGCGGGCCACCGCCACAACCGCTCTCCTCTTGGCGTTCTTGCCTCCGCGTTCGGCGAGCTTGAGACCCCAGCGGCGCAAGTCACAATCGGGTCCGAAGGGCCCGAGAATGTATTGGGCGCTGCCGACGAGCAGGCGACGCAGGTAGCTGTCGCCGGTCTTAGTGACACCTGCACTTGCAGCGCAGGTGCAAGTGTGCGGAGCTGGGGATCGCGCGATCCGGATTGGTCCCGCTTGGGGACAAGACCCAGAGCGGGTGCCACCTCACGCGACTTGCGGAAGCGGTCCGGGTCATCGAGGGTGAGGATATATGCCAGGGCGGTGATGGGGCCAACCCCAGAGACCTGGCGCAGGTGGCGTGTTTCCGGGTAATGCTCCTGGCAGAGTTGTGCGATCTGGCGGTTGTAGGCGTGGATCTGGGCGGTGAGGGAGGCGATGGTCTCAATGATGGGGAGGAGCGCGGGTTGGAGCTCGGCAGGGATGGAGGGCGAGACCCGGTGGTGGAAGCTATCGGCGGAGCAAGAGAGGAGGCGCGCCCCCGAACTCTTGACCGAACCCCGGACGTGGTTGATGAGCAGGGTGCGTGCCCGGACCAGGCTGTCGCGGGAGCGGATGACCGTTAGATGGGCCTGGGCTTCCGGGCCTCGATGGCGAATGGGGGAGAGGAGCTGGGGATCGAGGCGGGCGAGACGGGCCAGGTGTTCGGCGTCGGCCTCGTCTGCCTTGCGGGGGCTGCCGTAGATCAGCCGCAGCGTGCGAGGGTTGGCGACCAGGACCTCATGCCCGAGTTGCTCGAGCAAGTGGCTGGCCCAGCAGGAGTGGGTGCCAGCCTCCATGGCTACCCGGCAGGGCGGGAGGCTGGCGAACTTGCGCCGGAAGGCAGGTTCGGTGGTGGGGATGCAGGTTTCTTCGATGAGTTCGCCCTCCGGGTCGAGGATGAAGACGTTGGAGCGCTTGTCCCCCAGGTCCAATCCGACGAAAGCCGTGCTATTCTTAACCATGGTCGGTTCCTCCTTCTATGCACCTTGAGTGCGTTTGGATTGTGCCCATCGTACACGATGATCCCGACATCTCCCATTGGGGGCTGAAGGTGGATGTCGGGATGAAGCACGTTGACTGAGGGACCGGCCTACTCATCCCAATCTGAGCTCGAGGCCGTTGGGCAGCGCATCGCCGAAGTGGAGGGACCGTTTTCCTGTAGGAGGCGTGACGGTCCTTTCCGCAACCACTTCTGGCTCGGGGGAGCCGGTCGAAGCTCAAGACGCCGCGGCTCTCGCATCGTCGCCTCAGTGTGACGGTTTTCCAATCTGCTACAATGCCACCCGGAGGCCGAATGGCGAATACAGGATACAAGTCGATCAGCCGGTACGAGAGACCGGGGAAGCATGGGGGATATGGGTATCAAGTGCACGTGATCTGGAAGGGAAAGGCGCTCTACAGGCGGATCAGCGACTCTTCCGCAGGGGGCAAGCGCAAGGCGCTGAAGAAGGCGCTGGAACTTCGGGCGGAGTTCGAGAAGAAACTTGGGAAATCGAGGACGGAGCGAATCATTAGGAGCAAGTCGAAGAGTCGCAAAGGCAGCCGATCTCGGTCGTAGGCGCTTGAAGGGGAATGCGCGTACGTTGCACAGGAGAGGGTGACATTGCGCTGCCCAACACCTCGCTGGAGCGGACGCCGCGCAGAGGCCTGAATTGGCGCAAGACGTCATAATCTGTGAGGTTGAGAGGCGGCGCCGCTCAGCTCGAGGCCGTTAGGCCGCTGACCGGATACAATGTGGCCCAAGGCGACTCCGGTGACCACCACACGCCGTAATGCCCCTTCCACGTTCAGAAGATGTGAGGGTCCGAATCCGTGACATCGACTACTGACACCCAATCGCATATCCAAGGATCACCAAGCTTCCCTCAACTGGCGGCTAGCCTTCATCAATCATCCAAGCAGGCGATTGACCGGGCACTCGCAGACCTTCAGGCGAACAAGGGGTCTTGGGTATCCCTGGGCTCCGCTCACCGGATCGAGATACTCGACGAGATCCTCCCTCGCCTCGAGGCGCTCGGAGGGCGGTGGGTCGCGAGCTCGCTTGAGGCGAAGTCCGTCCGTCCAGGGACGTTCGCGGAGGGCGAGGAATGGGCGATTCTTAGTGCTGTATTCACCCTAATGCATCGGCTCCGCCGGACCCTCGTGAGTATCCTCACAGCTCCAGACCAGGAACTGCCGCATGAGCCGTCTGTCCTACCTAATGGAGGCGCGATCGTTCGCGTGTTTCCACAGACACGACTTGAAGGATTGCTTTTCCGCGGTGTTACGGGAGAGGTTTGGCTCTCTCCTGTCGGCTCGCCGTTAGATCTCGTTCCTCCCCACGCCTCTGATTCCAACGCCTCAACATCTCCAGGTGGGGTAACGCTTGTCTTGGGCGCAGGCAATGTCGGGGCTATACCGCCAGCCGACATGCTCAACAAGCTCTTTCTCGAAGACCAGGTGGTTGCCCTCAAAGTCAATCCTGTCAACGCCTACTTGGGGCCACTTATTGAGGATGGATTCTCTCCTCTTGTACGCCGTGGATACCTTCGAGTCATCTATGGGGGTACTGCAGAAGGACAATACCTCTGCAATCACGAGATGGTTGACGCAATCCACATGACGGGGTCTGACAAGACCTTCGACTCCATCGTCTTTGGCGATGGCAGCGAAGCAAACGCAAGGAAAAGGGCCAACCGTCCTGTCAACCGCAAACCCATATCAGCGGAACTCGGATGCGTAAGTCCGGTCATCGTTGTTCCTGGCCCATGGTCCGACCACGAACTCCGCGAGCAGGCTATCCAGGTTGCCACCTGGCTAGGCTCAAACGCAGGTTTCAACTGCCTAACCCCAAGGGTCCTTATCCAGCATCGGGAGTGGAAGCTTCGCAATGCCTTTCTTGACGCAATTGCCCAAGTCCTCGCCAGGGTCGAGACCCGCGCCGCCTACTATCCAGGGGCGGACAGGATTCATTCCACATTCGTCCACGACCACCCGCAATCCCTTCAGATCGGGCATCCTCTCCCGGGGCATCTTCCCTGGACGCTAATTCCCGACCTGGATCCCAACAGTACCCAAGACTCGTGTTTCAAGTCCGAGGCCTTCTGCAGCATACTCGGGGAGACATCGCTTAGTGCACCGGACCCAGCGGCGTTTCTTGATCGCGTCGTTCCTTTTGCTAACGAAGTCCTTTGGGGGAACTTGAGCGCATCCATTCTCGTCCACCCAAGGACGCTTCAAGATAGAGGCACTCTGGGCGCCCTAGAGAGGGCAATCAATGATCTGCATTACGGGACCATAGGCGTCAACTTCTTCGCAGGCTACGCATACCTATTCATGCTCACACCGTGGGGTGCGTATCCTGGGAATTCACTCTCAGATATTCAGTCAGGCCTCGGCTATGTCAACAACGTCAAGCTTCTCCGGAACCCCCTAAAGACAGTCTACCGCGGCTCTTTCAAGAAGCTCGATCCTCTGACGGTCGTCTCATCGCGCGGTCACACGTTCGGCCGACAGCTTGCCCGTTTTCAGGCCTCCCCTAGACTCTCCTTACTTCCAGGAATGCTATCGACCGCGATCATGGAGTCCATCAAGCCCGGTCCAGCGGCCTAACAACTCGATGGAGCCCTGGAAGAGCATCAGGATCTTCGACCGACCCGGCCAGCCGGGCGTTGAGTTTGGCGCAATACTAGCATTGGCTGGCCGGGCGGCTCATCTTGGCGCCGTTAGCCGGATTCAAGCATGGTCAAGTTCAGTGATGTGCAAGACGCATTCTTCTTTGTCAGTTCAGCCGGCTACGGATTGCACTCAGCGGTTCTCCGAAGAGATACAGGCCAGATCTATTGCCGATCGGAAGAGGGCGACTTGGACGAGATCGCCAATCAGGATCTTGACCGGGGGCGGTGCATAGACATCCCGCACAAGAACGATCTTGGCTTGGGGCACCAGCTCGTCTCGGAGTTCGTCGAGAACCAACTGCCAGATGAATACCAGCATGTGCAGCAGATCTTCCAGATGCGGGGCGCGTATGGGCGGTTCAAGGATCTCTTGGAAGCGAATGGATTGCTGCAGAGCTGGTACGACTTCGAGGATCGACGCGAGGAACAGGCGCTACGTCAGTGGTGTGATGAGAATGAGGTGGAATTATCCGGCTAACAAGTCGCCGGAGCCGATCCGGCCATCTCGGCGCAGTAGTCTGGACATGCCTCTGCCGGGCCGCTCAGCTCGATGCCGTTGGGCGCCATCCGTCCCGCTCACGCCACGCATCATCCCAAGGGAGGCCCCATGAGTTTCATTCGCCTCTGGCTCACAGGCTACTACAACCCGGCAAAGATGATAGAAGAGCTCCGATCCAAGCCCGCACCTCACTGGGGCTTCTACGGCCAATTCCTGCGGGCTGCAATGGATTCCCTTCTCCTGTACCTTCCAGTCGCCCTCATGGGGCGCGTACCGCCCATGCCCTCGAACATCTCCGCTCTTCCCACCGACCAGTACTACTGGCACCTGGTCTGGCTTTCGCCCCTGGTACTTGCCGCCGAGTGGCTCCTTGCGTCGGCCTTTGTTCATCTCGTCCTGCGTCTCTCTGGCCGTCGCAGCGATTTCGACCAGGTCCTCAACATTGGCGGCATGTCTGCACTTGTCGTCGGCGCCTTCATCCTGCTCTGGGACTGGGCATGGATCACCATGGGTGGGCTTGACCAGTACTCACTCGGATTCACCCACCTCGCGATCAGTCTCTGGGGGCTAGCTATCGGCACAGTGGGCCTGAAGAGGATCCTCGGCGTTCCCGCTTGGCTCGGGCTGCTCCTTAACCTACTGACGATCCCCATTGCCGTGCCATTCGGGATCATGTTCATGAGGTCACCGCTCTAGACCGGCCCGCTACACGGAGCCGATGGCGCCCAACAACCCGCTGGAGCCCTGGAAGACCGCCAGGATCTTCGACCGACCTGGCCAGCCGGGTGTTGAGTTCAGCGCGATAAAAGCCTTGGCTGGCCGGGCGGCTCCCCCTCGCAAGCTCGGGGTGCTACGCGAATCTCGAGGCCGTTGGGCGGCGATGGCCCTTCTCCCTGGTTGCGCCCTCTGTCGAAGTATGATAGGATGTCATACTGGAGGGGAGTATGGCATCTGCCAAGGTTGCGATCACCATCGATCGTGAGCTTCTCCGAAGGCTGGACCGGCTCGTTGCCGAGAGGCGGTTTCCCAACCGAAGCCGGGCGATCCAGGAGGCGGTGCAGGAGAAACTTGAGAGGCTGGAGCGCTCCCGAGTGGCTCGGGAAGCGGCGAAGCTTGATAGGCAGTTCGAGCAGAGGCTGGCGGACGAGGGCTTGGCGGGAGATGCCTCAGAATGGCCCGAATACTGAGGGGAGACATTGTCTGGGCCGATCTGAACCCGGTTCGAGGGCATGAGCAGGCTGGCCTGCGGCCCGTGATCGTGCTGAGCCAGGACATCTTCAACGAGAGATCGGGCACGGTGATCGCGATGGCGATCACGAGCCAGGAGCAGAGGGCGGCGTATCCCCTCACGCTCGAGCTGCCCCAGGATCTCCGGCTGCCGAAGAAATCTTGGGTGAAGATCAGCCAGGTGCGGACGCTATCGGTGGAACGGATCGGGAAGAGGCTGGGCCGATTGGCGCCGGAGGTTGTTGACGTCCTTGTCGACGGCCTGAACGAAATCATCGCCGCCTAACCACTTCCATGAGAAGGCCGAGTTTGTCAATGGTCGACGCCCGCAGAGTCGCTGCGCTGATGGCGAGCGGCCGATGCAGGGCATTCCAGCCTAGACCCTTTCGCCTCGCTTCCATCCCGCAGGAACACCGGGACGGTGTCCGCACTCTGAGTGGGCTCTTGAAGAGAGCCCGGTGCCCGTTGGCGTCCGTTGCAGGTGGGTGCTGCCATCTCGCTGACGGTATCCCCGAAGGGCCCAGGTGTTTGCCGCAGTCACCCAGACAGGGCGTAGGGCTGGAGAGCTTCGATCGGTGGGCTGGCACCTCCTGATCCTGGTGTGTGCGGCGACTGGAGCATTCTCTCGGCTAGGTCCAATCAAACGGTGAGCGAAAGGGCGGCGGGTTCTTGGGCGACGACCTGTTGCAGGTGGGACGACTCATAGATCTCCCCGCTAAGCCACAGGCGATGGAGCAGGATGGCCAGCTTGCGAGTGACTGCGACGACCGCTCTCTTATTGGCGCTCTTACCTCCGCGTTCGGCGAGGCGCAGACCCCAGCGGCGCAGATCGCAATCGGGGCCGAAGGGGCCGAGGATGTATTGGGCACAGCAGACCAGGAGGCGGCGCAGATAGTCGTTGCCGGTCTTCCCGGAAGGACACCGGGACGGTGTGGTGATTCGAAGCTGAGGGTCGCGGTCGCCGGACTGATCGCGCTTAGGGACCAAGCCCAAAGCGGGATCGACCTCTCGGCTTTTCCCGAAGGACACACCTGCCCAGAACCGCAGGTACTGGGTCGGGACGATGTGCGGAAGCGGCCAGGATCCTCGAGGGTGAGGATGAAGGCCAGGGCAGTCAGCGGGCCGACGCCGGCGACACGGCGCAACGCCAGGGTCTCGGGGTAGCGATCATGGCACAGCGCCTCGATCTGGCGGTCGTAGTCCCGGATCTGCTGATCAATGGCGGCGACGGTGTCGAGGACGGGAAGGAGAGCTAGCTGGAGAGCTTCTGGGATGGTCGCCGCGACCTTGGCTGCGAAGCCATGGGGCGTGCAGGACGGTAGACGGGCGCCGGCGGCCTTGGCGGTTCCGCGGACGTGGTTGATCAGGAGAGTGCGGCAGCGGACTAAGGCATCCAGGGAGCGGAGGATGGCTAGGTCAGCTTGGGCCTGGGGAGAGCGGTGATGGATGGGGGAGAGCAGAGCTGGATCGAGGCGGGCCAGACGTGCAAGGGTCTGCGCATCGACCCGGTCGGCCTTGCGGGGGTTGTGGTAGATGGCCCGGAGCTTTCGGGTGTTAGCGACCAAGACGTCGTGGCCCAACTCGCGCAGGAGCTGGCTGACCCAGCGCGAATGGGATCCGACCTCCAAAGCGACTCGGGAAGGTGCAAGGCTGGTGAACTTGCGGCGGAAAGCAGCCTGTGTGGCGGGCAAGCGTGCTTCCTCCAACAGGGCGCCCTCGGGGTCGAGGACCGCCACATGCGAGTAGCGATCTCCTAGGTCGAGTCCGACGAAACTTGTCCTGAGCGAAGTCGAAGGAAGCATGCTATTCTTGAACATGGCCGGTTCCTCCTCTTTGCACCTTTACGTGCGCTTCAAGATTGTGCTCATCCTAACCGGATGAAGCACGTTTGATGAGGGACCGGCCTTCTCATGCCAATCTCGCTGGAGCCGCCCCGCCTAGCTTCCGAAAAATCGATGGCTCCTTGCCTGCCAGGAAGAGCGAGAATGGGGCAGGGTGGGCCTGAGCCGTCGGGCGGCTCAGCTCTCCTTGCCGTCCCGGTAGACGCGGAAGCGTGCCTCGTTCGTGCTGTTGTCCTTCCATGCCAGCTTGAAGGAGAAATCGCCGGCTGTGCATTTCCGGTCCGTGATCTGCACCTCTGAGGGCGCCGCCAGCAGTCAGGGCTTTGGCGGCACAGGGGTGGCGCTCGGCTGAACGGGCGCGGTCGGCGGGATAGGCGTGTCCGTGGGCTTTGGCGTGTCCGTGGGGTTTGGCGCCACAGCTGTCGCGCTCGGCTGAACGGGCGCGGTCGGCGGGAGGGTTGCCACCGGCGGAGTCGGTAAACGAGTTGGCGTTGAGAGCGGAAGTGTGGCGGAACTCGTGGGGGTCGGCATTAGTGTTTCAGGCTCCGAAGTGGCAGCAACGATGGTCGCCGAGGCAAGGCCGAGATCCGATTCGTAAGCACCGACGTCACATGCTGCCGGGGACCCAAACACGTTGCGGGGCCGGGGTCTATACCGCTGGTCGATGGACGTGCACGGGGGAACGGGACCGCCGTGGTCGAGCGCTGGGCTTCCCAGTAGCAGCGCGTGGGTGAGCGTGGGGCCACCGTTGTCCGCCAGAGGGCCGAGCAGGGGATCTTGGCCCGTGGACAGTACCTGGTCTTCAAGAGTCAGGTCGGCCGGGCAGGTGTCATCTCCGAACAGGTTATAGCCTTCCGACCCATTCTCGGTACCGATGCAGTTTTGGGGCGCGTTGCCGACGACGATGGAGCTCCTAAGCGTGGTGAGCGCGGGCCCGTCCCCCGTTCCTATCCCGGTCAGTTCGTTGTACACCAGCGTCACAAAGGCGAGGTGCAGCTCGCCCTCGTTGGCGATCGCCTGACAGGCCAGCCCTGAGAGGCCGATAGCCGAGTTGCCGCTAATCGTGCTGTTCTCTATCACCATGAGTCCACGGTTGACGACGGGGCCACATGGGGAATGGAAGCTGGAGTCCCTGAGGACGAGGCCGTTGCCGCTAATTGTGCTGTTCGAAATTCGCACTGCTCCATGGTTAGTCAGGGCTTCCCCAGGGTTGTCCACCAGCCAACTGTCCAGGATCTCCAGTTGGCCGTAATTCCAGACAGCGCGCTCCTCAAAGCCAGTGATCGTGGAACGCAGGACCCGTGCCTCGCCGTGGTTGTTAATACCCCAATCGATGAGAGCAGTACAGGCAGGCATACTTGCGGTTGGCGCAGCTCCCCGCAAGATGATGTCATCGGCCGTAAGTGTCCCAAGGCGGTAGTTGAAAATCAGCGACTCATCCGTTGGTCCCAGCAGCTCAGGGCAACCATATGGGAGGCGTAAATTGCCCGCGAATTCGACCTCACGTAGGGTCATGGCACCTGTGTTGTAGACCATGGCACCGTAGCCATGCATGATGTTTCTTGCGACCTCTCCGCCCTGAAAGGTCAAAGTGCCATAGTTCGTTATCATTTTGTCGGCTATGTTGTCCGTGAAAGTGGAATTCACAAGGGTCAGCCTGTCTCTGTTGTCCACAATTTCAAAACGTGTGTCGTTATTGGCAAATACGACGTTCGACAATGTTAGAAGCCCGGCGTTATGTATCGGATAGCTCATTTCGGTGAAGGTCAGCGAAGAGATCTCGACTGATGTCAGCGAAGAGATCTCGACTGATGTCAGCGAAAAGATCTCGCGTGATGTCGGACCGAGGGGAAACCTGACGGTCGAACCGCCGCCCAGGATCGTCAGATCATCGCTGATCTCCAGAAATGCGGATGCCACAGAGTAAGTGTCAGTCGGCAGGACGATCGTCTGCCTGCCGGGGCAGACATTGGCCGCAAATATCGCCTCGCGCAGGGAGCAATCCTCCGCCGTGCAGAAGTCATCGTTGCTGTCATCCGGTCTGGTCACCGTGAGCTCCGGCACGCAGATCTGCTCAGCGTAAGATCCAAAGGCCTCGCCGAGAGTTTCTATCAGCGCGCACCCTTGCAGCAGAGGCACAAAGGCAACGCAGGCCAGCAGCGCCACCCATTTTCGGCCGCGGCTTCCCACTAACCATTGCAGGAGGCCCCGCCAGCGATCGACGTGGCCGACTTGGTGGCTCGAGACTTCACCTCTCTGGTTAGGACTGGTTGGGGTCAACATGGTCTCCTCCTCCTTCTCTCTTCTTCCGTCTCTCCGACAAGTATGGCCGAAGACCTCTGAAAACACCACTGGAACCTGGGTCTTTTGCGGGCTGTCTCAGTCAGGAGAGAAACCGCCCTCCAAGGTGACAGACCCCGCCGGACGCATGACGCCTCGCCTCCGGCGGACGACCAGGGATGCAGTACTAGTGGCCCGGGCAGCCTCCTCCCGGCTCCAGAGCCTAGACATAGAGCGGGTCGAGGTTGGTCGGCGAGTCGACGCTCAGCCCGACCTCATGGTTTCGAGCTTCAGGGTCGGCCAGACCGTGGGGATGGACCACGACCTCGTCCACGGAAGTCGGCAAAGGCTCCGTGAATGTCCGATCGATGGCTCCTCCGCCTCCCCAGGTCGACCAGATCGAATATGAAAGAATTCCCGACTCGCTTGTGATCCGAATGTGGATGTTGAGCGACAGGCCCGGGCCGCATTCCACGCTCGCAATCTCGGCTCTG
>Ga0209641_10002688_pt1 | contig 15148 bp, 13 predicted proteins | sample RifCSP16_1_FD_184022 | JGI IMG/M metagenome (GOLD analysis project Ga0209641, IMG submission 184022) | Soil microbial communities from Rifle, Colorado - Rifle CSP2_sed 16_1 (SPAdes) (version 2) | ecosystem: Environmental > Terrestrial > Deep subsurface > Rock core/Sediment | place: Rifle...
ATGGTGTTGACATGAAAAGAATGTTATTTTTTTTACAACATTCTGATAATTCTGGAATCATTTTATATGGCATTGAAAATTTGGAAAAAATTTGGTAAATGTCTTCATTTATTCCAGTCTTTGAAAGATACTGACTTTTACCAGCATCTTTAACATATACAGATTCGGGCTTGTAGGTTTGAAATTTTATTGCATCCGCCCCCACTTGAGAAGCTAATTTTATGAGCTCCATGCCCTGTCTCAAGTCATCTTCATAAGAACCACATTTCCAGTTAGAACCAGCTTCGGCAATAACAAAAGTATGATTGGGATTGTTAAGGGAAGAAAAATAATCCATAGAGAAAATATTTAACATGTCAATAAAATACCTTTCAAAACTAAAGAAAGATATTCAATCACTTTTTACCCATCTAAAATTGAATTTTAATCATAATGAAAAGAACCATGAATAAAGTAACCATTATGCTACAAGCTAGAATTGATTCTAAAAGGTTACCTGGAAAAGTAATAGCCCCTATAGTTGGAAAACCAATGATTTGGCATATCATAAATCGTTTAAAACATGTGAAATTAGCAGATCAGATTATTCTCTTAACTACAAAAAAACCATCTGATAAAATTTTGATCAAAATAGCAGAAAAAAATAACATTTCGTACTTTAGAGGACCAATTAATGATGTTCTAAAACGATATTATCTTTGTGCACAAAAATTTTCTGCAAATCCAATAATTAGAATTACTGGAGATTGCCCGCTAGTTGATCCATCGCTTATTGATGAAATGATAGAATTTTTTCAATCTCATCAATATGACTATGTATCTAATACTCTAAAACCAACATATCCTGACGGTCTTGACGTAGAAATTTTTTCATTAAATACACTACAGCAACTTGAAAAACTTACCACTAAAAAATCTGATAGAGAACATGTTACTTCATTTATTATGAAACATAAAACAAGATTTAATACATTTAATTTTGAAAATAAGAAAGACTTGTCTGAATTAAGATGGACAGTTGACGAAAAAAATGATCTAAAACTTGTTAGAAAAATCTATACTCTTATGAAACCAAATACCCTGTTTTCATCGAAAAGGGTGCTTACTTTGTTTGAAAAAAATCCTGCTTTGCTTGATATTAATAGAAATATCATTAGAAATGAAGGATATGTTAAATCTTTAAAAAAGGATAGAAATTAGGACATACAATGGATACAATAAAGCATCTTGAAATATTTGGTTATGCTATTGAAGAAGATGTTATTCCAAAAGATGATTGTATAAAGATGGGAAAAGCATTAGATGAGTTAAAAGATTATCATGAAAAAAGAAACAGTCTCTGCAAAACTGAATCCCAAACAGTCATTTTTAATGTACATTTTGAAAAACCTGATTTGTTCTTAGATAAAATATCTATACCGAAGGTGATCAATAATCTAAGAAATATATTTAAAGAAGATTTTATTTTAAGCAATTTTAATGGAAGTCTTTCTGGTAAAAAAGGTGGTGATAGGACACATATTGATTCTAGAATTCCAATAACAAATTTTCAAAACACATTTCAAGTAGCTGTTTTGTTATGTATTGATGATTTTACTCCACAAAATGGGGGAACAATAGTATGGCCATTTAGTCATAAAACTGATGATGATCCCAGAAATTTAAGAGAAAAAATGAAATTTCCGGGTAGTGTACAGGTATGTGCTCCAAAAGGTTCAGTAATCTATACTCTTGGTCAAACATGGCACGATGTTGGACCAAACTTAGATGCTAGTCGTAGATGGGGAATAGTTGCATATTATGCAAGATGGTGGGTTAAACCAACTTTTGATTTTACCAAATGCGGACCTAACATATATTCTAGATTAACTCCAGAACAAAAAATTCTATTTGGTTTTACTTCTCGTCCACCATTTCATGGGGAAGAAAGACATCATACAGTAACAAAAGTTGAGGAGTTACCTGAAAAATATGATGATTTATGGCAAACTTAGATGCAATACAATGGCTAAAAGAAATTCCAATAAAAAATAAAAATAGAGATTTTATCATTGATAATATAAGTAATACCACTCTTACTTTTGGAGAATTAGATGAAAAAGCAAGAGGGATTGCATTAATTCTAAAAAATCAAGATCTTACAAAAGGAGATCATGTTTCCATCATGATGGAAAACTCAAATTCCCTTGCAATATTGTATTTTGGATGTTTGTATTCAGGAATTGTTGTGGTTCCCATCAATCCCAGTGTAACAACTGATGAATTTTTTCAAATAATCCAAACAAGCAATAGCAATGCTGTCTTTTTTTCAGATTCAACAATAAAACAAATTAACTTACAAGATTTGAAAAAATCTGAAATATTGATTTTTTGCTTTGGAAAAAACCATGAACAAAAATATTCAAAAGAAATAATCACACTAAATTCTAACTTTGAAAACTCTCCAAATTTTTCTCCATTTAATAACATGAATGATGATGATGTAATGAGTATTGTATATTCAGCTGGCACAACTGCTACACCTAAAGCTGTAGTTCATCGAATTAAGGAATTTGTACAGAATGCTCGTTTGTTTGGAAGTGCCTTGGAAATAAATTCTGAAAACCGTTTTTGTAACATTCTTTCTATGACATATCTTGGTGGCTATTACAATTTGTTAATGCTACCATACATCTTAGAATCGAGCATTGTATTAACACATACATTTGATCCTAAAATGGCAATCAATTTTTGGGAACCAATTATTAAAAATAATGTAAACACACTTTGGTTGGTTCCAAGTATTATGTCAATGCTATTGGAAATAGATCGAAGTGAAAACGGCAAAAACTATTGTAGAAATAATATAAAACTCTGTTTATCTGGTACAGCTCCATTACCTTTAACACTGCGTACTGAATTTGAAAAAAAATATGAAATCCTAGTTTATCAAAATTATGGTCTTTCTGAAACGTTTTTTATTAGTACAAACTCCCCAAAATTTTCAATCAAGGAGGATAGCGTAGGCAAAGTTTTGTCGGGAATTAAAATTAGAATTGTTGACAAACATGGACAATTAGCAGCAAGTGATGTAGAGGGAGAAATTCTTGTACAAACTCCGTATCTTATGAGCGGTTATTATAATTTTGAAAAAAAAGGCATAGAAGAAATTTCTGAAAAAATTTGGTTTGAAACAGGTGACTTGGGAAAACTATCTAATGATGGATATCTCTTCATCACAGGGCGCAAAAAAGATCTGATTATAAGAGGTGGAATCAATATAAGTCCAGTTTCAATCGAAAATGTTTTGTATGAACACAAATTTGTTTTGGAGTGTGCTGTAGTCGGAATCCCAAATAAGTTTCAAGGTGAAGAAATTGTTGCAGTCATTAGGACTTCAAACTCTGCAGATTTTGAAAATACTAAAAATGAACTCTACATAATGTGTAAAAATAAATTATCTAGCATTAACCATCCATCGCATATTATAGAACTAGTTGAATTTCCAAGAGCAACATATGGTAAGATCCAGAAAAATAAAATTAGATCTTGGGTTATACAGAATCAAAACAAACCTATGCTACAACGAAAAATAATATCTCAAAAACCATTAATAATTACTAAGGAGGATTTTTCTCACTCAAAAATAGTTTCACAAAGCATAGAAGCTCTCTCCATAAAATATAATACTGAAGTCTATGAAAAACAGAGAAGAGGAGAGGATATTATTGTACTTTCTCTAGGAGAAGCCTTCTTTGATATTCCCTTGTACAAATTTGATGATTTACCATATCCAAAAATTTACCACTACTCTCATTCTAGAGGTATACCAGAATTAAGACAGAAATTATCACAATATTTTTCCGAAACGTATGATGTATCATTCGATTATGAGACAGAAATAATTGTCACGGCTGGATCAAAAATTGGAATTTTCATGTCACTAATGGCCTTGTTGAATCCTGGTGATGAAGTGTTAATTCACGAGCCTGCATGGGTTAGCTTTCCAGAACAAGTAAAACTTGCTCATGGTATTTCTATCCAAATACCATATGAAAAATCAGTTTATGATTTTGAAGCATATGTTACACCCAAAACAAAAATGATAATTATCAATAATCCTAATAATCCTACAGGAAGGATTTACACACTAGAAGAACTTTCACACTTGTATCATCTGGCAAAAAAATACAAATTATATATTCTATCTGACGAAGCATATAGCGATTTTGTACTGAATCAAGATGATTTTATTTCATTCGCAAATTTGGATGTAAAAAAAGAACATTGTATAGTTATCAATTCAATCTCCAAAAATTTTGGTATATCTGGCTGGCGATTAGGCTATCTTATTACAAATGCTAAATTAATCAATCAAATTTTAAAGATTAATCAACATCTTATTACTTGTCCAGCAACAATTTTAGAATATTATGTAGCCAATCATTTTAATGATATTATCCAAATCACAAAACCACAAATTGTTGATTTAATTAAGAAAAGAAAAATAATAACTGAATATATGGATTCAATTTCTTTAAGATATTTGCCTGGCAAGACAACATTCTACTTTTTTGTTTCCATTTCCCCTTCAAAACTATCATCTGAAGAATTTTGTTGGAAGTTATTACAAGAATATGCTGTTTCAACTGTACCAGGTATTGGATATGGGAACAGCTGTGAAAAATTCATCAGGGTATCTATAGGTTCAGAAAACATGGAAAGAATTAAGAATGGTCTTGATATAATCAAAAAACTAATCTCATCTACATCATAATAGGTAATATGACCTCATTATCATCAAATCCAAGAATAATTAGTAGTGTAAAAAAAATCATATTTGAACTAGGTAATTTAAAAAAATCAGAATCTCTTTACATTATCACTGATAATAGTACAAAAGAATTAGGAAATGTTTTTTCAATCATCTCATCAAATTATGGGATAAATTATCTGCATGATTCATTTCCTATTGCTGAAATGCATGGAGTTGAACCACCTGAACGCATAGGAAAAACAATGAAAGAAAAAGATCTCATAATAGGTTTGACAAAATTTTCCCTTTCTCATACAAACGCTAGACGTGAAGCTCAGGCTCATGGGAAGAGATATCTCAGCCTAGCTGATTTTTCACCAGAAATTTTGATGCACCCTGCATTATTTGCAAACTATAATGAGTGTTCAAAAAATGCAGAAACTCTTTCAAAGAAATTAACAAGTGGAAATAGACTAAAAATTAAAACAAAAGCTGGAACAGATATGGAATTTGACATTTCTACACGAAAAGGTAATTATGCTCCTGGGTATGTTAATGAGAAAATTAAACTGGGATCTCCACCAGATATTGAAGCAAATATAGCTCCTATAGAAAAAAAATCAAATGGAGTATTAGTTATCGATGGCTCTATACCTTACCCTGAATTAGGAAAATTACGGGAACCAATTACTCTAACAATATTAAATGGAAAAATACAATCAATCAAAGGTAAAGAATCAATTAAAAATATCCTTATTTCATTATTTGAGCGCAATGGAGAAAAATCAAAAATACTTGCAGAAGTAGGAATTGGTTTTAATACAAAAGCAAACGTGATTGGTAACATGCTTCTGGATGAAGGAACTTTTGGTACAATGCATGTTGGATTTGGTTCTAACATAGCCCTTGGAGGCAGAAATGAGATAAATTTTCATCTAGACTTCGTTTTTTATTCTCACGAACTATACATCGATGGTCAATTAATAAAGATGGATAATATGGGATAAATTTATGGAACCAAAAACAAGGGTTGTTGAATTTTTTAAATCGCATGGCGAACTTCCAGAATCAGAAACAGAGATAATGGAATTTAACTATCTTGATAGTGGATTAATTGATTCAATGCAATTAGTTGAAATGATTGTAAAATTTGAGGATGAATTTAATGTAAAATTTACTCATGAAGAATTACAATCAAATGAATTTAGAACCATAGGAGGACTGCTAAACATAATAAATTCGCATAGAGAGAGCAATGAAAATTGAATAAATTTTTTATTCCAAAAGATGTAATTATCTTATCTGAGGATAATGATAAATGGTTATTGATGAATGTATTTTCAAAAACATCTTTGGCTGTAGAAACCAAATGTTTAGAATTATTAAACAACTGTGCATATATGGATAAAAAATCTCTTTATCTAATGTACAAAGACAAAAAGTGGGCAGTATGGGAAGTTGAAGAATTTACAAACAGTATAGGATTATTAGCTGATCCTACTCGCTACATAAGAAATCATTCAAAGTGGTCTTCTCCAAAAACATTAGATGTATACAATTTAATTGAAAAACTTCAAAAACACTTTATTTTAATTAATGATGAAAAAACTTATCTAGAAAAATTTCAGAATAAAAAATCAATTTTGGACTATAATAATTTTGGAAATTTTCATGAACAATTAGGGCAGCATATAATGATGGAACTTAAAGCATCTCCTGAAAAATGGTGGTTAATGCAAAAGTTTAATGAGGATTTAAAATCTGTCAAAAACAATCTTTACTCTGCTATACAAGCAAAATTTCTAGAAGGCTATTTTAGAAAAAAGATTGAGGCTGGTAGTAGAGTTGTTGATATTGGTTGTGGTATTGGATTTTACTCTAATATGATAGCCAAAAATGGGGCACAAGTTTTGGGAATAGATCCAAACCAAGCATATATTCAGATAGCACAAAATAATGCTATAGAAGGAACCCAGTTTAAAACGATGAACATTGGATTTCCAAATTCCCTAGATGAAATACCCTCAGAATCTGCAGATTATATTTTTATGAGTGATGCTTTGCTATTTTATTTTGTTCCTATTAAGAAAGAAAATAAGGCTAACCTTCAAATTTTATTTTCTGATATAAAGAGAATATTAAAAAAAGATGGCATCTTCATAAGCGTTGAACCACATTATATTTTCTGGTTATTGCCATGGTTAGGCGAAATCAAACACCCTTTTACAATTTTTACCGAATACATGAATAAGAAATTTGGCGTCACAACATCAATTAGCAACTTAATTCAGTCTTATTCCAAAGGTGGATTTTCGGTTTCTTGGATGGAAGAACTATTACCACACCCATCCTTTGAATCAATTGATCCTCGTGGATACTATTTTGCAAAAGAATTTCCATTATGGCAGCTTTTTGAATTGATTCCCGTTAAGGATCGAAATTGAGTGACATTTTAGGACTGGATCATATCTGCGCTAGTAGTGATAATCTCAAAGAGATTTCTAAAATTGATGATTTATTAGGATACAAAATTCTTTTTATGAAAAATAATATCCCAATTAATGAAGAAAAAAATGATATTTTATGTGGTAATATTTTTTCCCATAATGCACTTTTTCTTACGAACTCAAAGAGTATTTCAATAGAATTGATTGAACATCATCCAAAAACCGCCGAAAATATAGGACAATACAATGTAATCTATGAATCAAACCGCTTTCCAAATAGTAATTGTATTTTAGTGGAACAAGATAAAAGAGCAAAATACCTTTCTAGTATCTTTAATGAACAAATTTCTAAATTTTTTGATAAAAAAACATATTTATCATTTTTTTTTAAAAATTCTAAAATAGATCTAGGTCTAACAACTATAATTTTTGAAACAAAGAATTTAGAAAATTCAATAAAGTTTTGGACAAAAATTTTTAATTTTAAAATATCACAAATTCCAGAAATGCCTTCGTGTAAATTACTTGAATTACATTCGCCGATAAATTCGTGGAATGCTAAATTATTATTAATCGAAAATCCAGATGCTATAATGGAAAAGACTTTTCTTAATGTTAAGGGGTGGACATGTCTTTCCTTTATTGTTAAAAAAATAGATTCATTTTTATCTAAAATTGATAATTCTGATTTTTCATTTATTGGAAAATCATATGAACTTAACATTGGAGGGAAAAATCTGAAACTGGTATTTTTAAGGGGATCAGAACAACAGCTTATAGAACTAGTTGAAGTTAAACAAAATCATGGCTAGTTGGGATTACTCGCAAGATGATCTGATTTCAGGTTTAAAGTCAGTTGGATTAAAACAAGATGATACCGTATTAATCTATGTAAGTTTTGGTTTACTGGGACACCTGAAATACGGCTACAATTCTAATTCAATCTCTCAAATAATTCTTAATTCATTTGAGACAGTTTTAGGAAAAAACAGTACCATATTGGTTCCAACCTATACATATTCATTTTGTAATAATGAAAAATATGAGGTTGAAAAAACTCCCTCTACCATAGGTGCATTCACAGAATTTTTTAGAAAACAAAATGGTGTCATACGTTCCAGAGATCCAATATTTTCTGTAGCAGGACGAGGACCAAAAGTATCTTATCTATTGTCAAACTTGCCATACACATGTTTTGGTAAAGACTGTGTTTATGATAGATTAACCAAAATAGGCGGAAAAATTTGTATGATGGGATTAGGGCTTCATTGGGCTACATTTCGTCATTACATTGAAGAGTCAGTAGGAATTTCAGCTAGATATTCTAAAAAATTTTCTGGAATAATTGTTGAAAATGGCGAGGAAAGTCATGAAGTCTGGGATTATTTTGTACGAAAACTTGATGATAATTGTTATCCTGATGGACGAAGACTAGAAAAAAAAGCATGTGAACTAGGTTATTGTAAAACAACTATTGTTGGAAGAGGAAAAATTTCACAAATTGATTGTAAAAAGTTTCTAGATTTAGGAACTGAAATGTTAAAAGAAGATCCCTGGTTTACAGTTAAAGGTTCTTCATATTAATATCATTAATTAAAACAACTGCTACTGCATACTTTTTAGTATGAGATAATGAAACATATCCCTTTTTTCCGTTGGGTAAAATTAATGAGGGAATATTATCTTGAAGGACAACTTCAATATCTTTTAGATTAATTTTTTTATTCTGTAATGCTTTGATTGCAGCCTCTTTAGCACAAAAACGCACAGCAAAATGTTGATATGGATTTTTTTTATTCATACAGTATTGAATTTCCTTCTCAGTAAAGATCTTTTTATAGAATGTAGTTCGCTTCTGAAATTTTATTTTAGAAAAACGAGAAATTTCTTCAATGTCGATTCCAATAGACTGCATAATGAATATGATAAGACAATTAGTGGATAAAGATTTTTTTAATTATTTTCAACAATTTCTAACAAGTTTTTCTCAAATAATATTTGTGCAGTTTTTTTAACTTGTAGAAAACTCAAACCGGCACATTCAGAAATATCCAATAAAGAATTTGTTCCATCAGACATATTTAATACCCAAAGAATTGCCAATTCGTCAAGATGTTCATTTTTTTGACTCCCAATCAATCTGTAAAGGCCACGTCTTCCCAATTGCGGTTCACATTTAGGATTTAAACTCCGAAAAATCTTGTTATTTTCTAACACCAAAATTACATTGAGGTATTTTTTAAACGAATCAGATAAGCTTTCTGTATTTATGAAATCTAAGTTATCAGCTGATGTATGGTACTCGGGAAATTTTCCATACATGGCTCTCATTAAAGAACCAATTTCAAGATTAAAACCAGGTGAAGAAAACTGTCGTTCATCACTCCCAGATGGGAAAAAGTCAACTAATTCAAATTTTGATTTTGAATCATCTAATACTTTTTTTACAATTCTATCTATAATTGAATTACCGTTTTTGGTTTTTTTGTATGTTGAAATTCCACAATCACCCAAACAGGTAGCTACTAATCCACACTTTATTTTAGAAACCTTATCTTCATTTTGAGATAACCACGTAATTGCACCTATAGTTTCAGGAATAAATAAAAAATGATATGTATACTCTAATTCTTTATCTCTTAGATATTTTGCAAGCAAAGTCAACAAGGCAACTCCGGTAAGATTATCATTACACATAGAAGGATGACAAACATAGCATGATAATAAAATCTGTTCTTCTCTTTTACCGGGAATAACAAATTCTCCATAAGTGAGTGAACCATCTTTCAGTTCAGAATCAATTTTAACTTCATATTCATCATCTGTAAGATTCTTTAATTGATTGTGTGAAATACAAAAACCCCAATTTTCATTATAATAAGACGTGAGGTAAGGGATCCATTCAGGATATTCCTGCAAACTGTGAAGATGTTTTTTTAATTCTTCTAGTGAAAATTTTCCTTTAATTGGCACACTATAACTCATTACATGTAGGTTTGATTTCTGAAAATTTACTATTTTTTCTCCTTTTGAATTTTTAATGTATGCATCCCTGATATTCCATTCTTTTGGAATTATCCAATCATACACTTTCTGCCCTGAAGGAACTTCGTTAATCTTTATTGGAATTTGGTCTTGTATTATCTTGAGCGATTTTCTTACTCCCTCACCAGTTATACTTCTACAAATAGGAAATAATTCAACAATGAGTTTGTAGGCTTCGTTGCCAACATTGTCTAATTCGTTTAATATATCGAAATCTAATTTGATCATTTTTTGCTTGTAACAAATCAATTCTGTAACCATATAAAATTAGTGTGTAGGTCTGTCAAGAATTAAACAATCAAGTTATTTTATAGGAACGTTTTTTATTGCTGAATAATGTTGACTTGTATTGTTTAAAGATAAAAAAATTCTCATTACTGGCGGAACAGGTTCTTTAGGGACTGCATTAACAAAGAGATTACTTCAAGAAGATGTAGACACTATACGAATTTACAGTAGGGATGAATGGAAACAAACTCAAATGGAATCCGATTTACGAGAGGATAGATTACGATTTCTAATTGGGGATGTTAGGGAAAAAGAGAGACTATCACGTGCATTAGAAGATATTGACATAGCCATACATGCTGCAGCGTTAAAACATGTTCCTGTTGCTGAATACAATCCGTTTGAAGCAGTAAAAACTAATGTTCTTGGCGCTCAAAATCTTATAGAATGCTGTATTGACAATCAAGTTGATGTCGCACTTGCAATAAGTACAGATAAAGCAGTATCTCCTTTGAATACATACGGGGCAACAAAACTATTGATGGAAAGATTGTTTGTATCTAAAGATTATTCAAGTTTTCGTCATAAAATAAAAACTATGTGTGTTAGATACGGAAATGTTTTGGGTAGTCGTGGTTCAGTAGTTCCAACATTTGTTAATCAGATTTTGACTGGAAAAAAAATCACAATTACTGACGAGTCTATGACACGATTTAATATTACTATGAATCAGTCGGTTGATTTGGTTCTAAGAGCGCTAGAAAAAAAAATAAGTGGTTCTATTCTTGTTCCAAAATTAAAATCCTATAGAATTGAAGATCTTAAAGATGCCATCATTGAAATTTTCGGAGCTAATAATGAATATGAAAAAATTAATCCACGTCCAGGCGAAAAATTTCATGAAGTTTTAATTAATCATCATGAAATTCGTAATGCCTATGAACTGGATAATGATTATGTTCTTTTTGACAAAGACAACAACTTCTTAAATCAAGCTGAAGCCTCATTTTTAAAATCTGCAAACTTGACGGATCAATATTCGTCAGATAAGATGCCCTATCTAACGAAAGACGAACTAAAAAAAATCCTATTAAAAGAAAATCTTATTCCTAAATAATTTCTTAATGTTTTTCCTCTTAACCGTCCGAATTTTTTTTACAACTCTTTAAATACCATCTAAATCGTTCTCCGATATATGGAGGAGATAAAAAGCAGAGAAGATACCAAAATACTCTTTGTGAATCCATGTTTACGTCGTGGTGGTTTTACTAAACTTCTACCCGTTGGTTTAGCATATGTTATGACATATTTCCATGAAAATGGATACAGGTTTGATCTTTTGGATATTGACATAAATGAATATGATAATTCTTATGTTGAAAATTTTGTTAAAGAAAAAAAATACGATTTTGTACTTTTAGGTTCAATAGTCACCCATTACAAATGGATAAAATGGTTTGTGAAAAGTGTTAAAAAGAATAATCCAAAGACTGACGTTATTGTAGGAAATTCTGTAGGAGGTTCAATCCCAGATGTATTTCTTCGCAATGCACCTGCAGATGCAGTAGTTATAGGTGAAGGTGAAATAACAGCATTAGAATTAGTTGATGCAATACGTTTAGGAAAAGATCTCACAAAAGTTGAAGGAATAGCTTTCATGGATACAAATGGTGAATTTGTTAGAACCCCGGCTAGGAAAGTTGGAAAAATTGATGATATTCCAATGGTAAATTGGGATTTCTTTGATGTAGACAGATATTTAGCACAACCCCCTGATGCAATGGATCCTGAAGAAACCGAAAGTAACATAAGAGCAATACCACTTGCAACTGCCAGAGGATGTTCTTTTAGATGTACTTTCTGCCATTTTGTATTCTGGAATGATCCATATAGAAATAGATCACCTAAATTAATTATTCAAGAAATTAAAAGAAATATTGAAAAATACAAAGCTAATTACATTAATTTTTGGGATGATCTTTCTTTTGCTTCTGCAAAACAAGTCAGCAGATTAGTTGATGAGATACTTGTAAGTGGTCTAAAGTTTAAGTGGACCGCAGCAATACGGGCTGATATTTTTTCAAGGAACCATCTATCAAAGGAGGAATCGCTTGAAGTTGCTAAAAAAATGAAACAATCAGGATGCTTCAGTGTAGGATTCTCGCTTGAGACTGGTAGCGAGGAAATTCTAAAAATGATGAATAAAAAAATAACCGTAAATGAATTCCATGATACAGTACAAGTTCTAAGGAACGCTGGGATTATTTGTAATACTAGTGTTGTATTTGGGTATCCAATAGAAACTAAGGAGACAATAAGAAAGACTTTCGAGCAGTGTCTCAAAGTTAGTGTCTATCCAAGTATTGGCTTTTTACTTCCTTTACCAGCTACTGGTATGTGGGATTATGCAAAAGCCAATGGATTAATTACTGATGAAGATAAATTTCTTGACTCTATTACCGAAAGACAGGATATATGCCTAAATATGACAAAACTTTCAGATGAGGAAATAATGGAAGAAATAAAATCAGGTGCTAAAAAACTAAATGATATGCTACAACTAGGATTAACTGAAGATCGATACATAAGAACTGGCAGGCCAGTAAACTACAAATCACATAAAAAATTACAAAAAGAACTTCCTATGGATCCTGATAATATTCAAAGGAATGAAAATGACTTTAGTTTCAATTATAGTGCACAAGAATTCAAATATACAGAAAATTCAATAAGTTAAACTAGCAGTTAAAATGATTTTTTCAAATACCCAACAACCTTTTTCGATATTGTAACAAAAGACAATCTTTACAAACACAATCATTAAATTTGTTGTCAATTTTTTTCAGTAAGGGTTCTTCAAAACACCAACAAGTTTCATTAACCTTACAATCAATCTTATTTCCACACTTAATACAATTTTTATCCAATGAATTAAATTAATTTTCATATGTAAAAATTTATTGTACTAAAGCATTTATTAGATTCTTGTTTTAATATCACTAATCGATTTTAATGGATATTCCAATACGAGCTCCACTTTTTGATGAAAAAATACCTACTATTCTAGACCACAATCCATACTTTCTATGTATTAGTTTAGCTGCTTTTACCGTTTCATCTTCTGATGTAAAATTAGCTCTTCCTGAAATCCATTCTCCTTTTAGCCTTCCATTTAAAGAACAAGGAGCAATTTTAACTACATTATTATTTTTAATTCTTTTAACTTTCCCAGTAAGTTCACGAGTGATTACATAGATTCTTTGATTAAAAATTATAAACCATACTGCAGTATTTACGGCTTCACCATTTTTTCTAAAAGTCTGCAAGTTGATATATTTTTGATTAGAGAGGTTTTCTAATTCGAACATTGAAGAAAATACAAAAACTCTATATTTTAAATAAACTCTAATTTTTAGATTGTAATAAAATTTCATTTAAATCATTTCTATTCACTATCCATGGTCTCTGTGTAGCCCAATAAACTTTTAAAAATACGTTCAGAAGCATTTCCATCATTTTTAAAATTATAATTATTTACAATCGCCTCTATCTCTTTTTGATTATATTCTAGCCCTTTTTCAAGAATTTTTTTTGAAATTTTTTCTAATTCTTCTGTATTTTTGACCATAATTGCAGCTCCTGTTTCTTCAAGTTGTAAATAATCCCATGCAGGAGAAGAAAAATTAGCTGCTATCACGGGCTTTCCTAATAACTTTGCTTCTATACCTACATTAGAAAAATCAGTAATTACTAAATCGGAAGCTGACAGAAGACTATAGATATCAAAGTCATATGTTATCCAGAATTTATTTCTTGCACATAATTTTTTTATTAACTCAATTTTATTAGTACTTAATTCATTGTTAGTAACCTTGTACATCGGATGAATCTTTATTATAATCTCAAAATTGTTATCATTACAAAATTTGATAAAGTCTGACATCCATTTGTCATCATTTTCATTCCACTGACTCATTGCAATTGTAACCAATTTCTTTTTTTGATCAAAATTGAATTCTTTTTTTAATTTTTTTCTTGACTCTTCAGAGGAAATTTTTTTTAAAAAATCATATTTTGGATGTCCTATAATCACTAATCTATTTTCATCATATCCTAGTTTTTTTAACATATCAAAACTAAGTTTTCCAGGCAAGAAAATTTTCTCGGCATGAAACCATTCTTTTACAATGGGATTTGGATTTGTAAGCGATGGAAGCATAGAAAAGTTAGATATCCCGTCTCTTTTAGCTAAATTTATTGCCGAATTTTCTAATATTTCACCATCTAAACCAGCGTATATAGATTTTGGATTCAACTTTGATAAGATAAATTCAACAATTTTTAGTGTTAATATTGATTCTAAAATTTTTTCAGAAATAAAATTTTTTAATTCCATAATTCCTGGCAGTTGGGGATTTTTTTGTGCAATTACATCTATATCTTCAAGTATTTCTTTTCCTTGAGTAGAAATTTTAAATTGATTAGAAAGAGACTTTATCACTCTGTCCAAGCTAATATGCTGTATTTGCTTGTTAGTTAATACTAATGATGTGGAAATATTATCTGTAATTACGAGATACCCAATCTTTTCATTATCGAGTTTTTCAAAGATCCCGTATAGTGGACGAATATACAAATCTTCTCTAGAACCAGAAATGAAAAAAATAACTTCAATTTTGTTTTGACAAAATCT
>Ga0209641_10002689_pt1 | contig 15146 bp, 14 predicted proteins | sample RifCSP16_1_FD_184022 | JGI IMG/M metagenome (GOLD analysis project Ga0209641, IMG submission 184022) | Soil microbial communities from Rifle, Colorado - Rifle CSP2_sed 16_1 (SPAdes) (version 2) | ecosystem: Environmental > Terrestrial > Deep subsurface > Rock core/Sediment | place: Rifle...
GGTCGTATGCCGGGGTTTGCTGCAATTGTTGGTTGTGCAAAGAATAATCAGACAGCAGTTCAGATCGTGAGAGAGCTTCAAAAAAGAAATATTCTTACCTTTTTATCCGGGAATGTTAATGGACGCAGCATCATTCATCAGCTTACCGAAGAAGGTGTTGAGCTTGGTTATGATACCTACACGGTTCCATTTGGGACGGATACATTAAGCGCAATTTATGCCCTTGGTTTTGCGACTCGATCGGCATTAACTTTTGGAGGTTTGAAACCTGGTATGGCGAGCGAGATCCTTCAATATAACAAGGATAGAGTTTTTGCATTTGTTCTTGCCCTTGGTGAAGTTGATGATCTGAAATATGCTGCTGCTGCTGGCGCCATTAACTTTGGTTTTCCCGTAATTGCCGATACTGTGATTCCCGAGATACTTCCTACCGGTGTAACTACTTATGAACATGTTGTCAGCATGCCATTTGATCAGATTGATGGAAAAGATGACTTGGAAAAATCGGAACGGTTGGTTCAGAAATGCATCGAAGTACGCGGGGTCAAGGTAAAGGTATCCAATGTCCCTGTGCCGGTTCCTTATGGTTCTGCCTTTGAAGGAGAGGTCGTCAGGAAGGCGGATCTCCGAGTTGAATTTGGTGGTAAGTACTCAAGAGCTTTTGAATACTTGCACATGGCAAAACTGGATGAAGTAACTGATGGGAAGGTGGAGGTTGTTGGAAAAAGTTTTGAGGATGTTCAAGCACAAGGTTCTATGGACTTGGGCATTGTTGTAAAAGTAGCAGGGCGGCAGATGCAGCAGGATTTTGAACCTGTGTTGGAACGGCAAATTCACTATTTCGTAAATGGCGCATCAGGCATCCAGCATGTAGGCCAAAGGGATATTGCTTGGATTCGGATCTCGAATGGAGCTGCCGAAAAAGGTTTCAACCTGGAGCATTTTGGAAAAATACTTCATGCAAGATTCCATGAAGATTTTGGTGCAATCGTGGATAAAGTTGAAGTGACAATTTATTCAGATCCTGATAAAGTTCAAGAATGGCTCGTTAAGGCTCGCGAAGCGTACGATTTTCGAAATACCAGGCTTGCAGACCTCACAGATGATAAAGTAGATGAATTTTATTCATGTACCCTTTGTCAATCTTTCGCTCCAAACCATGTTTGTGTAGTTAGTCCTGAGCGATTGGGGCTATGTGGTGCTTATAACTGGTTGGATTGCAAAGCGTCGTTCAGTATAAATCCCACTGGTCCTAACCAACCAATTAAACTTGGTCGGTTGGTTGACATGGATAAAGGATATTGGGAAGGAACCAACGATTATGCGAAGATTGGTTCACATGGGGTCGTATCAGAAGTAGCGATGTATTCCATCATGGAAAATCCGATGACAGCCTGTGGATGTTTCGAGTGTATCGTTATGTTGATTCCTGAAGCCAATGGTGTGATGATTGTAAGTCGAGAAGACACGAATATGACTCCCGCTGGAATGACCTTCTCAACTCTGGCAGGAATTGCCGGAGGTGGCCTCCAAACTCCTGGTGTAATGGGTGTCGGAAAATTCTATCTTATCAGCCCAAAGTTTATTTCTGCAGAAGGCGGATTCAAACGAGTAGTCTGGATGAGTAAGGTTTTGAAAGAATCCATGGCTGATGAATTTGAGATCGTTGCCAGGCGGGAAGGCGATCCTGAATTATTATCCCGAATTGCTGATGATACAACTGCAGGAACGGTCGATGAATTACTTGCATATATGGAAGAGCATAATCACCCGGCATTGACTCTGGATCCTATGTTCTAAAGTAGTCAGCAATAACTTGGTAGTAAATATACATGAATTTATTTGAACACAATGCAATATTTGAGAGTTTAAAGAGGAGAATCTGTTATGCCAATAGAAATTCCAATTGATAAATGGCCTGGATCGGTTCGAGAAGTAATAATTGGTGCTACCGAAGCAGATGGTGGGACGCGGTCAAAGACAATAAAAGTAGGTGGAGAAAAAACCATGCCTTTTCTCCACTTTGAACAGCCAACACCTAATAAACCGGTAATAGCCATTGAAATTAAAGACCATAAACCCGAAGACTGGTCACCTTTACTGGAAGAAATATGGAGCACTGAAACGATCGAAGATCCTGGTTTATGGGCTGTCGCAGCTGAAAAAGCTGGCGCAGACATAATTGTTCTTGCCTTGTGTCTGAATGACAAAGATGGTTTGCAAACAAAACCCGAAAATGCAGTGGCATCCGTAAAGAAAGTATTGGACTCCTGCAAATTACCCCTGGTTGTTTTTGGTCCAGGACAAGTTGATCTGGATAATGAATTATTGGTGCCGATATCTGAGGCAACAAAAGGTGAAAGGTTGGTTTTAGGTATTTGTGAAGATAAAAATTATAGAACCATAGTTGCGACAGCCATGGCAAATGGCCATCTCGTTACAGCTCGAACGCCGATGGATGTCAATTTATCAAAGCAGTTGAACATACTAATAACCGATATGGGTATGCCGCCAGATAGGATATTGATGGATCCAACCACAGGAGCCTTGGGATATGGCATTGAATATGGATATTCCGTCATGGAACGACTTCGCCTTGCAGCATTGCAGGGAGACGCTATGACTCAGTTCCCAATGATTGTGACTCCTGGATTCGAAGCTTGGAAAACCAAAGAAGCGAAAGTCGGTGAAGGTGTACCAGAAAGTTGGGGTGACTGGAAAGAACGATCCATTAATTGGGAAACTATAACAGCTGTTTCTTTGATCGAAACAGGTGCAGATATCGTTGTTTTGCGCCACCCCGAAAGCGTTCGACGTGTTCGATTTGCTATTGAAGAACTATCCGTGGCCTAAAGGAGATATACAATGGCACTTTCTGGAATACAAATTTATAAGATGCTCCCAAAGACCAATTGCAAGGAATGCGGATTTCCTACTTGCCTTGCATTTGCCATGAAATTGGCTGCAAAACAAGTGGAATTATCATCCTGCCCTTATGTAAGCGAAGAATCAAAAGCAGAATTAGCCGAATCTTCAGCACCACCAATTCGTTTGGTATCTATCAAGTCAGATGGTTTCGAAGTAAAAGCGGGTAACGAAACGGTCATGTTCCGTCATGAAAAAACATTTTATAACAGACCGGGTTTATTTGTACGCGTAAAATCCAGTGCCAGTCTGGAAGCTGTTAAAGAATTGGTTTCACGTGCAGATAAGTATTCTGTTAATTATGTTGGGATGGATTTGGAAGTAGATGGTTTTGCTTTGGAAGCAGATGATGAGAATAAATTCAGTGATTTAGTCAAAACTGTCCGCACGATAACAAAACGTCCATTAATTTTAATAGGGAGAAGAGAAGCATTATCTGCTGGGCTTGAAAATATTAATGGTGAATCACCTTTGATTTATTCAGCAACATTGGAAAATTGGGAAGGGATGGCAGATCTAGCTCTGAAATATAAATCATCTTTGGCAGTATCTGGCGAGACACTGGATGAGATATCCGAGCTTACTGAAAAAATTAAAACCAAGGGTTTTGAAAATATTGTCCTCGATCTCAGTTCAAAGAGTTTGGGAGAAAATTTAGCAAAAGCTACACAGGTTAGACGTTTGGCGTTGAAAAAGAATTTCCGCTCATTAGGCTTTCCAACCATTTTCTTTGCCAATGGAGATAATGGGATCGATGCAATCGAAGCAGCCCAGGCAATTGGCAAATACTCCGGGTTTATCGTCTTGAATCGATTTGAACCGGAATTGTTTTACCCGTTATTGGTATTACGACAGAATATTTACACTGATCCACAGAAACCGATCCAGGTTCAACCTGGTATCTATGAGATTAACTCACCTAATGCAGATAGTCCCGTTTTGGTTACGACCAACTTCAGTATTACTTATTTCAGTGTCGCTAACGAAGTTGAAGGATCAGGCTTGCCTGCATGGTTGTTGGTGACCGATGCAGAAGGAATGAGTGTGTTAACTGCATGGGCAGCCGGTAAATTTGATTCAGAGAGGATTGCGAAATCTGTAAAAGAATTTGGGGTTGCAGATAAAGTTACAAAGAAAAGGATCGTTCTTCCAGGCCATGTTGCAGTTCTATCTGGTGAAGTGGAAGAAGAACTTCCTGGTTGGGAGATTAGGGTTGGTCCAAGAGAAGCTGTGGATATACCTTCATTCATGAAACAAGCTCTCTAGGAATTAAGGGCGAATGTTTTTGACAAAGGAATGTGAAAGCTCATGAACACTTGCCCAATGATTTTCTATGGCAGACCATAAGGTTTTATTTATCCAAGGTGAAGATGGCAAAGAAGTGACTTTAGCTGCTTTGCCATCTGGAGTTCTAATTTCTGATGCCTTAACTGGAGCGGGCATTGAGATTGGACAACCATGTGGTGGCCAGGGTAGATGTGGTCGCTGCGTTGTTCAAATTAAGTCAGGAAAAATTAGAAGACGAAGTACCCTGCGCTTATCACCAGAGGATGTTGAAAACGGATATGCACTTGCATGCCAATCAGTGATTGAAGGGGATGCAGAGGTTATCATCCCCATTCAGGAGAAAATTGAAAGGAAATTAACAACAGAACGTTCCGTTGCAGATGTCACAATACCTGCTGGTTATGATTTCTTGTTTTCACAAAATATTAGAACAATTCCCTTAAGTTTAATTCCTCCAAGTATGGATGATCAAACCGATGATTGGAATAGACTGAAAACTGCGATCCGAACTAGTACCGGTATTGAGAATATTACACCATCCCTTCATTTTCTACAAACAATGGGAGAAAAATTGCGCGTAGCCAATTGGGAAATCACTGCTATTCTAGATGATTCTATTAATAATAACTACCCTGGTTGGTTGATAAAACTTCTCCCGGGAAAATTAACTTCCGATGAATCAATTTGGGCGCTGGCAGTGGACATTGGCACCACCACAGTCACGGTATGGTTGGTGGATATTGCATCTGGTGTTCTTCGAGATAAAGCGTCTGAGTATAATGGGCAGATTTCAAGAGGGGAGGATGTAATTTCCCGTATTGTTTATGCATCAAAAGAAAATGGAGCAGAAGATCTACAGAGAAGAGTGGTTGAGACAATCAATAATTTAATCGATATCGTATGTAAACGAAACAAAATTACACATGATCAGATAATAAAATCTGTAATTGTTGGTAATAGCACGATGATCCATCTATTAACTGGTATTCCTTCAGCTAGCATTCGGTATTCTCCTTTTATCACCGCTGTAAATGAATTACCTGTATTATCAGCGAGAGAGATTGGCTTGAATATTTATTCCGACGCAGTTATTGATTGCTTGCCAGGAATAGCCAGTTATGTGGGAGCAGATATAACTGCAGGTGTTTTGTCATCCGGAATGTATGAAACAGAAAAATTAACCTTGTTCATGGATGTTGGAACTAATGGTGAAATAGTCTTGGGGAACAGGGATTGGTTGGTAAGTTGTGCGTGTTCTGCCGGTCCAGCTTTTGAAGGAGCAGGTGTCGGAGATGGAATGCGAGCAACCCATGGTGCCATAGAAGAAGTTTGGATAAATGGAAAAACCTATGAGCCTACAATTAGAGTGATCGGAGGAGTTAAACCTAAAGGAATTTGCGGCTCAGGTTTGATTTCTTTACTTGCAGAACTTTTTATGGCGGGAGTAATTGATAAAGCCGGAAATGTAAATATACATTTGGACTCACCAAGGGTCAAGCGGGGAGATACTGGTGGAGAATATATCGTCGTCTTTGCTGACGAGACTTCCAAAGGTAAAGACATAACGATAACAAGAGTTGATATTGACAACCTTCTACGAGCGAAAGCCGCCATTTTTGCTGGATTTACTGTATTAGCAGAACAGGTAGGTGTCGTACTTGAAGATGCTGAACAAATTCTTATAGGTGGGTCATTTGGGAAGTATATAAATGTTGAAAAAGCAATCCAAATTGGATTGCTTCCAGATGTACCTTGGGAACGATTTCAATTTCTTGGGAATACAGCAATTTTAGGGGCTTACCATGCATTATTGAGTACCGAACAACGAAAAAAGGTCACTTCCATAGCGAGTAATTTGACCTATATTGAATTATCAGCGGACAATACTTTTTATGAAGCATTTATGTCTGCCATGTTCCTGCCTCACACTGATCTTAACCGTTTTCCATCAGTGAAAGCGGAATTATTGAAAGATTAATTGACAAATTAACATATTCTGGGAAAGGAAAAAAAGATGTACATAATTGGTGAGAATATTCATATCATTTCCGAAAAGGTAAAAGAAGCTCTTAAAGTAAGAGATATAGAATTTTTCATGGATTTATCTGAAAGGCAAGTAGAAGCTGGTGCTAAGGCGATAGACATTAACTTGGGTCCACGAAAAAAAGATTGGGAGGAAGTGTTTCCCTGGATCGTTAAAGGAATTGAATCAGTGGTTGATGTGCCTCTATCAATTGATACAACGAATTTTGATGGGATTGAAGCTGCATTGAAAACAATAACAAAAGCTCAACCAATAATAAATTCAACCTCTGCAGAAGAGGAACGATTGGAAAAAATTCCACTTCTTGCGAAAAAATATGGTGCAAAGGTAATTGGTTTAACCATGGGAGCATCCGGGATTCCGATCGCAGCTGATGATAGGATCAATATCGCAGTTGAGTCTTTGATTCCAAGATTTATTGAGATTGATTACCCGATGGAAAACCTGATCATCGATCCATTGGTCTTAACTGTTTCTGGTTGCCAGGAGTATTGCCCACAATTAATCGAAGCAGTCAGGACTTTGCAATTTGCCTGGGACCCAGCTCCTGCAATTTCGGTCGGTCTGTCGAATGTGTCGAATGCAGTTCCTAATGTTGGTCGTCCGTTGATCAACCGCACATACCTGGCAATGCTTATGGGAGTTGGATTACAAATGATGATTGCCGATCCCTTTGATGTGAAACAAAATGATGTTATTCGATTTATTGAAACAAGAGATGAAAGTACTCCTGTGGGAAGTTTATATTTGAAGATCGCTGATAAAACTAATGCAGGAGAAGAATTATCCGTAGATGATGTAAATATGGACGATCCTGAGCAGGTTGAAATTTGGAAGACCGTGCAAATTCTATTAAATAAAGTTATTTATGCAGATGGATATTTAAGCCAATAATTCTGCAAACTTGAGGAGTTTAAAATGCCAATATTTTCACCCAGTAGACGGTGGCAGCCGCCATTTATGCCTTTCAAAAGAGAAAAATTTTCCAAACGGGCTTTGGCTGCATTGGAGAAAGTTGTCAAAGGGCCATTATTTGGATGTCGCATGTGCGGAAATTGTCTCCTTCAAGAAACATCATTTATCTGCCCCATGGAATGCCCTAAAGGGGTTCGAAATGGACCTTGTGGAGGATCAACTGCTGAACACTGCTATGTGGATGAAACTCGTCCTTGTATGTGGTATGAGATCTACGATCGAGCATTCAGGATGGGTCGAGAAGAAAAACTGCTGGAAGTACTACCCCCACTTGATTGGGATAAAGTGGGAACAGAAACCTGGGGAGATGTTTTCGAACAGGTAAAACATTTGGGGACATCGAAAGTTTTTAAAGGCATAATGACCAAAGACTCTCTGAGCAGGGCAACAACCTGGGATATGGTATTTCGACCAGTGCGCCAGCCTGATTGGTGGGAAGGAGATTCAGAGTATCATGCACCTAAATATGAAGAACCTGTTTCGGATCTTGAAAGAAGATTAAAAGCTGGTGAATTTGTCGTTACAAGTGAAGTAATGCCGCCTATGACTGTGGCAACTGGTAAACTGTCTCGTAATATTGACATGGTGAAACCTTATGTTGCCGCGATTAATTTTACAGATTGCCCTTCCGCGACACCACGAATGTCTTCTTGGGCATGTTCTTCAACTGCGATAAATCAAAATGCTGAACCAGTAATGCAAATTGCTGCCAGGGATAGAACTCGTGTTGGCTTGCAGGCTGAAGTATTGGGTGCTTACAATTTGGGCATTCGGAACATACTTTGTCTTTCCGGGGATAGTATGAATATGGCTTCAGAACCCAAAGGTCGAATGGATGTTATTGATTTGGATTCCGTACAGATGCTGTGGATACTCCGAAGAATGAGAGATGAAGGGAAGTACCTAGATGGACGCGAAATGAAGCAACCTCCGCAATATTTTTTGGGAGCTGCAGCTTCACCTTTTGCATCGGAACCAAAGTTCCAGGCAATTAGGGAACATAAGAAAATAAATGCGGGAGCACAATTCTTTCAGACCAACCTGGTTTACGACCCTGACCACCTGGAAATTTGGCTGAACGAGCTTGCAAAGAGAAATATCCTTGATAAAGTTTACATTCTGATAGGTATTACACCGTTAAAGAATTATCGAATGGCAAAATATATGAATGATGATGTACCAGGTGTTTATATTCCCGTTCCTCTTCTCAAACGTATGGAAGATGCTGGTGATAATGAGGCCGAAGAAGGTCTGCAAATTGCGTTGGAACTCGTAGAAAAGATAAGAAAGTTACAGGGAGTTAACGGATTTCATATTATGGCCGTCGGGTGGGAGGAGATTGTACCGCGTTTAGTTACTGAAGCGAATTTACTTCCTGCCGGATTTGTTCAACCTGAAAAGGTATAGATAGTTTTTATATACATGGGAGAAAATGTATTGACGTGAAATAACGGAGATACGTTTGAAGGTAAGATTTGAACAACTCTGGAAAATCATTGCGAAAAATCATTCTTGATCAAACAGGCCAGGACTTACGCAAATGCCGCGGATGCCTGGCTTGTGACTTGGTTGTACCAAAAGATGTAGACATTGGCTTTGGCACTCTTGTGCAAATGGTGCTAATGAATGACTTTGATGTATTGGAGACAAAGCTTGTTTGGGACGATAAACTAATTGAAATAGCAGGGAAGGTTTGTAATAAACAGCTAAATTTGCGTGTAGTCATTCAAACACTAAGAAAAATTAATCATATTTACTAACAAAATACATAAGATCTATATATGAGCATAACTAGTGACCAAATGCTTTTAAATAAGGTAAGTTGGTTGAAATTACAAATCATACAATTTAATGATCCTGATAATCTTGCTGCTTTGGCAGGATTGGACTTTATATGTAAGGGGACGGAACAGTTTTTTGAATTTGACTACTTTAACCATAAAATTAAATTAACGTATCCGGAATTAACTGCGATTGATTATTGTTCAAAGGAAGTATTATCAGTAGGTAACCAGGCAGTAATTAATTATTATTGCTATCATAGTATCCTCTCCATACCAATTCCGCTTCAATACGAATGGATTTCTTTTTCCGACCTTATTGATGGAAGAATATATAATACAGCATTTCAAGGTTATACCGGAGATCTACTTGCAATACAATCAAAAAAAATTGTAAATAATTTTAATAATATCCAATCTGCATTAAGGACAGAATTGATGGATTTCGGTGACTTTTCATTTCAATCAACGGTGCTTCCAAATATCTCAATTGCATTGGTGATCTGGTTGGAAGATGAAGAATTTCCTGCTTCCTGCCGGTTATTATTTAATAATGCCATTAATTCATTCCTTCCAACAGATGCATGCGCCATAATTGGGAGTATGTTCACACATAAGGTCCTTCAGCAATTGAAAGAATAACACAATGAGAGAAGAGTATTTTGCTGATAATTCAATGGAAATAGTTGGAGGAGAATTTCGAAAGGAACTTGCTGCTTTTACGAGAAATTTCAGAGTTTTTCTTACAATTGATGGAACAGCAACATATAACCGACATATTCACCGAGCTTCGTTTTTAAATTTACCCCATGGATTTTCTACACCTGTGGTTTGTTCTGCATTGATCGGAGAATGAATATTGAATTCAAATAATATCGCAGTTGTAGGTTCAGGCCCTGCTGGAATTTCAGCTGCAATCCAGTTAAAAAGATATGGATTATCACCTGATCTATATGAAGAAAACCGTGTTGGTGGTCTTTTATGGAACGCCAATTTGGTTGAAAATTATCCAGGATTTCCTGAAGGAATATCTGGACCGGAATTGATCGGATTAATGGAAAGACAGCTGAAGAAGTTCTCTGTTGATATTAGAAATTTAAAAATATTGAAAATTACATTGGTAGATGGGAGGTTTGCTCTCCATACGGAACAAGAAATTAATAATTATGACTACGTCATTGTGGCAACTGGCACCAAACCAATGGATGTGAAAAAGATACAAGAATTGGCTCCATCAACACATGTTCACCATGATATAAGTGATATCTTGCATGAGAATGGAAAGAAAATTGTAATCGTTGGAAATGGCGACGCAGCATTTGATCAAGCTATAAATCTTGCAAGATCGAATGAAGTACTTTTAGTAAATAGGAGTAAGTATATAAAATGTTTGGCTTTGTTATCTGACATTGCATTCAAAACTCCTACTATTAAATACTTGGATAATACTGAGATTAAAAAATTCAAACTAATCGAAGGAAATGGTGTTAATGCATGTTATTTAAAGGTAGATCTAAAAACCGATATGGGATTTTCTTCAATCGATTGTGACGAATTGGTTTTTGCTATCGGCAGGAAACCTAATTTGGATTTTTTACACGTGGAAATTGATACAGGGAGATTATTTTTCGCTGGAGATGTGCATAATGGAAGATATCGGCAAACATCGATAGCGGTTGGCGAAGGAGTCATGGCAGCTATGAAAATCTATGACTTGATAATCACAGGAGACAAATGAAGATTGTTGCAGAAACAGGAAATTCTGATCTTGCCATGGTTTACATAGCAGATTATGGAAGTGACAAATTATTAGAATTTGTTGAAGCGATACAACCCCCTTTTTTGAGGAGTGAAAGGTGGATCTTGATGGTTTCCACTTTATTTGGGTGCCCGGTAAAATGCTTAATATGCGATGCCGGTGGAAGATTTCACGGTAAACCGAGTAAAGAGCAAATATTAAGCCAAATTGATTATATGGTGGATAAAAGATTCCCTGGAAGGGAAATCCCTTGCCATAAATTTAAAATTCAATTTGCTCGGATGGGGGAGCCAGCGCTTAATTCAAATGTTTTAGGTGTATTAACAGAACTCCCGAAAAGGTATAAAGCTCCGGGATTGATGCCCTCAATTTCAACTATCGCTCCCAAAGGGAGTGAGGGTTTTATGGAACAGTTGCTGGATATAAAGAACGAGTTTTTCCCTAACGGAAAATTTCAATTTCAATATTCGATCCATTCCACTGACAAGGATGAAAGAGATAGGTTGATCCCTGTAAAAAAATGGAATTTTTTACAGCTTGCAAAGTTCGGCGATAGATTCTTAAGAAGCAATGATAGGAAAATTACCTTGAATTTTGCTCTCGGATCTAAATTCTCTTTAGATGAAAACATCCTGTTATCATATTTCGATACTGATAAATATTTGGTAAAAATAACTCCGATTAATCCAACCTATCAGGCGAAAAAAAATAATATCGAATCATATGTTAAAGACGAAAATGGAAATGGAATAAAAGGTATTATTTCAAAATTAAAAAGTGCAGGATATGATGTGATATTGAGTATTGGCGAATTGGAAGAAAACCTTATTGGTAGTAATTGTGGTCAATATGTTATAAAACACTTAAATAATGAAGAACCACATATTAATGGTTACTCATATCCGATTCAAATAAATGAGGAAATCTTGTTATGAAAATAGCTATATCGGGAAAAGGGGGAGTAGGGAAAACGACATTAACTGCGTTACTTGCACAGATTTATGCAGAGAAAGGAAGAGAAGTACTGGCAGTAGATGCTGATCCTTCACCTTGTCTTGCAGGAGCTTTGGGATTTCCGGAATCGCTTAGGGAAAAGCTTCACCCGATTGCAGAAATGGAAGAATTGATTGAAGAAAGAACAGGCGCGAAACCAGGAAGCATTGGCGGTTTCTTCACCATTAACCCTCGTGTTGATGACATACCCGAAAGGTTTAGTATTGCAAATCGCGGAGTTAAACTTCTGGAAATGGGTTCAGTTGATATTGGTGGTTCTGGTTGTATATGTCCGGAAGGCGCAATGTTTAAGACCCTTTTTACACACTTGTTGTTCAGGAAGGACGATATTTTGTTACTGGATATGTATGCGGGAGTAGAGCATTTAGGGAGAGCAACTGTTGATTTTGTCGATGTAATGTTGATCGTTGTTGAACCCACAAGAAGAAGCCTTGGAACTGCAAAACAAATCAAGAAGTTGGCTAATGATATTGGATTAACCAGGTTGTATTTGGTTGCAAATAAAGTCAGAAATGACGAAGAAGTAAGTTTTCTAAAAATGACCACACCAGGCATACCTATACTTGGATTCCTACCAGCAGATTTGTTAGTTCAAGAAGCTGATAGGTTGGGTATTCCTGTATTTGACCATGTCCCTTCATTACGAATGGAAGCAAATAAAATTGTTGATGAAATTGATAAAATATACAAAGAGAGGAATTTAAAATGACGACGACCATTGCATTGGCTGGAAAAGGCGGCGTAGGAAAAACGACGATTGCAGCTATGGTAATAAAGTATTTAGCTGAAAACAAGTCAGGTAATATTCTGGCCATTGATGCAGATCCTTCAAGTAATTTAAATATGGTTCTGGGTTTGGAATTGGATTGGACCGTTGGTGATATTCGTGAGGACATGTTGCACCAAGTCAAAAGTTCTCTTGCAGCTGGTGGAGCTGCAATGGGAGTCATGCCAGGAGGACAGTCCAAAAGAGAATATCTCGATTACCAAATCAGAACTTCATTATCTGAAGGAACAAAATTTGATTTAATTGCTATGGGAAGGGGTGAAGGTGCAGGCTGTTATTGTGCCGTAAACCATAACCTTAGAGAAGTAATAGACAGTATAAGTAAAAATTATGCTTACCTGGTTATAGACAACGAAGCTGGGATGGAGCATTTAAGCCGTCGAACAACCAGGGAGGTTCAACATTTATTGATAGTCAGTGATCCATCTCAAAGAGGCTTGGTAGCAGCAGAACGAATAGCACAAATGAGTAAGGAATTGGATATAGATATTGAAAGAAGCTATTTGATCATTAATCGATTGAAAGGGAAATTGACTGACCCTATTACAACAGCGGTTGAGAAAATTGGTATTCCATTGTTAGGCGTTATTCCTGATGATGATACTATTTCTGAATATGATTTAAATGGTCTTCCATTGATCGAAATGAGCGAAGACTCAAACCTTTATTCCGATGTATCCGCCATGATGAGTGGAATATTAAAATAAATGGTCATATTCAAGACATTTAATGTTGTTGCTATGATCTTATTTCCGGTTATAGCTTCAGCAATTTTGATAAATAGACACAAAACCAGCTGGCGACTCTGGGGAATAGGGGGTCTTGTGTTTATTATCTCCCAATTGGGTCATATTCCATTCAATAGTGTAGCTGGAAAAATACTGAATAATACAACTCTTGTTCAATTGGACAATCACAACCAGGTCCTTTTTAACGCTATATTTCTTGGATTAAGTGCCGGAATTTGGGAGGAAACAAGTCGTTATTTTGCATATCGTTTTTGGTTAAAGGAACCAAAGAAATGGAATGAGGGTTTGGCGTTGGGTTTAGGGCATGGCTCAATGGAATCTATTCTGTTAGGGTTACTTGCACTTTATGTACTTCTCCAGATGGTTGCCTTTAGAGATATTGATCTAACAAATATTATTCCATTGAGTAAACTCGAATCAACTTATCAAGCAATTAATCAATATTGGGATGCAAATTGGTCCGTGTCGATATTAGGCTTCGTCGAGCGTATGTTTACTATTCCCATACAGGTTTTCTTCTCGTTGGTAATCGTACTAATATTTAAAAATAGTAAAATGATCCTTTTATTTGTAGCAATTATTCTTCATGCAATTGTTGATGCAACAGCAGTATGCTAATTACCTATACAAATGTTTACATCACGGAAGTATTTATTGCAATAATATCTCTTTCTTGTATAGTATTGATTAACCATCTCAGGTATAAGAATAATGAATATGTCATTATTGAAAATAAGACCAATATAGTTTTAAATAATAAAGATAAGAACCTGGAACTTGACGATTCTTCGTTGGATATCAATGATACAAAATACTATTAATGTGAGACGATATGATCATTACCGAAAAATTAGAAAAAAGATTTGGCGATAGTATTGCTGTTCATGCCTTGGACCTTCAGATCCAGAAAGGCGAAGTTTTTGGTTTTTTAGGTCCAAATGGAGCAGGAAAAACAACAACTGTACGAATGTTATCTTCATTGATCAAACCAACAAGTGGATCCGCAGTTATTAACGGTTTCCAATTGGGTATTGAGGATGAAGATATCCGAAGATCAGTTGGTGTGCTCACAGAGACTCCAGGGTTATATGAAAATTTATCAGCAGAACAAAACCTGAAATTATATGCTGAGCTTTATGAAACGAAGAACATATCAACTCAAATTGATAAATATCTAACAATGTTGGGATTATATGATAGAAGATCTGAAATTGTCGGGACATATTCAAAAGGGATGAAACAAAAATTAGCCATTGCTAGGGCTATGGTCCATGAACCTCAAGTTTTGTTTCTTGACGAACCCACTGCAAGCCTTGACCCTGAATCTTCCCATGACTTAAGAGCTTTTATTTCAAACCTTCGGAATGAGGGAAGAACGATTTTCCTTTGTACCCACAACCTGGTTGAAGCAGATCGTTTGTGCGACCGTATTTGTGTGTTTAGATCGGAAATTCTTGTTGTAAATACTCCCGCTCGATTAAGAAGCTCAATATTAGGACGGAAAATTGTTTTCCACTTGAACAAAATGGAAGCTAAATTTCGGGAATTAATAATATCGATCGATTTTGTAAAAGAAGTGGCGATTGTAGAAAACAAACTTGTCATAACTTTGGATGATCCAGACACTCAGAATCCAATTCTGATTGACAAATTGATTTCCGAAGGTGCAAAAATTGTTTTTATAGGCGAATTACGACATTCGCTTGAAGATGTTTATTTACAATTGATGAAAGAAAAGTAGAAGATGCAGCTATGGATAAAATAAAATTAATTATAAAAAAAGAATGGATGGAAGTTTTCAAGAACAGAATGGTAATTTTTACTG
>Ga0209641_10002693_pt1 | contig 15113 bp, 11 predicted proteins | sample RifCSP16_1_FD_184022 | JGI IMG/M metagenome (GOLD analysis project Ga0209641, IMG submission 184022) | Soil microbial communities from Rifle, Colorado - Rifle CSP2_sed 16_1 (SPAdes) (version 2) | ecosystem: Environmental > Terrestrial > Deep subsurface > Rock core/Sediment | place: Rifle...
TCGTCTTGGGGCCGGGGGGTATAGTGACCTCATGCGTGTGAGGCTGGCGCTCTGGGTGGGAGTGGGGCTGCTCGGACTCGCGGTGCTGCCGCTGCCCGCCTCCGCCGTCGAGTACCGCCTCCAGGCCGTCAGTCTGTTCGATGAATCCTTTTCCTCTTTCCTCAAGCGGGGGGAACTGGCCGACGGGGCGACAGGGCCCGGTCTCGAGCGGCTCCAGGAGAGCCTGGATCGCGGCGAGATGCCCAAGGGGGCGCTCCTCTACGACCGCCACCTCCAGGCGGTTCGCGAGCCGATCGCCCGCGCCTGGGGGGGCGTTCGGGTCCGGGCCGAGGTGCGGCAGGGGGGCCTGGAGCAGGAGCTCTGGGACGAGGTTCGCTGGGAAGGAAAGCCGGGAGAGCAGAGCGTCTGGGTCGTAGCCCCGTCCACCACCAAGAACCAGGAGCTTCACCGCCTGGCCCTGAAGGGCCCGGGAGTGATCCGGCAGTTCCTCCCCTACGCGATCTCCGTCAACTCGGCGAAGCTCGATGCCGTGAAGGCTCCGCTCAACTTCCTCTGGCTCCACGAGGAGCGCGGCACCGCGTGGCAGCAGTACGCCTCGCGCGTGCTCGACCTGAGGAACGGGATCGGTGCCGTCGTGGGTGTCAACCACAACCCCCTCTTTGCCGACCACGTCTACCTCGTCGTGAGCCAGGGGGCCGAGCCCACGACCTACAAGGCGGTGCTGGTCTGGCGCCGGCGGGAACACTCGGACCGCGGCAACCTGGAATCGGGGCCCAACTTTGATTCTCGGTAAGCGATCGACCATCCTGGGCGCCGCCCTCCTGACGCTCGCAGCAGGCGTCGCGGGAGCCCAGACCTCCCGGCCCCCCTTCGCGGTCCTGGTTGACCAGGTGCTGGCCCTCTTCCCCAAGGTGGAGGGAGAGGTGATCGAGGTCCACGGCAAGGCCCTTACCCTGAGCATCGGACGGCGGGATGGCCTTCAGGCGGGAATCGAGCTGTCGCTCTACCGGGAGGGGCGCGAGCTGAGACACCCGAAGACCGGAGAGTTTCTTGGTCGCGCCGAGCAGGCGCTGGGCCGCGTGTCGGTGGGCGAGGTCCACGAGGCGTACTCGGTCGCCACCCTCGTTCAGGGCGCCGAGGCGCGGGCGGGGGATAAGGTCAGGCTCTCCGCCGGGAAGATCAGGTTGACGCTGCTGCCCCTCTCGGGCGGCGAGCGGCAGAATCAGGTGGAGGCCGCGGTCCAGGAGCTCGTCGAGGGGCTCGGCCGCACCGGCCGCTTCCAGGTCATGATGGGTGACCAGGTCGGCGTCTGGCTCGCCGAGCAGGGGATCAAGGCGGAGGAGGCCATCGAGGGGAAAGGACTCGATGCCGCGGCGAAGCGCTTCAAGGTGGAGCAGCTCCTGGCCGTCCTCTTCAAGCGGGTCCAGGGGAAACCGTATATGGAGGCGCGGCTCTACTCCTACCCCGCCGCCACGCCACTCCTGAGCACGGCGATGTTCGTGCCGCCCTCCGTGAAGCCCCAGGGCAAGGGGCAGTTCTCCGCCGACCCGCAGGGGCGCCCGTCCCCGCCGACGAAGCAGCGCTCTCTCCTCGCCCGTCTCCTTGGCGGGGAGCTCGAGGCCGGGGCCTACTCGACGGGGGAGGCCTCGATCCCGCTGAAGGAGGCGGCGCGCTTCGCCTTTCCCGTCGTCTCCATGGACGTGGCCGTCGTGTCGAAGGACAAGGTCCCGCGGCTTGTGATCACGGACGGGGAGCGGGTGTACCTCTACCGCGTCGTGAACCGGGCGCTGGAGGCTGATTGGACCTACTCCGCTCGCTCGCTCGGGAAGATCTTCTCGGTTCAGCTCGCCGACCTGGACGGCGACGGCGTGCTCGAAGTGGTCGTCAACCGCTATTCGCACCACCAGAACGTCGCCTTCACGTCGTTCATCCTCACGACGCGGGACGGCAAGCCCGCCGTCGTGGCCGACGATCTCGGGGAGATCCTCCTGGCGGTTGACGCCACCGGCGAGGGGGTCAGGCAGACGCTCTGGATCCAGCCCTTCACCCCCGACGGGGTCTTCCAGCAGGGCCGGGTGCTCCGCGCGGCTCCCAGAAGCGGGTCGCTCGCCGTGAGCGGCCCGGTGCGGGTGCCGCACAACTTCCGCGCGACGGGGGCGACGCTGTCCAACATCGCCGGGAAGGACACCCGGGCGCTCGCCTACATCGACGAGCAGGGCCGGCTGGGCATCGCGCTCGATGGCCAGGAGACCTGGCGGTCGTCCACCCGCGTCGGGGGCGGGGGCTACCTGAGGCTTGAGGTCGTGAAGCAGATCGAGCGCGGGAACCGGAGCTACTTTTACTCCATGGAGCCGATGCCCCTGGCCGTGGATCTCGACGGCGACGGGATCGAGGAGATCGTCGTGCCGCAGAACCAGTGGGAGGGCTTCCTCGCGGTCGTCTTCCGGGGCCCCGCCGGCTACCGCATGCAGTCCATCAACTCCGGCTTCGAGGGGAGCATCACCGGCCTCGGCGCGATCCCCGGCGACAATCCCCCCACGCTCATCGCGTCCGTGGTGCGCTTCTCCGGGTTGATGAAGAGCGCGGGGGAGACCCAGATCATCATGACCACGGGGGAGTAGGGCGGCCTGGGAGCCAACAAGATGTCAACCGAGACTCGAGACCAGCCCCCCGCCGGGCGGATCGTCCTGACTTACGAGGACTATTGCGCGCTGCCGAACGACGGTCGCCGGTACGAGATCCTCGAGGGAGAACTCTTCGTGACACCATCCCCGAGCCGGGCCCATCAAGCCTTCGCCGCCAACTTGCTCATAGCCCTTAAACCGTTCGCGGCTGCTCAGGATCTGGGCGAGGTGTTTATCGCGCCGTTCGACGTCATTCTGGAGAAGACATCGGTGGTCGTGCCAGATCTCCTCTTCGTGAGCCGGCAGCGGCTTGGGATTGTAACGGATCGAGGCGTGGAGGGCGCTCCGGATCTCATCGTCGAGATCCTCTCACCCGGCACTGCCCGCCGGGATCGCGTCGAGAAGGCCCAGCTCTACGCCCGCCATGGGGTGCGCCACTACTGGCTGGTCGATCCGGATGCCCGGACCGTTGAGGCCTTTGAGCTCGTCGAAGGGCGCTACCAGCGGACCGTTCAGCTGGCGGGCGAGGCAACGTTCGCGCCGTCCCTGTTCCCCGGCCTCGCCGTTTCGCTCCGCTCTCTGTGGGGGTAACTTCGCCGTTCTTCGAGTGCCGGCGCCGCGCCTCTTCTGTCCTGCGTCCAGCGAGGATATACTGACCCGGTGATCCACGCGTATCAGGGAGTCCTGCCGAAGATCCACCCGACCGCCTTCGTGGAGGCCTCGGCCCACGTGATCGGCGGGGGATGCCAATTGTGACGATCAAGGCCGTCCGGGGCGTCCACGACATCCTCCCCGCCGACACCGGGCGGTGGCAGCGGCTCGAGGCCGTCTCCCGCCAAGTGTTCGAAGCGTATGGCTACAAGGAAATCCGTCCTCCCATCTTCGAGAGGACGGAGCTCTTCGCCCGCGGCATCGGCGAGGTGACCGACATCGTCCAGAAAGAGATGTACACCTTCGAGGACCGGAGCGGCGAGAGTCTCACCCTCCGTCCCGAAGCGACGGCGTCGGTGCTTCGAGCATACGTGGAGCACGGGCTCCACGTCCTGGCCAAGCCCGTCCGCCTCTACACGGTCGGGCCGATGTTCCGCTACGAGCGCCCCCAGGCCGGCCGCTACCGTCAGTTCCACCAGCTGAACCTGGAGGCGATCGGCGAGAACCATCCGGCGCTCGACGCCGAGGTGATCGGCGTCCTCATGGAGCTGTTCCGGCGACTCGGCCTCGCCGACCGGCTCACGCTGTCCCTGAACTCCATCGGTGACCCCGCGTGCCGGCCGGCGTACCGGGAGAAGCTGGTCGCGTACCTGCGCCAGAACGCTGGGCGTCTGTGCGGGGAGTGCCGGGAGCGGACCGAGCGGAACCCCCTCCGCGCACTTGACTGCAAGAAGCCCGACTGCCAGGAGGTCCTCGATACGGCCCCTTCGATCCTGGACGCCCTCTGCAAGGAGTGCGGCGAGCACTTCGCCCGCGTCCGCCAATATCTGGAGGCCCTGAGCCTGCCGTATGTGGTGACGCCCCGCCTGGTGCGCGGCTTCGACTACTACGTGCGCACGACCTTCGAGCTGCTGACGGGGGAGCTGGGGGCCCAGAACGCCGTGGCGGGCGGGGGCCGCTACGACGGGCTCGTCCAGCTCCTGGACGGCCCCCCCGACCCGGGGATCGGCTTCGCCGTGGGGATGGAGCGGGTCGTCCTCCTCCTCCCTCCCGACGCGCAGGACGCCGTCCCGCTGGCCCTGCTCATCCCTCTCGGGGACAAGGCCCTGGTTCGCCTCTTGCCTGTGGCCCAGGCAATGCGCCACAGCGGCGTCACCGTGGAAGTGGGCTACGGCGTCCGCAAGCTCAGGAACGAGCTGGATCGGGCGAACCGCCTCAAGGTGCCCTACGTCGTGATCCTGGGCGAGAGCGAGCTCGAGAAGGGCGAAGCGCTGATCCGCGAGATGGGCTCCGGCACCCAGCGCCCGGTGCCCCTCGACCGGCTTGAGGCGGAGTTGATCGCTCTCGGAGGAGTCGGAAGGGGGGCGGAGCCCCCCTCCGAGGTTCGATGACGGCCACGCTCGGCGGCTGGCGCCGGACTCACACCTGCGGCGAGCTGCGGGCGGCCCACGTGGGCCAGACAGTGACGCTCATGGGGTGGGCCTTCAGGCGGCGAGACCACGGCGGGCTGATCTTCGTGGACCTGCGCGACCGGGAGGGGTTGACCCAGTGCGTCTTCAACCCCGCGACCAGCGGTGAGGCCCATTCCACGGCCCAGGAAGTCCGCTCCGAGTTCGTGCTGGCCGTCCAGGGCACGGTCCAGCGCCGCCCGCCCGGCACGGAGAACCCGAAGCTGCCCACGGGAGAAGTGGAGGTCCAGGTCAGCCGGCTCAAGATCCTGAACGAGTCCAAGCCGCTGCCCTTCCCCCTGGAGGAAGAGGCGGCGGTGGACGAGGCGGTGCGGCTCAAGTACCGCTATCTCGATATGCGGCGGCCCCAGGTCTTACGGAACTTCGTGATCCGGGACCGGATCTGCCGCGCGGTGCGCGACTACCTGCACGGCCGGGGCTTCCTGGAAGTCGAAACGCCCTTCCTGACGCGCTCGACCCCGGAGGGCGCCCGCGACTTCCTGGTTCCGAGCCGCTTGAGCCGCGGACACTTCTACGCCCTCCCCCAGTCGCCCCAGCTCTTCAAGCAGCTCCTGATGGTCGGCGGCTTCGAGCGATACTTCCAGATCGTGCGCTGCTTCCGCGACGAGGACCTCCGGAAGGACCGGCAGCCGGAGTTCACCCAGATCGACATCGAGACCTCCTTCCTCGACCGGGACGAGTTCCTGCCGATCGTCGAAGGCATGCTGGTGGAAGTCTTCAAGCGGGTCGGCGGGATCGACCTGCCGGCCCCGTTCCCGCGCCTCGCCTACGACGAGGCGATCGCGCGCTTCGGCAGCGACAAGCCCGACCTCCGGTACGGGCTGGAGCTTTCCGACTGTTCCGACCTGTTCAAGGCAGCCGAGTTCCAGGCCTTCGCCCAGGTGGTCGCGGCGGGGGGCGCGGTGAAGGGTCTCCGCGTGCCCGGCGGCGGGGGCATGAGCCGGAAGGACCTCGACGATCTGACCGAGGCGGCCAAGGGCTTCGGGGCCAAGGGGCTCGTGTGGGTGAAGGTCAACCCCGATGGCCTCCAGTCGCCGGTCGCCCGATTCCTCGAGCCCGTGAAGGCCCCGCTCTTGTCCCGACTGGCCGCCGCGCCGGGAGATCTGCTCCTCCTCGTCGGAGACCGGATGCCGCTGGCGGCGGCGGTGCTCGGCCGCCTCCGCCAGGAAATCGCTCAACGCCTGAAGCTGGTCCCACCTCAGGAATTCAGGGTGTGCTGGGTGCTCGACTTTCCCCTGGTGGAGTGGAACGAGGAGGAGCGGCGGTGGGACGCCGTTCACCATCCGTTCACGGCTCCCCGTGACGAGGACCTCCCCCTCCTGGACACGGATCCCGGGGGCGCCCGCGCCAAGGCCTATGACCTGGTGATCAACGGCCAGGAGGCGGCAGGCGGCTCGATCCGCATCCACCAGCAATCGGTCCAGGAGAAGCTGTTCAAACTGCTCGGCATCGCCCCCCAGGAGGCCCGGGCGCGCTTCGGGTTCTTGCTGGAGGCGCTGGAGTACGGCGCGCCGCCCATGGGAGGGATCGCCGCCGGGCTGGACCGCCTGGTTGCGCTTCTGGCCGGCGAGGAGTCGATCCGCGAGGTGATCGCCTTTCCCAAGACCCAGAAGGGGACGTGCCCGCTCACCGACGCGCCGGCGCCGGTGGACCCGGGCCAGCTCAAGGACCTCGGAATCCGGCTGGCCGAGGGAGACTGACGTGCGGTATTCTTTAGCTATGGCGCCAAGGGTTTCCTGCCGTTGACTGAAGCCGTCGTCACCCGCCGCATCCTCCTGCCGTCCGAGGCCGACCTGCTCCCCCTCTTCGGGCGCAACGACGAGAACCTGAGGGCGCTGGAGTCGCTGCTGGCTCTCCGGATCGTGGCCCGGGGCAACGAGATCATCCTGAAGGGGGACGAGCCGCGGGTGGCCCGGGCCGAGCGCCTCCTGACCCAGCTCTCCGACCTGGTCCACGCGGGCACCCCCATCCACTCGGCCGACGTGCGGGCGGCCCTCCGGATGCTCGGCGACGACGAGGCGGCCGACCTCAAGGGGATCCTCCTCGACACCATCTCGGTGCCCTCGCGCAAGAAGCAGATCAGCCCCAAGACGATCAACCAGAAGCGCTACGTGGACGCCATCCGCTCCCACGACGTCGTCGTGGCGATTGGTCCCGCCGGCACGGGCAAGTCCTACCTCGCGGTGGCGATGGCGGTCTCGGCGCTGACCAAACGGGAGGCGGCCCGCATCATCCTCACGCGGCCGGCCGTCGAGGCGGGCGAGCGGCTCGGTTTCCTCCCCGGCGATATGTTCGAGAAGGTCCACCCCTACCTCCGCCCCCTCTACGACGCGCTCTACGACATGCTGGAGGCGGACAAGGTGGCCGCGCTGGTGGAAAAGGGCATCATCGAGATCGCGCCGCTGGCCTACATGCGGGGCCGGACGCTGAACGACTCCTTCATCATCCTGGACGAGGCCCAGAACACGACCTCCGAGCAGATGAAGATGTTCCTCACCCGCCTCGGGTTCAACTCCAAGATGGTGATCACGGGCGACATCACGCAGGTGGATCTGCCGGCGAGCCGTCCGTCGGGCCTCATCGAGATCCAGGCCGTGCTCAAGGGCATCGAGGGGATCCGCTTCGTGTACTTCACCGAGAAGGACGTGGTCCGGCACGAGCTGGTCGCCCAGATCGTCAGGGCCTACGAGGAGCGCGGCGCCCACGCCAAAGAGCCCGGACCGGCGGCGGCAGGGAAGTGATGGCCGTCGAGCTGGCGAACCTCCAGCGCCGGGTTCCCATTCCCCGGCGGCGCATCCTCCGAACGGCGCGGCGCGCGCTCAGGGGTCTGGGGCGCCCCGGGGCCGGGGTGCATCTGACCTTCGTGGACGACGCCCGGATCCGGCGCCTGAACGCGCGGTATCTCCGGCACCGCCGGCCCACCGACGTCCTGGCCTTTCCCCTGGAAGCGCCGGGGCCCTCGGGGCTCTGGGGGGAGGTCGTGGTGTCGGCGGAGACGGCGCAGCGCCAGGCTCGGCGGCTGGGGGTTCCCGTGGGCCTCGAACTCGACCTTCTTGTGGTCCACGGTCTCCTCCACCTGGCCGGGTACGACGACGGGGATCCGCGGGAGGCCCGGCTCATGCACCAGCGCGAGCGCGAGATTCTGGAGAAGACCGCGCCCGGCCTTCCCGCCAGACTCTGGCAGGGGCTCCTGCCCGACTGACGGCGATGGCAACCTTCCGCGCGGGGTTCGTCTGTCTCTTCGGCCGTCCCAACGTCGGCAAATCCACGTTGCTGAATCGCCTGGTGGGGGAGAAGCTGGCCATCGTCTCCCCCCGCCCCCAGACGACCCGGACGCGGATCACGGGCATCAAGAACGGACCGGGCTGGCAGGTCGTCTTCGTGGACACGCCGGGGCTCACCGAAGGCGGGGGGCCGCTGGGCGAGTTCATGGTCAAGACCGTCCACCGTTCCCTCGAGGAGGTGGACCTGGTCTGCCTGCTCGTCCCCGCCACCGCGGCGCCCGGCGAGATGGACGAGGGGCCCCTCAAGGTGCTGGCGGGGTTCAGGGGCCCGGTCTTCTGCTGCCTCACCAAGGCCGACCTCGTCCGGCCCAAGACCCGGCTCCTGCCGCTGATCGAGGCGTACCGGCGGCAGTATCCCTTCAAGGAAGTCCTGCCGATCTCGGCGGTGGACGGGACCAACTGCGACCGCCTGCTGGAGCTGGCCGTGGGGGTACTCCCCGAGCATCCGGCCTACTTCCCGCCCGACACGCTGACCGACCAGCCCGAGACGTTCTTCGTCGCGGAGGTCGTCCGCGAGAAGATCTTCCAGTTCACCCACCAGGAGATTCCCTACGCCTGTGCGGTCCGGGTGGAGGAGCTGACCGAGCGGCAGGGCGAGGCGCGGCTGTACATCCGGGCCTCGATCTTCGTCGAGCAGGTCTCGCAGCGGGGGATCCTGATCGGCCGGGGCGGGGCGATGCTGAAGAAGATCGGGAGCACCGCCCGCCGGGACCTCGAAGCCTTCTTCGGGATCCCCGTGTATCTGGAACTCAAAGTCGAGGTGCGCCGAAACTGGCGCCGTGACGCGCGAGCGCTGCGCGAGCTTGGTTTCAAGTCGACCTCCTAGCTCCCCTCACCCTGCCCTCTCCCCCTCGGGGGGAGAGGATGAAGGTGAGGGGGCGAGATGAGGAGACGATGGCACTGAGGAAGACCCAGGCGGTCGTGATCGGCAGGATGGCGCTCGGCGAGAGCGATCGCCTCGTCACCTTCTACACGCGCGAATTCGGAAAGGTCCGCGGGGTGGCGAAGGCGGCGCGACGGCAGCGCTCGCGCTTCGGGAGCGCGCTCGAGCTCTTCACCCAGGGGCAGCTCCTCTTCTTCGAGACCGAGCGGAGCGACCTCGCCAAGGTGGATGCCTTCGACATCATCCATCCCTTCCAGGCGGTGGGGGAGGACCTGGAGCGGCTGACGCTGGGCTCCTGGGTGGTGGAATGCCTCGGCCGGCTCTCCGCCGATCGGGATCCGAGCCCCACGCTCTACGGGTTGCTCCTGAGGACCTTGAAGGCCTTCGAGGGCTCCGGCCGGCCGGCTCGCACGGCCTTCTGTTTTGCCATCCGGGCGGTAGACCTGCTCGGCCACCGCCTCCGGCTGGACCGCTGCCTCGAGTGCGGCAAGCCCTCGCCGTTCCCTCGAGGCGCCGCGCGTCTGGATTTCACCGCCGGGGGGGTGGTCTGCGAGCCGTGCGCCCCCTACGGCAGCGACGGCGTGGACCTCTCGGGGGCGGCCGTCGCCGCCCTTCGCCGTCTCCGGACCCTCTCCTGGGACGAGGCGCTGCGGGCAGCCCTGCCGCCGCCGCTGGAGGCGGAGATGGCCGGCGCGCTCGAGGAGCAGATGACCCGGCTGATCGGCCAGGTTCCCCGGAGCGCGCGCTTCCGCGCGCAGATCCGCGCCCCCATCGGAGCGTTGCGATGAACATGGACACGATCGTCTCGCTGGCCAAGCGGCGCGGCTTCATCTTCCAGTCCAGCGAGATCTACGGCGGCACCGGCTCGTGCTGGGACTACGGGCCGCTCGGCGTCGAGTTGAAGAACAACGTCAAGCGCGTCTGGTGGCGGGACAACGTCCACCTGCGCCCCGACGTGGTCGGGCTCGACGCCTCCATCCTGATGCACCCGACGGTGTGGAAGGCCAGCGGCCATGTGGACCACTTCACCGATCCGATGGTGGACTGCCGGGCCTGCAAGCGGCGCTTCCGGGCCGACCAGCTCGACGGTGGGCCGTGGATCCACTACTGTCCGGCGAAGGCCAACAACAAGTTTGACGTCCCGGGGGGAGAGCCCTGCAAGCACTGCGGGAGTCGCCGCACCCTCTGCCACGAGTGCGGGAAGGGCGAGCTGACGGCGCCGCGGCAGTTCAACCTGATGTTCAAGACGTTCATGGGCCCGGTGGAAGAGGACGCCGCGGTCACGTACCTCCGCCCCGAGACCGCCCAGGGCATCTTCGTGAACTTCGACAACGTGCTCCAGGCCATGCGGCTCAAGCTCCCCTTCGGCATCGCCCAGATCGGCAAGAGCTTCCGCAACGAAATCACCCCGGGCAACTTTATCTTCCGGACGCGCGAGTTCGAGCAGATGGAGATCGAGTACTTCGTCAACCCGAGAGACAGCGTGGACGGCAAGCCGGCGGACGAGCACTGGCACGAGCGCTGGATCGAGGACCGGTTGGCCTGGTACCGGCGCTACGGCATCCGGCCCGACAACCTGCGGCTGCGCGAGCATGGCCGGGATGAGCTGTCCCACTACGCCAAGCGGACGGCCGATGTCGAGTACCGCTTCCCCATGGGCTGGAGTGAGCTGGAGGGCATCGCCAACCGGACCGACTTCGACCTGAAGCAGCACGCCAAGTTCAGCGGCAAGTCGCTCACGTACTTCGACGAGGAGCGGAAGGAGCACATCGTTCCCTACGTCATCGAGCCCTCCGCGGGGGCAGACCGGAGCCTCCTGGCCTTTCTGGTGGACGCCTACCGGGAGGAGGAGGTGCGGGGGGAGAAGCGGGTGGTGCTCCAGCTCCACCCCGAGCTGGCCCCGATCAAGATCGCCGTGCTCCCGCTGCTCAAGAAGCGCGAGGAGATCGTGAAGACCGCCCAGGCGATTCGCGGGGACCTCGCGCGGCGCTGGGTCACGGTCTACGACGACACGGCGGCGATCGGCCGCCTCTACCGCCGGCAGGACGAGGTCGGCACTTCCTACTGCGTTACGGTGGACGTCCAGACGGTGGGCGATCCCGACAAGGGCGAGGCGGGAGACCGGCAGGTCACGATCCGGGATCGCGACTCGATGGGCCAGATCCGCGTGGCCATCGACGAGCTGGCCGCCGTGTTCGAGCGGCTCTTCGGGGGCGAGTCCTGGGCGACCCTGGCCCCGCGCTATCCTTCTCCATCCCAGAAGACCTGAGGCCCGCCCGCCGGGGCAGGACCCGCCGGCCGCCAGGCGCCGCGATCAGTTCTTGGGGGGGCCGCAGGTCGCGAGCGGCTCGGTACCCCGCACGAACGCCATCACCACGGGCTTGACGCACGTCCCCGCCGGGTCCATGTCCATCGGGACCAGCACCACGCGCTCCGGCACCGGGAACTCCTCCGACGGCGTCCCGGCCAGCACCCGGCTCATGTAGTCCACCCAGATCGGCACCGCCACCCGCGATCCCGTCTCGTCCCGGCCGAGGCTCCGCGGCCGATCGTAGCCGACCCAGACGCCGGTGACGACCTTCGGCGTGAAGCCGATGAACCACGCGTTGGAATAGTCGTTGGTGGTCCCCGTCTTGGCGGCGAGGGGGCGACCGAGCGTCTTGGCGCCCACGCCGGTCCCGCGCTCGACCACGCCGCGCAGCATGTGGGTCATCACGTAGGCGATCTCGGGGGAGATTGCCTCCCGCCCCTGCGGGATGTTCTCCTCGAGGAGCTTCCCCTCGGCGTCGGTCACGTACCGGATGGCCGTGGGCGCGACCCAAACCCCCTGGTTGGCGAGGGTCCCGTAGGCCGAGGTGAGCTCCAGGAGCGTCAGATCCGAGGAGCCGAGCGCGATGGTGAGGTCGTCGTTGAGGGGGCTCTGGACGCCGAGCCGGCGCGCCACCTCCACGGTGCGGCGGATCCCGATCTGCTCCTGGAGCTTGACGGTCACCACGTTGATCGACTCCTCGACGGCCTGCTGGAGCGTGGTGACGCCGCGGAACTTCCGGTCGTAGTTGTCGGGCTTCCAGGGCTTGCCGTTCTGGCCGAAGGGGTACGTGACCGGGGCATCCTCGATGGTCGTGGCCGGCGTGAGGCCCGACTCGAGGGCGGCGATGTACACGAAGGGCTTGAAGGCCGACCCCGGCTGGCGGCGGGCCTGCACCGCCCGGTTGAACTCGCTGCGGAAGAAATCGTAGCCGCCCACCATCGCCTTGATGTATCCCGTCTGGGGGTCGATCGTCAGGACGGCTCCCTCCGGGCGCTCGGACAGGGTTTTCGCCGGCCGGCCTTTGGCGACGGTCTGGGTGCGCCCCTCCAGGGTCTTGAGCCCCTCCCGCAGGGCCTGCTCGGCCTGGAGCTGCATCGTGGGGCTGATGGTTGAGTAGATGCTGAGGCCGCCCTTGTAGACGATGTCGGCGCCGTACTTCTCTTCGAGGAGCTGCCGGATGTACTCCGCGTAGTACGGCCCGGTGGTCCGCCGCCGCTCGGGCGGGACGAGGGCGAGGTCCGCAGTGCTGGCGCCGATCGCCCGGGCTTTGGTGATCGCGCCCACCTCCACCATCCGGTTCAGGACGTGGGCGCGGCGGCGGCGGGCCTGCTCGGGGTGCTCGAACGGGGAGTACGTGGACGGCGCCCGTGGCAGGGCCGCCAGCAGCGCGGCCTCCGGCAGCCCCAGCTCGGAGACGGATTTGCCGAAGTACGTGCGCGCCGCCGCCTCCACGCCGAAGGCCCCGGCGCCGAAGTAGATCTGGTTCAGGTACATCTCGAGGATGCGGTCCTTGGAGTAGCGGCGCTCGAGCTCGAGGGCGAGAAAGGCCTCCTTGAGCTTGCGGTCCAGGCTCTTGTCGGGCGTGAGAAACAGCACCTTGGCGAGCTGCTGCGTGATGGTGCTGCCGCCCTCCACGATCCGCCCCCGCCTGAAGTTCTGATAAATGGCTCGGGCAATTCCCATGGGGTCCACCCCCCAGTGGGAATAGAAGCGCGCGTCCTCTACCGCGAGGATGGCGTCGCGCAAGGGCTTGGGGATCTGGGCGAGAGGGATGAAGATCCGGCGCTCGACGTGGAATTCCGTGAAGAGCTCGTCGTTGTCGTCGTAAACCTTGGAGCCGAGCAGCGGCTGGAGGGTTTCCAGCGCCGTCACCGACGGCAGCGAGCGGGGAAGGACCGTGAACGCCCAGAGGGCGGCTACGGTGACGGCGAGCGTCCCCAGGAGGAAGACGACGCCGCCGACCGCCACGAGTTGCCTGAGCCATCGCCGCCGCCGAGGCTTGCGGAGGGTTTTTTCTAGACGCTCCGGGGGCATACGCGCCTATTATACCGGGCGGAGCGGGCCGCGGACAGCCCCCCTTGCCTCCGGACACCCCGTGTGATACAAACTCCCTGCTCCCGAGCCCGAGATGAACCTCAGCGAGCAGCTCTCCACGATCCGGCGCGGCACGGCGGAGATCGTCGTGGAGTCGGAGCTCCGTGCCAAGCTCGAGCGCTCCCTGAAAACGGGCGTCCCCCTCAAGGTCAAGCTCGGCCTGGATCCGACGGCGCCCGACCTGCACCTTGGCCACACGGTGGTGCTCCAGAAGCTCAGGGACTTTCAGGTTCTCGGTCACCAGGCGATCATCGTCATCGGGGATTTCACGGGCATGATCGGTGATCCCTCCGGCCGGTCGGAGACGCGCAAGCCGCTCACCTGGGAGGAGATCCGCGTCAACGCCGAGACGTACCGCGCGCAGCTCGGGAAGATCCTCGACATGAGCCGGACGAGCGTGGAGTTCAACTCCACCTGGCTGGGCCCGCTGACCTTCGAGAACATCATCCGGGAGACCGCCAACCTCACCGTCGCGCAGATGCTCCAGCGGGATGACTTCGCCGCGCGGTACGCGTCGGGGCGCCCGATCAGTCTCCACGAGTTCCTCTATCCGATCGCCCAGGCCTACGACTCCGTCGCGCTCCAGGCCGACGTGGAGCTGGGCGGGACGGATCAGACCTTCAACCTGCTCGTCGGGCGCGACCTCCAGCGCGCCCACGGCCAGGAGCCTCAGGTGGCCCTGACCGTCCCGATCCTGGAAGGGCTGGACGGGGCCCAGAAGATGTCCAAGACCCTCGGGAACTATGTGGGGATCACCGAGCACCCCGGGGACATGTACGGCAAGCTGATGTCCATCCCCGACTCTCTCATGCTCCGCTATCTGACCCTGGTGACCCGGCTTCCCGAGGACGAGATCCGGGAGATCGCTCAGGGCCTGTCGGCCGGCCGGATCCACCCGATGGAGGCCAAGAAGCGCCTGGCCCGGACGGTCACCACCCAGTACCACGGGGAGGCGGCCGCCAGGGAGGCGGAGGCCACCTTTGTGCGGGTCTTCCATGATAGGCAAGAGCCTGAAAAGATTGATGAAATGTACATTCCAGGAGGCGCAAAGCTCCGGCTCGTGGAGATCGTTGTCGCGACAGGCTATGTCTCCTCGAAGTCTGAGGCAAGGCGGAAGATTCTTGAGGGCGCGGTGGATGTGGACGATGCCACACTGACGGACCCGAACGCGATTCCCCTCTCAGACGGCCGAAGGCGGCTGTTCAGAATGGGGAAACGGTTCTGGAGGTGGGTCCAGCCGGCCTAGCGTCCGGGCCAGGAAAAGAATTACTTGACAGCCTCTTAGGCTGAGAGTAGGATTGCAAATTGCTCATCGCCATGATGAGCGTTGAGAGCGGCAGTCGGTGGTTCACCTCTGCTGTTCTGGTTCAACTCTAAGGGGTCTATCCCCACCCGTTCTTTGACAATCGCATATGCTATTGGCTCACCGACAAGGTGTGAGCATCCGCATCTGAGTTTTCCTTGCGCTCAATCCGATGCAATGGGTTGGGCTTTGGGAGACCAGGATTTTCTTTTGGCGAGTTTGATCCTGGCTCAGAGCGAACGCTGGCGGCGTACTTAACACATGCAAGTCGAGCGAGGGTCATGGTGTGAGCAATCATGTCGTGATCCGAGCGGCGTACGGGTGAGTAACACGTGGGTAACCTGCCCTCGAGTCCGGGACACCCCTCCGAAAGGGGGGCTAATACTGGATACGTTCCTCGGGTCGCAAGATCTGGGGAGGAAAGGTAGCTCGCAAGGGCTGCCGCTCGTGGAGGGGCTCGCGGCCTATCAGCTAGTTGGTGGGGTAACGGCCTA
>Ga0209641_10002695_pt1 | contig 15098 bp, 16 predicted proteins | sample RifCSP16_1_FD_184022 | JGI IMG/M metagenome (GOLD analysis project Ga0209641, IMG submission 184022) | Soil microbial communities from Rifle, Colorado - Rifle CSP2_sed 16_1 (SPAdes) (version 2) | ecosystem: Environmental > Terrestrial > Deep subsurface > Rock core/Sediment | place: Rifle...
AATACCGCCTCACTGACCTCTCCCTTAAACGACACGCACTGGATCTCGCCGGTCCCATCCCTGATGACGAGAAAGCGCAGCTTGCCACTCGAGCGTCGGTGGGTGAGCCAGCCGCAGAGGGTGACTTCCTGGCCCTCATAATCATGAATATCGCTGATGTATACCCGCTTCATTTATTCCAGCCCCAATCCTTCGTCGACACCCAGCATAATGTTCATATTTTGCACAGCCGCTCCCGATGCTCCTTTGCCCAAATTGTCAAGCCGCGACAGAAGAACCATCTGGTCGTCGTTGCCGAAAACAAACAGATCGATCCGGTTCGTGTTATTGCATTCGGCCATATTGAAATAGCCATCGTCGAGATACGCGTCGGCCTCATAAGGCAGGACGCGCACAAAACGCTCTGCCGCGTAATACGACGCCAAAACTTCCTGCACCTTTTTCGCTGAACTCTTTTTGCTGAGCAGCCGGCTCTCTAGAGGAACGGTGACCGCCATTCCGCTATAAACATCCGCCACCACCGGGTTAAATATGGGAGGATACAGCAACCCCGTGACCTTCTGCATCTCAGGCAGATGTTTGTGGGAGAAGTTCAACGCATAATGCCTGGGAAATTCCAACTTGTCCCTGCCGGAAGGGTTCGATTCATACTCCGCAATGAGCTTTCTGCCGCCGCCGCTGTATCCGGTGATGGACTGGCATGTCACGGGATAATCTTTCGGGACAATGCCTTCCTGGATCAGGGGATACAGCGCCAGAATAAACCCGGTCGCATGGCAGCCGGGATTAGAAACCCGATGGGAAGCTGCAATGAACTGCCTCTGTTTCTTATTCAGCTCCGGGATGCCATAGGTCCAATCAGAGTCCGTGCGAAAGGCGGTACTGGCGTCGATGATCCGCGTTCTGGGATTTGTTACCAGGGAAACGGCCTCTCGGGAAGCCGCCTCCGGCAGACAGAGAAAGACCAGATCGGCTTCATTGATCAATGCACGCCGGGCTTCAACGTCTTTTCTCTTACCGGGGTCAATTCTTAATACATCTACGTCCGTTCTTCCCGCCAATCTCTCATGGATCTTGAGCCCGGTGGTTCCTTCCTGGCCATCGACAAATATCTTAGGTTTCATCAATCAGGTTACTCTGCCTCAGTGTTTTTTCCCCTGTCCGGCTTCATCCGGAGTCACACCGTGCTTCTTGAACTCCCGGATAGCTTCTTTCTTAAGCTTTTCGTGCTTTCCGCCTGCCTCGCGCCGAACGCTGTCCGAACAGTTCGGGCAAATGGACGTCCCTTCCACCTCCACCAGACCGCAAATGATGCATAAACTTTTCTTCTTTTCCGCCATGGCCGTCTTCTCCCGTTCCAACCTTTCCATGTCCCGCCGATTTTTGCTAATGATACCACAAGGATTTGGGGGGAAACCGCAAAGACTTTCCACATCAGCGCGTGTTCAACCAACACCATCCAGCCACCTCGGCCTCCAACCTTCAAATAGTTTGCCTCTTTCAGTCCACCGGCATGATCATTCAGGGACAAACGTCCCGGCCTTTGTTCTTACCTGAATTTTGCACGTCAAACCGGGTCACGCTGTCACTTGCCTTGCTGCCAATGGTCGGGACCGCCGTGCAAAAACTTTCTTGCACCCCCCAATGGGTGAATCAAAGCACCTCGCGGAAACGCGCTAACTGAGGCTTCCGTCTGCTTCGGTGCAAAATTCAGGTCTTATCAATAAGCTCCCTCGTTCCCTCCACCTTACTCCAACTCATCAATAACGAGGGAATAGGAATCTGCTAGAAATATGCCAAACTGACTCGTCTGCGCTTGAATAGGAATGTTCACCATTGCCGCCTTCCTGAGGGAATATTTACACTGCCCCTGGCCTTTTCGGACCGAGGTCTCCGCCCTATCTCCTGTGCCAGCATAATAGTTTGACTCTTTACACAAAAAGTGTTGACAAATCACTCAACAGAGAGAATATATACATATGTACGTCGGAGAATACTTACGCAAGACCCGAACCGAACGTAGCCTCTCTATTCGGCGGCTGGCTGAGGACATCGAAGTCCACCCGTCCTACGTGTCACGTGTGGAGCGAGGTAAATGTAGAGCATCCCGTGAGTTGTTAGCACGAGTCGCGGGGCGATTACAGGTTTCGGAGCCTCACCTCCTCTCGCTCGCAGGATACATGCCCAAAGAATGGCGTGAGCCTCTCGCGGCTGAAGGACTGCCAGAGATCGCGGGTATCGCCAACTGTGTTCGAGAAGTGCCGCTGGCATACGGGGGGCTTAAGACACGGTTGACAAACGGTGGTTTGCAAGACCCGTTGTTTCACTTTTTCCCGCCAGGCTTTGTGCTGTCTACAGAACTCAACGAGGTATACGAGCTTCGACTAGCGAAGCTTGAAGCCAGTCTGCTGAAGCAAAATGAGCTTATTGAAAGAGGTGCCTACTTCCTTGCCGTTGATGGACAGCCAACGAACCACTTCAAGATCTGCACCGGTGGCGCTGTTGAGTTACCTAAGGAAGCTGGGGCACGTCTCCAGTCGTTTCTCGGCACCCATCGGTTCAAGTCGAGCTATGCGACTCATGGACTTTTCCCCTATCGGGGGAAATTCCACCCTCAGATGATCAAGGCCATCATAAACGTGATGGGCGTAAAACCTGGCGAGATAATTCTTGATCCAATGGCCGGGAGCGGCACGACTGCAGTTGAGGCGAGTTTGATGGGCATTGACTCCTTGGCAGTAGATGTCAGTCCATTCTGCGTCTTTATGACTCAGGCAAAACTCGCTGGGTTAATAGAAGATCTCTCCGGGATTGAAGCCGTCCTGGAAAGCCGACGGGGAATGGAGCAACTCTTCCATGAGTTCTCTACGGAATCTGGAAAGCAAAAGATTCGGGACAGAGGCTATGAGTCCAAGAAGTATACCCGCGGCTGTCTTGATATCTTAGGGTTGGCGTATATGGATGCGCGGGGATTTTCCGCACGTAGCTCCCGCAGTTCCCACCAAGGCTTCTTTACCGAAGTTCTGACCAAGTACGTTCGCACAATTCAACGTTTTCAAGAGGCCTGGCGCAAGATTGACTTGGATTTGGGTAGGGGGCGTGCCATTTACGGTGATGCACGTAATCTTCCCATTGACGACAATTCAGTTGACGGCGTTGTCTTTTCGCCGCCTTATAGTTTCGCAATCGATTATCTGGAAAACGATCTTCCTCATTTAGAATACTTGGGCGTCGATATCGATGATCTGAAGAGAAACCTAATCGGTTTAAGAGGTCATAGTAACGGGAATAGGGCATTACAGTACTTCGAAGATATGGAATTCGTTCTCAAGGAAACTGTCAGGGTCCTTCGTCCTTTGAGATATTGCACGATTATCGTCGGGTCGAACTCTAATCAGCTTTCCAGGGCATTGAAGCTAAACCCGGACTCTCCAGAAGCACGCTACGGTATCGAAACCCGGCTCGTTGAATTAGCTGAACAGTACGGTCTTTTCTTGGAACTGCCCATTCGACGGTTAATCGTCGGGATGGCAAACACTATGCGCGAAGAACATATCCTTTTTCTGCGAAAGGGGAATTAAACCGTGTTTGGTCACTACGGCGAAACCATTGCGAGGTTGCGAGAGAAAAAGGGTCTCACCAAGAGCACGTTAGCACGCCTCCTTAATATTCCCCCAGGGAAAATGACGGATATCGAGAAATCTGCGTCTCGGCCTCCCGAAACTATTCTAAGCGTGCTTTGCGATCAATTAGGCATCGGTGTGGAGGAGATCGACGCATCGGCTGGCTTTTTGCCCTCTTGGGCTCAGCAAGTACTGCGGGAAAATCCCCATAAGTTTCTTGAAGCTGTGAAAGGGTTGTTAGCTTCTTCACGACGCTCCGACACGAACAGCAAGAGGTCCATCGAGGAGCTTGTTCTACAGACAAACCTCGGCGCTCTATACCATGGGGGTTGCATGGATATGTTCCCAAGTATTAAGAACGAAAGTGTGGACCTAGTCTTTGCAGACCCGCCTTTCAACTTGGACAAAGATTACGGCGCTGAAGTGGACGACGATTTAGCTGAGCAAAAGTACCTGGAATGGTGTTTCGTTTGGCTCAATGAGGTAGTACGCATCTTAAAGCCGGGAGCCTCTTTTTTCCTGTACAATCTCCCGAAATGGAATGTTCGCTTAGGGGCATGGCTCTGCCAATACCTAGAATTCAAGCATTGGGTGGCGGTTGACCTCAAGTTCTCTCTGCCTATTCCGGGGCGGTTGTACCCGTCGCATTACTCCCTGTTGTACTTCACGAAGGGCCTTAGAGCAAACCGGTTCTCACCTCCTAGAATTCCGATTGAAACATGTAGGCATTGCGGAGGTGAACTACGGGACTATGGAGGCTACAAAGACCGTATGAATCCTGCAGGAGTCAACATTACAGATGTTTGGACTGACCTGTCACCCGTACGCCATTCACGGTTTAAGCGGAGAATAGCTAACGAGCTCCCTCTGAAAATGCTGGACCGCATTCTCGATACTGCATCCCAGGAAGGCGATCTCGTATTTGATCCATTCGGTGGAAGTGGAACAACCTATGTGGCAGCCGAGTTAAAACTGCGGCGCTGGCTAGGATGCGAGATCGGTGATTGTCAGCCGATAATCGATCGCTTCAAAAAGCTCAATCAAGAGAGAGCACTGCTCGAGGAGATAAGAAACAAGGTAAATGTGTTGTTTACAGAGAACGCTCTGAAGCTTCGGTCCAGGAATGGCCACGATACTTCGAAATACCGATTGCTGGAAGGCGCCCAAAGCAATGTCCCGAAGAAACTGCAGGGAACTTTATTCGACTGATTTTGCCCTCAATTTAGAGCAAAGCGCGTCCGTCGGTGCCCTTCTCGATCCGAGGCACTGACTCGTCGGTGCTATCATGTTCAACCGCAAAGATGGCTAAGACTCCCTCCTTCCAAGGATAGATACGCCATACGGGAAAATATGACTCGATCTCCTCGTAGTTGCCAACGCGGTCGGTCAGGTATTGATACATATTCCGAGTCGGCAGGACTAACGCTCCCGCGATTAAGAGCCCATCAAGATGCGCGCGTAGAATCCGGTTAACGGATCGATGGCTGGAGGAGATGTTGCCGGTCTCCCATTCGAGGCCGATCCCCTTGCCGTTGGGGAGTTCCTTGAATGCGTCGAAACGTAAGGGATTTTTCCGTTCCTCAGTGTTCCACCCCGATACACGAAGGCTCTCGAGGAAAGCCAGCTTGATAGGTACAACTCCGTTGCCGACCCCGCGACCGCGCCCCCGGTCAGGACATATGATGAAACGATCTGATCCCTGCGGCCACACAACGGCCTTTATAGCCGTTTCAATCTCGTTACGACAAGTACTCCAGTCGGGCGAGTTGGCGAACGCACCCTTGGCGAGGATTATTTCGGTCTTGGTTAGCTTCATGCTTCTTGTCCAGACTTGTTGGCCGGGGAGGCATATTCTCGCGCAAAGACACGATTTACACAAGAAACATTTCCTGCTTGTTTATGCTGAACCGCTAGGGATGACACGCGCGGTATACAGACAGTACGGTTCACTGGCTAATTGGATGACCGCAGGTCTCAGGAAGACAATGGTTCAGTCGGGAAGCGGGCATAAGTCCGGACCCGAGGGGCATCCCAGAGTCATGAGAATAAACCAATATATCAATGAGTTATATTTTCTGGCATCTGCTGCTGGGTTAAAAAGTTGTAAAAACTTATATAGAAATGCTAAAAAGATTCACTAGAGCGTTAAAACTTTAATCAAAGGGTTGTAAATCCAGCCGGGCCTAAGGTGAAAAAAGAGCAAAAGTCCACGATCCTGGAATTCATTATAGAGAACGTCGAAGCACACCCAAGCGACATCAACCACCTCGCCGCGTCCACTTTCGGCGTCTCTCGGACGACAATATCCAAATACCTCAAGGAGCTGGTCAGGAGTCGATTGCTGGTTGCCGAGGGCCAAAAAAAGGCCAGGAAATACAGACTAAGAACGTTGATCGGGAAAGGTTTCAATCTGCGCTTGTCTGAACATCCCGAGGAAGACGTCGTATGGCGACAGAGGATTTTGCCCCTGGTGAAAGACGTGAGAGAAAATGTCCGCACGATATGCCAGTACGGATTTACCGAGATTTACAACAACGCCAGAGACCATTCCGAATCCGAAACGGTGGAAATTTCCATTACCCGGGGCCCAAGTAGAATCTGGTTAAGAATCGCGGACAAAGGGGTGGGAATCTGGAATAAGATCCAGAAGAGCTTCCATCTGCTGGATCCAAGACACGCATTACTTGAACTCTCAAAAGGCAAGCTCACCACAGATCGAGAGAAGCATACGGGAGAGGGCATTTTCTTTGCGTCCCGTATGTTTGACGAGTTCTCCATCGCGTCGGGAGATTTGAGTTTCATTCGGAGAAAGACAGAGAAAGGTTGGCTGATCGAGGTCCAGGAAAAAGCTCAGCGCTCCGGGACCGACGTCCATATGACCATCAGTCCAAATGCAAAGCATACCGTAAGAGAAATTCTTGATCGATTTGCCTCCGGGACGGAGGACTATGGTTTTACCCGCACCCACGTGCCGCTTGAATTGCTCAAATACCAAGGGGAAGAACTCATCTCACGGTCTCAGGCAAGAAGGTTGGTGGCGCGGCTGGAAGGTTTCAAAGAAGTCCTTTTGGACTTCAGTGGGATCGGTACCATCGGGCACGCATTTGCAGACGAAATTTTCCGCGTTTATCAGAAGAAACATCCGGGCATAACGATCACTCCGATCAACACAAATCCGGAAATTGAGAAGGTGATCGAGCGCGCAAAACGCCACCCGGCGAATCCCGACATCCCTTGACCCCGAGGGCGGCCTGTACTACCTTAGAGCTTCTGTAGGGAGGCAAATCTTTGGCAGACTTCGGCCTCTGGCTCAAAAAAGACTCTTTTTGCTTCACCGCGGCTCACTTCCTGACCTTTGCCGACGGCAGCCGCGAGGAGCTTCACGGCCACAACTACCAGATGGAGCTGCGCCTGGAGGGGGGTGTTGATGAAACCGGACTGCTGGTGGACTTCCTCGTCCTCATCCCCATGGTGGAAACGATCTGTCGGACCCTGGACCGGCGCACGATCCTGCCTACGAGAAATCCACAGATCAAAGTCATTACCGCTCAGAATAGGGTAACAGTCAGTCATCGCGACGACTCTTTCTCGTTCCCCCAAAGGGACACAGTCCTTCTCGCGCTGGCCAATACAAGTACGGAGCTGCTGGCCGGCTATCTCGCCCACGAGATCCGGGATTCCCTGGCCAAACTCACACCACGGCCGCCGCTGCAAACCTTGGAGGTCAAGCTGGAAGAATCCGCAGGACAGGGAGCCACCTGCCGTCTGAATTTCCTTTCAACCGGACCCTGACTGAAAAGGGCCACCACTTCTAGACAAGAGAGCAATGACTTCGGCAAGACCTTTCTGGTCTTTCGAAGCGCCTTGCGCGCCCTTCCGGCTCACCAGGTCATTGCCTATGCGGGAGAGAACTTCGCCGGTAGCGGGGATCAAGGAAGTGAGCAGGCCAAGCCGCGAAAAGGTATCCTCAAGTTCATCCATCTCCTGAGCCCGGCGGACCCCGTGGAGAGTGTTGCTCATGATTTGGGATTGATGGCGCCCCACCAGACCGGGAAAGCGCTCTTCGTAGAGGCGCAGCGCCTCTTCCAGAATCCCCATCCGGTAGCTGCCGCACAACAGTTCCGTGAGCAGGATCGTAATCCCCTTGTGGATGCCGGCATTGATCATCTTGAGGGCCGAGGCTTGCCCGATTTCGGTTCCCACCACTCGCACTGAAATCCCCACTTCCTGGAGACCCAGGAGATCCGAGGCCCGGGAACCGGATAGGAATACGTAGGTACCCCGGTCCAGATGATCTGCGGTCCCGATAATTCCGCCGTCCACCACGTCGATTCCAGAGGCGCCGAGAATTTGCGCAATCTCCATTGCGGTTTCGGGAGCCACCGCATTGGCCTCCAGGTAGGGAGGCCGGGCACGAGCGGAAGATGCGGCTTTGGCTACCGCTTCCGCTACTTGAGGGGCCGCCTTCGGGGATACGATGGAAACCACTAGGTCACAGGAATCCAAGAAAGCAGACATGCTGGTACAATCCTGCACTCCTGACTCGCGGGCACGCTGCAAAGTTTCGGGACTTCGCCCGGACAGGTAAGACAAAACCTGAACGTCATGGCTCCGCAAAGTCCTCGCCCAGGCGGAACCCATTTCTCCCAAGCCCAGAATTCCTATGCGCCCGAGCTTCATTACAATTCCCTCCTCAGCGGGAAACGTCGGAAACGACCAGGTTCAGCAGCTCGCCGAGATGGCCGATTGTGCAAACTCCCTCGGGTCCCGGTTCACTCCCGTCCCGATCCAGCAAGATAGGCACGAGTCCGGCGGCGATTGCCCCGTGAACATCATCTTCTCGACTGTCCCCCACGTGGACGGCCTCGGAAGCCTTGAGCCCGTGGCGCTGGAGGGCAATCTGGAAGATGGCCGGATCCGGCTTCGCGGCTCCCGCCAGACTCGAGATCGTAAACGAATCGATGAGAGCGGAAAGACCCAGGGCCCGGCTCACGTCCAGGAGGCGGGAATCGAAGTTGGAGATAACCCCCACGATCAGCCCTCGGAGCCTCAACTCCCGGAGCACTTCCAGAGTTTCCGGAAAGAGCTGCCAGCCCCGGGTGCTTCGAAAGACTTCGAAAAGTTCAAAAAAATATTCCTCGAAACGAGGAAAGTCTCCCAACTCTTCGAACGCCACCGACACCACACGTCGCCACCACGCTTTTTCAAGCTGGGGAATCTCTTCGGTCTTGGCCCCCGGAAAAGCCATGGGCGGAGCGTTGTGAAAGGCCCGCCGAAATCCCCGCTCTAGAACATCGGCAGGGGGATCGAACCCGTACCCGAGAGCCACGGAGCGATAAATTTCTCCCACTTGTCCGCGGACTCGAAACAGGGTCCTGGCCGCATCAAAGAAAATCCCCTTGCATAAGATCTGACTCATGGAGAGAACACTCCCGTTCCGCCCGAGATGGCTTCCGCTGATCCGGCATTTCGAGCTCCTCTATAATAGAGACTGTATCTCTATCGAGCAACCCCTCTGAAACTGCTTCTATTCAAGAGAAAAAGAACACGCTACCGGCCTGTAGCTCCTTACCGCAGCGGATCGAATCGAACAGGAAATTCGCACACACTCCAAGGGAAATGCCGGACTATCCACTGATCTTCCATCAAGTTCGGCCCAGCAGACCGTGCATGGAGGTTCTTTCGTCCCTACATCTTATCCAGAACAAAGGGAGGTGTACAGTGTTGACTCTTTGAAACAAATTATGTAAAAAGAGTATTCAGAACACCCAAAGTTCGCAGGGTCCGGGCGATCATTTTCCCCGGAGGAACCTTTTAGATGGTCGGGCCGCCATCTGAACAAAGAGTTCAGATGGCTTTTTTATTTTAAAGTTTTCTCTAAGAAGGATGCCGAGATGGAAGAATTTCTTGGACGTTCACTGCAGAAACTCCGGGAAGCTTCTATCCTTGCAGCCCAGCGGGTCGAAAAACTTGAATCCTTTTCCCATATCGCCACTCGGGAAAGCCTGGTGGAGCTGATCAGTAAGAAATTAAAAGGCCGCAATCTGCTCTTGGCTTCAAATCGCGAACCTTACGTTCATTTCTACAAAGGAGACGAAGTTGCATGGCTTCGCACTGCGGGCGGCTTGACCACTGCGTTGGACTCCGTCGCCTCGGCCGTGAACGCTACTTGGGTTTGCCATGGCGACGGAGAGGCCGATTTTCGGGTGACAGACGAAAGCAGCATAGTGGGTGTGCCGCCCGGGAATCCTCACTACCGCTTGAAAAGGCTGCGCCTCAGTCGGGCGGAAGTGCGAGGATATTACGAGGGATTCGCGAATGAAGTACTGTGGCCGCTTTGTCATGTGTGCTACGTCAGGCCCAAATTTAATGTCGATCACTGGCAAATCTACCAGGAGGTAAATCGCAAGTTCGCCAAAGCGATTCTGGAGATTGCCACCCCGAGCAGCATCGTGTTTTTGCAGGATTATCATCTCTCTCTGGTGGCCAAATATTTGAAAGAAGAACGGTCGGATTTGACGACACTTCTATTTTGGCATATTCCTTGGCCAAACCCTGAAATTTTCCAAATCTGTCCCTGGAAAAAAGAAATCCTGGAAGGTCTATTAGCCAACGATATTCTTGGGTTCCATCTGTATTACCATGCCAGCAATTTTATGGAAACCGTGGGCTTGGAGCTGGAAAGCCGCTTGGATTGGGAGCAGATGCAGATTTCCCGCCAGGCGAATTACACCCGGATTCGAGCCTATCCCATTTCCGTTGATTTTACCTCCATATTTCAACAAGCCGCTCGCCCGGATACGGCCAAAGCCTGTCAGGAGATAATAACCACGCACCGTTTGCATGGCAAAAAAATCGGTCTGGGGGTTGATCGCCTCGACTACACCAAAGGCGTTCTGGAAAGATTGGATGCGTTTGAACATCTCTTCGAAAAGTATCCAGATTATCAAGGCAAGGTCTCGTTTATTCAAATCGGCGTCCCCAGCCGGACCAAGCTGGAAGATTATCAAGCCGTGGTCACAAGAATAGAAAACCGCTGTCTGGCAATTAATGCCAAGTATGCTCGACCGGAATGGGATCCCATCATCTTTTTGAAGGGGCAACAGAGCTTTGATGCCTTGATCCCATTTTATAAATTAGCCGATTTTTGCGCAGTCAGCTCCCTGCATGACGGCATGAATCTGGTGGCAAAGGAGTTTGTTGCGGCTTCGAGCAACGACCGGGGAGTCTTGATTTTATCCCGGTTCACCGGGGCTGCCCGGGAGCTTACGCAGGCTTTGCAGGTCAATCCCTACGACCGCGAAGCCTTTACCGACGCAATCCATCAGGCCCTAAGCATGCCCGCAGAAGAGCAAAAAAACCGTTTGGAGCGGATGCGGCTCACGGTGGCCGAAAACAACATTTTTACTTGGGCGCAAGCCATCTTCAACGATGTGATTCGGCTGGTAGGTGATAATCCTACGGCGAACGGCACGGGGACGCCGGCATGAAGACGAGCGATTTTTTCTCGACCCAGGGACTGTACTGGTGGCGAAAATACGGGGGCGGAACGCCCCGCTTGGTGATTTCAGACTTTGACGGCACGTTAGCGGCAATCGCGCCGACCCCGGCGGGTGCGCGTTTGTCCCCAGCGATGCTCCGCCTGCTCCGGCAATTGGTTGCCCGCAAAGATACACAGGTCGCGATCATCAGCGGCCGCGGCATTGCAGATCTCAGCAAAAAGGTTAACCTATCCCCTGTGGTCTATGTGGGCAACCACGGGCTGACCTGTTCGCGGACGAATCTAGGTTTTCAAAGCTCCAAAATGCCGACCTGGTTCGCTACAGCCGGCCGGGCCTATTCGCTCCTCACCCCTTTGACTTTGAAATACCGGGGCTGCCGTTTGGAGCTGAAAGGCCCCGATGTGAGTCTCCATTATCGGCAACTGGATCCCAAGCGCGCCATCGCCCTGCGGCGTGAGGCCAAGCGATTGACTCAAACTCTACCGCTGATCATTAAAGCCGGGAAACAAGTGCTGGAGTTCCGACCCCATAGCCCACGCAATAAAGGCTGGGCCCTACGCCAATTAGCCCGCCGGCTGGCATCTGGCTGGAAGAAGACGGGCTTCTGCGTGTACCTTGGAGACGATCGGACGGACGAAGATGCTTTTGCCGCAATGCGTCGTTTGGGCCCCCGGGCAGTGGGCCTCAAGGTCGGAGGGGGAAATACGGACGCGCACTTTCGATTGAAAACTCTGGAGGAGGTAAAAACGTTCCTGGCCCGGTTGGTTTCCTGAATTTGGATGCTTAACTTCCCTTTGCAAGGGAGGAGGTTCTGATGCCATCCATACCTCTGCAAGTCTGGTTGGAACCATTGAACAGCGTAGTGGCGGATATTTTCAACTACCTGCCCCGTGTCGCCCTGGCGTTGGCGGTGCTGCTGGTGGGTCTAGCTTTGGCATGGCTGGTCCGCAGCTTTACGAACACAATTTTCAAATGGTTCAAGCTGGATCAAAAATTGACGGGCATCTGGCTGTTTCACCTATGGTCCAAGAGCATGCCGAGACACGTTCTGTCTGAAACCGCCGCCAATTTCGCTTTTTATCTGATCTTATTCTTCTTCATTCTCGTGAGCGTGCGAATGCTCGGCGTAAAAATCAGCGAAACCATTTTAGCTACCATGCTGGAGATGATCCCCAGGATATTCGGCTTTGTTTTAATTCTGTTGGTCGGTTTCCTCTTAGCGATGTTTTTCTCGATATTAGTGCAAATCGTGCTGGCGAGTTCCAACCTGCCCCATCCGAAGTTCTGGGGTAAGGTCATTGCTTGGGGGACGCTCGGGCTAACAGTTATGTTTTCCCTGGAGCCTCTAGGCGCAGCGGGGGCATTTTTGACCCACTTGATACTGATTGTTTTCATCACCATTGGGGTGGCGGTAGCGATCGCGTTTGGCCTGGGCTGCAAAGACCTGGCCCGGGAATTTTTCATCGAGATGCTGAAAGGAGATGAAAAAGATTTGAAGGGGTAGCATGACTCAACCTTTCGTATTCATGACCTCGATACAAGCCGTGCAACTCACAGGATTTCGGGCAGCCAATTTGGCCGAGCTCTATGAAGGGTTACGCTCGGTGGATGGCTCATCGATCTATCATCATACTTACCGATTCCTGCGCTTATTGCATTTTCTGCCGGACACGCCCCATTCCGACTTTGCCTACTGGATAGGGAATAACCTCAAAGAAGAGGCCTTGGCGGAGCAGATTGAAGCGCTGGATTTGCGCGATTTTTCCAGCATCAGGAGTTTGCGGGAGTCAATCCTGGCAGCCGTGGAAAAAGCGAACTCGCAACCAAAGCGCTGGGAACGTCAGGTCCCCCCCGGATTGGAGTTTCACTTCTGTCGTTCCACCAACATCGTCCTGACCACGGGAATGGAGGCTCAAAATCTGGAAGAATTCGTGCTCGGGTTAGAGAAGGTGGATATCGGCTCGCTTTTTTATCATTTGGTGGAAGCCCCGATTTACCGTGACCAGCCCGCAATTTATCCGAACGATTTTTCGGTCTGGCTGGATGAAGCATTGGGTCTCAGCGAGGAAGCTCAAGCCATCGCCCAATTGAATCCCTATCGTTGGGATATGGAAACCTTACGAGGCAAATTAATTGAATGGCTGGGCCGCGGCCGCCTGAGGACCATAGTGGAACGGGTATTGTCCCGGCACGAAGTTTCAGAATCCAGCGCCGTCGTTCGCGCCTTGCTGCAGAAATGGCGGGGGGAGACGAAGGCCTAAGGCAAAAGGGACAGAGAAAATAAAATGGCCTCTCCCTATGCAGCCTATCGTCCTATCATCGGCGACACGGATCACGATCTCATCAGCCGCGTGGCCGATACTTTGCGCGGCCTGAAGGTCGTCATGGTCAACTCGACAAGGGATGGCGGCGGGGTGGCCGAAATCCTGAGAAACCTGCTGCCCCTGATGCAGGAGCTGGGGCTGAACATTCACTGGGAAATTATCCAGGGCGATCAAAACTTCTTTGAAGTAACCAAGCATCTGCACAATGCCCTACATGGCCGGCCGGAACCACTGAGCCAAACCATGAAAGACCTTTACTGGCAAACCCAGGAGACGAACAGTCAACACTTGCAGGAAAAGACTAAAGAGAACCGCATCTTCTTTATCCACGACCCGCAGCCGGCCGGATTGATTCGATTTTTGAGACGCCCGGATACCCAGTGGATTTTCCGCTGCCATATCGATGTTTCCTCACCTTTCGAGCCGGCCTGGAGTTTTCTCCACGACATTATCAAAGACTACGACGCTTCGATCTTTTCCCATCCCAGCTTCGCCCAAAAATTAACCCATCCGCAATTTTTGGTCGCGCCTTCCATCGATCCGTTGGCAGATAAAAACAAGCCGTTGCCTGATGATTTCGTGCACAATACGCTGGCCCGATTCGGGATCGATCCCGGCCGGCCCCTGATCACCCAAGTCTCGCGTTTTGACAAACTCAAGGACCCTCTGGGCGTAATTGCCGCCTACCGATTGACCAAAAGAACGCATCCGGATGTCCAGTTGCTTCTGGCCGGTGGAGCCGCGTCGGACGATCCGGAGTCAGTTCACATGCTGTCGGCCATCCAAGAGACGTCAAGTCAGGATCCTGACATTCATATTCTTGACTTGCCGCCGTTTTCCGATCTCGAAATTAATGCACTCCAGCGGGGCAGCACGGTGGTGCTACAGAAATCCTTGCGCGAGGGCTTTGCTTTGACCGTGGCAGAGGCGCTATGGAAGGAGCGGCCGGTGGTGGCAACGGCGGTGGGTGGGATTCCTCTCCAAGTCTTGCACGGACGCACCGGTTGGCTGGTGCATACGATTGAAGGCGCAGCATACTATATCCGTCGGGTTCTGGACCATCCTCAGGAAAGCGCGAATTTGGCTAAGCAAGGACGAGAACACGTCCGCCGGAATTTTTTAATCACCCGCCACATACGGGAATATCTAAGTTTGTTCCAATGTGTATTAAATCCCGGAAGAAACGTCATTCGTATTGCGGTCAATTCATCATCGTGAAGGTAAATCGGAGCGCTGTCGGAGAGCCTCACGGCGGCATCTTCCCGGAGAAAGTTCTCCGGGAAACTTCCGGCGTTGCGTGGGAGCAATTGCAGGGAGTAACGCCCAGAAAAGTCGCGGCTTGGGAATCGAACTCTCCAGAGTATTCAAGCTAGATGATTCCCTCGATGACATCCAACACCGCTTCATACTTCCCGAAGGGCGGATAAATATAGACACCCTGGATGCGGGGGAGGGTCCGGGCAGCGGTCAAGGTGTCGCGGGCAACACGGATCCCTTCCTGACGCTGTTCGTCGCGGCTGCCGGCCTGCCGCATCCGCTCCATGACCTCGTCCGGGATCTGCATGCCGGGAACCTCGTTATGGAAGAACTCCGCGTTCTTGTAGCTCGCTAAAGGAAGAATCCCCACGAAGAAGGGGACCCGCGGGACG
>Ga0209641_10002697_pt1 | contig 15097 bp, 13 predicted proteins | sample RifCSP16_1_FD_184022 | JGI IMG/M metagenome (GOLD analysis project Ga0209641, IMG submission 184022) | Soil microbial communities from Rifle, Colorado - Rifle CSP2_sed 16_1 (SPAdes) (version 2) | ecosystem: Environmental > Terrestrial > Deep subsurface > Rock core/Sediment | place: Rifle...
AAAAATCTTAGCTTAATTCAAAAAGCTTGTTATGTAGTACGTGGAACATATTGTAGAAAGTTACAAAAGCGTATTGCCTATTTATATAAGCAGCTTCATGCAACCAAAACCATTAAGCCTTCCTCAGGCACGAAAGTGGCAAGCTTTGATCGGGCAGTTTTTTCCGAACAATTTGCGGAATATAAAGCGTTAGAGCCTATTTATAATGCCTACGTGCCTTGCTTGGCCAAAGCTATCAATGCGCGATCAGATATATACCGAAATATTGCTGATCGCGATTTTGTGTTGGAGGGCGTAAGTAAGTCTTACAATCTCAACAGCGATGTTAAGCAATTGCTATCTCAATATGGACATGAATTAGTTCCTTTTACACATTGCTCTGGAAATCAATTGCAGCAAGTTATCCACCAAGAATCACTGGATATTCTGGATCGGATTGATACTTTGCCGCACGATTCACTTTTATATGATCACCAAGAAGCATTAGTCGATTTTGCAGTAGCAATGGCGGATTATAATCATGCAGGCTTGACTCATAAAGCTATGACTATTGGTGATTTATGTTGGACGTTTCTTGATTATGGTCAGGCGATTGCTGAAGGAGCTGCGCTTGGAGTATATTCTGCGGCGCGTGATATTTTCACCAATCCGATTGAAGCAACAGTATGTCTTGTTGCTGGCAAACAAGTTCTTGCATATCAGTTATGTAAAGTGCTTTATAGCGTTGCTGATATTGGTGCTACAGCAATAAGCGATTACGATTGTGCGAAAGAAAAATGGAATAAATATGCTGAGCCATTGAATAATATTATCGATGCCATAAACAAAAAAGAAATAACGGTAAGAGATGCAATAAAAGGTGGCACTGCTTTTGTGATTGGTTATAAAGCACAAGGAAAATTTCTCGGTGGCTTGGGTAAGTTTTGTACCACCATTAAGCACAAAAGCATTAGCTTTGTTAAAAATAATTCATTGTTAAATACACAGGAATATTTAACAACTCCAGAAGGTTTGTTGTTTAAGGCTACGGCAAAGTCTAATAAGCTCAAGTCATATGGAAAAACTAATTCCCCATCTAAGTTAAAAAAAGTTGTTGATGATACAGTATTAAAATCTACTGCGTTGCCTGCGACTGCTATTATTGACAAGGGAATTATTTGCAATGATTTAAGAAGTGTAATACAGCAATATAAAGAACATATTTTTTCAAAAAAGCATGTAAAAAATGGTTTGATGGCAGCGGGTGAAAGTCAGGAAAAGATTATGGATTTATTGAATGATGTTATCATGTCTCTTGATAAAAAGGGGTTGCTGAAAGAGGGAGCTAATCAAATAAAAGCCACAATAAATGGTGTTAAGAATGTTGAAATAAAGTGCTTTATTGAAAACGGTAGTGCTAGAAGTGTTGATGCTTACATCAGTGATTTTAATCGATTGTATAACAATTTTATAGATACTACGAAGGCTTAAAATGAACGATATATTAACGAAAATAATTATACTGAGCAGAAATGATGATAAGGGATTGTATAGTTTTATATTAGAACAAATGAATAGCCACTCAAGCGATATTAATTTTTGGTTAAGTTTAGCGGTTGTCATAATTCAACCCCCGTTTGGAGACGAAGAAACGGGTATTTTTTTTGTTAAAAAAGCACTTTCAATTGATCATAATAATCCCGTGGCTCTTATTATACTTGCACATATATACGAATATCAACTAGGTGGTATTAATGATATGTTACTTCATCAAATAAAAAATCTTCACACTGATTCTAATGAGATAAATTCGATGCTTAAATATGTGGCTTCTTGGTCTTATAGGGAAAGCAAAAAATATAATTCGGAAGAGGAAGAGCGATTACTCAAAGAATCGATTTTGTTGTGTGATAGGCACGTATGGAATTACGAACATCTTGCAAAATTATATTTTAAACAAAAACGATACCTTGAGGTAAATAGTCTTCTGAGGAAAGCATTAAAAAATATCAGAAAAGTGTATTCTGACAGTGACGATTACGATATAACTGATATAAATGAATTTATAAATGAACGTATTAAAGGTATTTACGCATCGAAAAGTAACTTTAAATTTATCAAACATGATCTTATACCAAATTACGTTATTATTTTTTATACCATCATCACGCCTTTCTTGGATTTTTATCGTTTCATTAAAAAGATGATTTTGCGCTTAATCAAATAGATATCCTTGCTTCTGAAAAAAGCGTTTGTAAGTCCTGTAAACTAATGGTAATTTCTATTGTATGGTTATTGTATGGTTACTGAATGCGTCAAGTAGCTGGCCCCCAACAAGAATATCGGTATGAAAAAACCCACTTCATAAAAGTGGGTTTTTTTTGTTTGCAGGGCTGGATTTTACTCCAATTTTCACTCCGTTCTAATTGGAGACCTCTCAAAAGAAAAGAACCTGTTTTGGGACAGGTTCAAATTTGGTTGCGGGGGCTGGATTCGAACCAGCGACCTTTGGGTTATGAGCCCAACGAGCTACCAGGCTGCTCTACCCCGCGGCATATATCTTTTTTATCTAAATGATATTATCACTATACGGCCTGTTCTTATTTTTGTCAAATAAAGCCATCACCTTTTTACGCATTTTTCCATGAATCACGACCTTTTTTAGGGACATTGACCAACGATTATATAGCTTTCATCTGAATTGATCGCACGTAACAGATTCTGATCATCAATAAACCCCCTTCCAATAGTTATTGTCCTTCTCATGCCCATTTTTTGTAAAAAATTCAAATTGAAGTGGGTTTAAACTACAAACCATTGATTATTATTTGGTGTTTTATTTAAAATAGAATATGTAGGGAAAAAGGGCAGAAAATACTATTTTTAAGGAATCGTTATGAAAAATCACATTAGTAAAGCTCTTATTATCCTATCAATACTTGGAACAACTTCTCGAGCACATGCCTGGATATATGAGCTTGCTAATCATACAAATCACACTATCGCCGTTGGTATGAGATATAAGGGAAAGAATGAGCCCCTTGAATTTAGGGTAATAGAACCACATACAATGGGCAGCTTCAAACCAGGAGATCCTGGTATCTCTGCATGGAAAAAGGCATTTGTAGTAGACATGTTTTATTATCTAAAAAATCCACCTACAATCACCGAAACTGCTAAATCTAGTGTTCCTTGGGAAAATGCTTTTATTACGTGGCTTTCTCCCGAAATGCATGAGGAAGCTATGGCTCTTTCTGAGGCTCCTGCACGTAATGGCAAACTTGCAACACTGCTTGAAAGTGCTAACAAAATTACCATTGAACCGACAATGGCACAGAATCGTCACATAGATATCATTGAAGATAGCGATGGCAAAATAAACTTTATTTCTGTTTTATCAAAGGAAATTAATGCATAACAATAATAAAATAATAGCTATAATCCTGGTAATTACCGGATCAATCAACGCATATGAATTGAGCTTTTATAACAACACCAGAGAACCCATGGCAGTTGCTATACAATTTGCAGATGGAGAAAAAGAACCTCTCTATAAACAACTTATAAAATCAAACTCAATGGGTAGCTTTACTCCCGGCAAACTCGATATTCCTGATATAAAATGGAGTTTTTGTTTAAAAAATATTTATTATGCAAAAAATCCAACAATTGAGCAAAGAGCCAAATATTTTGAAAAAACTATCTGGAAAAAGGTTCCTATTACCTGGACTCCACTAGTACTAGAAAGCTCAAAAAAACCCAAAAGAATTCCTAAAACAAAAAAACAAGCCATGCAACCAACACGACGTCTTGTAAAAAAAGCGGTAATTAAGCCTGAAGATAAATCACTGTGTAGAGATCGTCATTTTGAAATTACAGAAAATGAGCATGGTCAAGTAGTAGTTATGGGATCATTAAACGAACCATTGTAAACCTACTTGACCCCATATTCCATTTCATTTCATACGGGGACCCCTTTATAGAATTCTTTTGCCTGTCCTTCTCCCGCTCGCCCTGAGTGTCCTACGAAGCCTTGGCGAAGTAGGATGTATCGAAGGGTAAAGCGGAGCAAGATCTACTCATTAATTTCTGTAACCACACCAGAGATATCTATAAACACCGACCGCCCATAAGAAACATATACTACATCTCTCTGCCACTGCATTGCCCTCAATCGTGCTAATAGAACCAAAAGTTTCTGAATATAGCTATCTAACAACAATGTATCATTAACTATTGCAATAATTGGGGCACGACCGTAGTTATCGTCAGGTAATTCATTAAAAAAAAGCTCCGAACAAATATAAGGAACAAAAATAGTATCTAGAATAGATAACTGAATGCGATCATTACACGATCGCGTTATTGACAACCCATTTTTAAAATAAATAGTACGCATACAATCGCTATTCATCCATTCCGATAATCTTTCCGTAATAAGCATCGCATGTTTTTTATCAAAACATTCTTGCAACACTCCGTTATATACCCAATGTAATGAATTATAATAATTGTCCTCTTTCCATCTGCATGTGCCAAAAATAAGATGTACCGCTTTACCTAAACAATGCTCATTCCATAATTGTAATAGTGCAGGTTTACTTTCAAAGTCAGTTACATTCAATGCTGATTCTGGCATAACAATAACGGTAGTGTGCGGATACTGCTCAATAATTTTTTTTAATTGATGGGCAATAATTTTAATCGTAACTATCGGGTTATCAACAGTAGAATGTGCCATACAAGGCAAACTTTTTATGTGTTTGTACCACACAGGCTGTTTAATTTGTGTTGCACCCACACACCAACACAATAGCCACGGAATAGTTGTACACACAAAAAAGAGCAATGCTGTATAATTTTTGTACCACAACAACACAACACAGCTGCTTGGAACCAACAAAAATAGTACGGTCAACACTTGTTTACCAACAATTGGTAATAACATAAGCAAACATGGTTGTTGTGCTAACGGCAACAACGGATGCATCAATGGATATCCTTCTTTGATACCAAACATCCACAAACAATACTGATCTGTCCAAAAAATAAAAAGAGCCAATGCAATCAACCACATACATAACCGCAATATTGGAGATTGAATTGCAAAAAAACGTACTACTATTGTTGTACATAAAAAAAGCAATGCAGGAAACAATGCCTGATACAACACCATCATGATTCCAAGCATAATACCAATCAACCATGATTCATGTGCTAACCTTACAACAACATAGATTCCACCATTTAGATGCAATAGAAAAACAATACAACCCCACACATATCCATGTATAAATGAAAGATCTTCTGTATGCGTCAGATACAGTAATGGAATGGGAAATATAAAAATGGACCACCATAATTGATCGCTCCATAAAAATGGGAGTGCATAAAGAATTGCAGAAAGCATCAATAGAACCCAATATAATTTTTTCATAGAGTAGAGATTAATTGAGTTCGTATGCTTCGACAAGCTCAGCACGAACGGGTGAGAAAAATTAATTTTTTATTCCGTTCGCTCTGAGCCTGTCGAAGGGAGCGGACACATTATTTCCGCTCAAGAATAATAAATGTTGTTGCATGCGTACGCGAATGCGACCATGAAAGATGAATATCTAAAGAATCAAGATCAGCACCAGTATCTTTATTAAGAAAAATATACGGCCGCCCTTCTATTTTTTTTATTGTAGTATGTGCACATAAGGTGAGAAAAGGAAGTTTATTATTGGGATATGCATAACAAAGAGCTTTATACAACGCTTCGCGTGCAGCAAAGCGTACTGCAAAACGTTCCGCGCTTTTATTTTTGTTCTCTAAACAATATGTAATTTCATCTACTGAAAAAATTCGTGACAATTTTTTAGATGAATATGTATGCCACAATGCAAACCGTTCTATTTCAACAATATCGACACCAATACCAAGAATCATATGACTGACCCTGCGATACATTTTTGAAGACAAAAACACTCAGTGCGAGCGGAAGTGAGCCCATAAATCATTGTTGCGCCTCTTTTTCAAGATATTGATCAAGCGAGCGATACATAATAGCTTCTTGAATGTGCACAACATCAATTTCATCACTCGCTGCCAAATCAGCAATAGTACGCGCAACTTTTAATACTTTATGATACCCACGCATACTCAAATTTAATTTATCAAAAGCTTTTCTAATAATAGCTTCTGCCGCAGGAGTTAAAATACAATATTTTTCAACCTGATCAGCTGCCATAAAATTATTATAGATACTCGCACTGCCAAATCTTTTTTCTTGAATGCTTCGTGCAACAATAACCTTTTCATACAACACCGCACTGCTTTGTGTATCTGTGGTTATTTTTATTGAGTCATATTCAATAGATTGCACATGCACTTGTAAATCAATACGATCCAACAACGGGCCTGATAACTTGCTAATATATTTAACTATCTGTTGACGAGAACAGGTACATTGTCGTTTCTTATCACCAAAAAACCCACACGGGCATGGATTAAGTGCTGCAATCAGTAAAAATGATGCTGGGAACGAAACACTTTGCGCAACACGAGATATTGAAACTGTTTTACTTTCAAGCGGTTGTCGTAATGCTTCAAGCGTGTCGCGTCTGAATTCCGTTAGTTCGTCTAAAAATAAAACACCATGATGTGCCAAACTTATTTCACCCGGTTGAGGATATGTTCCTCCTCCAACAAGTCCTGCTTGCGAAATAGTATGATGTGGGTTGCGGAATGCACGTTTGGTGAGTAATGATTGATTGTTAAGTTTGCCGGTGATTGAATAGATTTTACTTGTTTCTAGCACTTGTTCAAATGTCATCGGTGGCATAATAGATTCAAGTCGTTTTGCAAGCATTGTTTTACCAGAACCAGGAGATCCGATAAAAAGAATATTGTGCCGCCCTGCTGCAGCAATTTGCAATGCTCTTTTTGCCATCTGCTGCCCTTTAACTTGAGCAAAATCAAGAGAAGGATCTGATAATGCTGCACTATATTCATCAAAAACGTGTTGTGCAGGCTTAATATTTTGTTCACCACGTAAATACGCAATCAACTCAACAAGATGATCAACTCCAATAACTTCTAAATCTTTAATCAAGGCAGCTTCTTGCATATTTGCTTTTGGCACAACAATGCGTTTTTTCCCTAATTTTTGCGCATCGAATGCAATTGCTAATGCCCCTTTGATAAAACGAATACTACCATCAAGGGAAAGCTCTCCCAAAAATAATGTTTCTTGCAAAAAATCTTTAGGAACTTCCAAAAACTGATTTGCAAGCAAGATACCTATCGCAATCGGCAGATCAAATAATGTTCCCTCTTTTTTTAAATCTGCCGGAGCCAAATTAACCGTGATACGTTTGGCAGGAAGCCGGAAACCCGCGTTTTTGAGCGATGTTAAAATTCGTTTATTACTTTCTTTAATTGCAGTATCAGGTAATCCAACGATATAAAAGTTGACCAATCCAAAAGAGATATCAACTTCAACTTCTACCAAATGTGCATCAACACCTATTGTTGTTGCGGAAAATATTTTTGCGTGCATTTTATAATTTCTTACGTGTAATAATTTGTAAATTCCAACAAACTTAATAATTAAAATATATATCATAAGTTTTGATAATTGGAAATAGATATTATCATAATCATCCTACATGCATTGCATAAGTATCATTAATTGGGGTGGTAGTTTTTCAAAATCCTCGTAAACTAAGCAATGTTAATGAGCACCTTGAGCGCTTTATCCTTCAACAAGTTCAGGATGAGCGCCACGAAGACCGGACTTGTGTAGGAAGCATATGAATAAAAAAATAGGTATTTCATTTTTGACCCTTTCACTATCCCTTTGTCTTACCAGCGCCGAGCTGATAGAAGGCGATAAAGATGCGCCAGAAGGACAAACTTTTTCATTTAGTGTAAATAGAAACATTTTCAGTTCTACGGGCAATTTTTACGAAAGCGCGAACGAAAATCTCACCGCAAATCAAGAATTTACGATCTCTCGGCTTATACGTGGCACAAAAGCATTTGCACCACTCACTCCTGAAACAATTACCCTCGGTGGAGTACAAAATGCACCCAATCCTCTTTTTGGAACAAAAATCCTTGCACTCGGAATGCTGGAAACAGAAGACGGATTATTCCTTCGAGATATTCCCGTTGTTGTTGGAGAAAATAAACCTGCCACAGTGTATCTTTTTGAAAATATCTCTCAACCAACAAACATAGAGGTAGAATTTTCGCAAGATGTACATGATGCACAAGGCAATGTTTCGAACGGAATTGTTGATCTTACAACAAATAACATTGGGCATGTATTTGCTGCTGCAAAGCCAAATGGTGGTGAATTTGGAGATCTTAATAGCGGTATTGCATTATTAGTACGAGGAACTATTGATGTTCCGCAAGGAGAAGATAAAACAAGATTTAGAATTTTTAGTGAAGTAAATGCAAATACCGGTTCTATTATTCAACCACAAGCATTGCGCCTTGACCCCACTTCACCTGCTATAGCGATAAATAATCCACTTGCCAATATTGTAAACAACCAAGTTGCAATGCATTGGGATGCTTCTCTTGAACGTCTTTTTATTGGTTTGCAAACTACTGCTAACAGCGGTATCAATGATGGTACTCGCGCTGTTGCAGTGTGTAAGTTCATAGAAGATGGCGCAATCACCTTGGAAACAATTGTGCCAGACAGTGTCTTTACAACCGGTAGCACCACTAACATTATTGGTGCACGTGGAGCAAATCAACAAGTATCAATTCATGCACTCAACACTATGTACACAAGTACAGCGCTTAATTATTTAATTGTGGTAGGCAATGTTGGCAATCCTGCTTCAACACATCAATCTGTATTTGCATTACCGCTTGTTAACACAGGTGATGTGCGAGGTACAATTGCACAAAAAGATGCACAACCCCACAATGTTTTCAGGGATGCGCCTGTTCCGCGTTTGATTGCTCGCACTATTAGTGAACCAGCAATAACTGCAAGCCAGATGACACAATCAACTGATAGCGCCGCACAAGTTGGTAGCGGACAACTACTGGCAGGACCTATCGTAAATATTATTGTGCGCGATGATACTGTGTTTGCATACGTTGGTGAAAATATGCCAGGCGTTTATTCTTCGCAAGCAATTTTTGATGCTGCAGGAAAAATAACATCATGGAGCCAATGGCAACGAGCAGCAGGAACAACAGATACTATTTTTGCAGCAGCGCTCAATGCATTTGAAGGTAACTTTATACTTGCTTCGGGAACAACCACAGATACAGTGAACACAGTCAAACGAACATTGTGGTCAGATGGATCACCAGAAGGCCTACAGCCATTAACAACAATTTTAGATAATACACTTGTACCAAGTAATGGTGGCACACAAGGAATGCAAACATTTTTGCCAAACACACCTGGATTACAAAACATTTCTGTACTTGCTGCTGGTGGCATTGGAAATATTCTTCTTGCGCAAACAGGAATACTTAGTGTTGATGACATTATCATTCCAACTCCTGGCGCTGATTTTAATCAGCTAGAAGAATTCACCAATGGCACAATTACTAATGATGTTGCGGCAAAAACAGTAGTAATTTCTGGTGGCGCACTCACTACTGTTGGACCAATCACCGCATTAGAAATTGCACGCAACGCATCTGACGGATGGCTTTTTGTTGGCGGATCAAACGGACTTGCAATTTTAGCACAAGAAGATGGCACAGGTTGGAATGCTGCAACACAACTCGGCGATAATCTTGATGGTTTAGCAACCGGTATGCAATTTAAAATCATCGGCAATTACAGTTTTGTAAAAAAACTTATCCATGATGGTAATTTTTTGTTTGTTATTACTCACAGCACAATTGATCGTATTAATTTGACTAGTTCAGATTTTGGCACGAACACTCTTGATGTAATTACAATTGCATCCATTGGAAATAATGTGGTAGCAAACAGAGGTGGTTTTCTTGATGGTATATTCTCACAAGCACTCGGCATTATTGCAACAACAGATGGATTGCTCCGCATTGGCAATGGCAAAGACATTCGCACTATAACGAATGAAGCAGACGCGCAATGGATACCTCTTGCCATTGGAGAAAACGCGGGAGCTCCTATAGCACTCTATACCGTAACAGCAACCAATCGCCTACAAAATATCACTAACTTTAACGGTGGGTATTTTTATGTTCTTACCGCTGATGTTGGCCTTGACCAATCGCGCATTAACAGATTTGCAGTACAGCCACTTGGCGCCACCGATGCAGTAAGCTCAACAACTGTACAAGCATTTGACGATCTTTTTGTAAAAAATATTCCTTCATTTTTACTTTCATTTGGTGAATTTAGAAGCAATTTTGCAACAGATGGAGCACTGTATTTCGCAACAAGAAATCAAAATGTGTTACTTGCGCCAATCGTAATGCTCACACCATCCTCTCCTGTACCTCGTGTTGGTGTTGGTAATGTTGGCGATCGTAGTACAACAGTAAGAATAGATGTTCAACAGGGATCGGAAATAAATTACTTTTCACGTAGTGCAGCTTCGGGAAGCTGGATTGCTGCAGGAAATTTTGATACACAAGTGCTTGAATAGATATCATAAAACTTTTTAGAAATAAACGTAGGATGCTGCAATGACGTGCAGAAAAAAAGTAGCGCTCTCACTCACTTTTATATCACTCGCTCTGATGAGCAACTCTCTCAGAGCAATGAATATTGTTAACACAATGTGGCCGTATGACACTTTAATTCGCCCAACATTCAACAACCTGCGCAGATGGCAACTTGCCTTCTACGCAGAAGGTGGATTTCATAATGCTAAAGGATTTAATGATGAAGGTAGCGTAGCAAACCCTTTGCGCATCTGGAACTGCCAACAAAATGCACTTGCCATGCTTGAAGGTTTCCCTGAAGACAGTGCAATTGCACAATTGCGCTCGGCACTTCTTGATTCTGACAATGGTGTACGCGGACGATTTATTGTTGATGGTGATTTGCAACTCAATTTTGGCGCTGCTTTTGCAAGTAATTTTTATTTTGCTCGTGATTGGCGTATTGGACTGTATCTGCCCGTGTACAAAATGACACTCAAAAATGTTAACTTTATCGATCAAACACCAAATATTGATAACTTAGATAAGCTCGTACATGCACTGCTTACTGATAATTTAGCTGCAAACGTGCAAACACTTGGTTGTCTTGATATCGGCGACTGGCAACGCACTGGCGTTGGTGATTTGACTATGCTTGTTGAATGGTTCCGTGATTTTTACCAAAATAAACCTTTCCTAAAATGTGTACGTGTTAATTGGCGTTGGGGTATTGGATTTCCAACAGGACTACGTGAAAATGAAAATTTAATTTTCGCAGTTCCATTTGGATATGATGGTGCAGTCTCAATGCCATTTGGTTTAGGTCTTGATTTGACACTGGGAACAAATTTTAAATGTGGTATTGACGTTCAGTTAACACAAATTTTTGGTCACACACGCACGCGCCGAATTAAAACGGATCTTGAACAAACAGAATTGCTGTTGCTAGAAAAAACCGCAGTATTCAAAGATTCTGGTTTGGTACAGCGCTTTAACTTGTACGTTGAACTCTATCGCTTTATCAAAGGATTATCATTCAAAGTTGGATACCAATACCTCAAACAAGGCAGTGCTGACTTTTCATTAAAAACACAAGAATTTTCCAACAACATTGCAAACACTTCACCACTCCTTGATGATTTTACCATGCATCATATGATTACTAAGTTTACGTATGACTTTGGTTATCATTGGCCCGAAATGCGCACACGACCAGAATTAGGACTATTTACTCGCCAACCAGTTAACGGCAAAAATGTTGCACTATTCCCAACAATTGGTGCAGTAATTTCTGTTGATTTTTAGAATAAAAGAGGGCTTGGATTTCTCCAAGCCCTAAAATCACTAAAAAACTTAAAAAAATAACATCAATTATCTTATTGATTACGATCTACTTCTGCTTCAATTGATTTTACTTTTTTCTCATGTTCTGCTTTTAAAACATCACGCATTAAACCCTTGTAAGCCTGTTTTAAGAGAGTACAATCCAAGCAACTAGTTACTTTTTCACGTTCCTTTACGAGATCCAAAGCAGTTTTACCATTTTCATCTTTTGAAAATAATAACTCATTTAAATTATCAATCATTGCTTCTTCTAGATCTTGCTCTATTTCACCCTTATCAACCGCAAATGGTTTACCGCTGACTTGTACTGCCATTTCAAAATCTGGATCACCACAACCACGAGCTATAGCACGAAAAATATTTTTATCTTCATTATTACCTGTTGCAAAAACTTCAACGGTAAGATGTTCGCCAATTTTTACAGTAAGATTGTTTACATCAGCGTTAGCCATCACTGCCATCGTTGCAGCCATCAGCAACAATTTTTTTGAATTTTTCATAAGAACCCTCTCTGTGTAGTTAAAAAAGTTTATGATACTTGCATAAAAGGATACACTATACAGAAAAATTTGCAGCAATAACGCACACATTTTTCTACGTCAACCGACTTGATAATCATGAGCATCATTGGTATACATTAGAAGTATCGTAATACTATTTTTTAAAAAGGAAGCTTGATGAAAAGAAAAATTCAGCAACATTATTTTTTAAGTTTTTTATTCCTGTTACTACCAGCTCATACGTATGCAGCAAAGTCCAACACAGTTATTGCAACTATTAACACAGGAATTACTCCAACAGGAATTGCTATTACTCCTGATAATCATTTTGCGTACGTTGCGAATAACAATAACTATGGACTGACGGGTGAAGATTCGGTAAGTGTACTAAAATTAAAAAATAATACCGTCAAGCAAACCATATTCCACAGTAGCTTCAATCAACCATACACAATAACTATAAATCCAAATGGCACACGCGCATATGTAACCAATAGCAACAGTACAACAATAAGTATTATCAATACTGCAACCAATCATGTAGTAGGTATTATTGATGGTTTTGATGGCCCGTCTGGTATGGTCATCACTCCTACTTGCAATAGAGCATATGTAAATAACTATGGTGGACCTGAAGGAGTTGGTAGTGGTAATGGAACAACGGTAAGTGTTGTTAACTTAAATAACAATACTATCATTGCAACAATCCCGGTGGGACTTGCTCCTGCTGCACTAGCACTAACACCGGATGGTAAATATGTGTATGTTGCTAACTATGTTGATGGCAATACAGGCACTGGAATCATAAGTATTATACAAACAAGTAACAATACTGTAGTTGGAACTATTCCAGGATTTTCTGGACCGTTTGCAATTGCAATAGCACCTAACGGTAAATATGCATATGTAACTAATTTTGGCAGCAATAATTTTGAACCAATAGGAACAACAGTAAGTGTTATCAAATTAAAAAATGGTACAATTGTGGCAACGATTGATCTTGGAATACAACCAGCTGGCATCGCAATAACATCAGATGGCCGTTTTGCATATGTTACTAATTATAATGCTCTGTATGCAGGTTCTAATTTTACAGACTTAACTGCCGGTCAAGGAACAGTGAATATTATTGATATTGATAAAAATGAGGTAGTTTCTCCAACAATAGCTGTTGGACAATCTCCTGCTAACATTGCAATATCTCCAAACGGTAAACACGCATATGTTTCTAATTTTACTTCTAATACCGTGAACGTCATTGCATTGCCACATTTAAAAAAATGGCATGCCAGCTGAAGCTTTACGCGAAAGCTGGTGGAAGACATGCGATGCACTTCGAACTTTTAATTGGAACAGTTTCAAAGAACAACTTTATTCAATATCACGGCATATTTAGCATAATGATAAAAGACATAAGTATTACTTTGTCATCAAAACCTCAAAGGCGTGTTCATTAATGCCAGCATGTACCAAGGAAAAAATGAAAAAATACTTACCAAGTTGGGAAAAAAATTACAACAAAACAAATCCTTTTGTTAATTATGATATTTCAACAAAAGATGTTCCTTGGATAAAACCAGCTTTGGTATGCGAAGTTCAATTTACAGAATAAACACGCTCTAATAAATTGCATCATCCAAGTTATTTGGGATTGCGAAGAGATAAGAATACTAAGGAAGCGAGAAAGCAAGAGTGAGCTTATAAAAACTATTGAAATCTCATAAAATTATGAAAAGTTCGTATCTCCCTCAAAATCTTTTGCTTTCACCTTTGTGGATTTATTTAAAAGTTTATCATACAGGTAGTTTATAAAGACTTTTACCTCTTCCAGGTTATCCAATTCAAGCTCACCATATTTTTTTATAATCTGATCTGCAAGAAAATAATTTTTAATACTTATAATGTCGTAAAGTTCTCTAATGAATTCTTCTTGAATACTAGCAGTTTCTTGTTTAAAATCATTAATTCTTTTATCTAAATCGCTAAAATTAAAGCTTTGATTGAAATAACATTGCATGAAGTATTTTAATCTTTTCATTAGAACGTCCTAAAAATATTTAAATCGGGAAAGCCGTTAGTATTATAAATCCAAAATCAGATTTATCATCTTTTCTCAGGATCATCCTTGAACTATTCAAATCATAATAAGGATTATTTTTTGCTTTTAAAATACCCATACCAACAGAATATGAATGGGTAACTTCGCAAACCAATTCCATTTCAGGCTCCTTAGCGAGCCATAAAGATATTTCTTTAATATTGGTTTTTAAATTCTCTTGTACAGCATTCGTTGCTGTTCGTTTATCAGTGAATGTTGTCACGGATGTGCGCTTCATTTTCGATGCCCTGTTTTTTAAATAATCATATCTCTTTCCCACATGTCTTTCTAATGTATGTCCTCCAGCTTTTTCCATAATATCCAAGATATCATCACTAACATTTCTAATTTTATGAAGAATTTCCTCTGCCCATTTTTTAGGACAAACTTGTCGTCTTATTTGTGGAATAACTGACTGATTATCTGCAAAGTAAACTAAGTCCTTTTTTATCAGCTCTGCTGATTATAATGAATCTTTCTTAAGCAACTAATATTCTATTTTTCTTCATCTAATGGTTGGCGTACATTTTCTAAATATTCAGCAGAAATAGCTCCTATTTTTGTATAATTCTCA